>Ga0182024_10013896_pt1 | contig 15639 bp, 9 predicted proteins | sample P32metaG_FD_120480 | JGI IMG/M metagenome (GOLD analysis project Ga0182024, IMG submission 120480) | Permafrost microbial communities from Stordalen Mire, Sweden - P3-2 metaG (Illumina Assembly) | ecosystem: Environmental > Terrestrial > Soil > Wetlands > Permafrost | place: Sweden: Stordalen... | reverse complement strand
CCGGGAAACCTGACGGCGCTGCGCGAGCTCGCCTTGCGGCGCACCGCCGAACGCGTCGACGAGCAGTTGCTGACGCATATGAAGGCCAATGCCATCGCCGGCCCCTGGGCCGCGGGCGAGCGCATCCTGGTCTGCCTCAGCGAGGATCCGCGCGCGGCCGGGCTGGTGCGCTATACCAAGCGGCTGGCGGATCGGCTGCACGCACCATGGACCGCGGTCAGCATCGAGACGCGGCGCAGCCTGCAACTGACCGACGAGCAGCGCGACCGGCTCGCCGATACCCTGCGCCTGGCCGAGGCGCTGGGCGGCGAGGCGCTCACCATCCCCGGCGTCGGACGCCGCATCGCCGATGATCTGGTCAATTTCGCGCAGGCCAATAACGTGACCCAGATCATCATCGGCAAGGCGACGCGCTCGTGGTGGTTCGAGATCCTGCGCGGTTCGGTGGTGCATGATTTGGTGCGGCGTGCCGGCAATATCAGCGTCAACGTGATCGCCGGTGACGAACTGCCGATCTCGCCTGCCGCCAAGCCCGCGGTTCAGACCGCGGCGCGGCCCGATCCGTTCGATGCCTGGCCGTATCTGATGGCGCTGGCGATCGTGGCGCTCGGCCTCGGCGCCGCCAAGCTGATCCAGCCGATCTTCGGCATCGAGAACGTCGATCTGGTGTTCCTGACCGCCGTGGTCGGGGTGGCGGTCCGCTTCGGCCTGTGGCCGTCGCTGCTGGCGAGCGTTGCCGGCTCGCTGTGCTACAATTTCTTCTTCTTGCCGCCGGTCTACACCTTCACCATCACCGATCCGACCAATGTCGCGGCATTCTTCTTTTTCATGCTGATCGCAATCCTGGTTTCCAATGTCGCGGCGCGGGTGCGCACCCAGGCGGTGGCGGCGATCGGCCGGGTGCGGACCACCGAATCGCTCTACGCGTTCAGCCGCAAGCTTGCGGGCACCGCGACGCTCGACGATGTGCTGTGGGCGACCGCCTATCAGATCGCGCTGCTGCTGAAAGTGCGGGTGGTGCTGCTGCTGCCCGAGGACGGCGTGCTGACCGTGAAGGCGGGTTACCCGCCGGAAGATCAGCTCGACAAGGCCGATCTTGCCGCGGCGAACTGGGCATGGGGCCACGACCGTCCGGCCGGGCGCGGCTCCGACACGTTGCCTGGCGCCAAGCGCCTGTTTCTCCCGATGCGGACCGGACGCGGTCTGGTCGGGGCGATCGGCATCGACGACGACCGGACCGGACCGCTGCTCACGCCGGACCAGCGGCGGCTGCTCGACGCGCTGGTGGATCAGGGCGCGCTGGCGATCGAGCGGGTGCTGCTGGTCGAGGATATGGATCGGGTCAAGCGCACCGTGGAGTCGGATCGCCTGCGCGCGGCGCTGTTGACCTCGATCTCGCACGATCTCAAGACACCTCTCGCCTCGGTGCTCGGCGCCGCCAGCACCCTGCGCGATCTCTCCGGCAGCCTTGGCGAGGCCGAAAAGCGCGACCTCTTGGCCACCGTGATCGACGAGTCCGAGCGGCTCAACCGCTTCATCGCCAATCTGCTCGACATGACCAAGCTGGAATCCGGCGCGATCGTGCCGAATACGGCGCTGCACGACATCGGCGAAATCGTCGGCAGCGCGCTGCGGCGCGCCAGCAAGATCCTGGCCCGCCACAAGATTTCGCTTGAGCTTGCCGCCGAGATGCCGATGCTGCAACTCGACGCGGTGCTGTTCGAGCAGGTGCTGTTCAACCTGCTGGACAATGCGGCGAAATATGCCCCCGCCGACACCACGATATCGATCCGAAGCGCGCGCGACCGGGATTCGATTTCGCTGCAGATCATCGACGAAGGCGGCGGCATTCCGCCGGGAGAGTTCGAAAGCGTGTTTGACAAGTTCTATCGGGCGCAGAAAGGCGACCATGTCCGGCCCGGCACCGGCCTTGGGCTGGCGATTTCGCGCGGCTTTGTCGAGGCGATGCATGGCACGATCGAGGCCGCCAATCGCAGCGATCGCAGCGGCGCCATCCTGACCATCCGTCTGCCAATCCCGGCGGCGTCCGATGCGCTGGACACCGCCGCATGAACGCCACGCCGATCAGGGTCCTGGTCATCGACGACGAGCCGCCGATCCGCAAGCTGCTGCGGATGGGCCTGAGCACCCAAGGCTACGAGATCCTGGAGGCCTCCAACGGCAAGATCGCGCTGGAACTGCTGGCCCAGAATCCGGCCCTGATCATCCTCGATCTCGGCCTGCCGGATATCCAGGGCCATGAATTGCTGCGCATGATCCGCGGCCGCAACGACAGCGTGCCGATCGTGGTGCTGTCAAGCCGCGGCGACGAGGCCGGCAAGGTCGAGGCGCTCGATCTCGGCGCCGACGACTACCTCACCAAGCCGTTCGGGATGGACGAATTGCTGGCCCGCATGCGCGCAGCCTTGCGTCATCAGTTGCAGGTGCATGGCGAACGGCCGGTGTTTCGATCGGGCCAGCTCTCGGTCGACCTGGTGCGCCGCATCGTCAGGGTCGGCGACAGGGACGTCAAGCTGTCACCCAAGGAATACGATTTGCTGCGCGTGCTGGTGCAGCATGCCGGCAAGGTGCTGACCCACCGGTTCCTCCTGAAGGAGCTGTGGGACGAGCTGACCGATGCGCAATATCTGCGGGTCTATGTGCGCCAGCTCCGGCAGAAGATCGAAGCCGATCCGGAGCGACCGCAATTTGTCCTCACCGAAACCGGGATCGGCTATCGGATGCGCGCGGCGGATTAGCGCCGCGGTTGCAGAACCGGAACTTTCGCCGATGACGAGGATTACTTTCGCGCCAACCGGAGAATCATCATGGCACGAAAATATTCCAAGAAAGCATCTGCCAAGGTCGAACGCGCAATGAAGAAGCGCAAGGCCGGCACCTTGAAGAGCGGTCGTTCCGGCCGCAAGGTCAAGAGCCGCAAACAGGCAATCGCGATCGGCCTGTCCGAAGCGCGCGCCGAAGGAAAGAAGGTCCCGAAAAAAGCCGCCAAGAAGCCGAAGGCGGCGAAGAAGCGGAAGGCGAAGAAGTGATCGAACCCCTCCGTCATTCCGGGGCGCGCCTCCTGGCGCGAACCCGGAATCCATACTCCCGATCGTGGTTATGGATTCCGGGCCTGCGCCAAGCGGCGCATCCCGGAATGATTGTGTTCGATTGCTTCGTCGCTTGCGCTCCTCGCAATGACGCGGAGAGAGGGGAGCCTCAACTCGCCTTGCGATGCCGCGCCGTTGACCGATGCGGCCGTTTCGCTGGGCGGTGGCCCGAGCGCCGGGCAGCGGAGGTGGTCGAGCGCTTGGCCGAGGCTCTGCCCTTCAGGCTCTGCTTCAGGGCGTCCATCAGGCTGATCACGTTGCTCGGCGTTTCCTCGCGGTCGGCCGATTTGACCGGCTTGCCGGCGGCCTTGCGCTTCACCAGCGTCTTCAGCGCAGTCTCGTACTCATCCTTGAACTTCGACGGGTCGAAATGCGCCGCCTTGGTGTCGAGGATGTGGCCGGCGAGTTCGACCATATCCTTCGAAATTTTCGCAGCCTTGATGCCGTCGAAATATTCGTGTTCGTCGCGCAGCTCATACGGGTAGCGCAGCGTGGTGCCGAGCAGGCCCTTGCCGAGCGGTTCGATCGCGATGATGTGCTCGCGGTTGGTCAGCACGATCCGCGCCAGTGCGACGCGATCCTTGTCCTTCATGGCGTCGCGGATGACGGTGAAGGCGTCGACCCCGGGCTTGCGGTCGGGGGCGATGTAATAGGGGTGGTTGAGGTAGCGCCGGTCGATCTCGTCCCGCGGCACGAAGCTGTCGATGTCGATGGTATGGTTGCTTTCGATCTGGACCGCTTCCAGCTCCTCCCGGTCGATCTCGACATATTCGCCCTTTTTCAGCTCATAGCCGCGGCCTTTCTGGTCGCTTTCGACGACATCGCCGGTCTCGGCATCGACCATCTGCTGCTTCAGCCGGTTGCCGGTTTCCTTGTTGATCATGTGGAAGCGGGTTTTCTCGACCGAAGTCGAGGCCGGATAGAGCAATACCGGGCACGACACGAGCGACAGCTTCAGGGAGCCTTTCCAATAGGCGCGGGCGGCCATTACAATCTCCGGCGGATGACGCGTTGCGGGAATTTGGGAACCTTCAACGGCCGTTAAAGGTTTTGGTTCCGGGTTGGTGCTCCTGCGATAGCGCCATGGCCATTGCTGCGAGGGTTGACCGTGTCCTTGAGAAGTCTGTCCACCTACCGGAAAAAGCGCGATTTCGACAAGACCGCCGAGCCGAGCGGCGACGCCAGGGTGGCGCCGTCAAAACAGCGGCGCTTCGTGATTCAGAAGCACGATGCGACCCGGTTGCACTACGACCTCCGGCTGGAGTTTGACGGCGTCTTCAAGTCGTGGGCGGTGACGCGCGGCCCCTCGCTCGATCCCCACGACAAGCGGCTGGCGGTCGAGGTGGAAGATCACCCGCTGGATTACGGCGATTTCGAAGGCACCATCCCGGAACGCCAATATGGCGGCGGCACGGTGCAGCTCTGGGACCGCGGCTATTGGGAATCCGATGATCCGGAGCGGGGTTTCAAGAAGGGCGATCTGAAGTTCACGCTGCATGGCGAAAAGCTGCACGGAAGCTGGGTGCTGGTCCGGATGCGCCACGATCGCAACGGCGGCAAGCGCACCAACTGGCTCCTCATCAAGCATCGCGACGATTTCGCCCGGGAAGGCAGCGCCAACAAGGTTCTCGATGCCGACCAGTCCGTCGCATCGGGCCGCTCGATGGCGCAGATCGCCGAAGGCAAGGGCAAGGCCCCAAAGCCGTTCATGACGGCCAAATCCGGCCGCGGCAGGGCCGATGCGGTGTGGAATTCGAACCGGGGCGATGCCGCCGAGGCGCGGGCGGACAAGGAAACGGCATCGCGGGCGGCGCCGGCGCGCCCCGCCGCAAAAGCCCGCAAGGTCGCGGCGTTGCCGGATTTCGTCGCGCCACAGCTCTGTCGTTTGGTCGACCGGCCGCCCACCGGCGAGGGATGGTGCCACGAGATCAAATTCGACGGCTACCGGGTGCAATTGCGCGTCGAGAATGGCACGGCGACGCTGAAGACCCGCAAGGGGCTGGACTGGACCGACAAGTTCGGGGCTGCCAGGGAGGGCAGCACGCTCCCCGACGCGCTGGTCGACGGCGAGATCGTCGCCCTCGACCATAACGGGGCGCCCGATTTCTCGACGCTGCAGGCGGCTATTTCCGATGGCAAGACCGACAACCTGATCTTCTTCGCCTTCGATCTGTTGTTCGCCGCGGGGGAAGACCTGCGACAGCTGTCGCTCGCCGAGCGCAAGCAGCGTTTGAAAAAACTGCTGGAGGCGCGCCCGAAAGCGAAGGCAAAACTGATCCACTATGTCGAGCATTTCGAGAGCGGCGGCGACGCCGTGCTGCAATCGGCATGCAAGCTGTCGCTGGAAGGTATCGTTTCAAAAGAACTCAGCGCACCCTATCGCTCCGGCCGTTCCGACCACTGGACCAAGGCCAAATGCCGCGCCGGCCATGAAGTTGTCATCGGCGGCTGGAAAACCACCAATGGCAAATTCCGCTCGCTGATGGCGGGCGTCTATCGCGGCGATCATCTCGCCTTTGTCGGAATGGTCGGCACCGGCTTCGGGCAGGACAAGGTGCGGCGGATCATGCCGGCGCTGAAGGCCGCAGCTTCAGATCAGAGTCCGTTCGGTGGCAAGCACGCGCCGCGCAAGACCCGCGACGTGCATTGGCTCAAGCCCGAGCTCGTCGCGGAGATCGAATTCGCGGGCTTTACCGACGCCGGCAATATCAGGCAGGCCGCCTTCAAGGGCTTGCGGCAAGACAAGCCGGCCGACGAAGTGAAGGCGGAGAGTCCAGCCATGACCAGGATCGCAAAGCCCGACGGGAAGATCGCCAAGCCGGTCGCCAGCGGCACAGGGCCCGCGACCCATCAATCCGCTGAAGTCATGGGCGTGGTGATCTCAAAACCCGACAAGGCGCTGTGGCCGGACGCCGACGATGGCAAAGCCGTCACCAAGCTCGATCTTGCGCGCTATTTCGAAGCGGTCGGAACCTGGATGATCGGCCATTTGAAGGGACGGCCGTGCTCGGTGGTCCGTGCCCCCGACGGGATCAAAGGCGAGACTTTCTTTCAGCGTCACGCCATGACGGGAACGTCGAACCTGCTGGAGTTGGTCAAGGTTTCCGGCGACCGCAAACCCTATTTGCAGATCGATCGCGTCGAAGGTCTCGCCGCGGTGGCGCAGATCGGCGGCCTTGAACTGCATCCATGGAACTGCGCGCCCGACGCGCCTGACGTTCCGGGACGGCTGGTGTTCGATCTCGACCCCGCGCCAGATGTCGGATTCAGCGAAGTCATCGATGCCGCCCGGGATATGCAGCAGCGGCTGACCGCGGTCGGCCTAGCCAGTTTCTGCAAGACGACCGGTGGCAAGGGGCTGCATGTGGTGACGCCGCTGGCGCACGGCGCCAGGGACAGGGTGACGTGGAAGGAAGCGAAGGCGTTTGCGCAAGGCATCTGCCAATGGATGGCCGATGAAGATCCCGAGCGCTATTTGCTCAACATGTCGAAGAAGCTGCGCAAGGGAAAGATCTTCCTCGACTATCTTCGCAACGACCGCATGGCGACGGCGGTCGCGGTGCTGTCACCGCGCGCGCGCGCCGGCGCCACGGTCTCGATGCCGCTGACATGGACGCAGGTCAAAGCGGATCTCGATCCACGGCGCTATACCGTGCGCACCGTGCCGGCGCTGCTCGCCAGGACCAAGGCATGGGCCGATTACGACGAGGCCGCGTTACCGATCAAGGCTGCGATCCGGAAGCTGGCCTCGGGCAAATGACAACAACCAGCCGTCATACTCCGCGAAAGCGGAGTATCCAGTAAGCCGGCTTTCAGTCTCTCGCTGGCGCCTCGAAATACGGGATCACCCGCTTGCGCGGGTGATGACATCGGGTCGAAGAGAAGGTGGGCACGGCGCAGCCGCGCCTTTGCCCACCTTGTGAGTTGAAGCCCGGTCCTCGCCTATAGTCTTCCCATCAGCAGGAGGATCAGCAGCACGACAATGACAAGGCCGAGTCCGCCGCCGCCGTAATATCCGGTGCCGTAGAAAGGTCCGCCACCGATGCCGCTGAAGCCGCCGAGCAGCGCGATGACGAGAATAATCAGAATAATCGTTCCAATAGACATGTGGTCTCCTCCAGCCCGGCAGTCGGCACCAGTTGCTCTGCCATCGGTCGGAAAAACAAACGGGAACCGCGAAAGTTCCCGTTTTGCGCTGCAATCATCCGGGCTTCCCCTTCTTTTTCAACCATGTGGAATTACATGACGTCGGATCAGACAAGGAATTCGACGATGCCAGCTCCGCTTGTGGTTTCGATTCCGCACCGCCTCGGCCGCGAGGAGGCGACGCGCCGCCTGCAGGCGGGTTTGACCCGGGCCGCTTCCAGCATCCCGGTCTTGAAGGTCGATGAGGAGCGGTGGGAAGACCACCGCATGATTTTTCGCGTTCGCGCGCTGGGGCAGGCGGCATCGGGCCATCTCGATGTGGCGGACGATCATGTGCGGCTGGAAGTGACGTTGCCCTGGCTGTTGCAGCGCTTCGCTGAACTAGCCCAGGCGGCGATTCGGAATCGTGGTCATCTGCTGCTGACCAAACGGGGCTAACACCAACCGCAATCGATTTTGCTATGCAGCAATAACTAAATCGATGTGAAAAACCGGGCCGCTCCCTGCTGTGTAAGCTTGTCGGTAACGAATTGGCTGGACTATGGAAGCCTGCGCGGGGGTTGGGAACCGACCTTTATCGAGTCGGCACGATATCCGCCGGGCCGTCCGGCCTTCGATCCCGGGCGGCCTTCGCGTTTCCAGCTAGGCCCTGCGGCGCGAGCCGGTTTTCGCAACACGCCTCACGGCGCCTTTGAAGCGTGCTTTCAGCACCACGGCTGGCAGATGCCGGAACAAGGTGGATAGCTGCAGGTCCGTGCCAGCGCGGTCTGCAACGATGTCCTCAACCACATAGCCGCGCAGGTCGAGCGAGGCGTCGAAAGTGTCCGCGCGGGGCCAGGCCCGGCCGCCTTCCGACAAGCGCGCGAGCGCTTTCGCAACTGCGACGATCGCCGCCTGGCCACCGTGGCGGCGCGCAAACGCAATGACGTGGTCGCGGTGCGGACCACTCACTCGCAGCGGCTGATAATCACCGTGCGTGAATACATCGGCCAATTCGGTCCGCAGCTTCAACAGATGCCGCGTCCAGGCCAGCTTGAGATGTCCGTTGGGCCACGCCTGTACCAGACTGTCCCAATCCGGATGATCCGCTTCTGCCAATGCGGCGGCGCGCGCCGCAAAATCGACCGGTCGGCGGTTGTCGGGATCGACCAGCGACAGATCCCAGAATTCCGTGCCCTGATAGAAGTCGGGTACCCCGGGCATCGTCGTCTTCAGGGTGAGCTGGCTGAGCGAGTTCAGTGCCCCCAGCAGCGCCGTGCGTCGGCTCAGGGTTTGCAGCGAATCGACGAATTCGGCCGAGACCGCGCGGTCCAGGATCCGGGTCAGGAATGTCTGCACTCCCGCTTCATAGGCCTGGTTGGGATTGAGCCAGCTCGTCTCCTGCTTGCCCTCGCGTGCCGCCTTCAGCACATAGGCCTGCATCCGCGGCAGGAATTGGCCGTCGCGCTCGCCTGTCGGCCACGCGCCGACGAGCGCCTGATACAGCATGTATTCGAATGCGGCCGAGGGCGCCCGCATCCCGCCGTCGGTGACCAGATGCGCTGCGTTGAGGATTTTCCACCGCGCCACGGCGCTACCCCATTCGCCGGGCAACTCCGCCAGCGCCACGAGCCGCGCCCGCGCGTCCTCGCCGCGTTTGGTGTCGTGGGTCGCGGTCGCGGTCATGCCATGCGGCCATTCCCTGGCGCGAAGCTTCATGGCTGCGTGAAACGCATCGACCGGCAGTCCCCGCGCCGCCGGGTCGCCGCCGACCTCGTTGAGCGCGAGCAGACGATGGTAACGATAGAACGCGGTATCCTCGAGCGATTTCGCCATCACCGGACCGGTGAATTGCTGCACCTTGAGGGCAAAACGCCGAACGCGCGGCGCGCCGTGCAAGGCGCGGCCGGGCTTGATCAGCTCCATCGTCAGCGCATCCCGCAGAAAATCGAAAATGCCGTCGTCGGCGGCGAACCAGTCCGCCCGGGCCTGCTCGATGGTCGCTGCAATCAGCGCATGATCATGCGCCGTTGCCCCCGCTGAAGTCAGGTAGGTGCGATAGATCGGGAAATGCAGGACATAGAGTTCGAGCGCCTGCCGCAGGCTGTCGGCGGAAAAGTCACGGGTCGAATAGTGACCCGCCGCGATGCGCGCGAGCAGCCGCGTCAGCACTATGAACTCGCTGGTCAGCAGGGTGTCGATCACCCTGCGTTTGGCCGCTTTCAGCACCGGGTCGAGTTGCGGGCTCATATTGCTGATTTGCCGCCAGATCTCGTCGAGCGCGTCGAGACCGCTGTCGTCGACCAGCACCTGGGTGATGGCGTTGAGCCACTCATAGCCGGTGGTGCCGTGGACGTCGGCGAACGGGCGCAGCGCTTCATGCTCGCCGAGGATCTTCTCGATCACCATGTAAAGCGGCCGGGCGGCGTTGCCCTGCGCGGCGCGGATCATGCGCCGCAGCCGCTGGAAATATTGCGCCGGATCGCGCAAGCCGTCGATGTGGTCGAGCCGCAGCCCCTGCAACTGGCCTGCCGCGACCAGCGCCTTGACCAGGCGATGGATGGCGTCGAACGTACCGGCATCCTCGACCCGCAGCCCGGCGAGCGTATTTACGTCGAAGAAGCGGCGGTAGTTGATATCGCTGGAGGCAAGCCGCCAGTGGCCGAGCTTGTAGTGCTGGCGTTCCAACAGATGATGCAGCGCAAGGGTCTGGGCGGCGCGATCGGGTGCGGCCCGATAGGCCTCAAGCCCGCGCGCGATGATCTCCGCGCTGCCCTCGATGGCTTGCAACTCGGCCTTGAAGGCGGGCGCCTCCTTGCGATTGGGATGGCGCAGCCCCTTGTAGCGCGACGCCAGCGCCAGAATGCGCTGGCCCGCCGGGCTGTGTTCGACGCCGGCTTCCCTTGCGACCATGCGCAGTATCTCGCTGTAGCGCTCGGGTGCGATCGGCAGCCGATGTTCGAAATACCAGGCTGAAAAGCTGCCTTCGCTCGCGTCGTAACGAAGCTCGATATCGCCTTTTTCGAGCGCTTCGCCGTAGGAGGAGCCGATGATCGGCAGCAGCACGCCGCCGCGGGCCCGATAGGGCAGCAGCTCCCAGTCGATGTCGAATGACACCGCATGGGGGGAGGCCTCGCCCCATTCCAGCGTGTCGAGCCACCACGGATTGTCGGCGAAATGCACCCCGACATGGTTGGGGACGAAATCAAGGACCAGGCCGAGATCGTGGCGCTGCAGCATCGCGCTCAAGCGCTGGAATCCGGCCTCGCCGCCGAGCTCGGGATTGAATTGAGTATGGTCGACGATGTCGTAGCCGTGGGTGCTGCCCTCGCGCGCCTTCATGAACGGCGATGCATAGAGATGGGTGATGCCGAGCGCCTTCAGATAGGGAACAATGGTCGCGGCGGCGTCGAAATCGAAATTCGCCGTGAGCTGCAGGCGGTAGGTGGCGATCGGGATGGCAGCAGGCATCACCGGGCTCCAATGCACCAGAGCACCGACCAGGGCGGCATTGGGCTGCCGGTCTTGCCGCCCCAGATGATGCTGCCGGTCACCTCAGCCGGCGGACTCGCGATCGCGCGCGGCGACAAATTCGCGATCAGCGAGAGCCGCGTGCCGTCGCCCATCCGCCAGTCGGCCGTCAGCCGGCCGTCATCCGCCGCCCGCGCGTCGCCAAAGGTGGCGCCCGCGAGCCGCGGCATGATTTCCCACCGGCGGATCGCCAGCAGGTCCTGCACCAGCGCCAGCCGTCTGCGGCCTTCCGGTTGGTCGCGGGCTTCCCAATCCGGCACCGCCGACTGGAAGGTGGACGCAGCCAGCGGATCGGGGACCTCGTCGCCGTATTTCGCATAGGCGCCGGCGAATTCCCGCTGCCGGCCCTCGCGCACGGCGTCTGCGAGCCCGCCGTGGAAATCGCAAAAGAACGGAAACGGCGCTTTCGAGCCCCATTCCTCGCCCATGAACAGCCTTGGAATCGCCGGCGCCAGCAAGGTGATCGCCAGCGCGGCCTCGATCGCGTCGGCGCCGGCATGGCTTGCGAGCCGGTCGCCGAGGGCGCGGTTGCCGATCTGGTCGTGGTTCTGCAGGAAATTGACAAAGGCGATCGGGGCGAGATGGCGGCTCGGCTCGCCGCGCAACACCCCGCCGCGATGCGCGGAGGCCTCGCCCTGATAGACAAAGCCGGAGCCGAGCGCCCGCGCGATGTCGTGAAGCGGGGCGCGTTGGTAGTCGCGGTAATAGCCGTGGCTTTCCCCGGTCAGCAGCACATGCCAGGCGTGGTGATAATCATCGTTCCACTGCGCGCGGTATTTGCCGCGCGGCGGGCCTTCGCCGGCATTGAGCAGGCTCGCAGCGTTGTCGTCATTCTCGAGCACCAGATGAAGCTGTCGACCGCTGGCGCTGGCGAGTTCGCCGGCGGCGTGGCTGAGGTCGTGCAGCATCGATATCTCGCCCGGTTCGGCAATGGCGTGGACCGCGTCCAGCCGCAGCCCGTCGAACCGGTATTCATCGAGCCAATACCGCGCATTCTCGATGGCAAAGGCGCGCACCTCGCGCACCCGGTAATCGATCGCGCTGCCCCATGGCGTTTGCGCCTCGGTAAAGAAGGCCGGGGCGTAGCGGCCGAGGTAGTTTCCCTCAGGCCCGAAATGATTGTAGACGACGTCGAGCAGCACCATCAGCCCGCGCAGATGCGCTTCATCGATCAGGGCCTTGAGATCGTCCGGACGTCCATATGCGCTGTCGGGCGCATACCACAGCACCCCGTCATAGCCCCAGTTGTGCTGCCCTGCGAAATCCGCCAGCGGCATCAGCTCCAGCGTCGTGATCCCGGCCGCCACCAGATGATCGAGCTTGCCGATCATGGCGCGGTAAGTGCCTTCCGGCGTGAAGGTGCCGACATGGCTTTCGATCACGACAGCCTCGTGCCAGGGCCGTCCCCGCCAATCGCGGGCGCGCCAGGCATAGGTCGTGTGGTCGATCACCTCGCTCGCGCCGAACACGTCGTCAGGCTGAAATGCCGACGCCGGATCCGGCACATCGACTTCGCCGTCGATCCGGAACTTGTAACGGGCGCCGGCCCTGACGCCCGGGATGTCGGCGGAAAACCAGCCGTCGTCGCGGCGGTGAAGGGGGTACGGCCTTTCCAGCAGCAGATCGACATGTTTGGCCGCCGGCGCCCACAGGCGGAATGACGTCCCATCCGCCGTCAGCCTGGGGCCGAACTGCCGCGCATTCATGCCGAACCCGCAAAGGCAAGCACCGAGCGCGGCGGCGCCTCGGTTTCGCTTCCCGACGGGAAATCCGTGGCCGGTTGTTCGCGCGTGACGGTGTTGAGCACCTGCTGCCAGGTTTTGTATTCAGCCATGCCCGGCAGCCTGAATGCGATCGCCTCGGGTGCGGCGTTCAGCACGATGAAGATCGGTGCCTGCCCCTGTTCGTCCGGGCCGAGCACGTAGGCGAGAAACCGGCCTTCCGGGAAATTCCAGTCCTGCTCGGTCATCTCTGCAGCCGCGGGCGTCAGCCATAACACGCCGTACGATCCGTCGGCGCGCCGGCCGTCGAGCCAATGCCGCGACCGGATCTGCGGAAACCGCCTGCGCAACTCGGTCAGGTGGCCGACGAAATCGGTGAGATCGTCCTCGTGGCCGAGGTTTTCCCAGCCGATCCAGCCGATCTCGTCGTCCTGGCAATAGGCGTTGTTGTTGCCGTTCTGGGTGTTGCCGACTTCGTCGCCGGCGAGGATCAAGGGCAGTCCCTGCGCGAGCATCAGGCAGGCGAGCTGGTTTTTGCGCAACTGGCGGCGTAGCGCGTTGATGGTCGGATCGTCGGTCGGGCCCTCATGGCCGCAATTGTTGCTGAGGTTGTCGCTGGAGCCGTCGCGATTGTCTTCGCCGTTGGCCTCGTTGTGCTTTTCGTTGTAGCTGAACAGGTCGGAGAGCGTAAAACCGTCATGGACGGTGATGTGATTGATCGCGGCGCGGTGGGCGCGGCCGTCGTGGTTGAACACATCGGATGATCCGGTCATGCGGCCTGACACTTCGCCGATCAGGCTGCCTTCGCCGCTCCAGTAGCGCCGCATCGCGCTGCGATAGCGGTCGTTCCACTCCGACCATTGCGACGGAAACGCGCCGACCTGATAGCCGCCGAGCCCGAGGTCCCACGGCTCGGCCACCAGCTTCACCGTCGACAGCACCGGATCCTGCCGGACCGCGGTCAGAAACGGACTGCTGCGGTCGAACCCGTTCGGTCCGCGCGCCAGCGTGGTGGCAAGATCGAAGCGGAAGCCGTCGACATGGCAGACTTCGACCCAGTAACGCAGCGAATCCATCACCATCTGCAGAACCCGCGGATGGGTCAGATTGACCGAGCTGCCGCAGCCGGTGAAATCGTCATAATATCGCGGATTGTCCGGCTTCAGCCAGTAATAGGAGGCGTTGTCGATGCCGCGGAACGACAGCGTCGGGCCCATATGGTTGCCCTCCGCGGTGTGGTTGTAGACGACGTCGAGCATCACCTCGATGCCGGCGTCGTGCAGCCGTGCCACCGCGGTGCGGAAGGCGTTGAGCGGGTTGTCCTGCGAATAGCGCGGCTCAGGCGCGAAGAACGACAGCGTGTTGTAGCCCCAGTAGTTCGACAGCTTGCGTTCCACCAGGACGCGGTCGTCGACGAAGCCGTGGACCGGCAGCAGTTCGATGGTGGTGATGCCGAGCCGCTTGAGATGATCGATCATCGCGGGTGACGACAGGCCGCCATAGGTGCCGCGCAGGTTCGGCGGCACGTCCTCGCGCTGCTGCGTCAGGCCCTTGACGTGCGCTTCATAGATGATGGTGTCTTCCCAGGGGATGTTGGGGCGTATCTCGCGCCGTCCCCAGTTGAAGGTCTCGTCGACGACCACCGCCTTCGGCATGCCGCGCGCGTTGTCGCGGCGGTCGAACGAGAGGTCCTCGCGCGCGCTGCCGGTGCGATAGGCGAAATGCGCATCGCTCCAGACCAGGCGTCCGGCAAGCCGCCTGGCATAGGGATCGAGCAGCAGCTTGTTCGGGTTGAAGCGATGACCGTGTTCCGGCTCATAGGGTCCGTGAACGCGATAGCCGTAGAGTTGCCCAGGCGATACGTCGTTCAGGTAACCGTGCCAGACATCTTCGCTGCGCTCCGGCAATTCGATCCGTTCGAGCTCGCGACGGCCCTGACTGTCGAACAGGCAAAGCTCGATCTTTTTTGCATTGGCGGAAAACAGCGCAAAATTGGTGCCCCTTCCGTCCCAGCTTGCACCGAGGCGTGAGGACGTTCCTGCGGACAGTCGCATGCTCAGCTTTCCGGTACAAGAAATATGGCGGCCAACGGCGGGACGGTGAGATTGAGCTCGGGAATCAGCCCATCCAACGTCTGGACCTCACCGACGTTCCCGACATTGCTGCCGCCATAATGCGCGGAGTCCGAATTGAGTACCTCGTGCCATTTGCCGGCGAACGGCACCCGGACGCGGTAGTTGTGATAGACGTTCGGCGAGAAATTCATCACCACGAGGCATCGCGCGCGGGCATCGTTGCCCTTGCGGATCCAGCCGAACACGTTGCGGTTGGCATCGTCGGTGACGACCCATTCAAATCCGGATGGATCGCAGTCCAGTTCGTGCAGCGCCGGCAGCGTGCGGTAGAGACGGTTCAGATCGCGGATCAGGGACTGGATGCCGCCGTGCCGGCTCTGCTCCAGCAAATGCCAGTCGAGCGAACGATCGTGGTTCCATTCGCGCTCCTGACCGAACTCGCAGCCCATGAACATCAGCTTCTTGCCGGGATGGGCGAACATGAAGGAATAATAGGCGCGCAGATTGGCGAAGCGCTGCCAGTCGTCGCCCGGCATCCGCCCCAGGATCGAGCGCTTGCCGTGAACGACCTCGTCGTGCGACAGCGGCAGGATGAAGTTTTCCGAAAAGGCGTAATGCAGCCCGAACAGCACGTTGCCATGGTGGTATTTGCGGTGGATCGGATCCTTGCTGATGTAGTCCAGCGTGTCGTGCATCCAGCCCATATTCCATTTGTAGCCGAAGCCGAGCCCGCCATATTCGACCAGGCGCGATACCTGCGGCCATGCCGTCGATTCCTCCGCCGCCGTGGTGGCTTGCGGAAAACGCGCGAACACTTCGGTGTTGAACCGGCGCAGGAAATCGATGGCTTCGAGGTTTTCCCGGCCGCCATATTTGTTCGGGATCCAGCCGCCGGCGGGCCGGCTGTAGTCGAGATACAGCATGGAAGCCACGGCATCGACGCGCAGGCCGTCGATGGCATAGCGCTCCAGCCAGAACAGCGCGTTCGAGACCAGGAAATTGACGACTTCAGTCCGGCCGTAATTGTAGATCAGCGTGCCCCAGTCGAGATGGCGGCCCTGCAGCGGGTTGGCGTGT
>Ga0182024_10013895_pt1 | contig 15639 bp, 12 predicted proteins | sample P32metaG_FD_120480 | JGI IMG/M metagenome (GOLD analysis project Ga0182024, IMG submission 120480) | Permafrost microbial communities from Stordalen Mire, Sweden - P3-2 metaG (Illumina Assembly) | ecosystem: Environmental > Terrestrial > Soil > Wetlands > Permafrost | place: Sweden: Stordalen... | reverse complement strand
TGAAACGCTTTCGTCGTATAGACCAAAGGCTTCGTTTGCATACCCGAGCTCAACAACCCGTCTATATATCCAATTCGCCGCCTTTCGATTGTCGTACTGAGGCAAGCGGTCTGGCGCATCACCAAACGCTTTCAGCAAGAGGCGTTGCTCAGGGGCGAGCAGACGAGTCAGTCGAGCCTTTGCTGCAGCGACAGCCTTTCGGTGCGCCCTTCGTTCTTTCTGTTCTTGCGCCTCATCAACATCAGCGCGCGCAATCGAACGCTTCCCGCCGACGACGACATATTCGAACTTCCACAGCGAGCGATTCGAGAGAAAGTCGTACGCTTCCCAAGCTTTGGATTGCACGTCAGTGAATGTTGCTGCTAGTTCACGTTCGATTTCACGACGAGTTTGTGGAATCGGTTCGTCACGTCGGATCGCGAGCCACGTACTGCCAACATCCAGCTCGATAACATAACGAAAGAAGTCGCCAACATGTTCGAGCGAAGACTTGACACGGAGCAGTCCGGTACCCCCCTTATCGCGATCCGCCTGAGTCACTTTGAGCCAATCACCGCGCTGAAACTGCCGCACATCAGAGGGCAAGTGCTTTGGTGGCTGTGCACCGTACGGCGGCGTAACCAGCGAAAGATCGTCCGTTTCTTCTAGGGCTCCCAATGCCCGCGCACGTAGCACGATACTACGTGCCGAATCCCGGCTCAACAAATCTACCGCGAGACCATGCTCTTTGGTCAAACGTAAAACTGCTTCAGCGAGACGCTTCAAATCGTCGCTCGGCGCATTTAGACGCATGGTACAGGCGGCCATGGACGCCAATAGACGTTGGACAACATATGGATCGTTGCATAGCCAGAACGACGACGTTATCTCTGCTGCGCCCTCGCCACTGTGATCGAGCAAAGCAACGATCGCCTTCGTCGCTCGATCTCTTAGAACGCGGCTCGAAGACGTACATGACCAAAGTAAAGCAATCATTGCGAGCCGGCGCGTGGTCCGAGCATTACTCGACGTCCCGGATGCGCCGAATGCGCCGTGAAGCGCCCAAAAGATCAACCGTTCAAGAGAGCTTCCATCGCTAAACCCATCGCTTATCGGAATCGTCCATACCTCGTCCCGTCCAGGAAGTGTCATCCCGATGAGTCTCTGGCTTAACCAATCGGCGTTGAGGGGGTGATCGATGATGAGCGCGCAGCTCAGGACAGCTTCAACGGCCTCCGATCCCTGCGATGGATCGTTGAGCATCTCTTTGACGAGTTCAATCGTACGTGTACTCACTGCACTAGGCGATCGCCAAGCCAAAGACTTGAGAAAGGCAGCGCTTTGCCATCTTGAGCGTGTTTCCGAACCAAGATCAACCGCTTCCTGGCCGAGAAGTTCCGGCATCTGAACAACGAGCGCTTCGTAGATTCCGGCATTGGCCCAGAAGTTGTCGTCGCTTGTAATCTTTGCGATAGCCGACTCTGCGGCAGCGATAAAGTCGAAGTTGTCCCTCGCCTCCTCGAGTATTTTGCGAGCAACGATGTGGTCAGCTAGTCGTTCGTAAGTGAAGCGAATCCGTATTTCGCTGCCTATCGCCATGTCTGTGAGGGCGCCGCTACTCAAAAGTTGGTTAAAAAGCGAGCGTTGCCATCCGGAGGTCGCCTGAGCGACCTTCTCAACGATCGCCTTAGCATCGGCCTTAGTCAATGCACGGCGTGGAGCGTTCGCGAGTGCAAGAGCGAGCTCATTTAGCGCGCGTATAACGAGCTTATCGTCGGGATCTGCGTCAATTGCGGCGCTGATCTGCTGATTAATAGTCTCCAAATAGAAATTGAAAATCGCACTAACGCCCTCCACGCCACGGGGGATTTCGTGAAGCCCTCGCGCTTCTAGGCCCTCACAGAAGAGCTTCAGAAAAAGCGGGTTCTCGAATTCCGGTAGCAACAAGGGCGTGCTAGGTTCGACAATCGAGTAGCCAGCGAAATAGATTCGTTGGGCCTCGAGCGGACTATAAGCAAAGCCGCGATGTACCGCGCGTACGAGTTTGCTCGCGACATCGCGGCGAACAACCGACGATTCGAACGTATCGCGCACTGAAATGACCAGACCGACATTTGGAAAACGCGATACTTGCTGAACGAGTTGCGGCAAAGAGTCGCGCCAGAGTTTAGCGCCAACGCCTTCATTCAGCGCATCGACGACCAGCAACGCGCGGGTTCGCTTCATTTCGGCGATCGACTGCAACGATCCGAGCAACTCTTCATGCGAGAACGGAAGCTCAAGCTCCGCGGCAATCGTCTTCCAGGGATTACTCAGCTCAAACTGGTCACCGAAGAGCAGCACTGCCGGTTTGTCGTCCTTCGTCAACATATCGACGACGTCACAAAGGAAGTGCGTCTTTCCCGTACCTGCTGTGCCTACGAGCAGAAGTGCCGGCGATGCAGCAAGTTCTGCCGACGAACTCGCGCAAAACTGACTGGCCATATGCAACACGTGCGCTAGTTCACAGAGCTCATGTCGTTCGTACTGATGTTTCTCGTCGTTGGTTTTGTCGCTGCCTCGCTCGGCAAGGCTGTTCTCGTGAATAGCAGCTAGGATATTGTATATCGACGACGAGGCTGCTGCAGCCGCACCACCGAGTTCATTCCAGTTCGTGAGAGCGAAAGCATCGGCGCTCAAGGCACGGCTCGCGGTAACGAGCAGTTGAATGCAATCGCTGATTTCCAACGCGCGGGCATGCGCGACCGCAACGATGTCTTCGCCTTGCAGAACCCGTTGATGCTTTCGAATCGCTTTCACGCAAGTTTCAAAGTCGTTGAGGAACCGATCGTTTATGGTCAAGCCGTCGATGAGCTTGGCGAGCGGTGTGTTTACGTTGAGTGCCGGCGTGTACCGCCGCCCCGCTCGCTCAATCGCATCCTCACTACGACGGCGAAACCAATCTTCCGAGAAGAGCGGACCACCGAACCAAAAAGTGAGAAGTCCGCGATTGTCTGGATTCGCTAACCGCGTCGTCAGAGCGTGATCGTCCCAGAGAACGAATTCGGTCGTCATCCCTTTGTCGCGTGCCCACGACTCATACCGACTCTTTCGGGTTTCCCACTGTTCACGAGCCGTTTTCCGCCCAGTTTTGGGCGAATCGCTCAGGTTCATCGGGAAGCAAATCGTATATCGCGAAAGTTTCGGTCGGGCGGACAGAGCAGTCCTTACTGATTTATCGACTTGCTTCCATTCGCTTGCTTCGAGCGAAGTGAGAAACCACTTCGCCTGCATCCCCCACACCGACCCGTGTGGAAATTGCGCATAGTACTCAACGCCACCGTCAATCTTGCCGGTAGCTATCCATGAAAGATCTTGCGCTTCAGGTTCGCGCGCAATAAGCTGCCGGCAAAGTTCTTCAAAGCCCGCGTCAAGCGTGCCGTTTTTAGGCCGTAGCAGCGGCCACTCCATGGTCACTCGGGTGTTCATAGACCCGTAGCTCCGTCAATCGTAAGATGACGACAGTCCGCGAAGAGGAGCACGACAGCAGCACCCGCAGCTCGCATACGGACCACTCTGCTAAGACTGCTACGCTCTCCTTTAAGGTTCGTTCGAGATCGTGTCCCAGGGCGTGGTGTATGACGCCGGCCGCCTCATAGGACAGAGGGCGGCCATCGTGGCTCCTGGCGAAGGTTGTGCCTGCACAGGAACTTTCCGCGAAAGGACACCACGATAGCCAAGGTCAGTATGGCAATCGCCGAGCTCGTTGAGAAGGGGGCACAGGACGACGTCATCCGGGAGCTCCGGTGGGCACATCGCCCAAAGGCTGACGGATGTTGAGATCGAGCAGCGCACCGGCGCCGAGTATGGAGAACGGACGCCGGACCGCAGCAACAGTCGCAACGGCTACCGCGATCGGCTCTGGGAGACACGCGCCGGCTCGATCGATCTGCGGATCCCCAAGTTGCGCAAGGGTGCGTACTTCCCCGGCTTTCTCGAGCCGCACCGCACGGTCGAGAGAGCACTCGTCGCCGTGATTCAAGAAGCGTACATTCAAGGCGTCTCGACGCGTTCAGTCGATGAGCTCGTCAAAGCGATGGGGATGACCGGCATATCGAAGAGCCAGGTCTCGCGATTGTTCGGTGATATCGACGAGCGGGTCAACGCGTTTCTCACACGGCCGATTGAAGGCGATTGGCCCTACGTCTGGATCGACGCGACCTACGTGAAAGTGCGTCAAGCTGGCCGCATCGTTTCCGTTGCCGTGATACTGGCCGTGGGCGTGAACACTGATAGGGTAAGGGAAATCCTCGGACTCGCCGTGGGCCCAAGCGAAGCGGAGCCGTTCTGGACCGACTTTTTGCGAGGCCTCACACGCCGGGGCTTACGCGGCGTCAAGCTCGTCATCTCCGATGCACATCTCGGTTTGAGAGGCGCGGCTGCCAAGGTATTCAAGGCGACATGGCAACGGTGCCGCGTCCACTTCGTGCGCAATGCACTGGCATACGCCGGCAAGGGACAGCGCCAGATAGTGCTTGCACTGATCAATAACGCCTTTGCGCAGGAGACCGCCGAGAGCGCGCACCAGCAGTGGCGTGCTGTCGCCGAACAGTTCAGCGCAAAGTTTCCCAAACTCGCGAGGTTCCTGGAGGATGCAGAGTCCGACGTCCTCGCGTTCATAGACTTTCCCAAAGCGCACCGCAAACAACTCGCATCAACCAATCCACTCGAACGCGTCAACGCCGAGTTAAGCGGCGAACCGACGTCGTAGGCATCTTCCCGAATGACCCCGCGATCGTGCGGCTTGTCGGAGCCCTGTTGCTCGAACAGAATGACGAATGGCAATTGCAAAGACGCTATATGCAGCTCGAAGGACTTGGGGTCGTCAGCGACAATCAGATCCAACGCCTCTCAGCGGTCGTTACCGGCTGAGACGCCCAACCCGCCGAGAGTCGTTCGTACACCACTCCGCGGGACACGATCGCGTTCGACGGAAAGGTCGTCTCCGTGCCGACGGCACGCTCTCGAAAGTTGGGCGTATTTGAACACTTACAACGAGGCGCGAACGACGGTCGCCGGCGCGGCGCGGATCGGCCACGCAATGAAATCGCGTCAGCGCTGACGTCGCCCCGGATGTCAGGCCGCGGTTGACCGTGAGTTTGAACTAATGCGATGATGCTCGATGAACTCGGCTGGCGTCAAGCCGTCGAGTGCGGTATGAGGACGGATCTCGTTGAAAGCGGTGCGACAGTCCAATCTTCTCCGACGCAGCGAGCCGGGACGCTTCTATGTCGTCTCCGAGCGCATATACCAGGGCAGTATAGAGAAGGCAGTCAAGTGGATCCAGTTGCAGCGACGGCCGATAACCACGATCAGGCTTTGGACTGAGGATACGACGCGGCGGCCGGGTATTTATGGTCGTTACATCGCGACTTAGGAGATCCGGTTTGACTAGCGCCTCCCACTGCTCTCGAATGATCTCGAACTCGAATGGGACCGGAAAGATGTCCGTGTCCCCAAACTTCTCAACGTGCTTTAGGGCGAACTCAAGATGTTCATCCTGCAATCTCAGCGCTGGCACATCAGGCCTCCGTACAAAGGCGACGAGAGTAGTGAGCGAACATCCTGCGGATCGTCGCGAGCAAGCTTGAGTGGAACACGCTGTATGAACGGCTGCACCATTTATTTCGACAGCGAAGCTCTGCTCGGCACCCATTGTCGGCAGCGGCAAGACGGCCGCCTCGAAATGCACGTGACCGATAGGCGCCAGGATGAACGCGCTGAGCCGCCATGTCGCGGTTGCAGGTGCGCTTAAGCCGCATGACTCCCAGACCTTGACGAGCATCGGTCGTGAGACTAGACCTTGTCTCGACAGGGGTCGCTGCGCCCTTCGAGCGCGTCGAGCGTTTCCCATCGGGCGGGATAGAAGCTCGGTTCCGCGGGGACGGTGGCCCAGCGGAAGTGCCCGCGGAAGGCGTGGTACGACGGGGAGTCCGGGATCGGAAACCGGTCGAATACGTCTCGCCAAGTGCGGAACATCTCGACAGTGTCGCGTTCAGGTGGCACCCCGAAGTCGCTCGCCGCGCAAATACGCTGAACGTAGTCGGCGCGGTCGAAGTCGTCCTCGAAGTCGTCGCCGTGTTCGACATCGGGATAGACGCTGCGATCGATCATGGTAGGCCCTCTTCGAGCTCGCGACCGCCTTCTCCGGGACGGGTTGTGAACTCATCGCGGAACCACGCTCGCAGCTCGCTGGCGGCCAGCCTACGTTCGGCGGGAAGCCGTTCGATCGGCATGCGAGCCTCGATGCTTTCAAGGTGCGCCCTGACTCTGAACCGCGCATCGCTGAATGTAATCCCTGGGTCCTTCGCGGCCCACAATTCCCAGCATCGTGTAATCGAGACAAGACTGGCATCGACGACCTTCTTGATGTCGACGAAGTCGCGTGGAGCCCCGCGCGCGACCAAGGCCTGCATCTTCGAAGCAATGTTGTCGGCGAAGGTCTCGATCGCGATGCTTCCCCACGGGCTCGCAATGGGATTTTCAACTTGGATGGAACGGACGGCAACCTGGAACGAAAACAGATGGTTGCCCGTGTCATCGAGAGCCTCGAGCGAGACCGTTTCACCCCAACTTCGTTCTCGCACTGAGTACCCGAAGTCGTCGGCAGTCTGCCTGAAGGCCTCGCGGGCGGCCTCTAGGGCGCGGGGATCTTCGCGCGAGCGCCACCATGCGTCCACGTCGCCCGTCTCGCGATAGTCAAGATAGTGCTTCAGCGCAAAGTAGCCGCCCAGGACGAACTGCGCGGCCTCGGGACTGTCCTGTAGCCGTTCGAGGAATGCCGCAGGAAACGCGGCGAGATGCTCCGGTTTCTTAGGTTCCACGTGGACGCGCCGAAGGCAATTTATGGTTCACAACACTACGATAGCGGAGCGCCTTCGATTGCGCAAATCCGCCAGGCCGCGTCGTGCCGTCAGGACCAGAACGGTCCGTGGGCTTCGGCGTACAACTGGGCGGCGACGAGCGTGTCGTCTTGGTGCTGGCGCAGCTTTATCGACAAGGTTGTTTCAGCGAATTCCGCGGCCCCGTGCAGATCCTCCGCAATGGAGCCTTGGCGATAGACTTTGAGCGCCAGCAGTAGTATTGAAGCGAGGCCTCGCGCCCCGCAAGAGGCTTCCTCGGTGAGAAAGGCCTCGCGCACGATTCGCTCTTGCTCGGTCGTCGCGGTTCGCGTCCAGTCGATGCCGAGCCGGGCGAACGCATCCTGCGGCATGAAGGGCACCACGTTGTTCATCGCGCTTCGCTTTCCGGGACGATGCTTCACGTCTGGTCTGTTGTGCAGATCGCTACCGCGATAGATACCGGCAGCACGCAGGGCGCGACCTCGCAGCAGAAGGAGCGTGCTGGCGGACCGAAACGCCCTTGGAAGTCCTTGCGTCGGACCGGCTCCCGGCGGACGAATCTGACGATGAGCCACGCGCCCCGCACGACGCGTCGGTTTGCCACTTCGCGCGGCGACGCGGGCGGGGTGATCGGGGCCGATGCGCCGAATCTGCGATTTGTCATTCGATGTTTACTCCATCGGGTGACGGGTCCGGTCGGTGTTGCTGCACCGACCGGACCGCCTCGTTGTCGGTGAAGAGCGCGCAGGGACGCGCTTCCACTTTTGAATATTCTACCAGAATCCTCGTATTTGCAACATACCTAACTTTCGATTTGTAGCATAGCGAATCGGCCGTCACCGTTGAGCGAGATGGAAGCCGACGCTTCAAAACCCTGAACGAAGACAACGCAACGAATCACGACTTATCGGCGGAGCATCTGTATTCGGTCAGACGGGACACAGGACTGGACAGTCGACTTGACGTTCGCCAGAAGGAACCACGCGCTCGTCAGTTCTACACAGTTTAGCATCCGAGCCGCAGGACTGAGGAAATCCGCTTGCGAGCTCGCTTGCGCGCCGCGACCTTGACAAGCAGACTCCGCGCGCAATATCTTCGTGGACTTACGCTAAAGGTAAATTGCCTAGATCGGATGATGCGAGCTTACGGTGCTCAGCAGGGCAAGTCGGTAAACGCGCGCACGCATAAGTCAAAAAACACTCCGCCGAGTTTGCGGCCGACGAGCCCTTCGGGAAGGCTTTCTTGAGGAACTCGCTACGGCGCTGCTTGATTGGCGCTGGGTACTCGTTGTGGGCCCGACCGAGCGCTACGGCCTCCTAGCAGAGACGTCGCTCGACGGATGGCCTCGAGTAACTTCTGCCCCGATTGCGGACATGCTTAATGAGGTGGCCGCGGCGAGTTCGACTCTGCCGAGCTCGAAGATAATGCGCGCGACGACCTCGACGACGATGCAGCGTGACGGAGATTTCATGATCAACAACGAAATCGTTTCGGCAAAAAAACGACGCCACGCCTTGACGAACTACGCTTCACTTCGTAATGCGTTGAGAAAACTGATGGACTACTGTGATCAGAGGTCGGTAAAGGCCGGCTCAACCCTAAGCCGCTGCGAAAGAAGCTAGGTTCAATTTGCAAGATGATTAAAGACGGCTCCTACTAATTGAGTTAAAGCGTCGCGTAGCGGATAGGTAGCAGCCGGCGCCGTGCTTCCTGCGATACTGAAGAATGCTGGCACCGACCATGCCTCGGGTTCTAGCAAGCAGTCGCATCGCAGCGAAAACGGGAGAGCGGGAAGTTGAGCCGAATCCAAAACTCACAACATGGCGACTTCCGAACAAATCCTAAAAGTGCTTACAGCTGGTCACTTGGTGCGCCGCGGAGCCGACGGCTACGATGTGCTGAGTGCGGGCTTGGCCGTGAAATCGCGCGCAGTATTCACGGCCGATCTCCACGCAGTACCGGTCGCGCGCGTGCGCATTGAGCGTGGATCAGTGTACTTTGGGACCGGCTGGCGGCGACGTACCGGCATGAACCCACCGAAGTGGATCGAAGAATGGGATCTTGAGTTACGCATAGCGGATGATGGTGCCGCTGCGAGCAAAGCGATCACTCTGCATCTAGCCGGAACACCGCCGGTATTGATCGACTATCTGCCTGACGCGAAAGCGATCGAGGACCAGTTGACCGCGGCACAGCAGATCAACGAGGGTAAACGCCTGATCGTCGTCGATAGTGCGCAGGCTAATCGGTGGGCAATGCACATTGCGAGTCAGCAGCTTGAAGATGCCGCTCAACTCAGCGCAGCGCCACGACCGGGCGAGCCGTTCGCGCAGATGACGATCGCCCAAGCGCGAAAGATCGTGTGCAGCGAGACAGCCCAACGGTTTAGCGCACACCGGCCCGACATCGTGTTCTTCCCAAACGTGCTGACGAACGTCCAGGCGCAACTCGCGCTCGAGTTTGCGTTGCGTTCGGTTCCCGTGGTCGTGAACGCGGGACGAGAGCAGGTCGCGGCTCTTGTCGACGATCCAAACGAGCTGGCCCGTTTCGGGTAGCATCGAGCGCCGGCCATAGGCCCGAACGGACGCGAGGACGTATCGAGCGACCGCGCTCATTGCTTGATGGCGCGGTCAGGCCGCACGATCCTGAAACAAGGCGGCAAGCGCTAGATCGTTGATCGCATGCGTCAGAGACATCGCAAGCGGGGCTTGTGTGCTCCAAGGCTACCCGGATCCGGTGGCGGATGAGCCCGCGCGCGCGCCACCTCAAGCCGAGCGCCAAGCGCCCTCCACAACACCAACCGTGCGCTCACGATGGCCAGCTCGATCCTAGCAGCACGCCGTGAATGATTGCCTTGGAGCAGGCGCTTGGGCGGCGAGGATAGGACGAGGATGCTCTAGTGCCCAAAGTAATCAGTCGGGGAGCCCATTCGCGCACTTCGGCCCGAGGGGAGCGACGCCGAAGATATACATCCGGTCGGTGACCTCTACGCCCGGAGATGGGTCTGGAATGAGGCTACGGAGGGATGCGCCCGCGCTGTACGGTGTGACCGCAATAATTGCGCCAAACGCGCTGACTTCCGCGTGCGGCCACGTCAACGCACGTAGGAGTGGACGACCATGTGGAAAGACTTAGAGACAAAGGTCGACCTTGTTAACCATCGAGGCATCGCGGCGGCGATTGTCGGCCTCGTTCGAGAGCCGGGTCTCTCTCCGCTTACCATCGGCGTACATGGAGATTGGGGCTCCGGAAAGTCTACAGTCCTCGAAATGGTGCGCGCAGAGCTTGCGCCGGATGCTTCAGTCGGGGTGCTTTCGTTTAACGGCTGGCTGTTCCAAGGTTTCGAAGACGCGAAAATCGCCCTCATGGAGGCGATTGTCGGCGAGTTACAACGTGACGCGCGATGGCGATCAAAGGTAAAGACCACCGCGGTAAGACTCTTGAAGCGCATCAATTGGTTGAAGGTCGCACGCAAAACCGCGACAGCAGCGCTGGCAATTCCGACCGGGGGCATTAGCCTTGCTGTAGACGCAGCTGTTGATAAGGGTAAAGAACTGCTTGCGGGAGCGAAAGATGATGACGCCTGGCTCAAGGACGCGGAGGACGCTGACGTCACCAAGCAGATCCACGAATTCCGTGAGGATTTTCGCAAGCTGCTTATCGATGCCGAAATCAAACAACTCGTCGTAATCGTCGATGATCTCGACCGCTGTCTCCCTGCCGTCGCAATCGACACGCTCGAAGCGCTGCGTCTCTTTCTTTTTGTCGAAGGCACGGCGTTCATAATCGCCGCCGACGAAGCTCTGGTAGAGTACGCCGTTCGTCAGCACTTTCCGGGCCTACCGTATAGCGAAGGGCCGGCGGCGTTCACGAGAAACTATCTAGAGAAGCTAATCCAAGTTCCATTTCGTCTTCCGCCGATGAGTATAGACGAAGCGCGCGCGTATATTTCGCTGCTCTTTGTTGAGGCCGCGCTCCGCGAGCGTCCGGAGTTGTTCGAAACGTTACTGCGAAAGGTGATCGAGACACGAGCGCATCCGTGGGAGCCAGTCCAAGTCGACGCAGGGCTCGTCGCAGCACATCTTCCCGAAGGGCAACAAGTCGGCGAGCGCCTCCGCGCTCAACTGCTGATCGCTGATCGGGTTGGTCGACCGCTCGCAACCGGATCTGGTGGAAACCCGCGACAGATCAAGCGTTTCTTAAATACATTGATGCTTCGAATGCGCCTTGCTGACGCCTACGGTATGCCGTCAGCGATAAAAGAAGGCGTATTGGCGAAACTCATGCTGCTAGAGCGATTCAATCCGACACTCTACCGTAGTCTCGTGGAACTGGTCCACTCGAGCGACAGCGGTAAGATATTGAACATTGACTCTCCCGAGGCGCAGGGCGAGAAGGTCGCCGGCGGCGTGTCCGATCTCTTAGGGAAGAGCGCCGTCTTTGCCGAGTGGGCACACCTAGAGCCTCCGCTCGAGCAGGAAGATCTCAGGCCATATCTCTTTGTATCACGGGAATTCACACCCGGCTACATCGGCGAATCGCGCTATCCTGACGTCCCGGCGGAAATCGTCGCGCGCGTCCTAAAGGCTTCAATGCTCGATGACTCGGTTCTCGTGCGGGATCTTCGGGTCTTCAGTGGCGAGCGGGCGGAGCGCATATTTGATATTGCAGTCACAGAACTTCAAGCTTTATCTGAGCTGTCGGCGTATGACGGTACGCCGTTAAGAGGGCTGAGTGCCCTAGTCCGCGCGCATCAATCGCTACAATCGCGCCTTGTCGAGGCCATAGACGCGTTTCCTGTCGATCGTATCGGGATCTTCATGCCAATGTATATGCGGACGTGGGTAAGTGAGGCAGAAGCCTTAACAAGACTGATACAGCTTGAGAGCCGTTGGGAGCGTGAGGGCAGCAAGGGTCTCAAAGAAGCGCTCACCGTTGCGCGCCGGAGCGGCAACAAATAAATGGGGCACTCCGCACCGGCGACCCCGGCGCGCGGGAACCACCCGCTAATCCCTAACTGGGTCCCTGACGAGCCGGCACCACCGGTGATACCAGCGCCGTCCGCAGACGGTCCTCAGCCGCAACCAGTCGACCAGGCATCCCCGCTTGAACCGAGTCCGATCGTCAACTTTGGTCGCCTCTTTTCGGGCCCACGGAGCGGTTTCTCCCGTGCCATACGGCAGGTCTCAACTGGCGCTGGTGGCGGAGGCGGCGGACCCCGGCGTACCGGCGGACAGCGCGGGACGCCCGCTCAACGAGTGCAACGAGCGATCGGCGGTTACGTCCGAGCACGCGGCGGCGCAGAGGGGATTGCACGGCGGCTTTCGCTTGCCTCCGACGTCGGCGCGCGACTCTATGAAGCCTTAGATCGAATCGCGCGCGACGGTTTCGACGCGGCGCTAGCGGCACTCGGCATCGAATTAAACGACCGATCAGTTTCAGCCATTGCTGATGCCCTGATGAGCCTTGTCTGCGATGCCGGAGCGGGCGCGCTTGACGGAATCCTTGACGTAAGTATGGCGCGCGCCGCATGCGACGAAACATTCATCGCGCTCTACGAAAGAGGGGCGAGCCTGACTGCGTTGACTGTGGAGAGCGTCCCGGGGGTAATTCAGTCTTTCGCCGTAAACGCCGCGTGCCTACTAATCACGAGAGACATTGCAACCACAATAGTTGACAATCCGCGGACGGAGACCGAGTCGCGCGACTTGCAGTCGACCTTGAAGGCAGTTGTCGAATCGTCAATGCAGTTAAACCTTCCTTCGCGCACGTCCGCAGGCTATACAATTCGAGACATCCGACATGCAATCACGACTTCTTACCAAGACGCGTTCCAGATTCTGTTGGCGGGCCGTTAGATGAAGGTTGCGATCATTACGCGTGTCGGTGACGACACTGAATCGGTCAGTTGTCCTGGCGAGACTCAGGTAGAGTTCCACTTAGACCAAGGAGCGGCGAGCGACGTGCCCCTGCATCAGATTCGCGACGCACTGGGGCGACTCGGAGCTGCCTCGAGCCCAATCGCGGAAGACTTCGTCGTGCTCGCTCTAACCGTATTTGCTGCCGATACGCGAACCTCGAGGGAGCACGGGCACGACGAGTGGACGCGCGAGATTCACCTATTGCTACCGGTAAGCGATCCCGAACGGTGGATGGCCGTCGGAGCGACGCTGGAGCGTGCATTACGGTTTCTCACTGGTGATCTGTGGTCGCTGTCATTTCGCCCGGCGCGCGCGCGTTTGCCATTTCCAACAGACCGCGACCTATCGCGGACGCCGGCCGGCGCTGCGGTAACGTTGTTCTCAGGCGGGTTGGATAGCTTCATTGGAGCGCTTGACCTCGCCGCGAGCGGTAAACCATTGGTTCTCGTCAGTCACTACACCGACGGCTCGGCGAGCGTTCCGCAGGCGTCCGCGCTGTCCCATATAAATTCCGTGACCTCCAATCCGCATCAAATCGGAACCCTCGCATCCAACATCGTCGCTCGTAGGAACTTGTTTGGCCTCGGAAACGATAAGGAACAGCGAGGGCGCTCGATCCTGTTCATAGCGCTCGGAACGCTCGTGGCTCTTGGTGTCGATGCGGAACGTCTTATCGTCCCAGAGAACGGTCTGATCTCTTTGAACATTCCATTGACGGACCTTCGAGTGGGATCGTACAGCACACGAACCACACACCCCTACTTCATCGCACTCTTGCAGGAGGCGCTCTATGGCGTCGGCCTCCCCATTACGCTGGAGAACCCGTACCAATTCCTGACGAAAGGCGAAATGCTTATCGGCTGCGCGATTCAAACGGACCTCGCCGAAGGCTCGGCGACAACTATGAGTTGTGCTCATGCAACGCAAAGTCACTGGACGAAGGGCGCTCCGGCGGTTCAGCATTGCGGTCGGTGTACCGCATGCCTGATCCGCCGAGCGGCGTTTGTGCGGGCGAAATGCACCGATCTAACGGCGTATTCTCTGCTGGAGTTAGATGGGCGCGAGCTCCGGAGCAACTCGGCGCAGGGTCGCGATGTACGCTCGGTCCGCATGGCTGCCCGTCGCGTGATTGACAATCCAGAACTGGCGCAGCTCCTCATACTGAAGCCGGGGCCGCTCGGGGGCCATTATGTTGAGTACGGAGACGTGTACTTGCGCGGCATGAGAGAACTTTGGGCCCTTGTTGAGCATGCTAAAACGCGAGGTGCGTATTAAGCTTCTCGATACGCATTGTCACCTGGACTTGTATCCGTCGTACGATAGCATTCTGGCGGATTGTTTCGATGCGCATGTGCGTATCGTTGCAGTAACAACAACTCCTCTCGCGTTCGAAGGAAACGTTCAGCGCAGTGGTGGCAACAGTTTAATCAGCGTAGCGCTGGGGCTGCACCCCCAGATTGCTGGGACTGCGCATGCGAACTTATCGGCATTTCTTGAACTGCTGCCACGGGCGCAATTTGTCGGTGAAGTGGGCCTTGACGCTAGTCCTGCCCATTACGGGTCATATCCTCAGCAGCGAAGGCTGTTTGGACAAATCGTCGCGGCCTGCGCAGAAAGCGGCGGGCGCTCTATCAGCGTCCACTCGGTAAGATCCGTAAGAGACGTTCTCGCCGTAGTAGCGGAAAATGATCCCGATCGGCGCAATCGTTACGCCTTGCACTGGTTTACCGGCAACGCATCAGACCTTCGGAAAGCAGTCGAGATCGGATGCTTCTTCTCGGTCAATCAAGCTATGACTCGGTCTGATCGTGGTAGCCGGATCGTCGCACAGATGCCGCAAGCGAGCGTCATGACAGAAACCGATGGACCTTTCATTAAGGTTGGCACCGCTCCCATCCGGCCTGCGATGGTAAGAACAGTTGTTGCCGATCTTGCAGTAAACTGGAACGTCGACGTCGGGCGCGCCGCCTCCACCATCATGGAAAACTTTGAGCGATTTGCAGATACTACGTGAAACATTCTCAAGGCACAATGAGCCAGAGGCTGCGAGATTACGTCGCTGAGCGCGACCACCAGCTGCGTCGGTCGGGTACTCGGTGCGCAAGTATTCCGATCGTTTCGCGACTATTCGGAATGCAAAGTCGCCTCAGTGGGGTGAGCGCGATCTTAACGTGGGTCGAGCTCGAGCCGACGAAGCATCCCTTGGCGATTGAACCACAGGACGGCATTGGGCACGAGCGCATCGCAGCGGTCTACCACTTCTTTGCTTCTCGAGAAGCTGCGCGTCAGTGACCTGGATCAGCGCATTTGACCCCCAGCCACTCGCGGCGGACATCCGCATTGGCGATGAACTTGTCCGGCGTGCCGTGGAACACCATGCGTCCGTGACCCATCACATAGAATCGCTGCGAGATACCGAAAGCGATGAGGATGCGTTGACCCGTTCGGGGGTATCGGAGGCGATGATCTGGCCATAGACCGCACAGAGATGCGATCGGCGAGATCACAGACGATTCCCATATCGTGCTCGATCATGAGCAGCGCCCAAATCTTGGCGCCGCCCTGGGGTTCAAAATCTGCGCCGCGTTTCCAGGGGTGAGCGAACGGAAAATGACTGAAATCGACGAAGTTTTCCACCGCGCGCCCGGCCGACTTGCCCAGGCCGCCGATGCGAGGTGATCGTGACGCTTACACGCCGTGAAGTCTCTTCGAATTCTAGGCGCAGGCGCCGAGTTGGCCTCGGACTACGCGCGCTCAAAGGAGGCGCCGTGGTCGTCGGCGTCGCCGTCGAGGATGACGAACCTCGCGTCCTGCTCTCCACGTTCCTTGCAACCGGCGCCGAGGGCGACCGCCTTTCC
>Ga0182024_10013894_pt1 | contig 15641 bp, 18 predicted proteins | sample P32metaG_FD_120480 | JGI IMG/M metagenome (GOLD analysis project Ga0182024, IMG submission 120480) | Permafrost microbial communities from Stordalen Mire, Sweden - P3-2 metaG (Illumina Assembly) | ecosystem: Environmental > Terrestrial > Soil > Wetlands > Permafrost | place: Sweden: Stordalen... | reverse complement strand
GCACTGCCCAATGGCCATGGCGCTCACGTGGTACCGGAGCGTGCTGCTGTCGAAGCCCTTGAATACGAGCGCAATCCAAACGGCACAGAGAAGCAACTCTCCCGCGACGGTCGCACGCAGCTTCCGATTGCCGTCTCGAAGCGCCGTAACGTGCAGCAGGATGGGAAAGGCGGGACCGAACAGGAGCGCGTGCCACGCCGGCATGTCGGCGTGCCGGCCCTCGACATCTCCTTGGCTCAGGGTGAGTCGATGGTGTCGCAAGTGGTTGAATTGTACGGCGTGCATCGATCCGAGCATCGCCACGCTCATGATCCAGAGCACGACATCGGTTGCACGGCGAGACAGCCCCAGCGCCGAGTGGAAGGCATTGTGGATGAGCCGCAGTCCTGTGAGGAAAAACACGAATGAGAAACCGAGAGCGATTATCTGGTGGCCGTACGCGGCTGTCAGTAGGGACGCGGCCAGCCATGCCGCTGGCAACAGCGGTTCCCGCAGAATCTCGAACGGAGTAACGGAAACCAGATCGCGCCATCCGACCGCGCGAAGGCGGGGATCATGAAAAATATCCGGCGGCGGTTCTGGATTGAGCGGACTCCAGAACGGGAAGCTGTCTATATTCGAAGCGCGTTGTTGGTCCTCGCAGCTCATCCGCGGTTCTCGCCAAGTGGGGAAACCGCAAAGACGAGCGACGCCAAGTAGACCAGAATCCCCAAGCTGATGAGCGCGGCAGCGACGAAAGCAAACAGGACGTCACCGACGAGGCGTACGAATGCACCTGGAACTTGCTGTCGTCGATCCCATCGGTCTACCGGCCGGGGAAAACGGTGAGAGAGGAAGTTCTGGAATTCAACCAAAAGGTGAAATCGCATTCGACCTGCCGATTGGTGGAAAGTGGGAAAAAGGTAGATGTATCGTCCTTGGGTGTCAGCGGGACAGACAGGTCCGACCTCATCAAACTGCTGTTGCACTCGGAGGATTCGCTGGGAGCTTCGCGGATCGCAGATCATTTTTCCGCTCCCTTTTTCCAAACGAACTTTTGGTTTATGTGGTGCACGACCTTTGCTTTTCAGCCGTGGCACAGCGCGGTGGAATTCAAGCGCTACGCGCTGCGGTTCATGCAGGAATTCCCTCGCATCCAAACGCTCGCGGGCGTGCGGCGCACGCCCTTCAATCAATATGATTCAATCGTCGTTCCTCTCTCGGAATGGTTGAGCACGCAGGGCGTCCGTTTTGAGATGAATCACCAAGTTACCCAAGTCAAGTTCGCTTCCACCGAAAAACAGAAAACGGTCGCGATTCTTTGATGGTCGGTGATGAATTGAATCGGTCTTCGGCCCGCAAACCAAGCATCGTCCCAACGACCTGTCCCAACCTTCGATGAACGGAGGACTCCCCAGCGGGCCTCACCGGATCACGTTCAAGCCTCCATCGATAAGAGATTTTCGTGTCATTTCTCCACGGCCGGCGGTACCGAGCCTCTCAGAAGGTCGACGAAAGCGGCGAGCGTCTTTCGCGCATCGCCGATCAAGAAATAAAAGGCGTCCCAGTTATCACTATCTTCTCCATCGTGGTTGGGAATGACGTATTGGAACTGCCAGGCATCTTGCAGTTCGCGAAACGCGCTCGAAGCGCGAATCTCAATATTTTCCAGATCGCGCGCTGAAAGTTCGCCCTTCTGGCGTCGTACGTGGCGCAAGAGCTTGCGGCGCATGATGTCGGTCACAAATTCCGGCAGCGAAATATGGCGTTCCGGCGCTTTCAGGTAGGTGATTTCCTCGCTTGAAAGAGGCGAGAGAAAAACGGTCAGTCGCTCGAGGCCCGCAAGGCTGGGATGCGTCGCGAGAACGCGCCCCATAAAAGGATTTCCCTCGAAAAAGACATCGGCATCACGCAGTGCATTCTTCAATTCATCGAAATTCAGGGCCTGCAGGTCGCCGCGTACATCAAGCACGACGTACCGACTGTCTGCCTTCAATGCTTTGATTTGGCTCCGCGTTCGAAAATGGTAATCCTTCCCGTCCGATTCACCCGGACGCGGTGCGCGGCTGTTCATCAGGACGAGCTTATGCAGCCGGTCGCTCAGCTCGGGATGGAACCGTCGCAAGGCATTATGAAGTGGGCTTTTTCCCACACAGGAGGGTCCCGTCAGGATCACCAGACGTCCGGTTGATGCAGGGGTCATGGCTTTCTACCTCGCAGAGAGCGTTCGCCGTATCGGTGCCATCTATCGCGCTCGGGGTTCGGTTACGAATGCTTCGTTCCTTTCGCATAGATGTAGTGTTTTAGCGTAATCGGTTTGAGCGCGTAGCTGAGGACTCGCTTTTCCAGCTCGTGATCCGCCACGGTGAAGCGATTGTGCTGTCTTCGAAATTTCAGCCTATGAAGTTCGACACATCTGGTCGGTGGCAACGAACTCGGACTCTTTGTCCGCGACTCCTACCAGAGCTCGCTGGTGCTCGTCGGCTCCCGCCTTGTGTATCTCAATCTCGAGGAGCGAGCCGCGCTGCCGGAGTTTGGCGGAGGATGGATCGAATTCCTCTTTTAAGGGAAGGACCCGGTAGACGTCGGCGTTTTTCCGGGGCTCGCAGTCCGAGCGTTTCTTTCCCACGAGAATTAGGCGATGTGGTTCGACGACCGCCTCAATCTCGCGAAGGTTTTTCGCACCCATCGCGCTGCAGAACGACGAGACAATGACTTCGTTTTTCGATTCCAGTATCCCGCAAGAGAGTGGCTGGAGGATTTCGCTCTCCGCGCGGCGCCAATTCTCTCGGTTATGCCCGGGACGGCGTCCGTGGGTTTGGTAGATTTCGTAGGCACGTTTTGCAATCGTCGCTCGAATACCTTTGCGACAGTCTGCTGCATTCCCAATCTTCGCGAGAACTGAGTCGTTTTTCGCGGGTTGAACCGCTGCCAATTGGACTTTCATTTCCCTGCCCCTTTGCCACCTTCACGTTCCAGAACTTGAACTCAATGTCATGTTCCCGGCACGGCGGCGTGCCTCATGCGAACGAACCTTGCGCCGGTCAGCCCCTCACCACGGACTCGACGGGAAAATACGAGCCGCCCACCAGAGCAAGACAACTGCTGTGATGATCGAAAACACCATCAGGCTTTCGACGGCGTCGGAAATGGTCCGCCGAAAAATCGCAACTCCCGTGAGGCTTGCGGCAACTGCAATTCCGATGTATCCGAGATTCCGCGACACCAGGTAGAAGAACCAAAGACCCGAAGCAGAGTACGGCGAAGCGTACGCCAAATCCACTGCCGCGAAAAATGCAAATAGGGCCGACAAACCGAGCAGGAGGGTTAGCAAGAACTGTCCCACGTCCGCCTTTCGATCGTATTGCATCGTCGCGTGCATTCGCATTTTGTTTCTCCTTTCCCGCGGAGGCTCGGTCGCGCAGCACTTCGTCTAAACCTAGGATCCAGTAAGACAAGGAAGTGCGAAGTGACGACGATCACAGGTCGCCGTGATATCAGGGGCCGGCCGGGCAACGGACCCGTACTGCGAACTCGCGTTTTCATTGGGCGAAAAGCCAGCTGATGCCCTACCATGCTTCACATCCCAGCGTGTGACGAAGCGCACAGTCTTGCCGCCGGAGAGAGTTGAGGATTCATGAGTACAAGAATTGACGATTGCGATAGGCAGCGCAGAGGACAGAGTGCCGACTGGCACGAATCGAATCCTTTTGGTGCGGGAGTAGATGTGTAATCCCTCGCGCTGCCAGGTTTGTCAGGTAACAGAAAGAGTTCTGTATGGAGCAACACGCCCAAGTTTTGATCGGACAGCCTTGGCACCAGCAAATCCCGGGATGGCGGGACGCCGTTGCAGTGCTGCTAGTCACTGCCATCGTGATCCTGCTGGGATTAGGTGCCCGCCAAATGGTGGCGCCTTTTGTCCTGACGCAACGATCGACCATTTCACTCTTGCCGTCTGGCCTTCCCGCCTATGCGCTTCGAACCACGATGCGTATGTTTACTGCCCTGCTTGCGTCGCTTCTGTTTACATTCACGTATGCGACAGCAGCGGGCAAGAGCCGCCGGGCGGAAACGGTGCTCATACCGCTTCTGGACGTACTCCAGTCAGTTCCCGTGCTCGGCTATCTGTCTTTCACGGTCTTATTTTTTGTGTCCTTGGTTCCCGGTAGCACTCTCGGGCCGGAGCTCGCCGCCATCTTCGCGATTTTTACCAGCCAGCCTGGAACATGGCCTTCAGTTTCTATCAGGCGCTCCGAACGATTCCCACCGACTTGGATGAGGCGAGCCGTGAATTCCGGTTGTCGGCCTGGCAGCGCTTTTGGCGGTTGGAAGTACCTTTTGCGATGCCGGGGCTCGTGTGGAACATGATGATGTCGATGTCGGGCGGCTGGTTTTTTGTCGTAGCGTCGGAAGCAATTTCCGTGGGAACGATCCAATTTGCACTGCCGGGTATCGGATCTTATGTGGCGTTGGCCGTTCAAAGGCAGAATCCATCTTCGTTTCTTCCTTTGGCAAGGAGCATCGCTCCTAGGCCGTACCGCAGGCTCGCGTAGTAAATTTGCTTTTTCAGTGATGCCCGTCACGTACGGAGGTGACCATTTCCATACGACATGGAGTGATAGGCTCCTATCCTGATATTGGGCATCGATATTGACAAAGCTCCATGCAATGGGCGGGACGGTGAGTTTGCTATGGCGGAACAATTGCGCCCGGTGGAAATGACTCATGAAAATTCGCGCGCTTGCACTCGATTACGACGGCACCATTGCCCAGGACGGGGTCCTGAATTCTCAGGTCAGAGACGCGATCGGAGAAGCTCGGGCGCGGGGACTTACGGTCATCCTCGTAACGGGTCGGGTTTTGTCGGATCTGAGGCAGGTGGCGGGAGATCTCGGTTTCGTGGACGCGGTGGTTGCCGAAAACGGCGCCGTGCTGGCGTTTCCGAATGGTTATTCAAGACTGATCGGCCAGTCTGCCCCCGCAGAGCTCCTTGAAGAATTCCGTCGGCGCGGCATCGAATTCACCGTGAAGCTGTGCGTTCTAGAAGCTGATGCTGCATGCGCCCCGCCCATCCTATCGGTTATCCGAGATCTCCAACTGCCATTGGTCTTGATGTTCAATCGCAGTCGGTTGATGGTCCTGCCACAAGGCGTGAGCAAGAGCGTCGGGCTGCGCCGCGCCCTCACAATCCTTCATCTCTCGCCGCATAACGCGATCGGGATTGGAGACGCCGAAAACGACCACGATCTCCTGGCCGCCTGCGAATTTGGAGTGACCGTCGGTTGGGGCAGTCCCGCACTGTGTAAAGTGGCCGACCAAGTATTGCAAGGCGCAGGCCCAGATGCGGTCGCCGGTTTCATTCGGGAGGTAGCCGGCGAGGTAAAGATACCTCGGGGCCGGATGCATAAGTATCAGGTAGCAATGGGTACGACAGAGGACGGCCGTGTCGTTGCATTAGGAGTTTCCGGGCGAAACCTTCTTATAGCCGGAGATCCCCGTTCCGGAAAATCCTGGATAGCCGGCCTCATCTGCGAAAAGCTCATTCTGCAAGGCTATGCGGTCTGCGTCATTGACCCCGAAGGGGATTACCGAACGCTGGAGTCGCTTCCAGGCGTGGTGATCTTTGGAGGCGAGGACCCGCCTCCACAACTCCCCGACGTCGCGCGCACCCTTCGCCACCCCGATATGAGCGCGGTGGTCGACCTGTCTCACGTGCCCCACAAGGAGAAAATCGATTACCTGCATTCGCTCTTGCCGATGGTAGCCGCCATCCGGAGATCGACCGGTTTGCCGCATCGCATCGTGATCGATGAAGCTCATTATTTCCTGCACGACCCAAACGCTCGACAGCTGCTAGATCTCACGTTGAACGCATATACGCTCGTTACTTACCGGCCGTCCGATCTCAACGCGGAACTGCGAGCTGCCATTGACGCGATCGTTGTAAAGCGCACCATCGACCCGCGAGAAGTGCAGACACTCGTGAGCATGGTCCGGAGTCCGGCTATCGAGCCCGAGTGGAAAGCGGCCCTAAAAGCGCTCGCCCCGAACCAGGCCGCTCTGTTGCCAGGTCCCGAGGAGGCGGGAGGAAAATTGCAGAGTTTCGTACTCGTGCCTCGGCTGACTTCGCACGTCCGGCACAAAGCCAAGTACTTCGATTTGGACTTGATCGAGCCCTTGGGATTCATCTTCACCGATGACGGCAAGGCGCTGGGTCCACCGGTGCGGACGCTAAAGGAATTTGTGATAGCGCTAAAGACCTATCCGATCGCGGCAATCGAGGGGCATGTCCGTCGCGGGGATTTTTCGCGATGGATTGCGGATGTTTTTCACGATCCAACTCTCGCGACCGATGTTCGAAAGGTGGAGCAACGATACGGCCTCGGGCATATCCGAGATCTCTGCGGTTCGATCGGTGCGGCGATCGAGGAACGTTATGAGCTCACGCCGGACAAGCTCGGCTAGTCTCGGGTGTTTCGGGCAGCCCACCTTGGGCTTTCTCCTACGGTTGAGCTGACCTAGGGCAAAGAACTGAACTCCAGTTGGCCCGACAGAACGCGAAGGCGTGATGGGCATCACCCGCCGGAGTGACGGAGACCACAGCCACGGGAAGGTGTTTCCCAGTTAACTAGGTGCGTAGGGAGGTGGACTATGAAGGCGCTTGAAAGCCGTACCCGAATTGAGATCAAGAATATCCTTTTTCCGACCGACTTTTCTTCTGCGGGGGATGCAGCGATCCCCTACGCAACAGAGTTGGCAAAGCGCTTCGGCTCCCAGGTCTGGGCCTTGCATGTGAGAACGCCGGTCATTAACCCCATGATGCGACCGGCGAGCTGGGGCCCGCTGGAGCAGGCCGCGAAAGAAGAGGCCGATGCACAGAAGAAACTGCTGCGGAAATCCTTCTCAGAAATCAATTCCGAAATTATGATTGAAGAGGGGGATTTCTGGCAAAATCTCGAAACAGTGATTGAGAAAGACCATATTGACCTAGTTGTACTCGGAACGCACGGCCGCTCCGGCGCGGCGAAATTTCTCCTTGGCTCGAAAGCGGAGGAGATCTTTCGGCGCTCTCCTTGCGCCGTCTTGACCATTGGTCCGCACTCGCACGCCAACCCCCCGCGAGGCGGCGAGTTCACCGAAATTCTTTACGCTACGGACTTCAGTGCTGAGTCTTTGAATGCGGCACCCTACGCCATCTCTCTGGCCGAGGAATTCCAGGCGCGTTTGACGCTCTTGCATGTCATCGCAGAGGAAAAGCCAGGCGACCTGATTCTCCCCAGAGAACTCTTGGCGTCGTCGGAGCGCCGGTTGCACGAGATCTTCCCGGCCGAGGCCGAACCGTGGTGTGTGCCGCAATTTGTGGTGGAAAAAGGGGCAGCTGCCGAGAAGATCCTGGAGGTTGCCGAAAGGCGGAAGGCGGATCTGATCGTTCTCGGAGTGCGCCGCCCCAGTGGTTTTCCGGGGGCCGCAACACATCTTCCGATCGCGACGGCACACAAAGTGGTGGCACAGGCAACTTGCCCGGTGCTTACGGTGCGTGGGTAGCAGACGAGGTGCGGGTTGACGGGACGGGGAGTCACGACTTGACGATTGCGAAACATCAAAGGCGTGCAATCGAAAGCGGTGCTGTTCCGCAGCGTCGTTTAGGGACGGGCTTCGACGAAGCTTCGGTCGCATATTCGAAGGGGGGTCCGCTGATCGGGCCGGATCATCGGAGGGAGAAGATGGCTCCCAAGCTTCTTGGAAAGGAGGACGACATGACGAAAAAAACGATAATCTCGAAGAAAACGAGAGGCGGCAAAAACATCAAGGCGCATCGACGGAAGCACAGGATTGGGCCAGGAAAGAGTGCGCAGATTCACCAGAACATCTACGCGGAGGGCAGTTAATTGCGTACCCGGGGTTGCGCATGTACGTGCCGTAAGAATTGGACGCCGACCGCGTGACACGGACGAGGGCTGGTCCGGCGGCGGGTTTCGGCGTGCGGACTTCTTTGAGAATTTCTGCACCACCAAATCCATGTGTGATGGCGCAGTAGGAATCGCGAATCGCGGACCGGAGGACGTCCGGCAAAGGCGTTTGCAAAATCTGGGTCCGGGCCTCGTGCCCGTTCGCCGCAAGCTGTTCAAGGTTCTCCGGATCAAGTTTCGCGAATAAATTCTCCAGCTTTGCACGCAAATTTTCTTCTTCAAGCAACCGCCAATATGTCTCCGTCATGATCGCGAATCCGTCTAAGGCGCCAACTCCTTTTGGCTTGAGCGCGCTGAGCATCTCCTCGAGCGAGCATTCTTTCCGCCGACTCGTGCGATATCTCCCATGCGAACCTCGGAAAAATCCGCGGTGTATCTCGATTTTATTGCGACTCCTTGCTTGTCGTGAGACTTCCGCCATCATCATTCGGCTACTACCGTTTCCAATTACCCATTTGTCCCGCTGCGGTAGAGCGAATCATGCGCGATCTTTGGCCATTTGTATCGCCCGCTCGGCACTGTCCATCGCGCTCTGGCGTGGAGTTCTATTGGGCAAGGACCCTAGCTAGGCTCAGCAGGTGCGGATCCAGGTTCTTTCGTTTTCCGATTACTTCTGCCAGGGGTGTTGTCGCAATCTCGCTTCTCTTAACGCCCACTAGCACCGCAAATTCGTTACGAGTGATGCATTCCGTGGCCGCTGCGCCCATCCGGGTGGCAAGCAGACGGTCAAATACCCCCGGTGTTCCGCCTCGTTGCACGTGCCCCAATTTAACCACCCGCAATTCAAAGCCGAGCCGCTCACGATGCTCCCGGAAATACTTCGTAAGCGCTTCCGCGTTGTAGCAAGCTCCCTCGGCGACTACAACGATGGCGTGTGCTTTCCCGCGCTCGTATGCAGAACGCAAATCACAGGCTACGGACTCGGGTTCGATTTGCGACTCGGGAAGCACGATACATTCGGCTCCCCCCGCAATACCCGAAATGAGGGCGAGGTAACCGCAGTCACGGCCCATCACCTCGACCAGAAACGCTCGCTCGTGCGAAGAAGCGGTAACCTTGATTCGATCAATCGCCTCTAAAGCGACGTTCAGGGCGGTATCCACACCTACGGTAATCTCGGAGCCGTACAGATCGTTGTCAATTGTTGAAGCGATCCCGACAACCGGAAATCCCTTTTGTGAGAGAGCAAAAGCGCCTGCTTGCGAGCCGTCGCCGCCGATAACAACGAGCGCATCGATATCGCGCTGGCGGAGAAACCGTATCGCCTTGAGTTGCGTTTCATCGGCTTTGAACTCTAAGTAACGCTTGCTACCCAGTATCGTTCCGCCGTGTTGGATGATTCCGCCGACGTCTCGAAGACCCAGTGGAAGAAAATCATCACTGGCAAGGCCAGCGTAGCCATGACGGACACCGACGGTTTCCCAACCACTGTCAATTGCCGTCCGCACAACCGCTCGGATGGCAGCGTTGATCCCCGGAGCGTCTCCCCCACTCGTGACAATAGCGATTTTCCTCATCACTCTGGATCTCCTAAGCTGCAAGTAAATCATCACCATAGCCCACGCGGCTATTGAAGCGTGCCGCTTAATTGGACGGATCACTGCTTAAGCGATTGCCGAATCATCAAAGATCGGCAAATCGAAAGCTGGCCTTTGGAACGTCCTTCCGGCGACGATCAACAACAGCCTGTCGGAGGCTTCCCGAAAGAGCCTCACGGAAGTTATTCTGCCTATTTTGCCTGCGAAGACTTGATATAGGCTATGAGGTTCGCAATTCGAATGCTAACGAGCGCAGGATCCGTGCCGCGAATCGAGGCAAACAGTGGCCCCCATACAGGCATCTCTGAGTCTCCATGGGCCGGAATTTTCACACCATTTCGAAGTACATCTTCCACGTAAAACTCCGGGAATGTTCCTCCGTGACGCTGAGCAAGAGTCGTCAAGTCTGGCGGCGGGGTCTTGAGCTCCATAGCCATTGGGCCGTGGCCTTTTAGATCAGCTCCATGGCAAACCGCGCAATATTGCCGGTAGAGTCGCGCGCCGGAAGCCGGATTCGACCCCGGCAGGTGGGCTTTCTGTTCCTGTGCCGCGGCACCTAAGGTCACAACTGAAAGCAGCACCGCGAGCATCATGATGCCGCGAAAAGTGAGGATGACCATGAAAGATCCTCCTTGCCGAACTCTATTTGTTGACCCTGCGTTACGCGAGTTTCGCGCGCATCCGTTGAAAAGGAGCAGCCATGCCATAAGAAGATTGACGCGAATCGCAGCCAGCGGTGAAGCTATCGCTAGGACGCCCACCACAATCAGAGCACACTGAGCACGATGGAAAACTCAACCGACTTTTTACAAAGGTAGCCGCCAGCGTAACGCTCATAACTTCCTCGTTTTTATCCATTCGGGATTTGGCCTAGGGAATTGCATCCTAGACCCGCTCCCGGCTTGCTCGGTCAAACGCATTTTCAAGATCTTTCCAGGCTTTGCGGAAACCGTGCCGGATATCCTTCCAGGCTCGTTCGTCCTCGCGGTTTCTCATGCGCACGCGTGCCTTTAGTTCGGCCAGGGCATCTTGAGACGCTTCGATGCTGGCGTGGAGCTTGTCTCGCGCCTCGGCGCGCGCCAAAGCCGATAGCACGCGCAAATTCTCGAACCACTGTTTCATTTGGAGCAGGCGCTCCTGGAAACTGTCCTGCAACTTGGCGCGCTCTGTGCGGAGACGTACCTCGACGGCCAGAAGGTGCTCCTCGATGCCTATCTTCGTCTCTCCGCTTGCCCGGGAGGCTTTCGCCTTTAGTTGAGAAGTCTCGTCGCTCAGTCTGTCGAGCTGGTCTTCAATGAGATTTTCCAATTCGTCGCAATAGCGATTAAGCCTGCGATGAAGATGATCAATGCCGGCAGCGATTCCCGATGTTGCGTTGAGTCCGGCCAATTCCAATCGAAGGTTCATTTCCCTAATTTCCGCCCTTACGCCGGAGTTCATTGTCGTCATATGGTCTACGAGCTTTTCACGCTGAGCTTCGAGTTCGGTCCGTTTGGCGGCCACCTCCGCGGCAATCTTGATTTTCTCGGGTTGTATTGCCGTGCGAGCCTCCGTCAACTGCGCCTGGATATCGTTCTCGATGGACCGAAGCTTGTCTCTCGTCCGTTGCAGGTAAGCATCGTACTCAAACTCACACTCCTCGCGATTTAGGTTCCTGCGAGTCGTTCGTCCGAGTTTTTGGAGTTCTTCACCGAGCTGCTCTGCATACCGCTCCTCCACAATCACAGCCAGCACGGAGCTACTGTTCTCGAGGCCATCGGGCTCCAGCGACCTGTCCCGAATTAGCTCTTCCATGAGCTGGATTGGGGCGGTCCCAGCCAGTGCGGGTAGTACCGCAGTGGCGACGGCGACGCGGTGAGAGGACCCTGCCATTGCATCGCGCGGCGCGCCGCACGCAGCTGCCGCTCGTTTTTCGGAACGCTCATTGCTCATCTCGCGAGCTGTGACGCGTCCCTTTTCATCCTTGCTGAGCAGAAGATAGTCCATGATCTCGAGCCGCCCGTCGCGTTCGAACTTTTTCGACGCATCGAGAGCTTGAGCCGCGCCATCGTTCCAATTGCAAGTTACGATGATCAAACTTAAATCGCCCATGACATCCTCCACTTCGTGAATGGCTGGCAAATCGCCACTGATCGCAAAGTCATTTTCTCGAAGGGAATCCCCTTTAAGCTGTGACACGCGTCACCATACAGTTCTGCCGCAGCCTATTCGCCGATGAAGGCTGAACCGTTCGGTGATCAGGATCACTGACAAAGTCCTCGCGATCACCAATGGTAGGAAGTCTCCCAGGTGTGCTGCTTACTAGCGTTTTGCGGAACGTTTAATTAGGGGTCCAAAACAAGAACGGGAGGACTTCGATGGAGTTGATGGACGCGATTCGGCAACGGCGAGCAGTACGCGATTTTATGGCAAGGCGCGTCGAGAGATCGACGGTTCAAGAACTCATAGACGCAGCGATTCTAGCGCCCAGCGCCATGAACCTACAACCGTGGGCGTTTGCGGTGATTCTGGATGCGGAGCGCATCGATGGTTACGCCACGCGCGCAAGGGCCTGGTTGCTTGAGCATTTCTCCGAAACTTCTCATGACCCGTCCCTTCGCAAGGTGCTTGAGGACCCGAAACATGTCCTGTTCTACCATGCACCGGCTCTCGTGCTGGTGCTCGCCACCTCGCCCGAGGCCCAGCCGCGAGAGGATTGCTGCTTGGCCGCCGAGAACTTCCTGCTTGCGGCCCGCGCGCAGGGGCTTGGCACCTGCTGGATTGGCTTAGCCCGTCCTTGGCTTGACTTACCGTCGATCAAAGCCGAGTTTAAGATCCCCGAGCGCTATCATGTTGTCGCACCCCTCGTTGTTGGTTATCCGAAGGCTTGGCCCGAGTCGCACGGCCGGAACCCCGCGAAGCTTTACTGGCTCGAATGACGGGCGGGGCGTTGGCTCTGAACAGGCAGGACCCACGATGCGATCATCTTGTCCTCCTATTTCTCGGCGAGTCGGGCCGCAACGCGCGGCACAGTAGAGTCATCTCCATCTCATCCTTTCGGGGCTGCCTGATCTATCGAACCTGATAGGAAGGCGTTCGTGGGTTTGTTGCAGCTTCTTGGAAGAACCCGGATCGCTTTTGTCTGGGCGGGGAGAGTCGAAGCTGAAAGGAACGCATCGTGGAACGGAGGGCCCGTGAACGTCCTGCTCGCGATTGATGGCTCAAAATATTCAGAAGCAGCGACTCGAGCGATCGCAGAAGAAATGCGTCCGGAGCGCACGGCGGTCTCCATCGTGCACGTCGTCGAAGCTCGGTTGCTTATACCATACCCTGTCGTCGGCCACCGCGAAGACCTCGAAGAGCTGGCGCAAGCGCGCATGAATGAGGGAAGGCAACTGGTGGCTCGATCCGAGGAACAACTCCGCAGAGCGGGTTTCCAGGTACAAACGGCCGTGGAGGAGGGAGATGCAAGGTCCGTCATTTTGGATTTTGTCAGCGGGTGGGGCGTGAATCTGATCGTTATGGGGTCTCACGGACGGACAGGCTTAGATCGATTCCTGTTGGGAAGCGTTGCTGAGTCGGTGGCCCGGCACGCTCGCTGTTCGGTCCTGATCGTGCGAATCGCGCCGAGCAAGTGAGCAACGCGCGGCACGAAAAACAGGCACTTTTTAACGCATCAGTCAGCTGGCAGTGGGAGAGTATGCGAAAACCGCGACAACACGGAGCGATTTGCGAATTACCATGACCGAGCGTCTACTTTCAGTTCGAGATCTGCGGGTTGCTTTCGCGAATCGCGTGATCCTTCAAGAATTGAGTTTCGAAGTGTATGCGGGGGATTGTCTCGCCATCATTGGACCGAACGGATCTGGAAAGACGGTCTTACTGAAGGCGTTGCAGCATCTGATCCCGTACCAAGGTGAGATCGATTGGAGCCGGGATGCACGGCTCGGGTATGTCCCGCAGAGTGTCGCTGCGGACCGGCAGCTTCCCCTGCGAGTCGGGGAATTGCTTGCAGCGAAAGCCCACTTCTTGCGTCTTCCCGATCAAGAGAAGGAGCAGGTCTGCTCCGAGTTGAATCTGTCGCCTGAATTTGTAAATGCAGGAATCGGAACTCTTTCAGGAGGCCAGTTTCAGAAGGCCCTGATTGCCTTCGCCTTGCTAGGACATCCCAACGTGATCCTTTTCGACGAACCGACTGCCAGTCTCGACGAGCTCAGTGAAGAGCGAATCTATGAGCTGGTTCACGAGCTGCAACGGCAGCGAGCAATTACCGTTCTCCTGGTGTCACACGACCTGAGTCTTGTATATCGCTACGCGAACCAGGTGCTGTGCTTGAGCAAGGGCAAACCTTGCATGGGACCACCCAAAGAAATTCTGACGCCGAAGATGCTCGAAGAGCTATACGGAGCTGCACCCAAATACTATCGTCATGTCCAAGAGCATTGAAGCAGGAGCGATTTGCTGGCAGAAAGAGTAGGAGCAAGCGGCTGTGGACGCGAGCCATAGTTACACTGTGCTACTTGCTGTGTTCTTCGCCATCGCGGCGGGCCTTGTGGGATCGGTTGCGCTGATGAAGCGGATGCTGCTCGCGAGTGACGTTATTTCGCACCTGGCGCTTCCCGGCCTCGGCATGGCGTTCTTGCTGAAAAGCAATCCGCTGATCGGCGGTGGGGTAACGTTGTTCTTGGGGACGCTTCTGGTTTGGCAGCTTCAAAAGAAGACTGGGCTTGCGACCGACGCCATGATCGGCGTGGTTTTCGCCGCATCGCTCGGAATTGGCGCTCTCGTGACGCCCGAAGAGGATCTGGTGGAAGCCCTCTTTGGCAGCTTCCAGAAGCTGTCATTTGTCGGGTTTCTTTGCGGAGCGGCGGCTGTCATTCTCGTCGTTATCCTCCTGGCCCGCATGAAAGATCGACTGATCCTGAATCTGTTTTCTCCCGAGCTGGCTGCTGCCACGGGGGTCAACGTTGCGCATCTCGACCTCGAATTCCTTCTGCTGTTCAGCCTAACCGTCCTGGTCGGACTGCGTTTTATGGGAGCCTTGCTTTCAAGCGCCCTGATTATCATTCCGGCCGCCACGGCCCGCCAGCTTACGGGCAGAATGAGCGAATTTGTGGTTGCGGCAGCAGCGACGAGCCTGGTTTCTGTTGTTATCGGGTTCGCAGTCAGCACGCTCATCTTCAAGACATCGACGGTCGGCCCAGCGATTGTTATCGTATCAGTGCTCTTGTTTACTGCGAGCTTGCTCAAAAAGAAGTGACGCGTCGCGGCCCGAGGTTCTGTGCGAGAGTCGACTTCTAGAGATGAGAATGAGCAAGGCCGTTCAACTTAAGTCCCTCCCGGCGCCGGCTCCTGCAAATTCTGACGAGCCAGAAGGGCAGAGCCAATAAGGATAGCGGCGCTTGCTGCAGAAGCTTCACGAGCGACTCGATCAGCAAGTCCGTCTTTATAAGCGTGCCGTCGCGATCCACGACGAGCAGGCGCGACCGATTGAAGGGCGCTGGAACCGGAGTGATCACTTGTTCGGAGGCGAGTGTTGAACCGTCAGGCCTCATGCTGTCGCCTCGCATACGCGGATCAGACGAAACGTCAGGATATCGCCGGGTTGCGATGGACGGCTTTGCGCTACATCACAAGAGAAAGCCACTGGTCCGAGAAGATGGAAACAACTGCAGAGGCCAGCAGCCCGTGCGTGCCGACGTTCGTCTCAGCGAGACGCGCGGCCCGCCGCGATAGCGCGCCCGCGCTGTGCCCGAGTGACTTTGTTCGTATCGTTGATCGGATCGCGATGGAGGCGAGTGACCCGGCTGGCCCGCTCCGATAACGGTCAAGTCGCCTTCGAGTGGGTGAACTTCCCAGATTTTGACGAACGTGACGAAACCCGGGTGCAAAGGGAATGCTCTAACGCTGAACCCCGACCCGAATGTCCCAGTTGGCACTGGTTACGGTCGCGCGAACCCAGCTCCGAGGAGTATTGCATACGGTGACGAGGTTCACAGCGGCCCCTAGGGACTCTTATCTACCCTGATGAGCGGTATGATGGCCGTGATGGCATCAGGACATGAGCAAGTACCGGAGTCGCAGAGATGTTATCCAGTGGGGAGAGTACTTGTATGCTTGTTAGAGAGATGAACCGTGACGAATGTGAGGAGTTGCTGACAAGGCTGAAGTTTGG
>Ga0182024_10013893_pt1 | contig 15641 bp, 16 predicted proteins | sample P32metaG_FD_120480 | JGI IMG/M metagenome (GOLD analysis project Ga0182024, IMG submission 120480) | Permafrost microbial communities from Stordalen Mire, Sweden - P3-2 metaG (Illumina Assembly) | ecosystem: Environmental > Terrestrial > Soil > Wetlands > Permafrost | place: Sweden: Stordalen... | reverse complement strand
GGAATGCTATAGATGAATACGGCTTTGCCGCGCACGTCTTTTCCAAGGAAGTCCGACTCCTGGCCAAGCGAGACCCACACAGCGTCGAGCTCTTCGTCACCTTTCATCGTAGGTAAGAATTTGGCGAAATCGATGAGCGGGAACGTGCTCTCCAACTTCATCGTTTTGCCGCCGGCTGAAACGGTCAGATCCCATGACTTTGGCAGGTCCTGCGGGTCGGCAACGGAGACGGTTTCTACAGGTATGGCCGCCGCCTTGAGCTTATCCGCGAACCACTTCTGTGATTCGGTCATCGATGGCGTTCCGGCAATGCGGCCCCACCATTGATTTCCCGCGTCACGGTATCTTTCGGAGATCGCTGACAATTCCTCTACGTAGCCGTGAAGCTTATTTCCGTCGATCGCGTCGTACGATTTATCGACGCCCGGCGGCATCGGCCACTTGAGATCCTCCGTCGTCACGGTAGAAAGCTTTCCCTTGGATTGCCGGCCGCCCTCTTGTGCGCCAGAAGTGCCCGCGTTAAACAACTGTATGCCGCAGGCCAAAACGATAACGCCAGCAGCAGTTAGTGCAATGAATCTTCCCATATTCCTGTACGACATCGGATTCCTCCCTAAAGTCCTCGAAACCTGATTCGACTTGGTGTCGGCCTACAGTGCTACGCGGCTTTTGAATTTGTCTGCCGGAGTATCCCGTGCTTGGCGCGTACGATCACGATATAGGGCAAATGCTGGTGCCTGTCCGTTCTCGCTAATACTCAGTTTACTAAAAGGACTTGCCCGGAATGTAATGATCATCCTGAGTGGGCGCGACGAAATGACCTTTGTCGTGATTCTGGCAATAGTTATCCATCAGTTCGTCATCCGAGCCGCCGTGTTTGAAACGCCGCGGTACGATGACCCACGGCTTCGTCAGCATGACCGGATCCTCGACCGTCGCCTCGTACGTCAGAGTGTCGCCCTGGCGCGAGTAGCGCTCGATTACATGCTCCTGGTCGCTGTGAAAGATCGCATATTGCGAATTTGCACCTTGCTGGCCGCCGCCAAGCCAGCTGTCATCATTCAGGTCGGTCACATCTACCACGAGCGCATCGCCATCCCAGTGCCCAATTGAGTCGCCCAAATAGCTGGGATCGGCATCCTTCTGGTGTGGGCGTCCATCGGTGTAAATCAGGCGGTAGGTAGACGTCGTCACATTGGACTCATATAAGATTGCCACCAAACCGGGAGTTTGAATGATCTGCAATGGCGGCAGCATCACCCGGGGCACGCCTAGAGGCTTGCAGTCCATCACGGGGTCGTCCGAAGTCGTAGGGCCATATTGACCCTCGACAATAGCTTTCACCTTTGCTGCGTATTCAGGCTTGTACGACGGTTGCTCAGCAGGCGGCGGGGGAGTAGTAACTTTGGGCTTCGGAGAATTGGTTCCCAGGTAAAAGCCATAAGAACCGTCGGCCTTCTTTTCTACGACGCCTTGGAATGGATTGTCCCAGAACCCGGAAAGGTCCGGATGACCGTCCGGCGTTCGAGGAGTCGTCTTGCCGTCAACCGAACACCCGATGCACCACTTCTTGGGACCAGCCTGCGCCTTCGCACTCGCCTCCTTCGCCGCACTTTGCTGTTCCGGCTTGTCGCAGGGGACAAGCGCCCCATTCTCGGAGCAATACTTCGAAGCCGGTGTTGAATTCTGCGCGGTCGCGCGCTGCGGGCACGAGCAAAGCACAGCGGCCAGCATTCCTGCCGCCATTGCACAACTTGCGAGGCGAAGCTTCATCTTAACCTCCACTGTAGGTCAGTGCAGTAACGCGGACTTTTGCCACGGCCCTGAACGCTCGTCAGGCCGCTGAAGATTCGATGTCTTACGGTTGTTCTCGGTCCGTGACCCACATGGTGATTTGATGGCCGTCGGAGTTGTACTTGAAACTCTTGCCGTATCCCATGTGCTTGGTTCCGTCTTTGCACGGAACTCCGGTCACCGTAATCGCTTCCCCGACCTTGAACATTTCTCTGGTCAGACCGGCGCGGTGCAGCATGCCGGGAGGGAGCCCTTCGAAAGCCCAGGTTGTGATCTTGCCGTCGTCGCCCTTGGAGTCCACGTAAAAATATATGTGAGGATTGGTCCATTCGACCTTGGTCATGGTGCCGGTCACCGTCAATTCTTTGTCCGTCTGGAATTCAGCTGCAAAGGAATGGTGAGCAAATACAGGCACTGCGACCGCAAGCAAGCCACAAGCTGCCAGCACAGCGCCGCGGAATTTGAGTCTCATGGTTTGTGTGTCCTCCCAATCGAGGATTCCCTAAAATGCGTTTTCCGGCCACGACGAAAGATGTGAAACGTTTGCCGGATATGGCCACCCAAAAACAGTTCGTTGCAGACTCCCGCGCAACCTCTCCCCTACGCAGCGGTGTATCAAATAGGTATGTTTATGTCAAGAATAATGGCATATCTTGGGAAGAAGAAACAAGCTCAACCCTTCGGTCTAGGAAGAGCGTGACCAAAAAACCAATTGAACTATCGTACCAGTACAATCACTGCGCGCCTGCTGTTCCCCCTCCGGTAGGAGTTTTCTGCGTCAAGCACCTGTAAACCCGATCGAGATAATCGTCCGAAGCCTTCCCCTGACCCACATAGTCCCACTTCGCCAGTACCCTTTCCTGCTTGAGTTGATCCAGGCTCTTGCCTTGGTCGATACCTGCCTGGACGGCGGCGGCTGTTCCTTTCAAGACGGCAAGATATTTCACAAGATCGTCTCGTGTCGAGAGGGGGCCGTGTCCGGGAATGATTTGCACATCTTCCGGCGCGTGGCTCAGCACGTATTCGGCAGCAGCAATTTGGCCCTGCACGCCGCCGCTTCCGTCTCCGTCCATGTCGATTGCGGGGAAGTGAGGAGGGTTCCAGACCGTAAAGTCATCGCCCATCTGAACCACTTCCCCCCGCGGGAAAAATATGACGCTGTCCGTATCGGTATGGCCGCGAGGAAAATGAATCGCGCGGACATCGCCGCCATCGATGTGCAGAGTCAATTGGTCGCTGAAAGTAATGGTGGGACGCGCGCTTACCGGGGACGGCTCGAACAGCTTCCCTCCCGTTCCCTTCATCTTCCATACATTATCGTGTCCGATTACGGTCGCGAACTTTCCAAAGTACTCATCGCCGGCGCTGTGGTCACCGTGCCAGTGGGTGTTGAAGACATATTTCACGGGCTTGTCGGAAATTGTTTTCAAAGCCGCTTCCAGTTTTGGCGCCATCGGAGCATACCCGTCATCCACGATAACGGCGCCGTCATCTCCCACGAGGGCTCCCACATTTCCGCTGACGTTGGCGGGCGTCCCGTTTGAAAAACGCAGCATGTACACATTCGTCGTGAGTTTTTTGATCTCGATCTGGACCTTGTTCCAGTCAGGCTCCTGCTGTTGCGCCAACGCGGAAAACACGAAACAAAAAACGGAAAGAATCGGGATGCAGGCACTTTTTCGCATAAATTTCTCCGTCATTGCCGAGGAATCACGCAAAACATGGGATGGAGGCAGCGAAAATCCATCGTGCGGAACTTATAGTGCTCGCCCTTTTCCTTTGTCAATGTCCCTTTGTCGATGTTCCTTTGTCAATATCGGCCGCTTCGATGAATCGCGCCGATCGCTGGCCGTCCGGGGACGTTACCTGGAAGCAATGACGCCGGCGAGCGGCTTCGGCAAATCACCTTGAAGTTTCATCAGAGCCACACGCAAAAGAGCCGCGACGCTGAGCGAATCCCGGATTTCGCCTCGCTTGACGCGTTCCACGGCTTCCCAGAAAGGCACTCGTGCAAGCTGCAGTTGCTCCGTGCCCTCGGGATGAGCGACCGCGTCAGTGAGGTCCCACGCCAGAAAAGCAGTGCCGTGCTCGTCCGACACGCTATTGGAAAGATCCATGCCGAGGATCTCGGTCCAGGAGCGCGCGTTCACTCCGCATTCCTCAACAAGCTCGCGCCGCGCCGAATCGAGGATGCTCGTGGTAGGAAGCCCGCCGCCTTCAGGGATCTCCCAACTGTAAGCTCCGAGGGGAAACCGGTACTGTCCAACCAGTATCACGTTGCCATGCTCATCAATCGGCACGACGCCGATCGCATGGTTCTTGAAATGAACGACGCCGTAGACGCCGGGGCTGCCGCTTCCGTCGAGAACGTCATGGTGGTCCACGCGAATCCATGCGTTCTCATACGGAGTCGTCTTGGAGAGCACAGTCCAGGGATTCTTGCTTTCGATCATGTCGCGCCTCAGGGCTTCGAACGAAGGCGGTCCAGCGCGAAGCAGTTGTCATGCATTCGCGATATGAGAAAAAAGTAAAAGAGCCCGTAGAGCGTTTGCGTGCCGACTGTGTTCCAATCCTGTCTCGTGGCCGTCCCGAAAATCAGAACCATCATCAGCAACGCGCCACCGACAAGGGCCCACATCGTAAGCAATCCCAGAATTAAGAACAGCCCGACGAGCACTTCCAGAAACGGCAAGATCGAGAGGAACAAGTGCACTTGCCACATGGGCAGAAACGAGTTGGTGAACAGCTTCTCGGTCTGCGCCACGAATATCTGGCGGCCCATCAGGATCCGTATGAACCCATGGAAAAAAATGTTCAAGCCCAGCGTCAGTCGAAACAATGCGTAGGCGATGCGGTGATTTCGGGCAACATCTCGATCTGCCGCGTCATGGACCGAACTCAGACTTTCGCTCGTCGCCATAAATCCTCCTGCTGATGTTTTGGGGAACCGGTCGGCGGGAGCATATAACGATTTCACGTTCCCGCGCACCGCGAAAAACTTCCCTCCCGCAAACGCGGCCAAGCACCTTTTCCGCTGGACGCAGCGTGGATGGGGCTGCGTTTGGATCGCGCGAGCGGAGAAAACTGGCAATCTCCCAGCCGGTCGGTAATGTGCTTGGAATAAATCGCACGATCGGAGTAGAGTAGCGAACCATGAAGACTACGTGCGTTTTCGTGTTGGCAGCGTTCGCCGCGACGAGCGCATTCGGGCAACTGGCTCCGCCAAACGAGGCCGGAGTCAGGCTGGGCCACATTCACCTTGCCGTGAAAGATGTCGCGGCTCAGGAACATTTCTTTACGGACATGATGGGCGGCACGATCGTGAAGAACGGGCCGCTGTCGATGATCCAGTTTCCGGGCGTCTACATCCTGCTGAGGAAAGCCGACCCCAGTGGTCCGCCGGCGGGGTCCATCGTGGATCACTTCGGCTTCGTTTATAAAGACCTGCCAGCGATGCTCGCGCGCTGGAAAGCCGCGGGCATCGAGATCGAGCAGGCTACGAATCCGCTCCAGGCGTACGTCCACGCGCCTGACGGCATCCGGATAGAAGTCTTCGGAGATCCGATGATCCCTGTGCCGGTCCGCATGGACCACATCCATTTCTTCACGATGAACGTGGAGGAAATGCAGGCGTGGTATGCGAAGGTGTTTGGCGGCACGCCCGGGCAGCGGCAGCGCGTAGCCGGACCGGGCATCATCGATTGCGATTTCCTGCCCGGCAACATCAACCTTTCGTTCGGGAAGAGGGACATGAAGCCGGCTCCCACCAAAGGGCGCTCGCTCGACCACATTGGCTTCGATGTGACCGACATCGATGCATTTGCGAAGAAGCTTCAGGGAATGGGCATCCAGTTCGAAGCGGCCCCGCGGCAGGTGCCGGATACGAAGACGCGCGTCGCCTTCTTCGCGGATCCTTGGGGAACTTACATTGAAGTGACCGAAAACCTCGCCCCCTCTGCTAAGTGAGCACGGGCCATGCTCTCGCGGCCGCGAATTGTCAGTAGCCGGAGGGTCCAATTCCCGGTTGCCGGATTCCAGCGAGCTTCCGCAGTGATTTCAGAATTTCCACAGGCACTTAATTTCCCACAGGGATCACGCACTTGACGCGGCGTATGGTTGGGAACAACCTGCTTTATCACAGTAATTGAATCAGAGTAATTGGCCAGGACATATGCCGCAATATGAGATTTTAAAAGTCCTTCCGGATGGCTCGGCTTTGTGGATGGACGATACCAACGATTTACAGAGGGCCAGAACGAGACTTATTGAGTTGGCGCAGAAATCACCGGGCCGATACTTAATTTATGACCGAAGAGTCCCCTCGAAAGCGGTCTACGAATTACACGGTAATGAACCGTAGCTTGGCGCTTGCCGTCGTCAGCCTCTGAATAAGAGATGATCCGATGTTGTTCGCGAACGTCCCGCCCCGCCAAAGCTCCCAATTCGAGAACTATTGCCTTCGCATATACGGGAGCGTACTCTTGCGAAAGGCGGGCAAGATGAAGATATTTGCTGTGGCGAGTTTCTCGGATCGATCCTCCCAGCGGTCGAAAACTGAATGGCGCTGCCGGGCCAGGAGGAAGCTAAGATGGAGAAACGCAACGATACACTGAGATTATCAGACGCCGAAGTTAGACTCTTTCTTGGCGCGCGGCGAATCCCGGACGGAAAAGCAGGCATCGTGTGTGACCGCATGGTCGTGCTCGTTCGGGAGGTAATGGGCAACGAAGACGATGTAGTCATCTACAAGCGAGACGGGAAAAGGAGAGTAGGCCAACTTAGAATGGTGGCATTCGAGTCTGGGCCGCCTCCGGCTTCTGCGTCTACCGACCGCAACGAAGCGGTTGAGGATATTTCCCCCGGAGAAGAGAGACGGCTTCTCGCGGTCTACGACAAGTTTGCTACGAGAACCTGGGTGCAATAAGGGCAGAACTACAGGCAATGGGCACCAGTTCGCGAAGGGCCCTGCGGCAGGTGCTGGATACAAAAACGCGCGTCGCCTTTCCGACTGACCCCTGGGGAACGTATCTTGAGGTAACCGAAAACCTTGCCCCTAGTCCGAAGTGAACAAGAGTACTGCGTTTGCGCAGTCACAGAGGACGGACATGTTGGGGACAGAGGAAACGAATGGCCAAACCGTTGCGTACGAGGGCATCGTGACTGTTCGCCCAATCCGAATCGACCGCATTGAGGACCACTGGTTCTCTAAGGCTGGCTAATGCTGTCGCGACAAACTTCCGGTCGGACCTGTCGAAATCTGCCAGGTCAGGGTCGTCTGGAAACTCCGCGAAATCATCCGGACCGTGGAGTTAGTGGTGTAAGAAAAACACGCTCGCATCTGTTCTCGTCAGCCTGGACATTCCACACCCATTTCATGAATAAATCACCTGCTCCAGGTTCTCCACCGAGGTTCAGATGATCCATGTACTCGTTTAGAATTTGCATAGCATCATCCAGAACGATCACGGCGTCCGAGGTGATGTGTAATAACACCTCCAGACACGAGATAACACAGGCCGGATCTGCGTGACTCTTCCCGTTCGCGACGATAGGAACGTTTGTATCAACGACAAAGGCGGCCATTATCTATTGAGCCAGTTTCCTTTCCATCGCGGCTTTCGTCACCGCCGCCATTTCCCCGAACTCGTCGCCCAAAAAATCCTTGGGCCAATTCCTTATACTCCCGTAGAGATCTACGTCGAGCGCTGTCAACTTCGAACCAGCCTCACCTACGGCGCAGAAGTATAGGGCAGTCTGTTCTGGAGTTATATTTTGTTCTGCAACGCGCCGCTGCAAGCGACGTAAAAGATGTTCACTGTGACTCTCAACAATGATTTGCACATTTCGATTTTTCATTGCGTCTATCAACACATCCGCCAAGCCGGACTGTACGGAAGGATGCAAGCGGATTTCCGGCTGCTCCAAAAGAATGATCGATCCTTCTGGCACGTAATAACAAAGAACCAATACGGGAAGTATCTGCGATGCACCGAACCCGACGTCAGTTATCAATACCTCGGCGGACGCATGTGTCTTCTGTACGCGGACCTGATAGATATTGTTCCCCTGGGCGATTGGTTCAACTTTGAAATCGTAAATTAACCCCAATTCTTTGAGCCAATGGGCGACGCGTGCTTCGAGCGTCTGTTTTTTGCGTTTGTAACCCGGTGAGATGTAAGTGCCTTTTTGCTGCGATGCGAGTAACGCATCCACGACCCTTTCACCCCGACGGCCCATGTCAGCTGGCTCAGAACCCTTCCATGCGTAATGTCGCTGCGGGAACTCCCGCAGTGGTCCCAGGTAGTACAAACGTCCAAAGAGATTCTCAAACGCCAGTTGAAGATCCGAAAGAAACCCGGCGTTTTGGTAGTAAGCATAAACTTGGTCCGGAAAGCCGTAGAACTTCACTGGAGCAGGTAGATCCCACACGCGACCTTGGGTGCGTGTGAAGCGGATTCCTTCATTCTCGTTGGTTAGTTCGTATTTTGCACCGCTTTGCCCTTTTCGTTTCAGGACAAATCGATTGCCATTCGTGTCATACTCAAGGCTGGAAACCGCTAGTCGATCTGCGCCGTTCTCGCCGACCGCACACTGAAATGTGAGTTGGTCTGTGGTGAAAAGTGTATTGGTCTTGCTTTCCGGGTCCTTTACGACAAGCGGTTTGGACAGATTCCAGTTTAGAGAGAAGTTGAGCGATCCCGGCTTTTCATGTCCATAAACGACATCGCGAAAACTCCCGAGATTCGTTAGGCTCTTTTCGTCCCCGAACTCCAGTACCTGTGCCCGATCTGATGACTCGATCGTTTGCTTTAGCATTAACAGCAACTGTAGGATGCTGGTCTTGCCTGAACTATTCGTCCCAAACAGTCCCGTAATGGGCGCCAAACGCATCTTGTCAATCTTTTTCCAAGACTTAAAATTGCCTAGGCTCAGTTGCCTCAGCATTAAGGTCACTCCCTCTTCTGCCGCGCTATATTAACCCTGCGTCTTTGGTTTAAATGAATCATTCATTCAGAAAGTTGAGGCCCGATACCAGACAGTTTCGCAGGAGCTTTAAGGAACGCGGGTTGCCGCAACTGATGCTCACTTCGATCTCATAGTTGGTTCGCGACTTAAAATTGGAATTGCACGGCATTTACACGGAGTGGAGCAACTTTTATCGAGGTGACCGAAGACCCCGCTCCGAGCCCGCGGCACGATGCGATCGTGGACTTTGCGGGATATACTGCCGCATTATGTGCTTGCGCATGCTAGTGGCGGCCCTTGCGGTCTTTTGCTTTGCGCCGGGCGCTTTTGCGAATGCTACCGAGGGCGTTACACGGGAGCTTGCTCGCCAGCGCGCGGCGGAGATTTCCGAAATGCGGTATCGCTTGTCCTTCATGCTCGCTCCTCTAGCTTCGTCCACTGCGGGAACCGAGGAGATTCGCTTCCGGCTTCGAACCGCCCCCGTTACTGCTCCGTTGCTGCTCGACTTTCGCGATGGGACTATCGGGTCGCTTTCGGTAAACGGCGTCGCGAAACCGGTTCGCACTGAGAACGAGCATGTCGTGCTGCCCGCATCAGGGCTGCGAATGGGGCCGAACATCGTGCGCGTTCAATTTACCGCGCAGGTGGGGCCGGCTGGGAAAGCGATTACGCGATACGAGGACCATGACGATCACTCGGAATATCTCTACACGCTATTCGTGCCCATGGATGCGAGTATGGCTTTCCCATGTTTTGACCAGCCGGACCTGAAAGCGCGCTTCCAATTGGAGCTGACTGCGCCTGAAAACTGGACGGTCGTCTCGAATACGGCAGCGGAAGGCACGTCGACGGTGACAGACGGGCAGCGCCGCACCGCGTTTGCCGAGACTAAACCGATCAGCACCTACTTATTTGCCTTCGCGGCCGGACCCTTCCGAAAGTTAGATGGAGCTGAAGGATCTCCCGCACTTTATGTCCGCCAATCCAAGCTCCAGAGCGCCAAGGCCGAAGCGCCGGAGGTTCAGCGGACCGCCGCGCAGGGGATTGCCTACCTGTCGGCTTTCTTCGCGCAACCATTTCCTTTTCCGAAGTACGACATGATTTTGATTCCCGGCTTCGCCTATGGGGGCATGGAGCATGCGGGCGTCACCTTTCTTCGAGAGGAGTCCGTGCTGTTCCGCGTGGCGCCCACGCATACCGACCTGCTGAATCGCGACATTGTGGTGCTTCATGAATTGACGCATCAATGGTTCGGCGACCTGGTTACCATGCGCTGGTTCGATGATCTCTGGCTTAAGGAAGGCTTCGCCGAGTATCTGGCTTACCAGGCGCTGGCCGCGTTGAAACCGGATGAGAATATCTGGAAACGCTTTTATGAGGCCAACAAGCCGGCGGCGTACGCCATCGATTCCACGCAGGGCACCACACCCATTTATCAGGACATTCCGAATCTTCGCGACGCGAAGTCCGCTTACGGCGCGATTGTTTACGACAAGGCGCCGGGCGTGCTGAAGCAGCTCGCGTTCATGCTCGGTGCCGAGCACTTTCGCGGCGGGTTGCGTTTGTACCTCAAGGAGCACGCCTACGGAAACGCCGATTGGACCGATCTGGTCCACGCTTTCGAAAGTGTCTCGCGGATGCCCCTCGGCCCTTGGGCCGAAATGTGGATCCATCACCGCGGCATGCCGCAGGTGGACGTCGCGTGGACCTGCGCAGGCGATCGCTTGAGCCGCCTCTCGTTATCCCAAAAAGATGCGCTGGGCACGGCCGATCTTTGGCCGATTTCAACCGAAGTGCTTCTGGATTATGGACCGCGCGAACCGGTGCGGCTCCGTGCCGAGTTGACTGGGCGAACCGCGGACCTGCCGGTCGCGGGCAAGGCTTGCCCGCAATTTGTTTTTGCGAATGACCGAGATTACGCCTACGGGCGTTTTCTTCTCGATGCGCGCAGCCGCGCGGTGGTGATGGATCAACTTGGGGACATGCCGGATGTTTTCCGCCGCTCGCTGCTCTGGGGATCGTTGTGGGATTCGGTGCGGCAGGCCGATCTGGCGCTGCGAAACTACGTTGCTCTGGCGGCGAAGCAATTGCCGGCCGAGAGCGACGAATCGCTGACGCAAAGCATTCTCTCCCATACCATCACGGCGCTGCACCACTACCTGAGCGATGACGCGCGCCGTGAACTGAGTCCCGCGCTCGAAACAATCGCCGCAAACCAAATGAGCCAATCGCACGATCCGGGACTTCGCATCGTATGGTTCCGCGGCTTCGTAAGGCTGGCGGAAACGCCTTCGGGACTGGCCAAACTTCGCGGGGTGCTCGCCGGCCAACTTTCCGCGCCGGGCATCGATTTGCGTCCGCTGGACCGCTGGAACATGGTGACCGCGCTCATCGCTTCGGGCGACTCGAAGGCCGATGCCATGCTCGACGCGGAAAAACAGCACGACAAAAGCGGAGATGCCGAAGAATACGCTTACGTCGCTCAGGCGGCTCGGCCCGACGGCGCGACCAAGCGGAAATATTTCGATGACTATCTTCACGGCACATCGCGCCCGGAAGACTGGGTGGAGCAGAGTCTGGGCGCATTCAACTATTGGAACCAATCGAAATTGACCGAGCCTTATCTGCACCCGGCGCTCGAGGCGCTGCCTCAAATCAAGCGCGAGCGCAAAATCTTTTTCCTGACGGACTGGCTGGACGCTTTTCTTGGGGGACAGCAGTCGCCCGCCGCGCGGGAACAGGTCTACGAATATTTGAAGACCGCGAAAATTGATCAAGATCTGCGGCTGAAGATTCTGCAGGCGGTCGCTGAACTGGACCGCACGGTGGCAGTTCGCCGGAAATTTCCGCGGTAAACCCGAAAACGAAATGAAGGAACCGGGGGCATATCCCCGCACAACCCGGCCTGGATTGATGGCGCTTCGCTGCGCCTCGTTCACGCCGCGCGTAAGGCTTTAGCTGCGAGGGTTTAAGCCACTCGCACGGTGGCTACATACAATTCTCACTTTCCCTACATGATTTTCACGATTGTTGCCGCTGCCCTGCTGGCTGAAGCTTCGACCTGCGATTCAGATCGTACGGATCGGGACGCAAAACAATCTGAGGAGAAATCCATGGCACAAGAAACGCTGAAAATACTTTATGTGGATGAGCTGCGAGATTTATTGGACGCGGAAAATCAACTGATTAAAGCGATCCCGAAGATGGCCGAAGCGTCTTCGTCGGCAGAGCTACGCTCGAGCTTCGAACATCATCTGGAGCAAACCAAGAATCACGCCAAGAGACTCGAGCAGATCTTGCGGGTGCTCGGAGAAGAGCCGAAAGGCAAGAAGTGTAAAGGAATGCAAGGAATTGTCGCGGAAGGCGGCGAGATGCTGGACGAGGATTTTGAAGGAGCATTGATGGATTCGGGGATTATCTCCGCGGCCCAGCGGGTGGAACACTACGAGATCGCCGCGTACGGGTGCGTCCGCGAATATGCACAACTGCTTGGGGAAACCGAAGCGGTTTCGCTTCTGGAACAGACTCTCGATGAGGAGAAGGAAACGGACAAAAAGCTAACGGAGCTTGCGCGTACGATCAACCGGGAGGCCGCAGGGAAGGCTCGATCGGCGCGGGCTTAGTTCCGCAATATCGGCAATTTTACGGAAGCAGTCCCGGGCGTCTCCAAAAGAGCCTGGGGCTGCTTTTTCGAATGGACGGCTGCAAACGAACCCATGACGCGAGCCAATGCCGGCCTGGTGCCGGTTCGTGAGAGGAGCGCCACGTTAGTCGGAGAGCAACTTGGATTCAGAGAAGCATGCCGGGCATGTTGAGGTCCAGCCGCGCAGGAGGGTGAATCGAACCGTTCTGGTCGTCGACGATAGCCCGTCCATTCGACATCGTGTGTGCGAAATATGCAATCTTCACAGCTTCGATGTTTGCGCTGAGGCCGTGAACGGAGCGGACGCCGTTGAGAAAGCGCGGCAGTGGCAGCCCGAACTCATTATTCTGGATCTATCGATGCCGGTGATGAACGGTCTCGAAGCCGCGCCGCAACTGAAGAAAATTCTCCCTAATACGCCGATTATTATGTTTACTATGTTTGGGGAGACGCTGCCGCAGGCCGCTGCCCACGCGGCGGGTGTGAACATGATCGTTTCGAAGACCGAATCTCTCGAAAGCCTGATAGGCAAAGCTCGCAGCCTGTTCGAAGATTGATGCTCCTCCCCGCGCGGGAGACGGCAAAACCGCTAGATTTAAAGCACTTAGTGGTTATTGAGGCGCTTTAAGGCTCGTTCAGGGCTCTCGGTATATGCGGATCGAAACACCCTACGAAAAACCTCAACAATTCTGAAACGCCACATAGCGGGGAACGTCTAATCTCTTGAACGGTACCGGCGGAAGTTTTTTGCCACTTCTACTGCGTTCACTACAGGGAACCCAGGTTCAGGTTGTCCGGGTATCACCTAAAACTAATCCAGGAGGCGGTCCATTGCGTCTAAATAGTAAAAAATACGTTGCTGCTTTTGTGTTTTCGCTCGTCACATTGCCCGTTTGGGCGGCCCATACGGACTCGGTGTCATGGGATCCAATGCAACCCTCGACAATCGGGAGTACTCAAGTTAAACCCGGTCATTATCAGTTGAGAGCGGAAGAAGGCCAATCGCAACTTCAAGTCGTGCAGGGCGGCAAAGTGATCGCGACGGTTCCATGCCATTGGACACAGCTTCCCAGTAAGCCCAGCGATACGGAGATTAAAGTAACCAATAACCAGGTCACTGAAGTCGATTTCGGTGGGCGTACGCAGGCGATCCAGTTCAATTAGTAACCGGGCACGCGGACGCGCGTGGACGAAAAATCCGACACCGGGTGCGTGACCCGGTGTTGGCGGAAAGCAAATGGCGAAGGCGCCGCGGGGAGCTCGCAGTGAAGTTGAAGGTGCGAAGCACTCGCATCCAGCCAGATGCAGCGATCCCCGCTCGTGCAGCTGGGCGGGGATTTCTGTGTGCGGCGCCGACTTCGAGCGCGAATCTGGTTTGCTGCACTGAAAAATAGGCGCAGGATTCAATATCCTTCGCGAGCCCCTTCAAGTTGCATGGAGGCGCAGGCCTTAAGAGCCACATAGCTATCGCCCGTGTCCACCTCCGCCGTGCCCACCTCCGCTGTATCCACCACCATGGAATCCTCCGCCGCTATGAGATCCACCACTGCGGAGCCCACGCCCTCCTCCTACTCCTCCCCGGAAACCGTACGACGCGCGGAATCCGTTGCCATACCCGCCTCCTCGCAGGCCAGGTGTGTAATGCATCCCGGATTCCCACGGGTAAGCGTCTGTGCCAAAATGATGGTAATAGTGTCCGCCAAGGTAAATCGGCGCACGGTATTCCCAGCCAGGCGAATAAAATCCCCAGCCGAATGGACTATAGAAAATTCCATTTCCAGGGATGAAGGTGTAGCAACTGAACCACGGGTCCCAATACCAACCTGAGCCGATCCAGCCGCCTCCATACCAGCCGCCCCAGTTGCCGACATAATCCGGCGCTTCGTCGACGTTTGCCTCCGCGACATACGCAGAGCGCAGGCTGCTCCAGCGATACAGGTCATCTTCGGTCTCAAGGCTCTTTTTGTCGAATTTCTGAACCTTGAGCCTTGGGGCGTTCAGGGCGATCTCACGGCCACCTTTCACCTCCAGGCGCTCGTCTTCGGCTCGCACGATGGCTTGTCCCTCGAACACACGAAATTGCGCCTGGTCAGCGTCGAACTCATACAAGCCGGTTTTCTGCAGCTGGATGGTTGCTCCGTTTTCGTCCACCAGCAGATTATTCTCGGGGTGGATTTCAGCGACTTCGATGATCGCTTCGCCCTCTTCAACGGAAACTTGTGTGTTCGTCAGACCGGAAGAAACCATCTCGAAGGCGCTGTTGTCGCCGACTCTCGCAAAGACTCCAGGCGTCAAAAGAATTTCCGCCTTACCGTCTTGAGTCGTCAGAGTTTGATTCGCTTCTAATACCGCGGAACCGGCGTCATTGGCGCTAATAGAATCGCTTCCAATCGAAACCTGCCCCTCCACGTAATTAATGGTTCCCGGAGTTGCAGGGCCTCTTTCGGCTGACGTTTCGGCGAACGCAGGCGTGGAGAGCATTGCCGCCAGTAACAATCTACTCACGCCCCTAAGTTTTAACTGCCTCATAAGAGTTTGGCCTCAATCAATTAGACGCTGTTCAGGACTCGTCGGTGGTGCTCACGCCAGCGGCTCCGCCTGAAAAAGCTGCGTTACGACCAACACCTTGGGCTTAGCCTTGAATTCGGACTCCCGCCTGAGGGCCGGGACCAAGGTTTATCCGTTCAATCTCGGAGGAGCCCGTGCGTCCCTGCGGCACTGAAGGTATCCGAGCCGGGAAGCCGGTGCGCCTGCAACAATCGCGCAGGCACAACCTGGACACTCCGATCCGCGAATCACTCTCGGTATTTACTCACACTTGATGGGAGATTCTCAGCGCGACAGAGCGTTGAACGCTGCACAACTTTTGGGCAGTCAATTGGCCTAAACGGACCCAAGACCGAAGGTTAACAGCGAATGGATTCAGTAGGAAATTGGGGTGAGCGATGGGATTTGAACGCGAGGGACAAACTCTGAATGCCGCTCGGACTGTTGCCCTTATCCCATCGAGATCCTGAAAACAGCTTGATCCCGCCCGTGTGATTCAATCAGTTGTGGAGGCTGCGATTAGAGGTTTTCCGAACCACGGCAAGCCGCGTCAAGACGCGCGATCTAGCTTTCCCGGTGACTAGTTATGGTGTCGGTTGTCGTCTCCGCCACACATCACGGTCAGCGGAACTTATTGGATGATGGCCGCTCCGGTCGAAATGAACGTTTGATCCGTTTCGATGAGCACTAT
>Ga0182024_10013892_pt1 | contig 15642 bp, 12 predicted proteins | sample P32metaG_FD_120480 | JGI IMG/M metagenome (GOLD analysis project Ga0182024, IMG submission 120480) | Permafrost microbial communities from Stordalen Mire, Sweden - P3-2 metaG (Illumina Assembly) | ecosystem: Environmental > Terrestrial > Soil > Wetlands > Permafrost | place: Sweden: Stordalen... | reverse complement strand
GGCATCCTGCTGGTGCACGTCGAATCCCCGCGCATCGAGGATGTCTACCTCAGCGCCGCCGCCGGCCGGATCACCGCGCTGGCCGTGCCCCCGCTCGGCGAACCGCAAGCGACCGCCGGCGCTAGCACCCTCGAATGGTGCGACGTGTTCTTCGGAGGCGACCCCGCTCAGATCCCGACAGACGCCGACCCCGGCCTCGTGAGCGCGATCTTCCTCGCCCTGACCCAAGCAATGCACCCCTCAGGCCCCGCGAACCTGGACGAATGACTGATTATCGACGGTTATACGTCTTTTATTCGGGACCTAACTTCGCCCCAAACACGGTTCAAACCTCCAGAAACCGCATTCTAGAGCCGTTTATAAGTTCGCGAAAACGTACCTAGCTGGTCACGGGGGGACTTGCAAAGCGCTCACCAGGGAGTACGGTCCCGAAAAGTCGATCAAGAGGAGGGCAGCGAATCCAGATCAGAAGCTTTCGCATGGCAGTCCCGCCCCGCCGCCAAGGCGGATCAGCGGGTCCCCGAGGATCTCAAGTGGCCGACGTCGCTGTGGCAGCGATGGCGGCCACGATGGGGACCAGAACTGGGCTTCCTCGTGCCAGAGCATGGGAGAGGAAGCAAGCAGGACGACTCCGGAGCACCCTCCTACAAGATTGCGCCCCGGAGCCTACTCCAACCAACGGTCCCGGCCCAGTGGGTCGGGACCACCCGAGAAAGAGATTAGCATGACCAAGAAGATCCTCATCAGCCTCGCCCCGCTACTCGTGGTCGCCGCGTTTGCGATCACGGCGACGGCAGCGCAGGCCGAACCGCACTGGTATAGATGTGAAGCAAAAGCCGCCGGCGGATTCCACGACCCCGACTGTACGGAAACGGCCGGCACCAAACTGTTCGCACAGACGAGGCTTCCGTTCACCAGCGAAAAGTTCCCTATCGCCACGTACGGGATACTCGATCTCTCAAACACCACACTGGGTACCATCACGTGTCATGTGGTAGACGAAGGCAACATCTGGAATACGACCCTCGCCGCAGCTGGCAAAGACGAAGTCACGCTGTTCATCAACTCCTCGTGTGTTTCTTCACCCTCATGTCCTGGGATCACAGTCACGGGTCTGAGAAAAGGGAGCCCGCTCTCGGAGACTAATGCGTGGCCGACCCATCTGATCCCTGGGCCGCCGATTAGGGACGCGATCGAAGAAATTGAAATCAAGGTCGTCTGCCCAGGCGTCGTTGAAACGGTGTTCGCCGGAACACTCACGCCAAAGGTTGTCAACGGCAGTCCGAGCTACATTGAATTCGACGCGCCGGGCTCCGGGCACTTGACGAGCACCTTGGTTGGGGAAGGCGTACCGTCAGGCAAAGACTTCGTGGCGGAACAGGCAACCGGAGATAACATCGACGTGCTCAATCCGTAGTCACGACGTACTGCACCAAGACTGAACTATGTGGCGGTGGGGTCGTGGTAACGTCACGGCCCCACCCCTGCTCGGATCTCATGAGCGGCGGGCACGACATCATCGTTGCTAGATACCTGAGCTGCACACAACGTCCCGGTCGGTCGCGTGACGCACGACAGAACGCACGCGCCAACATTCATAAAGACGCGATGGACACCATAGGCAGACATCGCGATGATAGTTCCTCCAACGCCGCCTGTCCAACGTGCACGCGTACCATATATGGACTGCCTCGTCACACAATCCCCAACCTGCGTCCGTTACCCGCGGCTTCACGTCACGACTTACCGTGTTCGCCTCGGGCTCCTGGCCCTCCCGGCGCTCCTTCTCGCCTTCCTCGCCCTCACCGCGGCTCCCGCCGTGGCGGCCCCCACCTGGGGCATCACGATGACCCATGCCAACGCCTACGGCGCCCAAGCTGCGTCCTGTCCGGGTGGGCATGAAAGCCTTCCGGGTGAACCGGATTGCGGCGTGGACCCCTATACCGGCAGCGGTACTACCTTCGCGCAGGAAAGCGCCTTTAACGCGTACACCATCAAGGTCAAGAACACAGCTAGCCCGGGGCTCGTCCCAGGGTCGACGCTGACCTGCGAACCCGAACCGGAAGCCTGGACAGGGGCGCCGACGTTTACATATCGGTGGCTGCGGAACGGCACGGCGATCCCGGGTGCCGAAAGCGCGGCATACACCCTGGTTGCCGCCGATGAAGGCAAGGCGCTCCAGTGCGAGGTCACCGGGACCAACGCCGGCGGCGCCACAAGCTTCGCGACAAAGGCGCAGCTGGCCTCTCCGGAACCGACGCCCACACCGCCCGCATCGGTTGCCCCTCCGACCGTGACCGAAGAAAGCGCCACCGTCCCGGTTGGCAAAGAACTCACCTGCACTCCCGGAACATGGACCGGAAGCCCCAGCTTCACCTACCAATGGTCCCGCAACGGCACACCCATCGCAGGAGCCGTCGGTAGCACATACACCGCCACTACAGAAGATGAACACGACTCGGTGCAGTGCGAAGTGACTGCGACGAACGCGGGAGGCAGCGTCCTCGCCACGAACCAATACCCGACACCGGTAGGAGAAGAACCAACGCCCTATCCGCCATACATCCTCGAACTCGAACACGGACCGAGGATTCCATCTGGCTCGGCAATCACCGGCCCGGTGAGTGTCGCCGACCAGCTCCCCAAAGGGCTGGTCCTTGCAGGCAGCGGTGCCGAAACGCAGGTTTCGGGTGCGGGCTGGACCTGTGCGATTGCCGATGGCGCGGTCGAATTTACCTGTAGACGGGAAGCCGGTAAAGAAACGCTCGCTCCTGGCGAAGAATATAGCCCGATCGTCATGCACGTGCGGGTCAACGCGGCCGCGGTCAGTTCGGTGACGAACAGCGCCACGGTGTATGGCGGTGGTGCGTCGCCGGCGAGCGCGACCGCGGGCGATCCGACGACGATCGCGCCGGCCGGTCCTTTCGGGATACAAAGCTTCACGACGAGCGTCACGGGCTCCCTCGGTGAACCGTTTACGCAGGCAGCGGGACACCCGGTGGCGGCGACCGCGACGTTCGTGTTCAACTATACGGTGAACACTGTCGGCGACCTGGAGACCGCGGGCGGAACTCCAAAGGATATCGAGGCAGAACTTCCGCCTGGCTTTATCGGGGACCCGCAGAACGCGACTCAGTGTACCGTCGCCGACTATCTGTTGGATGCTTGTCCGAGAAGCTCGGTGGTGGGCTTCGCCGCAGTGCAGCTCGACCCCGAACGCCAAGGCTCAATTGAAGGCGGGGTGCCGCATCCGTTCGCCGGGGCAACGCACGAACTAGAGTTCGTCTACAACCTCGTGCCTCGACCTGGGATTCCGGCACAGTTCAGCCTTGAAGTGGAGAAAACAAAGAACCTACTCGATACCGAGCTGCGCAGTAACGGTAACTACGGCGTAACGATCGGCGATGAAGAAGCCGCAGGCATCACCGGAGGACATGGTATTCAAGCGCTCAGCTTGACGTTCTGTGGTTATGGAGTCACGGGCGAAGAGGTGACACCTACTACACCATCGTCAGGAGTCGCATGTGCTACGCCCACGGCGAGCGCCAAGCCGTTCTTGACCAGCCCCGTGATGTGTACGGGCTCGCCGCCGGTGACGACGCTGCGAGCCGATACGTACGAGGACCCGGCCGATTACGCGTCAAAGACTGTATATAACGGTACGCAACTGACTGGAGCGACACCGAGCGCGAGCGAATCATTCGTGACTGGCTGCAACGTGCTCCAGTTCCAGCCGGAACTAACATTCAAGCCGAGCTCAGTCTCAGAAGGCGGGACGACGCAGGCCGACGAGCCGACGGGGGCGACGTTCGTTTTGAAGGTGCCGCAGACCAACGAAGCGGGCGTGAACGCCACCCCCGAGCTGAAGAACGCGACGGTGACGCTGCCCGAAGGCATGACGGTCGACCCATCTGCGGCAGGCGGCTTGCAGGCGTGCAGCAATGCTCAGTTTGGCCTGGGCTCGACCGCCGAACCCGCCGAACCGGCCGCGTGTCCCCTGGCGTCGCAGGTCGCCACGGTGAAGGTCACCACGCCTTTGCTTGAAAAGCCGCTAGAAGGTCAGGTGTTCCTCGGCGAACCGGAATGCTCGCCATGCAGCACCACGGACGCTGAAGACGGCCACATCTTCAGGCTCTTCCTGCAAGTACGTTCAGCCGAACGTGGCGTGATCGTCAAGCTCGCAGGCCGCGTCTCGGCGAACCCGACGACGGGACGCTTGCAAGCGACGTTCACGCAACAACCCCAGCTTCCCTTCAGCGAACTGCTGCTGACGTTCAATGGTGGCGCCAGGGCGCCGCTAGCGAACCCGCAGATGTGCGGGACGTTCACGACCACGACCGATCTGACGCCGTGGAGCACATCCGGCCTGGGCGGCCTGTCGGGTACGGAAGCGATCGCGGGCACCCCCGACGCCACCCCATCGTCGTCGTTCAACGTCGATTGGAATGGTGCGGGCGGCGCGTGCCCGGGAATGCCGTTCAGCCCGTCCTTCAGCGCCGGCAGCCAGGCACCCACGGCGGGCGCGGCGAGCCCGTTCTCGGTGACGTTCGGCCGTGAAGACCGCGAACAGGACATCTCTGCCATCACCCTCAGCACCCCTCCCGGCCTGCTGGGAGAGGTCTCCCAGGTTTCGCAGTGTGCCGAAGCGCAGGCCAACGCCGGCACGTGCGGCCCGGAAAGTGAGATCGGCTCCACGACCGTGGGTGCGGGCCCGGGCCCGCATCCGTTCTATCTCGGCGGGAAGGTCTATCTCACCGGCCCGTACAAGGGCGCCCCGTTTGGGCTCAGCATCGTCGTTCCCGCGGTGGCCGGCCCGTTCAACCTCGGCACGGTCGTGGTCAGGGCCTCGATCGCCGTGAACCCGAGTACGGCGGCGTTGACGATCGTCTCTGACCCGTTGCCGCAGTTCGTGGACGGTGTGCAGCTGCGGCTGCGCAGGATCAACGTCGAAGTCAACCGTGCGGGGTTCATGCTGAACCCGACCAACTGCGCAGCGCAGGCCGTGGGCGCGAGGATCACCGCGGCGCAGGGCGCGAGCTCCACCCTCTCGACCCCGTTTGAGGCCGGCGGCTGCCAGAACCTGCCGTTCGCTCCAAAGCTGACGGCCTCCGCGGGAGGCCATGCGAGCAAAGCCGGCGGGGCGAGCCTCGACGTGAAGATCGAATCCGCGGGGGTCGGGCAGGCAAACATCGCCAAAGTCGACCTGCAGCTACCCACGGCGCTGCCCTCGCGTCTGTCGACGCTCCAGAAAGCCTGTCTGGCAGCGGTGTTCAACGCGAACCCCGCAGCGTGCCACGAAGAATCGGTGATCGGCAAAGCGACGATCCACACGCCGATCCTGAAAGCGCCACTGACGGGCCCGGCGTATCTGGTCTCTCACGGTGGTGCGGCGTTCCCCGACGTCGAGTTCGTGCTCCAGGGCGAAGGCGTCACGCTGATCCTGGACGGCAACACGGATATCAAAAACGGGATCACCTACTCGCGTTTCGAATCCGCCCCGGACGCTCCGTTCACGAGCTTTGAAACGGAACTGCCGACCGGTCCGCACTCGATCCTCGGGGCCTACGTGCCGGCCAGCGCGAACTACAACCTCTGCGGCACGAGCCTTGCGATGCCGACGATCATCACCGCCCAGAACGGCAAGCAGGTCAAGCAGACCACGAAGATCGCCGTCACCGGCTGCACGCCGTCCAAGCCGACGGTGAAGATCACCAAGACCAAGCTCAAGGGCAACACGCTGCTGGTGACCGTCGAGACCTCGGCGAACGGCACGATCAGGATCAGCGGCAGTGACCTGAAGACGACTACCAAGAAGAACGTCAACGCTGGCACCCACGCGATTACGGTGTCATTGACGAAGACAGGTAAGGCAGCGACGCGACATGGCAAGAAGACCAAGCTCCGAGCGAGCCTCACGGTGGGCAAGCAGGCAGTGGCCACGACGCTCAGCGTGAAGCTCTAAGGAGATGACAAACATGCTCAGCTATCTAACTTCGCGCCTGGGACGTATCGGTGCCGTCGCCGCATTAACGCTGCTCGCGGCTGTGGTCATCCCTGCTACCCCGGCCGTCGCCGCCGTAGGCGAAGGCTGCCCCAACGAACTGGTCCGCGGGGAAAGCAAGGTGGACCCTGCGACCGGCCAGTACTACTCTTTTGAGCTCCCGGAATGCCGGGCGTATGAGATGGTTAGCCCCCTGGAGAAGCAGTCACATGAAGCATTTGGACCCAAGTTCCGAGCGTCGATTCCGGTGTCTGCCGATGGGAGCGCGATCGCCTGGGTTTCTGTGGGAGACTACGCTGACCCGGGCAACAATGGGATCGACGGGGAGATCGGCCCCTACAATCCCTATCTCGCGCAGCGCGCCCCGTCGGGCTGGACCACAAGGTCAGGGTTCGCGCCCCGTAGCCTTGTGGAAAACCCCGGTCATGCCGGCGAGGATGATCCCCCGTATGGCGTGTTCTCGCCCGATCTTTCGAATGAGGCCAGCTGCGGCAGCGGAGGGTCACTTGTCGCCTGCGCTCTACGCGAACCGAGCGGCTCGTGGCTAGGGACCGCGAGCTATGCGACGTTGTCCGGCCTTCCCGTGTCGGCCCCTCTAATCATTCTCGGAGCGGCGCGCGATCTTTCAGATCTGGTCTTCCAGACTGGGAATGGCGAACGCCTCTTGCCGTCTGATACCTCTTCTTGCAACACCCCTGTTTGCGCAAGCGACGGGGGTCTCTACGAGATCACGGACTTGGGCGGGGAAGCGCCAGACTTGCAGCTGCTGGACGTTGACAACAGCGGCAACATGATCGGTCCTGAAAGCCCGACGGGGATTGGGGCGGAGCCAGACGTACAGGGTGGCACCAGCTACCAGGCGGTATCTGGAGATGGGTCGAGGATCTACTTCACGGCGACTCCAACTGTCAGCAACGGCTTTCCCTCGAGCACGAATGTGCCGACGATCTTTGCTCGCGTTGATGGGACCTCGACCGTCGATGTCTCCAACCCGTCCCCGTCGCAGTGCACGAGGTGCACCCTGGAAGCCGAAGAAGGCAAACCGGAAAGCAGCGAAGCCAAGCCCGCGAGCTTCCAGGGCGCCTCGGCAGATGGATCGAAGGTGTTCTTCACGACCAGCCAGCAGCTTGTCAACGCTGACACTGACGAAACGAGTGACCTCTACGAGTATGACTTCGACAAGCCGGCCGGTCAGAGAATCGTCCAGGTGTCGGGTGGCGGGGCCGGCGACCTGACACCTGGTGCCGGTGCGAACGGGGGAGCTGTCGTGAGCATGTCTGAAGATGGATCGCATGTGTATTTCGTTGCCGTCGGAGAGTTGACGACCCTGCCGAACGGTCTCGGTCAGACGGCCATCGCAGGATCACCGAACCTCTACGGCTTTGACACCGAAACCAACCAGACGAAGTTCGTGGCGACGCTAACCGCGGGAGACGGGATCCTGACCGGGGAAACCACGGGAGGTAGCGGTGCCGGCGGCGGGGTTACCGACCGGCTGGCGCAGACCACGCCCGGCGGACGCTATCTTCTATTCGACAGCTTCGCGAAGCTCATAACCACCGGCCACGAAGCTGACACCAGCGGAGCACAGCAGGTCTACCGCTACGATTTCCAGTCGGGTGACCTGGTGCGCATCTCCATCAGTCACGAAGGGTTCGGCAACAATGGTAACTCCGCGGGGCTGAACGCGCTGATTGGCTTCAAGCCCATCAGCATCTCGAAATACGTACATTCGTCTGGGGCCCTGCCCGCGATCAACGATATAAACCGGGCGATCACTGAAGATGGCTCCGAGGTGGTGTTCATGACTGCCGAGCAGCTCCAGGCCGACGCTAACAGTGGTAGTACACCCTCATGCGACTTTTCCTCGTCCACGGACAACGAAGCGGTCAGCTCTGCGGGCTGCCAGGTCTATCTGTGGCACGAATGCGCGGGGGGGCGCTGCGCTGACGGCGAGTCGGGCGTGGTGAACCTGATCTCCTATGGCCAGGGACCAGCGGAGGGTGGTCTCGCGGCGATCTCCGGCAGCGGCTCGGATATCTTCTTCGAGACCAAAAGCGAGCTCGTGGCGCAGGACACCGACGAACTCGGTGACATCTACGACGCCCACATCGACGGAGGGTTCCCAGCACCCACCCCTGAACCCTCCTGCTCGGGCGAAGCCTGCCAGGGAGCGTCATCGGGACCGCCATCCTTCGGCTCGTCGGGTACTTCCACGTTCACCGCTGGCGGGAATCTCACCCCCGGATCAACGTCCTTCCCCCCTCCTGAAGAAACCAAACCCAAACCCCTCACACGCGCTCAGAAGCTGACCAAAGCCCTCAAGCAATGCAAGACAGACAAGGCGAAGAAGAAGCGGCTGACCTGCGAAAAGCAGGCACGGAAGCAGTACGCTCCCATAAAGAAAGCTAAGCCCAAGGCGAAAAATTGATCTCATACGCTTTCATGGCCGGCCGGGTGAAGGACCGTGGCTTTCGTCCGAAGTGGCGAGCTGTCGAGAAGCAGAAGGCCACGCGCCGCATGTCCGCCCCGAGCCGCGGGCTGGCCGCGGCTGGAGCGCTCGCAGTGGCGATCTCGCTCGCCGATTGTGGATCCGGATCGCGGTCGTCTTCCGGCAACGTCACAAAATCGCCGACGCGCGTGACCAAGCCGGCGTTGAAGCCCGGAGCTTCTAAAGCGCCCCGAAGGGCATCGTTGTCGCGGCGGAGCGTACCACCGCCAATCAAGGTCGCGAGCACCGCCCGCACCAGCGATGGGGTCATCGGCCGCCGCTACACGTGCGGGGGCGCGAACATTTCGCCATCGGTCACGTGGCAGAGTGTCCCGTCCGATGCCAAGGAGCTGCTGGTGTTCGTGCATACTCTTCAGCCTGGCGGCTGGACGTTGAACTGGGCGGTGGCGGGTTTGAGTCCATCGCTGCACGGTCTGGAGGCTGGAAAGCTTCCGTTGGGCGCGATCGTGGGTCGCAACAGCTACGGGCGCGACGCATACTCGGTCTGTCCGAGTAAAGGTACGGCCGCAGCGCTAGTGTCGATTGGTGTGATCGCGCTACCGAGTGTGATCTCGGTCCACCAAGGCTTCACTCCGAGTATGCTCGCCAATGCTGTCTCAGAGCCCGGGGCACACCAGGGAAGCACCTTGATTTTGGCTAGAAAGCGACCAGCATGATTTGACTACAAGGAGCATGATTCCTCATGTCCAAGAAGTTCTACGCAGCATTTGTCCCGATACTGGCGTTCGCGGCGTTCGCGGTGATGCCGGCTATCTCTCAGGCGGCGGTTCACTGGTATAAGTGTGAACCCAAAGCCGCCGGCAAATACCACGACCCCGACTGTACGGAAAAAGCCGCTGGCAACTTTGAACTAACAAAATTGCCGTTCGAAGTAGGAGGCGTCGTAGCCAAGACAGAAGTCAGCTCATTTGGCGTGCTGACGTTTGCAGTCCCAGCGGTGCCCATAACCGTCAAATGCAATGTCCTCGATGAAGGTGCTGTGTGGAACACGGTGGTTGAAAAAAATGGCCTGGACGAAGTCACGCTATTCACAAACCACAAATGCCTGGCCGCACCAGCATGCGCAGGGGTCACGGTCACGGCGGTAGCACTGCCGTGGGCAAGCGAACTCCAGCCGGGTCCACCGATCAGGGACAAGATCAAGGGCATCCAGATCACGGTCAATTGCCCCGGGGTCCTCAACGAAGCATTCGCTGGGGAACTGGAACCGAAAGTCGTCAACAATAGCCCGAGCTACCTCGAATTCGGTGCAGGCTCGGGCGGCCTTAAAAGTGTGGGAGCCGGGGAACTCACAGTTGCAGGTAAGGACTTTGTGCAGGATTTCGCAACCGCCGAAAACATCGACGCCGAATGACTAGACGTCTAGCGCGATCGGCGACGCGCCCCGTCGCCGAGGCGTGCGGTTGCCCCGTTAAAGCAGCGTGGTATCAGTCGGAAGAGTCGTGGAGGTCTCTATGGAGAAGGACACTCCGCGCTTCACGGCGCGTCTGCTGATCGGCTGCGCCGACCGCCCGGGCATCGTCGCGGCCGTGTCGGGCTTTCTGTTCGAGCGGGGCGCAAACATCGTCTCCTCCCACCAATACTCCTCAGACCCGACCGGCGGCAGGTTCTTCATGCGCACCGGTTCTTCCTGGACCCGGACGTCGGTCGAAGCTGGTTGCAGACGAGCTTCGAGGCGGAGGTCGCCAGGCGCTTTGAGATGGACTGGCAGATCCGCTGGTGGGGCGAGCGCCAGCGCATCGCGATCCTGGTGTCGCGCCGCGACCACTGCCTGGTGGACCTGCTGTGGCGCTAGCGTCGCGGGGAGCTCGACGCGGAGATCGTCGCGGTGATCTCCAACCATCGCGACGTCGAGGAGGAGACCGTCGCGGCGGGCGTGGCCTTCCACCACGTCCCGGTGCCGAAGGAGGCGGCGACGCTCGATCTCGAGCGAGTCGGGTGCGACGTCGAGCATCTTGTCCAGAGGGTCGCGCTCGTCGATCGGAGCGCGTACCCTTGGGTTATGAGCACACACGGCGGACGCAAAGCAGCGGGCCACGGGGCGGCTTGGTCTGTTCCGAGCATGCGCGAATCCCGTTACTCACAGTCGCTCGAACGTGGGCTTGCGATCCTCGGTTGCTTCACGCCATCCCGGCCCGTGCTGGGGATCGCGAACATCGCCAGCGATCTTGGCATGAGCCGCCCGACGACGCACCGCTATGTGACCACGCTCGCGCAGCTCGGCTATCTCGAGCGGGCCGCCTCGCGCAAGTACCGTCTGGGGCTGCGCGTGACCGAGTTGGGGATGTCCGCGCTGAGCTCGACGGGACTGCGCGAGCACGCTCACCCGTATCTGGCGGAGTTGCACCGTGACACGAACTTCACGGTCGGCCTGGGGATCCTGGACGGCGGGGAGATCGTGTATGTCGACCGGCTCGAGAGCTCGAGGCCCGGGCAGGACAAGATCGACCTGGACCTGCAGGCGGGATCGCGTCTGCCGGCCTATTGCACCGCGATGGGGAAGCTGCTGCTCGGCTATCTGCCGGATGGCGAGGACCAGGAGATCGTCGGGTCTTTGGAGCTGTCCAAGCACGGACCCAACACGATCTCCTCCAAGAGGGCGCTGGCGAGCGAGCTGGAGCAGATCCGTGATGAGGGCTTGGCGGTAGATGATGAGGAGCTCGCGCCTGAGGTGCAGGCGATCGCCGCTCCGGTTCGCTCCGAAGGGGGCGAGGTGATCGCCGCGGTCAACCTGGTTGGGGCCCGTTCGACGATCACGGTGAACGAGCTGGTCGTCTCGCTCAGCCCACGCCTGGTGTCGACCGCCGACCGCATCTCCTTCCGGCTTGGCTATCGCCGCGCCGACGAGGAAAATTAGCCAAGAGGGCGGCTGTGCGTGAGGCTGAGACGCCAACAGCCTTTCGACTCAGCCGGCGTCGCCGAGCCAGATTCCGAGAAGGTTGAGGACCCACCCTCCCTGCCCTGTACCGCGGTTGGGAGCCACCGAGCGGTGCAGGAGCTCGCCGGGGTGGTGCTGGACCCGGGTCGGGAGGAGCTGGTGGTGGTGTTGACCTCGCGCGCCAAGGAGCTGTGGCCCCCGCTCGATGTGGAGGACGTCCGCGCGATCGTCGGACCCGGTGCGCTGATCTACTTCCTGCAGACGGGTCCGCTCTCGATCGATTTCAGCGACCGGCTCCCGCACCGCCAGGGGCCGTATAACGGCTCTCTGCGGGTATGGCTCCCGGGCGTCAGCGCGGAGGGCGATCGCCACGAGCACCCCAGCGTGTTCGACCCCACGGGCGAGTACGGGCCGCGAGCGCTACGCCAGCTCGCCTACGCGTTGCGCGACGCGCTCGCCGCGCGGGGCATCGAGGGACAGGTCGACCCGTGGCTGGCGTATCGCTCGTTGCAGCTCGTGCGGGTCACCGATGAAGCGGACTTGGTCAAGAGTGGCCTCTAGGAGCAGCTCGCCCGCGCCCTGTCCGAGCGCGACGAAGCGGCCCAGCGTGCCCGCAACGAGAGCGAAGAGGCAGTCAAGCGTGCGCGCAAAGAACGCGACGAGGCGCTGCACCGTGAGCGCGAGTCCGAGCGGCGCAGGCGGCTCGCCGAGCGCGACCGCGGTGCCTCGCAGGTCTCAGATCAGGACCCCGAAGGCGCGCTGCGGTTATTGATCCTGGAACGCTGGCTCGAGACTCTCAGCGACCAAGAGCGCAACGAGCACCCGCTAGGACGGTACGTCCTGGGCACCGGCTTCGTGCGCTCCGCCGAGGCCTTGAGCCAGGTCGTGCGCGACCGTCTCGCGTACGTCTGCGCGATGATCGCGTGTGAGCGCGTCGGGGACCTCGCGGCTCTCGCCCGGAGCCGCCTACCGCACAGCAGCAATGCCCATCAAGACGGCGAGCAAAGCGGAGATGGCTCCTCGGCGTGGCAGTGCAGCCTGACGCGCCAGGACTCCCAGACCCCACCGGCCGTGCGCTACCTGACCCACGCCGACGGGACCGTCGAGTTCACCGGCATGGGTGTCTACAAGGCGCCCTCCAAGCCCCGGCGGTGAGGGCGTCGGGGAACGGCCGAGCCTATCCCCTTTGCGCGACTGTCACCAGCATCAGGCAACCAGCCAGATTGCGCCGTCGCGGAGCTCGACCGGGAACCTCTTCAGCGGGCGGGCGCCGGCCGTCGCCTTGATGGCGCCGGCAAGCGGTTTGAATGCGCCCTGCGGACCACGCAACATCTTGCCGGTGCCGACATCGTAGAGCGCGGCGTGCCACGGGCACTGGAGGCATCCGTCATCCGTCACGTGCCCATTGCCCAGCGCGGCAAAGAGGTGGCGGCAGCGATTGGATACGGCGAAGGGCTTGCCCTCGCTCATTCCAACGGCTAGCGCACCATGCGGTGTCTCCTCCACGACGGTGACCTGCGAATCACCGAGCTCATCGACGGCGACGAGGCGGACGGCGGACCGCTCGGAGGTGCTCATCCACAAATGATCTCACACGCTAGTTGCGTGCTCCTCTGGGCCGGGGCGGTCCCTCGGCCCTGCCGGTGAGCCCTCCGGCGCCTCCGGGCCGGCATCAGTGCCCGCCGACGCGACTTTGGGGCACTGTGACTGTCTCTTGATAGGAGTGTCGCCTTCGACGGCCTGGACGGTGTTTGTCGAATGTTTCCTCAACGTTCGTGCCGAACAGCCAGCCGTCCTGCTGCGAGAAGCTCATGATGTCGGCGATGATGGAATCGTCGTCGACCTCGAAGCCGGCGATGCGCTGATCCAAGGCCGAACCGATGCCCGCTACGGCAGACTCGCTGATGTCCTCGGGTGAGGAGGGCAGGAACATCGCACCCTCCTCGGTGGCCTGCTCGAACAGATCGGGGCTCGAGTCTCCCATCACGATCGTGGGCGTCCACTCGCGCAGCGCCGACAGAGAGGCACCGACGTCGAACTGGCCGGCGTGCGCCCGCAGCACGACCCCGGCCAGTGCGGCATGCTCAGCCAACGGGGCTGACCACGCCGGAGACCACAGCGACTCCCCTGTCTCCTGCACCGCCCATTTCTGCCAAGCGGTATCTACGCCTGCCACGAGGAGATTCTCCGGCCTGACGTCTGCGTGCAGGATCACCCCTACCGGCGGCGCCTGGTTCAGCTGCCGGCTCACCTGTAGCAGTGCGCGCAGTAGCACGAGTCCGCTGACGGGCGAGCGCTCGACGATTGCCGCGACCGTCGAGGCCACGGCATGCAGAGCGTCTTGCTGCTGCGGGGGAGCGACATCGCGGATACCCAGCATCTCGCCGGTGGCTTTGACCCCAAGCGCTCGAAGCGCCAGCTCATCGGGCAGAGTGGCTTGCTCGAGCACGACGTCAGCGGTCTCGACAGCAACAGCGGCCAGCTTACGGCGATCGCCGTCGCGATCGGTCACGAGGGCTCGGCGCAGCGAGTTCTCGGCGACGTCGAGGCGTGCCGTCTGGTGGTCGACGTCCGTCGCCTCGATGGGGGGCATCGCCGCCCAATCCAGGCTGTCGCGAACCTCGCCCAACTGATCGCGCAGCGCCTCGGCATTTGCCACCGTGTACCGCTTAGTCGGCCGTCCGCGCGAGCGCTTGGTGCCGACGGTGCTCGCAACGTCGAACAGCTCGTCGTGGCGGCGCAGAACGCTGCGTACCGTGTTGGAGCTCGTGCCGGTCGCCGCAGCGAGGTCGTAGGACGTAAAGCGCTCGAGCTGCGCGGCCGCTGCGAGAATGCGCAATTGCTGGTTCATCGATCACCATCTTTCTGGTGCATATGCATCAGAATAACATATCGGCGTCTGCTTCTTCGAGCACGACGCTGCGTAACGTGGGATCGGCGATCGTCAGGCGCTGAAGCTCTATACGACGAACCACGGCATCGCGCTCGTCGCCTGAACCTCGGGACAGGTTCATGCGGAGGGCCAGCGACGCCACGAGCGTCTCGGCCGCGGGAACGCCGAGATTCATGAGCTGGCTGACGAGCTCGTTGGCGGCAGTCCAGCCGACGAGCCGTGGGCTGTACCGCCGGTGTCCCGGTGGGACAGCCACGGCCGAGAGGAGCCCGGCGTGCACGATCGCCGACGCGGCCATTCCCGGACACAGCAGCGGAAGCCAGCGCCGCAGGTGATAGCCCGAGAGCCAATCCATCAGCCCCTCGGCGAAGGGGCTTTGGTTGTTGACTGGCGCTCCCGCCGACAGCTGCACGACGTGGCATACGCACTCGTGCGTGAGCACCATCGGGATCGTCAAGAACGTCGCCGGACCGAGGCCGTCAGGCCGAATGAGCAGCTCGACCACCACGCCGCTCGGTGTGCGCTTGGTCTCTGCTGTCAAGGCATAGGGATCGGGGGGCTGGCGCGGGTGAGCTGCGAGTGGGAGCACGCTCAGTTCCGGGGTGTCGAGCCACGCGCCCCCGTAGAGCTCGGCCGTGTGCTTCGCCACCCCCTGATATAGGGCATCGAACGGATCGACCGGGGCTCCAGTGGTGGGACGGCTGATCAGGTCCCGCAGCAGATTCGTCTCATCCGAGGTCAGGCCGGGTGTTTGCAGCGCTTGTTCGAGCTTGGTCTGCCAGTCCTGCTCAGCGGCGATGATCGCGGCCGGATCTGAGGCGGCCTGCCCTGCTCTTGTGGCGCTGAGATGCAGGTCGCCGAGGACACCGCGAACCGCAGTGCTGTCGTTGCGCACCAGATCGCTAAATGCACCCAGGCGATCGGCTCGCGCTTGCAGCAGTGCGACCCTACAGAGCAGGCCGCGCCACGTCGCCGTCGGCAGCCGATACGGCATCAATCTTCGTGATCAGAGGCCTCACAGCGGTCGCCGACGGCGTCCGCTGACCGCCGGCGACGGATCTCCGGTAGCAGCACGTCCTCCCAGAACCGCTCGGCCAGCTCCTTGCCTGCAGCGCCGGCAAACGCGAGCGCCAGCGCCGCGAACGGCACAAAACCCTGCGAAGCCTCCTCCACCACGATCGTGGTGTCCGCGTCGACACTCATGCCCACAGCGCGCGCCTCGTCGGCGAGCTCACCTTCCCCGGTGGCGATCTCGGCAAGGATCTCGTCGATCGTTTCCTGCAGCTCGTCCTTTGTCGCCTCGCCCCGCTCGACGTAAAGCTCAGTCATCGGCCGAGTCTACATCGTGAACGACCAGG
>Ga0182024_10013891_pt1 | contig 15644 bp, 12 predicted proteins | sample P32metaG_FD_120480 | JGI IMG/M metagenome (GOLD analysis project Ga0182024, IMG submission 120480) | Permafrost microbial communities from Stordalen Mire, Sweden - P3-2 metaG (Illumina Assembly) | ecosystem: Environmental > Terrestrial > Soil > Wetlands > Permafrost | place: Sweden: Stordalen... | reverse complement strand
CTTCAATTGCGCGAGCAGGCGCGGCGCCACCAGCGCGCCAAACACGCACAAGGCGGTGATGAGTTTCAAATCGTTCGGCTCCAGCCCGGCGCGCAAGGCCAGGGCGACCAGCAACCGAAACAGCACCGAGCCCATCACCGCGCCGGCGATGGCCAGCCCGAGGCTGCGGGAACCGGTCAGCGCTTCGCCGATGATCACGCTCGCCAGCCCCCACACAATCATGCCGATGCCCATTTGCGCGTCGGCGAAATCCTGGTACTGGCACAGCAGCGCGCCGCACAAGCCGACCAGCCCGTTCGAGAGCGCCAGGCCGAAAATGCGGCAGCGCTCGACGCTCACCCCGAGGGCGCGCACCATCTGCGGGTTGTCGCCGGAGGCGCGCAAGGCCGTGCCCCAATCGGTGCGGAAAAACCAATACAGGGCCGCGCCCACCAGCGCGACCAAGGCCGCCATGCCCGCGCACATCACCGCGTCGCGCGGCTCCACGCTCCAGCCCAGGACGTTGAAATCCTCGCCGCCGCCCAGGTGGTCGCCGATTTCCTTCGCCCACAAGCTCAACCCGCGCGAAGTTTGCGTGACCGGGTCGAAGAGCGAGAGGTTGCTTTTGCCCATCACGCGGAGGTTGACGGAATAAAGCGCGGTCATCACCAGGATGCCCGAGAGCAGCGGGTTGATGCCGCACTTCGTTTGCAGCCAGCCGGTCACCAGCCCGGCCAGGGCGCCGGCGAGCGCGCCCGCCGCCGTGGCCGCCAGCGGGTTCCAACCACCCACCAACAGGACCGCCGCGACCGATGCGCCGAGAGTAATCGAGCCGTCCACGGTGATGTCGGCCACATCGAACAAGCGAAACGAGATGTAGACCCCGAGCGCGAGCAGGCTGAGGATGAAGCCGAGGGTCAATCCGCCGATGAGTAAAGTCATGGTGAAGTGTGGTTAAAGATCCAGGGGCCCGAACCAAATCGCACCGCGGTAAAAACTACTTTCGCCCACGCCGACGCCGGGCCGGAAATCCGCCAGCAGGTGCAGCATCCCCAGCACGCGCCCGCTTTCGAACAAGCCCGTCACGGCATCGGCCAAATCCAGCCGGCCGTAGCGGACCGGACGGTAGGGGAACACCGCGGCGTGGACGTGGGCGCGCGCGCCTCCAGCCGGGTTGAACGGCCGCGTAAAACCTTCCCACGGGCCCGCCGGGTCCGCGGTTGTCACGCCGACCAGCAGGGCCACGGAATTCGCGTGGGCCGGCTCCGCCGTGAAACTCAGCCACTCGCGCACCGTCGGGAAGGCAAACGCCTGCTCCGAGCCCGGCGCGCCCGGCGCGCGGCGCAGGCACGCCCCGACCAGCGCGGTCGTCTCGACCACCGCCGCAAACGCCAGCGGCGCCGCGCCGTTGGCGTCGAGCAGGCCCGCTAGCAACGGACCGAGGTTGGCCGCGCGGGCCGGCGCGGCGGCCTCAAAGCGCGCAAATTGCGCAAACTCGCCTTCCGCCACCATGCCTTGCGCCAGACTCGCGGAGGGCGCGAGTTGGCCCTGGGTGATGACGTAGTCCGGCTGGTTCGCGCCGTCGGGAGCTAAGAAAACAGCCGCGCCGCCGACGGCCAGCAATTCGCCCGCGCGCGGCGCGCCCACCTCGTCCGTGTTGCCGAGCGCGCCCAGGCCGAGTGCAAGCGTGCCCATCGGCAACGCGACTCGCGTCATCGGCGTGGCGCCCAACGCCATCAGGCTGGGTGGCGTGGCTGGTTTCGCGGACGGCCCGAGGAAGCGGGCGCGCCAGCGCGCGCTGGGAGCCAGGCGCGTGATCTCGCCGGTAAAACCCGGGCCGCTCCAGGGCCGCGGGCCGGCGGCGGTGGCAACTTCCGGCGGTTCGGCGGGCGGCGCGGGCGTGTCCAGCAGCGCGTGCAAACCCGCCAGGCGCAGCGTGCGTTCGACGTCGGGCGTCGCCGCCACCACCGCGAGCGAGCCGTGGGCGCGGCGCAACTCCTTCCACTGCGCCAGCAGTACGCGGATGCCCGCCGAACTCAAAAACACCACGCCCGAAAGTTCGAGCCGCACCTGATGGAAGCCGTCGCGCACGGCCTTTTGCAAGGCGTCGTTCAACGTGCCGCTCCACGCCGAGTCGAGCCGGCCGCGCAGGTAGAGCGTGGCGACACCGGCTTCGGTTTGGCGGTCAATTTCCATGAGGCAGAATTCCGTGGGATGGGCGCGACGGCGATTTTACGGGATGACTTGGTCGGCGCGCGCGAGCAAGGCCGGAGGAATGGTGACGCCCTGGTCGCGGGCGTTGTGCAGGTTGATGACCAGGCGCAGCTTGCTCGGCAGTTTGATCGGAATGCCGGCCGGGCTGTCGCCGCGCATGATGCGGGCGGCGTCTTGCGCCGCATCCCATCCGCCTTGATGAAAATCCAGGGACAGCGCCAGCGCCGCGCCCTGCCCGGCCATCGTCGAGAGAAAGCTGAACAACGGCAGCCGCTGGCCCCGCGCCGCTTGGGCGATGGCGGAAAAGCCCGAGGCGCTCAAGTTGTCCGGAATTTGCACGATGGCATCAAGGTTCTTGCTTGCCAGGGCGTTGGCGGCGTCGGGCAGCTCGCCGATGCTGTTGGCCGGGACCACCTCGACCCGCAACCCGGCGGCCTTGGCCTGGGTGCGCCAGTTGTCCAGATTTTTCACCGAATTGATTTCCGCCGGGCAGAACAACGTCCCCAGGCGCCGTAATTTTGGAAAATACGTTTTGATTACCGCCGCCATGTCGGCCGACGGCGCCATCGAGCAGACGCCGGTGAAGTTGGGCAGGTGGTTGGCGAAGCTCACGCCCGCGCCCGCTCCGATGGGGTCGGACGACATCGCAAAGACCACCGGGGCGGTTTTGACCTTGCGCACCGCCGCCTGCAAGGCGGGTGTGGACAGGGTGAGGTACAAATCCGCGCCGTCGGTCGCGGCGGCGTCGAAGAGCGAGTTCAACACCGCCATCTCGCCTTGGGCGCTGCGCACGCGCAGGACGTAATCGCGGCCCTCGACCAGGCCGCTGTCGCGCAGGCCTTCGCGCACGCCCGCCAGGGATTCTTCGTTGGGCGGAGTTTCCAAATACGAAATGACCTGCACGGTCCACGGCAGCGCGCCGCTGGGCGGGAGCACGGCGGGCCGGGTGTCGGCCGCGGTCGCCGGTGCGGGGATGGCGGGCGTGGCCGGCGCGGTCTGGCGCACCTGGCCGGAGGCGTCCACGACGTAGCCTGCCTCCGCGTATTGCTCGGCGGTGAACGTCCACGGCTCGCGGATAGCGGCGCGGGTTCTTTCGTTGAGGCCGAGCCGGCCGGGCATGAGGTTGCGCACCGGAATTGTGGCGGTGGACTGGCCGTCGAGCACGTCCGCCGCCAGCAGGCCCGCCTGGAACCCGACTTGGTAATAGTTCGCCCCCAAGTCGAACAACGCCCCGCGCTGGGCTTGGCCGGAGATGTTGGAGAAAATCGGAATCCGCGCCTTGTCCGCCGATTGCTGCAAGATGTCGTAGGCGTTGATGAGGGTGGCGTCGCCGCCGGTCCAAAACGCCTCCGCCCCGCGCGCCACCAGGGAGTCCGCCGCTTCGCGCACGTCCTTGCTGCCCTCGATCGGCGCCTCCAGGAGCGTGAGCCCGAGTTGCGCGCAAATCGCGCGGGCGCGCTTGGTGCAGACCTCCGAGTTGATTTCTGCGGGGTTCCACACCACGCCGACGACCTTCAATTGCGGATCGGCCCGGACCGCCGCGCGGAAAATTTCTTCGACCGGTTGCGCGGTTCCGTAGCCGGTGAGGTACGGCGGTTTGTCCAGCGTATCCAATTTTTGGATACCCACGCCGGCGGCGACGGGGTCGCTCACGGCGCAAAACACCAGCGGCACCCGCCCGTCGCGGTCGGCGCTGGCCAGGGCTTGCAGGCAGACGGTCGAGATGCTCGCGGCCAGGTCGTAGCCGCCGCCGACGATTTGGCGCGCCATGAGTGTGGCGGTGGGCAGGTCGCCCTCGGCGGTCAGGGTCTGCGTTCGCAGCCGGTCGCCGTCGCGCCAGCCGCGGCTGGCCAGGCCGTCGAGAAAACCGCGGCGGGTGTCGTCCATCACCGTGTTGCTGGCGTATTGCAGGATGGCCAGGCGCTTGGGGCCGGGTGCCGGCGCGGCGCGATTCAAGGCCTCCCGGTGGCGCGACCCCAAATCCGAGAGCAGGAGCACCGCCGCGGCCGCCAGGATCAACAACAGGCCGGGCAGTAGGTGACGGAGGACGGGACGCACGGTCTGGTCAGCAAAGATGAAAACCCCCGCCGGCGAAAGGCAATTTCTGCGCCACCGGCGCGGCCCGCCCGCGGCGAAACTCCCATGCCGACCCTACGCGCGCTCGAGGTAGGTGCCGTCTTCCGTCTTCACCTTGATCAGGTCGCCCGTTTTGACGAACAAGGGCACCCGGACGGTCATCCCCGTTTCGGTCGTGCAGGGTTTCTGCACATTGCCGGAAGTGTCGCCGCGAATGCCTTCGGGCGCTTCCACCACTTTCATTACCACCGAGGCCCCGAGGGTGACGGTGAGCGCCTTGCCGTCCACGAACAGGATTTCGTAAGGCTGGCCCTGCACGAGGTAATTGATGATGTCCTCAATCAGACTTTTGCTCAGGGTGAACTCTTCAAACGTGTCCGGATCCATGAACGTGTACATGTCGCCATCGGCGTAGGAGAACTCGACCCGGCGCACGTCGGTGGAAAGAATGTCAAACGATTCACCCACGTTCACGCGCAGCGGGGTGACTTTGCCCGAGCGCAGGTTGCGCAGCGTCATCTGGCAGAACGACCGCATATTCGGCGGCGTGCGGATGGCATGGTCCAGCACCAGGCAGGGGTCGCCATTGTAGGCGATGACATTCTTTTTGCGGATGTGGGCAACGACGGGCATGACGAGGGAAAACAAATAAGCTACCAAAACAGCCGTCCCCCGGAAAGAAAATTCTTCTTTCCGTGCCCCTCCCTTTCGCGGATGACCTCCGGTCTTAGGCCAGGCAGTTGTCCCAGTTTGGCGGGTGGAACGCGCGCTCCGCGCGCGCCTCTCGCGTAGGGTCAAAGCGCGCACGGAGTGCGCGCTCCACCAAACTGAGAAACGGCCTACGCCAGGCTCACCTTCGGCAGGCTGGCCGGGAATTCGATGTCGTGCGGGTGGTGCCGCTTGACCTTGAGCAGGCGCGCACGGCGCCGCAATTTACGGTCCAGTTTGTCCACCAGCAGATCAATGGATTTGTACAAGTCTTCGGATGCGCAACTGACGGTGATGTCGGGCCCGTGAATGACGATGTGGCCCTTGGCGATGAAATCGCCGAGATGGTCCTTGCACGAGGTGTGCTCCAATTCGACCCGCAGCCGGATGATTCGCGTCTCGTGCTTGAACAATCGCTCCATCTTGGCGAACACGGTCGTCTTGAGCGCATCGGTCAGTTCGAGGTGGATTCCGGACAGGATCAGGTCGTGGTTGCTCATGGTATTTCCTTGGGTTCTTCGTGGTTGACGTGGAAAATGGCCGTGATAAGACAAATCCAGCCCTTTCATCCAGCCTGCGGAAGGGGCTGAAAAGTCTTCCCACTCCCGCCCCGGGGCCAGTGTCCCTCACGCCCGTCCATGCCTGCCGCACAATCCGTGCCAGATTTCTTTGCGCCCTTCAGCGCCGTGATCGTCACGGGGGGGTCTTCGGGCATTGGGGAGGGGTTCATCAAGGCCACGGCGAAATTAAACCCGAAGCTGCGCATTTTCAACCTCTCCCGCAGCTTGCCGCGGGTGACGCTGGAAAAGGAGCGCCTGCGGCACCTGCCGGCCGATCTGGCCACGGCCGCCGGCCAGGACGCGGCCCTGGCGGCGCTCGAACAGGCGTTGGCGGCGGACGGCGGCACGGGACAGATCCTTTTGATCAATAATAGCGGCTTTGGTTCCTATGGACCTTTTCCGGAGCCGGGTTTGGAGGAAAACCTGCGGATGGCCGACTTGAACATGCGCGCGCCGCTCTTACTGACGGCCCGCCTGCTGCCATTGTTGTTGGCCCGCGGCGGCGCGGTTGTCAACATCTCCTCCATTGCCGCCTTCCAGCCGACGCCGCTGATGTCCCTTTACGGGGCGACCAAGGCGTTCGTCCTCAACTGGAGCCTGGGCCTATGGCAGGATTTGCGCGATTCCCGCGTGCACGTGCTGTGTGTCTGCCCCGGCCCGACGACCACAAATTTCTTCCGCGCCGCGGGCTTCCTCGAATCGCCGGCGCCCAGTTGGCTCGGGCAGACCACCGAGCAGGTGGTCGAGGAATCGCTCCGCGCCCTCGCCCGGCGCAAACCCCTGGTGGTCTGCGGCTGGATGAATAAAATCCAAGTGGCCTTGAGCGGCCGCATCCCGAAGGCGCTGGTGGCCGTGCTGGCGCGCCAGTCCCTGGAAAAGGCCCGTGCCCGGCCCCTCGCGCGCCAAAAGGCCCGCCAGGCCGCCGACCCCGAGCCAGTTACCGCGCCGAAGTGATTTGCCGATGCGCCCGGTTAAAGGAACGGGATGGCACGTCAGTTAAGCGGGAAAAATTGGATGCCGTATTGGAGGGAAACGGCCCGGGCGCCCCGCCTTAGAACAAATCCGCATCCGTCACCGCGCCGCGCGAGGCGCTGGTGACGAGCCGGGCGTACTTGGCCAGCGCGCCGTGAGTTTCGCGGGGCTTGGGCTTTTTCCACGCGCGCAGACGGCGCTTCAGTTCCGCCGCTGGCAGATCCAAATTGATTTCGTTTTTCACTGCGTCAATCGTGATGGGGTCGCCGTTTTTCAGCACGGCAATCGGCCCGCCCACCGCGGCTTCAGGCGTAATGTGCCCGACCACGAAACCGTGGCTGCCGCCGGAGAAACGGCCGTCCGTAATCAACGCCACCGCGCTGCCCAAGCCGCGGCCGGAGACGGCCGAGGTCGGCGCGAGCATCTCCCGCATCCCCGGCCCGCCGACCGGGCCTTCGTTGCGGATGACGATCACGTGCCCGGGTTTCACCTTGCCGGCGAGGATGCCGTGCAACGCTTTTTCCTCCGATTCGTAAATGATGGCGCGGCCGGAGAACTTCAGGCCCTCCTTGCCGGTGATTTTGGCGACCGCGCCGCCGGGGGCGAGGTTGCCGTGCAACATGCGCAAATGGCTATCGGCCTTAAGCGGCCGGTCGAGCGGGTAAACAACATCCTGGCCGGCGGGATAGGGACCCACGCCTGCCAAATTCTCGCGCATCGTTTTGCCGGTGACGGTCAGCGTGTCGCCGTGCAGCAGGCCGGCGTCGAGCAGCATCTTCAAGAGCGGCGTCAGGCCGCCGATGCGCACGAAATGCGCCATATTGTATTTGCCGCTGGGCTTGAGGTCGGCCAGCACGGGCGTGCGCTTGCCGATGCGGGTAAAATCGGCCAGGGAAAGTTTCACGTTGGCAGTGTGCGCCATCGCCAGCAGGTGCAGCACGGCGTTGGTCGAGCCGCCCAGCGCGATCACCACCGTGATCGCGTTCTCGAACGCCTTGCGCGTCATGATGTCGCGCGGCCGGATGTTTTTGCGCAGTAGCTCGATTACGGCCGCGCCCGCGCGCCGGCAATCCTCCGTCTTGTCCTTCGAAACGGCCAGTTGGGCGGAGGAATTCGGCAGGCTCATGCCCAGCGCCTCGATCGCCGAGGCCATGGTGTTGGCCGTGTACATGCCGCCGCACGAGCCCGGGCCGGGGATGGCGCACGACTCGATCGCCTTCAGCTCTTCGCCGGTAATTTTTCCCGCCGCGTGTTCCCCCACCGCTTCGAACACACTCACGATGTCCACCGGCTTCCCGCGGTAAATGCCCGGCAGGATGGTGCCGCCGTACACGAACACGCTCGGCCGGTTCAGCCGCGCCATCGCCATCACGCAGCCAGGCATGTTCTTGTCGCACCCGCCGATGGCCACCACCCCGTCGAAGCCCTCCGCGCCGGCCACCGTCTCGATGGAATCGGCGATGATTTCGCGCGAGACCATCGAGTAGCGCATGCCCAGCGTGCCCATGGAAATGCCGTCGGAAACGGTGATGGTCCCGAAAATGATCGGCTTGGCGCCGGCCGCCTCCACGCCCGCGGCCGCCTCGCGCGCCAGGGCGTCAATGTGCATGTTGCACGGCGTGACCATCGCCCAGGTCGAGGCCACCCCGACGATCGGCTTTTGAAAATCGGCGTCGCCGAAACCGACGGCGCGCAGCATCGAGCGGTTCGGCGCGCGGTCGGTGCCGTCCACCACCGAAGCGGACGCTTGGCGCAGGGAAGAGGGGGTGCTCATGGGAAAGAAAAGAATGCAGAAAGCAGAATGTAGAAACAAGAGCGGATTCCGCGAGGGGCCGGAGGTGATCGCGGCGAAGCGCGCCGCGACTCCGTTACTTGTTCTCGGCCTGCTCGGAGGAATAGAGCGCGACCAGGCGGGCGATAAGCACGGTCGTGGTCAGAATCCCGACGGTGGCTTCCATCACGGCGAGCAACTTTGCCACCGGCGCCACCGGGATGATGTCGCCGTAGCCGACCGTGCTCAGCGTCACGAAGCTGAAATACAAGGCGTTGAACCCGGTGACGGATTGCCCGGCGTCGGCACTGACGGTGATGGCGAAGGAACCCGGCACGTGATGCTCGACCAGAATATAGGCAAACGCCCACAGCAATCCCAACATCAGGTAGGCCGCGATGCCGGCGCAGAGGACCTCGGAGTTGACCCGCGAGGCGCGCAGCACGTAGCGCAGCAGGTTCGCCGCCACATACAGCACGAACACAACACCGGGCCAGCAGGGCCCCTCGACCGGTACTTGGTTGGGCCAAAAGTGATTGGCAACGCGGGCTCCAATCGCGGGAATGACCAGCACCACGGCCCAAATCAGCGTGCGGCGGCTGCCCCCGATGGCCCGGACCGCAAATAACAGCACCACCGCGATGAGCACCACCTCGATGGATTTGCCGTGGGGGATTTCCTCGATGAACGGTTCGGCTACCAGCAGTACCGCCAGGGCGCACAAAAAGTGCGCGACCGAAAAGCGATGCATGCCCAGATGAAAATGGGGGTGGCGGGCCGGCGGGCGGGGTGCTGCGGGTGGACTCATGGATGCAATTTGGCGGCGTCCGTCGGTCGGCGCGGGCGGGCGCCGCCAGCCACCGGGGCGATATTCCTCCTCCCGCCGCGCTGGTCAAGAGCGATGTCGGGACTCGACGAAAGCGTCCCTACCCGAACGGACGACCACTCCACCAGCTTTGCCAAGCGGGCGATCGCAATCGCTTATTTCAGTGATACTGGATCTGAAAATGGTACATGCCCATCCCGCAGTATCCGTCCACGGAGGTTCCGGACGGCTGCGCCGGGATTTTCACTTCCGCGACCGCGGTCGGGGGCATGACGCCATGAACCCCAAACTGGGGGATGGAAATGGCAGTGGAGCAATCGTAAGTATCCTGGGTTTTGAATCGCAGCAGGGTGGGAACGCCGGCTTTGGCCTGATTTATTTCAGGAGTGTATCCGTCTTTCACCAGAATTTCGATCACTTGCGAGCTGCCGGCGGAAGCGGCGGCGGAAGCAACGGCCGGTGTGGTCGGTGGCGTTGGCGCGGCCGCGCTGCTTCCGGCCGTTTCCACGGATGACCCGCCATTTTCCGTTTGCACCAGGGCGACACTGGACAATGGATGGCCGCCGACTTTGACGAGCAGGGTCTGATAGACGTTGCTCAGTCCGAAAAAAATGACCACCAGCCCGGCGGTCTTGAAGAAGGCACCCAGATGCTCCCGGCGATGCACGAAAAGGGAGCTGAAGCTCAACAACGCCAGAACCGGCAGCGTCCCCAGCGCGAAGGACAACATCGTCAGGGAGCCGGTCCAAAAACTGCCCGTGCTCAGCGCGTAGAGCTGCATCGCCTGCGTGAAGCCGCAGGGCAGGAAAAAGGTCGCCGCCCCGGCCAGGAAGGGGGTCACCGTGTGATTAATGTTTTTCACCTCCGCGACGTGGCGCTGGAACACGCGCGGCAAGGCCGGCTGGAAGCGCCGGAACCATGGGAAAATGTTCAGCAAATTGAGGCCCAGGACGATCATCACTGCGCCCACAATCAATCCGAAGCCAAAATCGCCGCCCCGGAACAGCGGAAAAGCGGCGCCCACGGCGCCGACCAAGCCGCCGAGGACAAAGAAGGATGCTAACCTCCCTACATGGAATAGCGCCTGCGGCCGTACACGGTCGCCGCTCTTGGAAAAATTCGCGCCCAGCGATAGCGCCAGGCCGCCCACCACGGCAATACACGTTGAAAGCGACGCGATCACCCCCATGCCAAAGGCCAGCCCATAGCCGACTTTCGCCGTCGCCATGAGATTGACGAGACCCAGCCTTTGCAGAAGCATGAACAAGGCGATGAAGGCCCCCGCCATCGGGAGCGCGATGCGGAAATCCGCCCATTGCGCGTCGTGCGCGGTCTTTTCCACGGACAGAGTGTAGCCATGGGGTTGCAGGACGACGGTCAACTCCCGCGCGATTTCTTCCGGCGTTTTCTCTCCAAAAGCGCCTTGAAGTTCGACGCGATGGTCGGTGTCCGACACCGCGACGCGCGCGACGCCTGGCTGCTCGCCCAGTTCGCCCTCGATCAAGCGGGCGCACGACGGACAATGCATTCCCTGGACGTGGAAGGTATGATTGCTCATGGGATTAAAGCCTTTTCATTTTCAACCGCAGCGAATTCGTCACCACCGACACGCTCGAAAAGGCCATCGCCACGCCCGCGATGGCGGGCGAGAGCGTCCAGCCCAGCCAGGGGTAAAACAGTCCGCCCGCGAGCGGGATGCCGATGAGATTGTAGATCGAGGCCCAGAAGAGGTTTTGCTTGATGCCGCGCAACGTCAGGCGCGCCAGCCGCACCGCCTTGGCCAGCTTGACGATGTCGCCGTGCAGCAGCACCACGCCGGCCGACGCGATGGCGACATCCGCGCCCGTGCTCATGGCCACGCCGACATCCGCCTGTGCGAGCGCCGGGGCGTCGTTGATGCCGTCGCCGGCCATGGCCACGATCTTCCCTTGGGCCTGCAGCTCCTTGATTTTTTTGAGTTTATCCTCGGGCAGCGCCTCGGCGACGACTTCGTCCACGCCGACCGCGCGCGCCACCTGCTCAGCGGCGGCGCGATTGTCGCCCGTGCATAAAACGACCCGGATGCCCAGCTCGTGCAATTTGGCGACCGCTTCGCGTGCATTATCCCGGATGGCGTCGGCTACGTAAACGACGGCGAGGATTTCCTTCTCCGTCATCAACAGCACCGGCGTGCGGCCCGGAACGGTTCCGGCCGCGACGGTTTCCGCCGCCGGCGCGAGCCCCAATTCGCGCGCGAGCCGTTCATTGCCGGCGTAGAAAACCTGGCCGTCCACCGTCGCCCGGACGCCCCGGCCTTGCCGGTTTTCAAACGCTGTCGCCTCGCGCGCCGCGATCTTTTTTCGTTCCGCGTAGGCGAGCACGGCGCGGGCCAGCGGGTGCTCCGATTTTCTTTCCAGCGCCGCGAGAATGGCGATGACTTCATCTTCGCCGCGTGGCGAACGGATTTCAACCTCCTCCACTTCCGGCCGGCCGGTGGTGAGGGTGCCGGTTTTGTCCACCACTGCGACATTCACGCGGTTCAACGTTTCCAGCGTGGCGGCGTCCTTGATCAAAATCCCCTCGCTCGCGCCCTTGCCCACGCCGACGATGATCGCCGTGGGCGTCGCCAGCCCGAGCGCGCACGGGCACGCAATGACCAAAATCCCGACGAACGAGACCAGCCCCAGCGGCAGTGCGCGCGCCAGGCCGAGTTCGTGCCCGCCCACCGTCAGCCACAACGCCAGCGCCAGCACCGCCAGCCCCAGTACCACCGGCACGAATACCGCGGCCACCTTGTCGGCGAGCGACTGGATCGCTGCTTTGCTCCCTTGCGCCTCGGCGACCATTTTGACGATGTTCGCCAGCAGCGTGTCCGCGCCGACCTTCGTCGCCCGAAACACCAATGCGCCCTGTGTATTCATGGTGCCGGCAAAAACCTTCGCGCCCGGCTTCTTCTCCGCCGGCATCGGCTCGCCCGTCACCAGCGCCTCCTCGACAAACGATTCACCCTCGACGACCTCGCCGTCCACCGCAATCTTCGTCCCCGGCTTGACCACGATCAAATCTCCCGGCACCACGCGCTCGACCGGCGTTTCGATTTCCTGTCCGTCCCGCCGCACCAACGCGGTTTTGGCCTGCAGGTTCAACAGCTTTTCGATGGCGTCGCCGGTCTTCAATTTCGCCCGCGCTTCCAAGTATTTGCCGAATGTGACAAACGCGATGACCACGATCGTCACGTCATAATAGTTCGCATGGCTATGAAAGAGATGGCCGTGCGCCGCCGCGAGCACGTCCAGCGCCAGACTGTAAAAGTACGCCGTGCCCGTGCCGAGGCCCACCAGCGTGTCCATGTCCGCCACCCCGTGGCGCAGAAAACGGAGGACGCCCTTGCAGTAGGGCCAGCCGACGGCAAACAGCATGTATGACGCCACGAGCAGGAGCAGCAGGTGCGTGAGGCCTTCCGCGAGCGGTCCGGGGGCGGGCGCCGCGCCCAGCGTCGCCAGTCCAGCCCAGCCCATCACCGCGAAATCCACCAACGCCAGCGCGACGCCCACTCGCGCGCGGGTGCGCAATTCCGCGATCTCGTGCACATGGTGATCGTGCTCAGGGGGCGGCGCGGCGCCCGCGGCCGAAGCCGTCGCGCTTGCGAGCACGAGGGTGTAGCCCAAGGGCGCGATTGCTTTCGACAAGTCCTGTGGTTGCACCTTGTGTTCGTCGAATGTCACTTTCGCTGTTTCCGTCGCGTAATTGACGACCGCGGATTGGACCCCCTCGCGCTTTCGAAAAACCCGCTCGATGGTGGCCGCGCACGAGGCGCAGTGCATCCCCTCGATTTTAAATGTCCGGGCCGCTTCCATGTCAGTTTGAGAGTTTGTAGATTTTCAAAAGTTCGTGAATGGCCCCGGGTTTGTTTTCCAGCATTTTGTGCATCACACAGGTGTCCAGATGCCCGGCGAGCAATTCGCGTTTCACCGATTTGAGCAGCCCGATGACGCTGTCGGCCTGTTGGATGATTTCCGGGCAGTAGGCGTCCCCCTCGATCATGGAGACGACGGTGTCGAGCGTGCCGCCGGCCTGCTTCGCAAGTTTCAGAGATTTGGCTTTCTTTACGGCAAGGTGCTTTTTCATGGAGGAGTGGATATACCTACTGCCTAGGGTAGAGGTACATTGCAATTTTGCAAGCAGCGAAATCGCGGAGAGGGCCGCGGCATTTTTCGGTAGTGTACTCGTTGGCCAACTTAGGCCAATACCGTCCAACCGAACGCTGCCAGCGGGCGCTCGGAGCGCAACCAAGGGTGATTAACACCACCCGGTCGGCCAGTGCGGCCCGCTAAAACTTCCGCCCTTCGCGCAAGCGGGCTTCGGCTGAACCCGGTCGCCGTTTCCGAAAGCGGGCTTGCGTGCCGGCGGCGATGGTGTCATGGCAGGGACGGAAAATTCCCCGTTTTCCCGACCATGGAATTCAACCTCAAGCGAATCCTGCGCGCGTTGCTGCTGAGCACGTCGGAACCGCTGTCCATCAAGGACATTCAGGAGGTGGTCACGGGCTACCACGCGGAGGTGGAAACGGCCACCGCGCTCGCCGAAGCCGCCGGCGCGCCCGCGCCCGGCCCGGTCGTAATCGCCGCTCCGCTGGCCGAAGCCGAACCGGACGCCCCCGCCGCCGGCCAGGCCGTCCTGCAAGATCTGATGGATCAGGTGCCTTCGTTGCTCACGGCGACCCAGATTCGCGACGCGATGGAAGCCATCGCGCAGGACCTCGAAATCTCCGGCGATGTCTGCCGGCTCGTGCAAGGCCCGAACGGCTTCCGTCTGGCCGTTGCGCCCGAATACGCCGACTGGGTGCGCCTGCTGCGCGATTCCCCCCGGCCCCTGCGCCTCTCGCAGGCTGCGCTCGAAACCCTCGCCATCGTCGCCTACCGCCAGCCTGTCACCCGCGCTGAAATCGAAGCCGTGCGCGGCGTCGCGGCTGACAGCGCCCTGAATCGCCTGCTTGAGCTCGAGCTGGCCTGCATTTCCGGCCGCGCCGACCTTCCCGGCCGCCCCATCCAGTATTCCACCACGGACAAGTTTCTCGAGTTCTGCGGCATCCGCTCCCTCGAGGAACTGCCCGCCACGGACGTCGTCTCGCCCAGCCAGCTCAACGAATGGATTCGCCGTGCGACCCTCCCCGAGGAACAACAGGAACTGTTGTCGGACACCGACGTCGGCTTGCCGCCCTCCGAGAGCGCGGAAGCCCCGGCCTCCGCCCTGCCGGCCAGCCCCGCGGCCGTCTCCTCGTAAACCTATTCGGCCGCTTCGACCCGCCATGGACCTCGATTCTCTGCGCCAGCAAATTGACGCCGTTGACCGCGAAATCCTTGAGCGTCTCAACGCCCGCGTGCGCCTGGCCACCGCGGTTGGCCAGTTGAAACAGCAGCAAAACGCGCCCATTTACGTGCCCAGCCGCGAGGAGGAAGTGTACGCGCGCCTGGCCGCCGCCAACCCCGGCCCGCTCGCGCCCGACGCCTTGCGCGCCATCTACCGCGAAATCATCTCCGCCTCGCTCGCCCTCCAGCGGCAGCTCTCGATCGCCTTTCTCGGCCCCGAGGCCACCTTCACCCACCAGGCCGCGCTGAAAAATTTTGGCTCCGGCGTGCGCACCCACCCCTGCGCGACCATCCCCGACGTCTTCACTGCGGTCGAGCGCGGCGAGGCCGACTACGGCGTGGTGCCGATCGAGAACTCGACCGAAGGCGCCGTTTTCCACTCGCTCGACATGCTGGTCGAGACCGAGCTTAAAATTGTCGCCCAGGTCTTTCTGCCCATCGAGCATTGTCTCATCTCGCGCGAGCCGAGCGAAAAGATCACCACCGTTTTCTCCCGCGAACAGGCCATTGGCCAGTGCCGCGACTGGCTGCGGCGCAACCTGCCCGCCGCGCAAATGGCCGAAGTTCACAGCACCGCCGCCGCGGTCTGCCTGGCGCGCGACACCCCCGGCGGGGCGGCCATCGCCAGCCGCCTGGCCGCCGAATTGTACGGCGTCCCCGTGCTCACCGCCGGCATCCAGGACCGCGCCGACAACGTCACGCGCTTCCTGGTGCTCGGCCGCACGCCCTCCAGCCCGCTCGGCCAGGGGCGCGACAAAACCAGCCTCGTCTTCTCCCTGCACGACCGTCCCGGCGCCCTCCTCAGCGCGCTCGAACCGTTCGCTTCGCGCAACGTCAATCTCGCCAAAATCGAATCCCGCCCCAGCCGCCAGAAGGCCTGGCATTATTATTTCTTCATTGACTGCATCGGCCATTGGCAGGATCAGGCGATCCAGGAAGCCGTCGCCGTGCTGCAAAAAAGCTGCCCTTTCATAAAATGGCTCGGCAGCTACCCCAACACCGGCCAGGACTGAGGTTTACTTCAGGCGACTTCTTAGATTCCCGTCCGGATCCGTCCACCCCCCTCTAATTTCCCTGGGCGACCTGGACTTTGAGGTAGAGGTTGAGCGGGCCGGGGTTGGGGACGGAAGCTTGCATGGTGTAGGTGGCGCCGTTGTCGGCGATGGGGACGGCCGAGACGGTGGTGTTGG
>Ga0182024_10013890_pt1 | contig 15644 bp, 8 predicted proteins | sample P32metaG_FD_120480 | JGI IMG/M metagenome (GOLD analysis project Ga0182024, IMG submission 120480) | Permafrost microbial communities from Stordalen Mire, Sweden - P3-2 metaG (Illumina Assembly) | ecosystem: Environmental > Terrestrial > Soil > Wetlands > Permafrost | place: Sweden: Stordalen... | reverse complement strand
GATCGCACGCTCATCGAGGCCGTGGACTCCAATCCGCGCTCCGCCGCCATTGCGCGCTCCATCATTACTCTCTGCCATGGCCTCGGACTTGAAGTGATGGCCGAAGGCGTCGAGCGGACGGAGCAGCTGGCGGTGCTCGCACAGTACGGTCCCGTGGGTGTACAGGGCTACCTGCTCGCGCATGCGGTGGTCGCCGAGGAAGTCGTGAGCGAGGCGCAGCACGCCGCAGAGCGCGCGCGCAAATTCCTCGCCGCTCTCGACATGCAGCCGCGTATCATGCGGGCATGAACATTGAGTTCAGCCGGGAAGAGGCGCGTGTGATCGGCTGCCTCATCGAAAAGCAGATCACGACCCCCGACCAATATCCCCTGTCTTTGAATGCACTCACCAACGCGTGCAATCAAAAAAGCAATCGCGATCCGCTGATGGCACTCGACGCACCGAGCGTCCAGCACATCGTAGACACTCTGGCGCGACGCCACTTCGTCATGGAAAAATCCGGCTTCGGCGGCCGCGTGCCCAAATTCCAGCACCGCTTCTGCAACAGCGAATACGGCACATTGAAGTTCTCTCCCCAGGAACTCGCCATCATGTGCGAATTGCTGCTGCGCGGCCCGCAGACGCCGGGGGAGCTGCGCACCCGCGCGAGCCGAATGGCCAATTTCACGGACACGAGCACGGTGGAAGCGGCGCTCGCAAGCCTCGCGGAGCGCGCCGACGGCCCCTTCGTCGTGCGCTTGCCGCGCGAGCCTGGCCGACGCGATGCGCGCTACGCACATCTGTTTAGCGGGGAAGTTGCAGCGACGGCGAGTGCCGCGCCAAGCGAGGCGGCTGCCGCGTCGGATGCGCCTTCGCGGCTTGATCGGCTCGAGGAAGAAGTGCGCGCGCTCAGGGCCGAACTTGAGGGATTAAAGGCGCGCCTGCCCCCCTAGCGCATCGCGAGAAAAGCATCGCGGCCACGCACGCCCAAGTCCGGCTGATCCGTAAAAAACCCGTCCATGCCGGCTGCGAGATAGACGGCGAGCTCCGCCGGCAGATTGCCGCGCCGCGCGCGGGCGCTGCTGGAGCGAAACTTGCGCGCCAGAAAGACATTCTCGGCGCGGAATGTCCAACCATGAACCTTGAGGCCCTGCGCATGTGCGTCAGCGACCAGCCGCGTCGGCCGCGCCAGCGAGTCATCGGCGTTGCGCGGAATGATGAGCGTCTTGTTGACGCCGATCACCTGTGCGTAACGAGCTACCTCGGCAAGCCCGGCGGGCGCCATCAGATCCGCATAGGTACGCGGATCGGCGCTGACGGTGAAATCGTACGGCTGGCCGTCCGCCTCGACGAGCTGCACGATCGGCAGATCCGTCATGCCGCGCAGGGCCTTGAGGTTGCCGACCTCGAATGACTGCAGAAACACCGGCGCGTCGGGCCCTGCAAAGTCCCAGCGTGCGAGCGCCGCGACGAGCGGCTCTTCCATCGCCAGTCCTAGTTTGCTGAAGTAGCTCGGATGCTTGGTTTCCGGATACACGCCGATTGCGGGCGGCTCAGGTAGTCCCAAAAGCCGTGCGCGGACGCTGCGGTCGCTCTGCGCTGAGCGCACGAGCGCAAGTATCTCCTCCAGCGTCGGGATCTCGAATTGACCGTCGAAGCGCACGTTTTCCGGCCGCACATCGGCGATGCGCTCGCGAGCGCGCAACGTCTTGAGCTCCGCGAGGGTAAAATCCTCGGTGAACCACCCTTCCGTCGCGACGCCATCGACCATCTTGGCTTTGCGGCGAGTGGCAAATTCAGGATGGTCGGCGACGTTCGTGGTCGCGCCAATTTCGTTTTCGTGGCGCGCGACCAGTACCCCGTCCTGCGTCATGACGAGATCGGGTTCAACAAAGTCGGCGCCCTGCTGGATCGCGATGAAATAGGACGTCAGTGTGTGTTCGGGAACATAGCCGCACGCGCCGCGGTGACCGATCACGAGCGGCGCATGGGCGGCGGCCTTGTCCAAGCGCTGAGCTTTGTCGTCATGTGTGGGCACGGTCGACATAATAAACCATGGTGAAAGGGCTACTCGGCGTAATCGCGCTCGCACAGTGCAGCCTGCCGCGGGCGGGAGCCGCCCCGGCAGCCGTTGAGCCACCGGCGAGCCAGCCTGCAAGCTACGTGTTCGCGACTGAACTCGGTTCGGGGGTCTACGACGTCGGTGGCCGCACGCTCCTGGTCTATCGTCTGCCCCTGGGGGTTGACCTGCGCGAGGCGACGGCGGATTCGCCGGGGCTGCGTCTGACGCTGCCGGCCGCGGTCGGATTCTTCAACTACTCACCGGTCGACCTTGTGCATACGCAGCTGCCGTCCCACCTCGACGCTGTCAGCTTCGTTCCGGGTCTGCTGGTTGATTTCAAGATGGATGAACACTGGCGTATCGAACCGTATGCGCGCGCCGGTGGCAGCTTTGCCTCCGGCGATTTTGATGGCTGGCTCTACGGCCTCGGCACGAGCAACATCTACCAATGGCAGATGCACGGCATGCACGCGCGCGTGCTGAACGACATGCTCTTCGCGGGCGTCATCTACAAAAATCCCACCGACCCGAATGACAATCTCGTGCGCGTAAGGAACGGCCCGGAGCTGCGGCGCCTGTCGGGGCTGACAATCGGCCAACACGAGATCGAGCTTAGCGTGTATGGTTTCGCAGACTATTTCCCCGATGCGCCGCGGCCGCCGGTGGCCGGCACGCGGACCAGTCGAGTGCAGGTTGGAGCCCGGGTTTTGATCGGTGCAGCGCCGCAATGGCGGATTCACAACATCGAGCTGCCGCGGCTCGGCATCGGTTATCGTTTCGCGGGGGATTTGTCGGGTTGGCACCTCGACATCAGCACCCCGTTTTAAAAAGGAACAGGTAGGTATGGTAATTGCTGGAGCGCCGCAGTGCTGACTGAGCAGGATATCTATCTCTTCAAGGAGGGGACGTATTTTCGCGCGCACGAGAAGCTCGGCGCCCATCCGGTCGTGGCACGTGCGGGCCGGCCGGCAGGCACGAATTTCGCGGTGTGGGCCCCAAATGCGCGCTCCGTGGCTGTCGTGGGCGACTTTAACGGCTGGAATGGCGCATCGCACCCATTGAGCGCGCGCGCGGATTCCTCCGGCATCTGGTCGGGGTTCATCGCCGGCGTTGGACCCGGCGCAATCTACAAGTATCAGATCGTCTCGCAGAACGATGGCTACCGGGTCGACAAGAGCGATCCGTTCGCATTTCGCTGCGAGCTGCCGTCGCGCACGGCCTCCATCGTCTGCGACATCCACTATGCGTGGGGCGACGGCGAATGGTTGAAGCGCCGGGCGCAGACGAACGCGCTCAATTCAGCGTGGTCGATCTACGAAGTCCACTTGGGCTCGTGGCGGCGCGTGCCCGAGGCCAATAACCGCTGGCTCTCGTATCGCGAACTTGCCCAGGAACTCGGCGACTACGCGCTCGACATGGGCTTCACGCACGTCGAGCTGATGCCGATCATGGAGCATCCGTTCTATGGCTCCTGGGGATATCAGGTCACCGGATATTTCGCGCCCACCGCCCGCTACGGCACGCCGCAGGATCTGATGTATTTGATCGATCGCCTGCACCAGCGCGGCATCGGCGTGATCCTCGATTGGGTGCCCTCGCATTTTCCAAACGACGAGCATGGGCTTGCCTACTTCGACGGCACGCATCTCTACGAGCACGCGGATCCGCGCCAGGGATTTCACCCGGAATGGAAGAGCGCGATCTTCAACTATGGGCGCGCCGAGGTGCGCGACTTCCTCGGCAGCAGCGCGCTCTTTTGGCTCAAGACCTTCCATGCGGATGCGCTGCGCGTCGACGGCGTCGCCTCCATGCTGTACCTCGACTACGCGCGCACCGACGGGCAGTGGATCCCCAATGCGTTCGGCGGCCACGAGAATCTTGAGGCGGTCTCTTTTCTGAGGAAGCTGAACGAGGAGGTGTACCGTGGTCACAGCGAGGTGCAGAGCATCGCCGAGGAATCCACCGCCTGGCCGATGGTGTCGCGCCCCACGTATTTGGGGGGTCTCGGCTTCGGGCTTAAATGGAATCTCGGCTGGATGCACGACACGCTCGCCTATTTCTCGACCGATCCGCTCTTTCGCAAGTACCACCACGGGCAGCTGACGTTCAGCCTCTGGTATGCATTCAGCGAGAATTTCGTGCTGACGCTGTCACACGACGAAGTCGTGTACGGCAAGGGATCACTCCTCGGGAGGATGCATGGCGATGAATGGCAGCAGTTCGCAAACCTGCGGCTCCTGTACGGCTACATGTGGGGACATCCGGGCAAGAAGCTCCTCTTCATGGGAGGAGAGTTCGGTCAGCGCAGCGAATGGCAGCATGATTCGAGCCTCGACTGGCATGTGCTGCAGTACCCGCTGCATGCCGGCGTGCAGCGCTGGGTGCGCGAACTGAACCGCTTCTATACGAGTGCCGCGGCGCTCTACGCCCTCGACTTCAACTGGGAAGGCTTCGAGTGGATCGACAGCAACGACAACGAGTCGAGCGTGATCGCGTTTTTGAGAAAGAGCGGCAACGGTGAAATGGTTCTCGTCGTGTGCAACTTCACGCCGCTCACGCGCGCCGACTATCGCGTCGGGGTACCGCACGGCGGCTACTGGCGCGAGCGTTTGAACAGCGACGCGGTCGAGTATGGCGGCAGCGGCGTCGGCAACTTTGGTGGCGTCGAGGCGGCTCCCCTGCCCGCGCACGGCCGCTTCCACTCCCTCGCGCTGCGCTTGCCGCCGCTCGGCGTGCTGTTCCTCACGCCGGATTGAGATGACTGGCTCCGCCGCCATGGGCACGATTCGCGTCGTCATTGAAAACATTCAGCCGCAAATAGACGGCGGCAGTACGCCCGTACGTCGGGTGGCTGGAGAAGACGTGCGGGTTGAAGCGCGGATCTTCACCGACGGTCACGATCAGATAGACGGCGCGCTCCTCTTCAGGGCGCCCGCATCGGACGAGTGGCAGAGCGTAGCGCTCGTGCCTCTCGCCGATGACCTGTGGCGCGGCGAATTCACCGTGCAGCGCCTCGGACGCTACGAGTACACGGTGTGCGCGTGGGTGGATCACGCCAGCACCTGGCAACGCGATTTCAAGAAGAAGTACGCGGCGGCGCAGGAAACCGAGGTTGATTTCCTGTTGGGCGCTGAACACGCGCACACGCTCGCGCTGCGCGCGGCGGACTCGGACGCACGGCGCCTGACCGAATGGGCGAACGCGCTCGTCGATCCGAACCGCTCCCGCGAGGAGCGCGCGGGGCTTGCGGACAGCGAGGGGCTGCGCAAGCTTGCCCATCGCTACCCGGATCCGGCTCTGGTGCTGCGCCACGAACGGCCGCTCGCCGTGGAGGTCGAACGGCAGCGTGCTCTCTTCTCCACCTGGTATGAGCTCTTTCCGCGCTCCACTTCGAACACGGCCGGCGTGCACGGCACCTTTGCCGATTGCGAGGCGCGCCTGCCCTACATAGCGGCCATGAACTTCGACGTGCTGTATCTGCCACCGATCCATCCGATTGGCCTCACGGAGCGCAAGGGGCGCAATAATCGCGCGCATGCCGCGGATGACGACGTCGGTAGCCCCTGGGCCATCGGGGCGCAGGCGGGCGGCCACAAGGCGGTGCATCCCGCACTCGGCACGCTCGATGATTTTCGCCGTCTCGTCACCAAGGCCGAGGAGCTCGGCATCGAGATCGCCCTTGATCTCGCCTTTCAATGCAGTCCTGATCATCCCTACGTGCGCGAGCACCCGGAATGGTTTCTGCTGCGCCCCGACGGCAGCATCCAATACGCCGAGAACCCGCCGAAGAAGTATCAGGACATCTACCCGTTCAATTTCGAGACGATAGCCTGGCGTGAGCTGCGCGCGGAGTTGAAGAGCATTGTCGAATTCTGGATCGCGCAGCGCGTGCGCATCTTCCGTGTGGACAATCCGCACACCAAGCCCTTCGCATTCTGGGAGTGGCTCATCGCCGAGGTGCGCCGCAGCCGCCCCGATGTGATTTTTCTCGCCGAGGCATTCACGCGTCCCGGGCCCATGTACAGATTGGCGAAGCTCGGCTTCAGCCAGTCATACAGCTACTTCGCCTGGCGCAACAGCAAAGCTGAGCTCACCGAGTACTTCACCGAGCTTGCCGCAGCACCGCTCGCCGAATTCTTTCGCGCGAACCTCTGGCCCAACACGCCTGATATTCTCACCGAGTACCTGCAGTTCGGCGGCCGCACGGCCTTCATGGTGCGGCTCGTCCTTGCCGCAACCCTCGGCGCAAGCTACGGGATCTACGGCCCGGCGTTCGAGCTCATGGAGCATATCGCGCGCGAGCCGGGCAGCGAGGAGTATGTCGACTCGGAGAAATACGAGCTGCGCCACTGGGACCTCGAGCGCGCCGACAGCCTGCGCGACTTCATCGCCCGCGTGAACCGCATTCGCCGCGATCATCCGCCCCTGCAGAGTAACCGCCGGCTCAAATTCCATACGATCGACAACGGCGCGCTCCTCGCCTACAGCAAGACGAGCGTGGATGAGAGCCACGCCATCCTCGTCGTCGTCAACTTAGACCCGCATAACACGCAGACGGGCTTCCTCGATGTGGATCTGGCGACCATCGGCGTGACTGCCGAGCACCCCTTCCAGGTTCATGATCTACTCTCCGGCGCACGCTACCTGTGGCAGGGCACGAGCAACTACATCGCGCTTGATCCGCAGCACGCGGCCGCCCATATCTTCCGCATCCGGCACCACGTGCGCAGCGAGCGCGACTTCGATTACTTTGCCTGACGTGAACGCAGCCATCCCAGCACACCCGCGCGACCCGCTCTGGTACAAGGACGCCGTCATTTACGAGGTGCACGTGCGCGCTTTCGCCGACAGCAACAATGACGGCATCGGCGACTTTCCGGGACTCACGAGCAAACTCGACTACATTCAGGATCTGGGCGTCAACGCCATCTGGCTCCTGCCCTTCTATCCCTCGCCGCTGCGCGACGACGGCTACGACATCGCCGACTACCGCAACATCCATCCGCAGTACGGCACGCGCGCCGACTTTCGCCACTTTGTCGACGAGGCCCACCGGCGCGGTCTGCGCATCATTACCGAGCTCGTGATCAATCACACCTCCGACCAGCACCCCTGGTTCCAGGCCGCGCGCCGGGCGCCGGCCGGATCGGCCAAGCGCAACTTCTACGTGTGGAGCGACAACCCAGAGCGCTATGCAGGCACACGCATCATCTTCACCGACACCGAGAGCTCCAATTGGACTATCGACAATGTGGCGAAGAGCTATTACTGGCACCGCTTCTTCAGCCATCAGCCGGATCTGAACTTCGACAATCCGCACGTCGAGCGCGCCATCATCCGCATCATGAATTTCTGGCTCGACCAGGGAGTCGATGGCCTGCGCCTGGATGCGATTCCGTATCTGATTGAGCGCGAAGGCACCTCCAACGAGAACCTGCGCGAGACGCACGAAGTGGTGAAGCGCATCCGCAAGGTGGTCGATGAGCACTACGCGGATCGCGTCCTCCTGGCGGAAGCTAATCAGTGGCCGGAGGACGTGCGTGACTATTTCGGCGACGGCGACGAATGCCACATGGCCTTTCACTTTCCCCTGATGCCGCGCATGTACATGGCAATCGCACAGGAAGACCGCCACCCGATCGTGGAGATCATGGAGCAGACGCCCGACATCCCGGCCAATGCCCAGTGGGCCATTTTCCTGCGTAATCACGATGAACTCACGCTCGAGATGGTCACGAGCAAGGAACGTGACTACATGTACCAGATGTTCGCCGCCGATCCGCGCGCGCGGCTGAATCTGGGCATCCGCCGCCGCCTCGCGCCGCTTCTGGAAAACGATCCCGAGCGCATCAAGCTCATGAATAGCCTCCTGCTGTCGATGCCGGGCTCGCCGATCATCTACTACGGCGACGAAATCGGCATGGGCGACAACTTCTATATCGGCGACAGGAACGGCGTGCGCACGCCCATGCAATGGAGCCCCGATCGCAATGCCGGCTTCTCACACGCTGATCCGCAGCGGCTGTATCTGCCACCGATCATGGATTCGATCTATGGCTACGAGGCGGTCAACGTGGAGGCGCAGACTCGCGACCGCGCGTCGCTCCTCAACTGGATGAAGCGCATGCTGCAGATCCGCAAGACCTCCCAGGCCTTTGGCCGCGGCACTCTGCAGTTCGTGCGTCCCGGCAATCGCAAGGTGCTCGTGTATATACGCCAGTTTGGCGATGACACCGTCCTGTGCGTTGCAAATCTGGCGCGCTCCGCACAGCCGGTCGAGATCAATCTCGCCGCGCACAAGGGTGCGGTGCCCATCGAACTCCTCGGCCAGACGCCCTTCCCGCCGATCGGCGAGCTGCCCTACCTTTTGACCCTGGCCGGTTACGGCTTCTACTGGTTCCGCCTGAGCCGCGATGCCGCTGCACCGAAGTGGCACGCGGAGCGCCTGCCGCGCGACGACCTGCCGGTGCTGGTGCTCATCAGTTCCTGGGCAAGCTTCTTTCCCGAGCGCGTCTCGCCATGGCGCGCGACGGCGGCAGCGAACCTGCGCAAGCAGCTCGAGGAGCGGCTCTTGCCCGCTTTCATCGCCGCACAGCGCTGGTTCGGTGGCAAGGGCGCCGCCATCGCGCGCGCGCAGCTCGCCGATCATCTCGAGTGGGAGTTCAAACACTCGCAGTGGCTGCTGGCGGTAATTGACGTCGGAAGCGACGGCGAGCATGCGCAATACTTCCTGCCGCTGGCACTCGCATTTGAGGATGTGCCCGAGGCGCGCTGGCTCAAGCTGCAGCCGTTCTCGATCGCACGCGTGCGCCAGCAGGCGGCGGTCGGCGTACTGGCGGATGCGGCGGGGGATGAAAGCTTTGCGCGCGCCGTGATCGAGTCGATCGGCGCCGGCGCACAGCTCGCGACGGCCCACGGCAGGCTCGTCTTCACGCCTACCTCCGCCTACGCACAGCTGCGCGGCGATCCGGGCGCTGATCTTGCCGCAGGCGCGCCGCTCACCCAGGGCAGCAATACGGCGCTCAGGTGCGGGGAGCGGTTATTCCTCAAGCTCTACAGGCGCCTGCGGCCGGGCGTGAATCCGGAAGCCGAAATCGGCCGCTTTCTCACCGAAGTTGCACATTTCTCCCATATCGCACCGGTGGCGGGCGTGGTCGAATATCACCGCGAGGGCGCTCCCGCGGCAACCGTCGGCCTGCTGCAGGCCTTCGTCATGAATCAGGGCGACGGCTGGGATTACACCGTCAACTATCTGATGCGCTTTCTACAGGATGAGCGCAGCGCCGAACCACCGGCCGCCGAAGTGCACGGCGCATATCTGGCACTCGTGCGCACGCTCGCCCAACGCACTGCGCAACTGCACGGTGCGCTTGCCACGAAAACCGATGACCCGGCCTTCGCCGCGCTCCCCACGACGGCTGCGGACGTGCGCGCCTGGCGCGAGCGTGCCGCAAATGCGCTCGACCAAAGCCTCGCACTCCTCGAGGGCGCTCTCGAGCGTCTGCCGCCGGCGGCGCAGCTGCACGCGAGCGAGCTTTTGGGCGCGCGCCCGCGGCTCGCAGAGCGCATTGACACGCTCGCCATGGATGAGGACATGCGCGCGCTTAAGATTCGCGTACACGGGGACTATCACCTGGGTCAGGTGCTGCTCGTGCGCAATGACTTCGTCATCGTCGACTTCGAGGGCGAGCCTGCACGCGCGCTCAGCGAGCGGCGCGAAAAGCACTCACCGCTGCGCGACGTCGCCGGCATGCTGCGATCCTTCGCCTACGCGCGCCGCGCGGCGCTCTTGGGGACCACTCCCCAGAGCACCGACGACTCCACGAGATGGGAGGCGCTCCTCGATACGTGGGAAAAGAGCGCGCGCACAACCTTCATCAGCGTGTATGACGAGATCGCGCGCGGCGTTCATCTGTACGAGTCTTTCACGGCAGTGCGGGGGCTCTTGAACTTGTTTGAGATCGAGAAGGCCCTATACGAGCTGCGCTACGAACTTGGCAATCGCCCGGAATGGGCCATGATTCCGCTCCGCGCGCTCACCGCCATGAGCGCCTGACGGCGCACTCTTTGAGATTCTTTCTATGGACCAGTCCGCAACTTCGATCTCGGCCGCCACGGCACCCATCAGCGCCGTCTGGCCCGGCACGCCCCATCCGCGCGGCGCCACCTGGGACGGCGAAGGCGTCAATTTTTCGTTGTTCTCGGCCAATGCGACAAAAGTTGAGCTCTGCGTCTTCGATGCGACGGGGCGCCGCGAGCTGCAGCGCGTCGCGCTGCATGAGCGCACCGATGACATCTGGCATGCCTATCTGCCCGAGGCGCGGCCGGGACTCCTCTACGGCTACCGCGTTCACGGCCCCTACGCTCCCTCGCAGGGCCATCGCTTCAATCCGCATAAGCTACTGATCGAGCCGTACGCGAAGCACCTCGAGGGCAATTTACGCTGGAGCGACGCGCACTTCGGCTACCGCGTGGAACACGCGCGCGCCGACCTGTCATTCGACAAGCGCGACAATGCGCAAGGCATGCCCAAATGCCGTGTCGTCGATCCGGCCTTCACCTGGGGCGACGATCGCCCGCCGCGTACCGGCTGGCACGACACGGTCATCTATGAAATGCACGTGCGCGGCTTGACGAAGAATCATCCCCAGGTGCCGCCGCAGCTGCGCGGCACCTATGCGGGCCTTGCGACCGCACCGGTGATCGAGCATCTGCACCGGCTCGGCGTCACGGCGGTCGAGCTCATGCCGGTGCACACCTTCGTCGACGACCGCTACCTTCTCGATCGCGGGCTGCGCAACTACTGGGGCTACAACACCATCGGATTCTTCGCGCCCGACATGCGCTATTGCGCGAGCGGCCGCATCAGCGAATTCAAAACCATGGTGAAGACGCTGCACTCCGCCGGCATCGAGGTGATCCTCGACGTGGTCTACAACCACACCGCCGAAGGCAACGAGCTTGGGCCGACGTTGTGCTTCCGCGGCATCGACAACGCGTCCCACTACCGCCTGAGCCCCGAGGATCCGCGCTACTACGTGGATTTCACCGGTTGCGGCAACACCTTGAACCTGCAGCATCCGCGCGTGCTGCAGCTCATCATGGATTCCCTGCGCTACTGGGTGCTCGAGATGCACGTCGACGGCTTCCGCTTCGATCTTGCCTCGGCGCTTGCGCGTGAGCTCTTCGAAGTGGATCGCCTCGGATCCTTCTTCGACACCATCGGCCAGGATCCGGTGCTCTCGCAGGTGAAGCTCATCGCCGAGCCCTGGGACGTGGGTGAAGGAGGCTATCAGGTCGGAAATTTCCCATCCGGCTGGAATGAATGGAACGACAAATACCGCGACACCCTGCGCGCCTACTGGAAGGGTGACGGCGGTCTCATCGGCCACTTCGCGCAGCGCTTCATGGGATCGAGCGATCTGTATGAGGCGAGCGGCAGAAAGCCGCACGCCAGCATCAACTTCATCACCGCCCACGACGGCTTCACGCTCCACGATCTCGTCAGCTACAACCAGAAGCACAATGAGGCGAACGGCGAAGATAATCACGACGGCAACGACAACAATCTCTCGTGGAACTGCGGCGTCGAGGGCCCGAGCGACGATCCGGCGGTGAATGCGCTGCGCGAGCGGCAGAAAAGGAATCTGATTGTGTCGCTCCTGCTATCGCAGGGCGTACCGATGCTGCTGGCCGGGGATGAGATCGGTCATACGCAAAACGGCAACAACAACGCCTACTGCCAGGACAATGAGATCTCCTGGATCAACTGGAAGCTCGGCAAGGAGCAGCAGCAGCTCTACGATTTTGTGGCGCGGATCATCAAGCTGCGCCGCGAGCATCCGGTGTTCAGCCGCCGCCGCTTCCTGCAGGACCAAAGCACCGTGGCGGATGACGCCAAGGAGGTCATGTGGTTCGCGCCCAATGGCAGCGAAATGACCGAGACCGAATGGAAGCAGGAGTTCGCACGCTGCCTCGGTGTGTATTTCGCAGGCACGGCGATCCGGCGCATCGACCGGCGCGGGCAAAACGTCAAAGACATGAATTTTCTCGCGCTCTTCAACGCGCATCACGAACCCATTGCCTTCGCGCTGCCGCAGCTGACCGAGGACGGCGCATGGAGCACGGTGCTCGACACCTCGCTTGCGCACGATCCCTTTGCGGGCAAGCGCTATGCGAGCGGAGCCACCTACGCACTGCAGGGACGCTCGATCGCGCTCTTGGTTGAGAGCGCGCGTGACTGACACTGCCTGCCGCAGGCATTCCATGCCATTCGGCGCGGAACTGACGCAAGCCGGCGTGCGCTTTTCCCTCTGGGCGCCCAGTGCCCGCCGGATGGAGCTCATGCTGACGATGGACGGCGCAGAGCAGGCGCTGCCCATGGAGGCGCTGCCCGCGGGCTGGTTTCACATTGTCACTGCCGATGCGCAGGCGGGCAGCCTCTATCGCTTCCGCATCGATGGCGACCTTCAATTTGCCGATCCTGCATCGCGCTTCAATCCGCAGGACGCGCAGGGCCCGAGCGCCGTGGTGGACCCGTGCGCCTTTGACTGGCCGGATGGCACGTGGCGCGGGCGCCCATGGCATGAGGCGGTCATCTATGAGCTGCACGTCGGCACCTTCACTCCCGAGGGCAGCTTTGCCGGCGTCGAGCGGCGCCTCGACTACCTCGCCGCGCTCGGCATCACGGTCATCGAGCTCATGCCGATTGCTGATTTTCCGGGCGCGCGAGGCTGGGGCTACGACGGCGTCCTGCCGTACGCCCCGGATGCGGCCTACGGGACGCCGGAGGATCTGAAGTCGCTCATCGCCGCCGCGCACGGCCGCGGAATTGCCGTGATGCTGGACGTCGTCTACAACCACTTCGGCCCGGAAGGCAACTATCTGCACCGTTATGCGCCGGGATTCTTCACCGACCGCCATCACACACCCTGGGGCTCCGCAATCAATTTTGGCGGCCCCGGCAGCAAAACGGTGCGCGACTTCTTCATCCACAATGCCCTCTACTGGTTAGAGGAGTACCACTTCGACGGCCTGCGCTTTGACGCCGTGCACGCGATCATCGACGACAGCGCGCTGCATTTCTTCACGGAGCTCGCGGCCGCCCTGCGAGCCGGACCCGGAAGCGCGCGGCCCATTTATTTGGTCCTCGAGAACAACACCAACGAGGCGCACCACCTCGGGACCCCCGGCGCGCGCGACACTCACGATGCGCAGTGGAACGATGACGTGCATCACTGTCTGCATGTCATCCTCACCGGCGAGTCCGACGGCTACTACGCGGACTACGCCGAGCAACCGCATGCGCTCCTGTGCCGCACTCTCGCGCAGGGCTTCGCCTATCAGGGAGAGATTTCGCCCTATCAGGGCCGCCCCCGCGGTGAGAAGAGCGCCCATCTGCCGCCGACCGCCTTCGTATCCTTCCTGCAGAACCACGATCAGATCGGCAACCGCGCGAAGGGCGAGCGCCTGAGCGCGCTCGTCAAGAGTGACGCGGCGCGTCTCGCAGGAGCGGCGCTCCTCCTTCTCGCGCCCGCGCCGCCCATGCTCTTCATGGGTGAGGAATGGGGAGCTCTCGAGCCCTTTCCCTACTTCTGCGACATGAGCGCGGACCTCAACGAAAAGATCCGCCAGGGCCGGCGCCAGGAATTCGCGACCTTCGGCAAGTTCGCCGCTGACCATGAGCTCCCCGATCCAGCTTCCGATGCGACCTTTGCATCCGCCAAACTTGACTGGACCCGGCAATCCGAGCCCCGCCATGCGTACTGGCTCGATGAGTACCGGCGCCTTCTCGCCATCCGCAAGCGCGACATCGTGCCGCTCGTGCCGCTCATCCGTTCCGGCAGTTGCAGCCTCCTTGAGGACAAAGGCGCCTTCGCGGTGGACTGGAATCTCGCGGATGGCTCGATTCTGCATCTGCTTGCGAACCTCGCGCCTTCCGCCGCCGCCAGCGTCGCTCGTGCGGCGGGCAGGGTGATCTTCGCCACACATCCGGATATTCGCGGCGCAATGGCCCACCACGAGCTTGCGCCGTGGAGCGTCACGTGGCTCCTGGAGCGCGGCCGTGTCAGCCCTTAAGCACGAGGGCGCGATCGCTCAGGCGATCATTCCGCGCGCTACCTATCGCCTGCAGTTGAACGGCACGTTCACGCTAAAGGATGCGACCGCACTCATCCCCTATCTTTCCCGCTTAGGGGTGAGCCACGTCTATTGCTCGCCTTATTTCCGCGCGCGCCCGGGAAGCCTGCACGGCTACGATGTCGTTGATCACAATACTCTGAACCCGGAAATCGCCGACGAGGCGGACTTCGAGCGCTTCGTCGCCGAACTGCGTGCGCACGGCATGGGGCAGATCCTCGACGTCGTTCCCAACCATGTGGGCATCATGGGTTCGGACAACGCCTGGTGGATGGATGTGCTCGAGAACGGTCCGGCCTCGCCCTATGCCTCTTTCTTTGACATCGACTGGCAGCCGGCCAACCCTGCTCTTGCCGGCAAACTTCTGGTTCCCGTCCTCGGCGAATCCTATGGTCGGGTTCTCGAGCGCCGGGAGCTTGAGCCGCGCTTCGAAAAGGACGGCGGCACGTTTGCCATCTACTACCACGATCACCGCTTTCCTCTCGACCCCAAGAGCTATCCGCGCGTTCTCGAATCCGCGCTCGCGCTCATGCCCTCTGATGCGCTCTCGCCGGAGGCGCGCGCCGAATTCGAAAGCCTGATTGCGGGCTTCGGTCATCTGCCCGAGAGGAACGCCGCCTCGCCCGACGAGGTCACCGAACGCAATCGCGACAAGGAAGTCTACAAGCGCCGCCTGACGGCGATGTGCGCGGCGCATCCGGGCATCGCGCAGGCCATCGACGCGGCCGTCGCTCGCCTGCGCGGCGAAGCCTCGGCGCCAGGAAGTGCGGATGCGCTCCACGAACTCCTCGAGGAGCAGGCCTTCAGGCTCGCATCCTGGCGCGTCGCCTCCGACGAGATCAACTATCGGCGCTTCTTCGACGTCAATGATCTCGCCGCCCTGCGCATGGAGAACGAGGCCGTGTTCGAGAAAACGCACCGCCTCACGCTTGAGCTCCTAAGAACCGGCAAGCTCGACGGCCTGCGCATCGATCATCCGGATGGCCTTTACGACCCGGAGCAGTATTTCCGCCGCCTGCAGAGTCGGGTGGCACAGGCGACCGGGGCGCAAGGCGCGGCGCCGGGTGCGCTGCCCCTCTATCTCATCGTGGAAAAGATCACCGCGAGCTTTGAACGATTGCCCTCGACATGGCCGGTGCACGGCACGACGGGCTACAACTTCACCAATACGGTGAACGGACTCTTCGTCGACGGCACGGCGGAGCGGCGTCTCGACCGCACCTACCACGCCTTCATCGGCGAACTGACCGAATGGAAGGAGATGGCCTACGACGCCAAACGCCTGATCCTCGATACGGCGCTTTCCTCTGAGCTCACCGTACTCACCAATCAGCTGGCGCGTATCGCGCGCTCGGATCGCAATACCCGCGATTTCACCTTCCGCAGCCTAAGACAGGCGCTCACCGACGTCATCGCCTGCTTTCCGGTGTACCGCACCTACGTCGCAGCTTCCGTATCGACCGAG
>Ga0182024_10013889_pt1 | contig 15644 bp, 15 predicted proteins | sample P32metaG_FD_120480 | JGI IMG/M metagenome (GOLD analysis project Ga0182024, IMG submission 120480) | Permafrost microbial communities from Stordalen Mire, Sweden - P3-2 metaG (Illumina Assembly) | ecosystem: Environmental > Terrestrial > Soil > Wetlands > Permafrost | place: Sweden: Stordalen... | reverse complement strand
GGCAGCGGCCCGAGCGCCGGGCAGGGGATTCGTAACATGATGAAGCGGGCGTCTGATCTCGGTGGCAGCTGTGAGGTCTCTCAGCGCTCTCCGTCAGGCACGCTCCTCGAGTGGCGGGTGCCGCTCTGAACAGGGAACTTTCAAGCTCATTCGAGCCGAACCTTTAGAGCTTCGCCCGGACGATCAGGACGGGGCAGTGCGCGTGGTGGACGCAAGCCTGCCCGACCGAACCGAGCGCCAGGCTCGCAAACCCACCGAGCCCGCGGCTGCCTACGACGACGAGGTCGGCTCCTTTGCTCAGGTCGACCAGAACCTGTGCGGCACGGCCCTCCGTGACCGTGCGACGCACATCTCCGGCGAAGCCGTCCTGCAGTGCCTCCTTCTCGGCATCACGGACCGTCACCTCTGCAGCGTCGGTAGCGGCCTCGATGATCTCGCCAAGGCCGATCACGAGGGGGGAGACCGGGTAGCTGTATTGCCAAGCATGGACGATGTGCAGTGTCCAATTCTGCCACTGGGCAACCGCGGCCGCGTAGCGAAGAGCTTCCAGGCCGCGCTCGGATCCGTCCACGCCCACGACCACTCGTCCTGCCGTGGGCTTCAAAGGACTGGCTGGTGCCGCAAGTGGTTGGTTTGTCGTCGTCATGATTATTACCTCCTCAGGGCAATCATGTCGAAGACCCATGTTCGCTGCCAGGGTCAAAAGTCCCGAAGAACGCTGGGAGCACATAGAGCTATGGCCTGGCATCTACCAATGCCATCTCGTCTGCTGCCGGCGGTCCGAAGCTGCGAGGCGTGCCCTTGACCTGCGGAGCCAGCGAGGCGCTGATTAGCTCAACGTACGACGAGAACAGGTGTCTTTCCCAGATGAAGCACCTTGTGAGCGGTGCTGCCGATAACGATACCGCTGAGATCGGAGAGACCCCTCGTTCCCATAACGATGGTGGAGGCATGCGCGTCGTCAGCCTCGTCGAGGATCTCGCGCGCCACATGACCGGAGATGGAAGCGCGTACCACACCTGAAGCCGTCACGCCTGCAGCGCGCAAAGCCTCAACCGCTTGATCGACCAACGCGAGCGCCTCATCGTGGGTCTCCTGCCAAGCCACCCCCATCCGGCTCGCCCCTGCACCCTCCCGGACGTGGACAACTCGTACCTCTGAGCCGGCCAGCTTGGCGAGATCCTTGGCTGCGGTGAGCGCGCGCTCAGCCTCCGGCGATGAGTCGGTAGCAAGCAACAAATGCTCGAACACTGATTCCTCCTCCAGGTAAGGTGGCTTCACGCTATTTAGCTGACCTGCACTACCGTCGCGCCCGGTAGATCGTTGCCGTAGAGTCGAAGGACTCATTTTACGGATACCGGAGAGCCCATGAGGGGCTTGCAGTAACTTGTGCAGTAGCTCGGGGGTCATGATGGGGACCACTGCGATTCGGACAGAGGGTCTGTCGAAGCGGTACGGCGCCGTCGGCGCCCTCGCGGACCTCGATCTCGAGATTCCGAAAGGCGAGATAGTCGGCTACCTCGGTCCGAATGGCGCCGGCAAGACGACGACCCTTCGCCTCCTGCTCGGGTTGATCCAGCCGTCTGGCGGACGCGCCGAAATCTTCGGATTCGACTGCCACCGTCAGCCCGTCGAAGCACATCGGCGCCTTGCTTACGTGGCCGGCGAGGCAAGCCTGTGGCCGTCGCTCACTGGTGCTGAGACGCTCCACCTGCTCGCTCGGGTTCAGGGTCGGCTCGATCCGACCTATCGCGACGAGCTCATGGGGCGCTTCGAGTTCGACCCGTCAAAAAGGGTGCGCGCTTACTCCAAGGGCAACCGCCAGAAGCTCATCCTCATAGCTGCACTCATGGGCCGACCGGAGCTACTGCTGCTCGATGAGCCGACAAGCGGTCTCGATCCGTTGATGGAACAGGCCTTTCGCCACTGCGTCCACGAGGCGAAGGACCGCGGCCAGACCCTGTTTCTCTCCTCGCACATCCTGAGCGAAGTCGAAGCTCTCTGCGACCGGGTGGCGATCCTCCGCGCCGGGCGGCTCGTCGAGATGGGCACGCTCGCTGAGATGCGCCACCTCTCGGCGCTCACGGTGGAGGCGACTTTCGACGGCTCGGTCCCCGATCTCTCCCGAGTTCCGGGTATCCGGTCCGTGGAGGTGGAGGGGCATGTCGTACGCTGCCAGGTGCAGGGGACGGTCGAGCCGTTGTTGAAGGTGCTCGCCGCGTCTGGCGTCCATGAGCTGTTGAGCAGAGAGCCGTCTTTGGAGGAGCTCTTCCTCGCCCACTACGGGGCGGACGGCAGCAGTGAGGGTGTGCCCGGTGTCGTGGGCTGAGGTCCGCCTCTGGTCGCCGGCGCGAGTCGGTCGGTCACCGGGCAGGGTCGTGGCTCGGGTGACCGCGTACAAGGCGGTCCGGTCCGGCGTGGTCTGGGGTTACGTCTTCGGGGCCTACGTGGCGACGCAGGCGCTTGCTTACGCGTCTGCCTACAAGACCCGAGCGTCCCGGGCGAGCCTGGCGAGGGAGTTCGGCTCGAACGCCGGAATTGCAGCCATCGTCGGACCGGCACGCAACATCGGGACGGTTCAGGGTTACACGGTGTGGAAGTGCTTGACGGTGCTTGCCATCATCGCCTCGGTGTGGGGACTCCTTATCGGCAGTCGGTTGCTCCGTGGTGAGGAAGACGCCGGTCGCTGGGAGCTGTTGCTGTCCGGCCAGACGACCCGGCGGAGCGCCGCGGCTCAGGGGCTCGTCGCTCTCGTCGCCGGAGTCGTGACGATGTGGATCGTCACGGCCGTCATCGTGGTCCTTGTAGGGCGTTCGTCGAAGGTCGACATCACCGCCGGGGGCGCGCTGTATCTGGCTTTGGCCGTCGTCTCGGGCGGAGCGATGTTCGTCGCTGTCGGAGCTCTCACGAGCCAGCTCGCGGCCACCCGCCGCCAGGCGGCTGCTTATGCCGGGGCCGTCCTCGGCGTCAGCTACGGACTACGGATGGTCGCCGACTCAGGGACGGGCATCGGTTGGCTTCGGTGGGTTTCGCCGCTCGGTTGGATCGAGGAGCTGCAACCGCTCACGGCGCCAAGACCGATCGCGCTCTTGCCAATCGTCGGCCTGACCGTGGTGGTCGGCGGCCTCGCCGTCTATCTCGCCGGTTCACGCGATCTTGGGGCCAGTGTGCTGCCGGACCGGGCGAGTGGCCCACCGCACACGAGGCTGTTGTTCGGACCGACAGGCTTGACGATGCGCCTCGTCCGACCGACCATCCTCGGGTGGGGCAGCGCCGTGGTCGGGGTTTCGTTGTTGCTCGGGGTCATCGCGAAGTCAGCTGGAGAGGCGATTCTCAGCTCTCCGACGCTCAAGCACGCCTTTGCCCGCCTCGGTGCGAGCGGTGCGAGGGCCTACTTAGGTGTGTCGTTCTTGATCGTGGCGACGATTGTGGCCCTCATCGGTGCCGGACAGATCACCGCAGCTCGCGCCGAGGAAGCCGAAGGGCGTCTCGATCAGCTCCTCGTACGGCCGCTCTCCCGCTCGTCCTGGTTCACGGGGAGGCTCCTCGTCGCGGCCGCAATCCTTGCCGGCGCCGGATGTCTCGCCGGGATCCTCACTTGGGTCGGCGCGGCCATCGGGCATGCTCAGGTGGGCTTCCTGCCGCTCCTCGAAGCGGGCCTCAATATCGTCCCTCCCGGGCTTTGCATCGTCGGAGTTGGAGCTCTCATGTTCGGCCTATGGCCCCGAGCGACATCTGTCTCGGTCTACGGCGTGCTGGCGTGGTCCTTCCTCGTCGAGCTTGTTGGTGGCGTGGTCCGCCTGAACCATTGGGTGCTCGACACCTCGGTCTTTCATCAGATGGCAGCGGCTCCCGCCGTGGGTGCCGACTGGACTACCGACTTCGTGCTCCTCGTCGTAGGCACGGCGGCAGCCTTCGCCGGCGGGATCGCCTTCAGGATGAGGGATCTGGTGGGAGAATGACGAGACGGGCGTAGGTGACGATCTCGCCGCGAATGGGCATCCTTTCGTGCTCGCTCCCGTGAGGAACTCGGGCACGAGCTGGGCATCTGAGTCAGCTGGCGGACGGCCGACTCGTAGTGACCCCGGATCGGTCGCTTTGGTCAGCCGGCGGACAGGACCTGGCGTACCTCAGCCGCGATCTGGAGATCCTCACGCGCTTCTATTACGAGGGAGCGGACCTTGGCCCCGGGCAATCCGACCTCGCAGTCACCTGTCGCTTCGGTGTTCAAGTCTGGGTCGATCTCGATTCCGAGGAAGGCGAGTCCGTCGGCCGCCATTGCACGAACGGCCGGGGCGTGCTCGCCGACACCCCCGGTGAAGGCGAGGGCGTCGAGGCCGCCCATGGCGGCGGCCATCGAGGCGATCGACGCCCGGAGCCGGTGGAGGTAGACCCCTAGCGCCAGCGCGGCAGCCTCATCTCCCTCGGCAGCCCGCAAGAGCACGGCGCTCATGTCGGCGGTGCCCGACAGGCCGAGGAGGCCGGAACGGTGCTCGAGCGTCTGGGCCAGTGCTCCCGGTGGCATATGGGTGTGTTCCTCCAGCCAGAGCATCAGCCCGGGGTCGAGGCTGCCCGAGCGTGTCGCCATCACCAGGCCTTCCAATGGGGTGAAACCCATCGTGGTGTCGACCGAGCGGCCGTCTTTGATGGCGGCGAGCGATGCACCGGCGCCGAGGTGGCAGGAGACTAGGCGCGGGACGCTGGGACCGGGACCGAGGAGGCTGCTCGTCCGTCTCGAGACATAAGCGTGGGATAGGCCGTGGAACCCGTACCGGCGCAGTGCCCAGCGCTTGCGCCACTCGGGCGGGAGGGCATAGGTAGAGGCGGCGGCCGGGAGGGTGGCGTGGAAGGCCGTGTCGAAGGAGGCGACCGCGGGCAGGTCAGGCATGACCGCTGTGACGGCGTCGAGGGCCGCGAGCGACTTCGGTTGATGCAGCGGCGCCAGGTCTGTGAGCTCCTCGAGCTCGGAGCGGACGGAAGCGTCAAGTCGCACAGGGCCGATGAACCGCGTGCCGCCGTGGACGACGCGGTGGCCGACAGCCCCGACTCCACTCCACGACCTGATCGTCTCCTCGACCTCGGTCTGGTCGATAACTCCCTGGGTGAGGGTGAGGTCGGCAGAATGCGCAAGCCCGTCCTCGTCGTCGACGACGCGCAGCTTGAGACTGCTCGAGCCGGCGTTGACGACAAGGATCAGCACGACAGCACGGCTAGTGCTTCCACTCCCACCCGCGAATCTCCGGGGGATCGTCTCCGACTTGGCGGGTGTAGGCGCGGCACTCGAGTCTCCGGTCGCCCATCAGCTGGCGAACGTGCCCGGCGCGGGATGCGAGGTCGGGCACGCGGTCGATCACGTCCATCACCAGCTTGAAGCGGTCGAGGTCGTTCAACATCACCATGTCGAAAGGTGTCGTGGTCGTGCCTTCCTCCTTGTAGCCCCGCACATGGAAGTTGGGATGGTTGTGACGCCGGTAGGCGAGGCGGTGGATGAGCCAGGGATATCCGTGGTATGCGAACACGACAGGGCGGCTCGTCGTGAAGATGGCGTCGAACTCCGGGTCGGAAAGACCGTGGGGATGCTCACTCTCCGGCTCGAGGCGCATCGGGTCGACAACGTTCACGACTCGCACCTTCAGCTCGGGCAGGTGCTCGCTCATGAGGTCGACGGCCGCGAGCACCTCGAGTGTGGGGACGTCGCCGCAACACGCCATGACTACGTCCGGCTCGGCGCCGGCGTCGTTGCTAGCCCACTCCCAGATCCCGAGGCCCCGGGTGCAGTGGATGACGGCCTCGTCCATCGAGAGCCAGTCCGGCTGTGGCTGCTTGCCGGCGACGATGACGTTGACATAGTCGCGGCTTTTAAGGCAATGGTCGGCGACTGAGAGCAGACAGTTCGCATCTGGGGGAAAGTAGACCCGGACGATACCGGCCTTCTTGTTCATGACGTGGTCGACGAACCCGGGGTCCTGGTGGGAGAAGCCGTTGTGGTCCTGGCGCCAGACGTGGGAGGAGAGGAGATAGTTGAGCGACGCGATCGGCCGCCTCCAGGGAATGGCGCTACTGACCTTGAGCCATTTCGCGTGCTGGTTGAACATCGAGTCGACGATGTGGATGAATGCCTCGTAGCAGTTGAAGAGCCCGTGGCGGCCGGTGAGCAGGTAGCCCTCGAGCCATCCCTCGCAGAGGTGCTCGGAGAGCACCTCCATCACACGGCCATCCGGGGAGAGATGATCGTCGCCCGGAATGATGGTGGCGTCGAAGGCCCTGTCGGTGACTTCGAAGACCGCCTGCAGCCGATTGGAGGCGGTCTCGTCCGGCCCGAAGAGGCGGAACGTATTCGGGTTTTCGACGATGACGTCGCGGAGCCACGTGCCGAGGAGCCTGGTGGCCTCCGTCGCTCCGCTGCCGCGGGCGGCGAGCTCGACACCGTAGGGTCGAAAGTCGGGGAGGTCGAGGTCGCGAAGGAGCAGACCGCCGTTGGCGACGGGGTTGGCGCTCATTCGCCGGTAACTGGTCGGCGCCAGCTCTGCCAGCTCGGCGACGAGGGTGCCGTGGGCATCGAACAGCTCCTCGGGTCGATAGCTGCGCAGCCACTCCTCAAGGAGGGCGAGGTGAGCCGGTTTCTCGCGCACCTCGGCGAGGGGCACTTGGTGGGCGCGGAACGTGCCTTCGATCTGGAGGCCGTCGACGACCTTCGGGCCGGTCCAGCCCTTCGGCGTCCGCAGGATCACCATCGGCCAGCGGGGACGAGTGGTGCTACCACCCTCACGTGCTCGGCGTTTGATCTGTTGGATCTCCTCGACAATCTCGTCGAGAGTGGCGGCAAGGAGCTCGTGGACGTCTGCCGGTACGTCACCGGCGACGACGTGGACCCGGTGGCCATATCCCTCGAAGAGGGCGATGAGCTCGTCGTCCGGGATGCGCGCGAGCACGGTTGGATTGGCGATCTTGTAGCCGTTCAGATGCAGGATCGGCAGTACGGTGCCGTCCTTCGCGGGATCGAGGAACTTGTTCGAGTGCCAGCTCGTCGCGAGCGGCCCTGTCTCGGCCTCCCCGTCGCCGACGACACAGCACACGAGGAGATCGGGGTTGTCGAAGGCCGCGCCGTAGGCATGGGCGAGCGAGTACCCGAGCTCACCCCCTTCGTTGAAGGACCCTGGCGTCTCGGGCGAGGCGTGGCTCGGGATTCCTCCAGGAAACGAGAACTGCCGGAACAGTCTCGTCATCCCCACCACGTCCTGAGTGATGCTCGGGTAGACCTCGGTGTAGGTCCCCTCGAGATAGGCATTGGCGACGACGCCCGGGCCGCCGTGGCCGGGTCCGGCGACGAACACGGCGTCGAGGTCCCAATTGCAGATTATGCGGTTCAGGTGTGCATAGACCAGATTCAGCCCGGGTGTCGTTCCCCAGTGACCGAGAAGCCGGGGCTTTATGTGCTCGGGTCGGAGCGGCTCCCGTAAGAGAGGGTTGTCGAGGAGGTAGATCTGACCGATGGAGAGGTAGTTCGCCGCTCGCCAGTAGGCGTCGATCCTATGAAGCTCGTCGGGCAGGAGGGAGCTCACGGAGCAAAGACTACGGTCGATGCACGCACTGCTGACTCACGGGTTGCACGGAGGATGCCGGCCGTCGTCACCTGTTAAAGCACCAACACCGGCAGTCGCTCGAGATTCTCCCCACCCTCACGACCTACTTCTCACTCCGGCCTGTCGGGTACGAGTGAGGCTACGAGGGCGATCACGTCTCGAGCCGAGACCATTCCGACGACCTCGCCCGACTGGCGAACGGGGAGGTGGCGGACGCCCTCGCGGGCCATGATCTTGATTGCGTCAGCGATCGTGTCCGAGACATTGAGGAACAGGAGCCCTAGTGACGACACGTCCGTCGCCCACAATGCGTCAAGATTCGTGCCGGAGGCGAGGGCGAACAGGAGATCGTGCTCGGTCAGCAGGGCCGACGGACCGTCAGATCCGAGAAGTGTGGTCGCTCAGCCAAGGGGACGCCGCCCGGATGTTCGGCGTCAGCCGACAGGCAGTGGCGAAGTGGATGACGGTGGGCGTGCCGGCTGATCGCCCTACCGCCGTCGGCGACCTGGCCGCCGCCACAGATTTGTTGGTCCACTACTTGCGACGGGTCCGCATCCCCGCGGTCGTTCGCCGCTCTTCGCCAGCGCTCGGCGACCTCTCATTGATTCAGATCGCAACGAGGGACACGGCCGCTGCACTAGAGGCCACGAGGCAGATGTTTGACTTCACGCGCCTGCACGCCTGAGTGCCGTCGGAAGTCATCCCCGACGGCCACGTGTGGCTTCGCGTCGCCGACGCCGCTTGGGTGGACCCGCTCGACGCCGGCGTCGCCCAACGATCCGGCCAACGCTGGAACCCGCCTGACAGCTTTGCCACTCTCTACCTCAACGAGGACCTGGTCACCGCTCGGATTAACCTGCGACTCTTCATCGCCGAGTTGCCCTACGGACCCGAAGACCTGCGCGACGACACCGGCCCAGCCCTCGTCGGCGCGGTGCTGCCGCGCCACCAAACCGTTGTCGACGTCCACACGCCCGCCGGGATCGCCTCTGTAGGGTTGCCGACCAGCTACCCGCTCGACGAAGCGGGTCACCCGGTCGGTCATTCTGTCTGCCAGCCCATCGGTCAAAAGGCCAAGGACGTTGGCCTGCGAGGGGTCCGTTGCCGCTCGGCGCAGAGCCCCTTCGGTGCCGGCCGCGAACTGGCCTGGTTTCCCGCAACCGCTCGGAGCCGGGCACGAGCTGTCAGTCGCTCCAGCTTCGCTGATTGGTTCTTCAAGGCTGTATTGCATCGCTCGTGCCGGCTGTCTCACAAGTGGAGCGGAGGCGCCCTTCCCAATCCGGCCGCCGACGCCGATCTACCGACGTGGCGGTTGGAGGAACGCCGAGCCGAGGCGCGGCCTCCTGAGGTTCACGAGGTCCAGGCGCTTCTGGCCGCGGCCGACGCCGAGGATCTCCGGGTCGGTGTGTCGCTGCGGTTGCTGGCGGCTACGGGCATGCGGAGGGCCGACGCGTGCGCGCTGCTGGAGCAACCTTCACCTCGAGCGTGGCGTTATCACCGTTGACGAAGGAGTGATCGGCGCCAAGGGTGGCGCCATGGTCAAGGCACCGAAGACCCGGGCGAGCGTCCGGAGCCTCGCACGCGACGAGCGCATGGCGGCAGCGCTGTTGGCCCTGCGACCGAGCAGGAGCGGCTGCGGCGGCCGGCGAGAAGAGCCTGCCCGACGATGCGCTCGTGATCTCCGCTTCCCCGGGCGGCGCGCTACCGCCGGATCCCTACTCGATGACGCACGCTCTGATTCGCATCCGGGACAAGGCCGGCGTCGCGGCCTACATCCACCTGCACTCGTCGCGCCACTTCCACGCGACGGCATTGCACCCGGTGATCAGCGAGGCGCAAAAGCAGCCGCGTCTGGGCTGATCGACGGTTCCTGGACCGGTACACCTGGTAGGCCCGCGGCGAGCCACGCTACACTCGCCGCCCACAGCAGAAGCTTCGCAGGGGGTGGGCGTGTTCGGATCGGCGGGTGTGCGCATTTCGCTAGGCGTGGGCGGCGTTCTAGCGATGTTGGTCGGCGGCACGCCGTCCGCCCTGGCGGTTGGGTTCCCGGCGGCTGGACGGACGGTTGTCGGCGCTACGAAGCCGCCCGGTTACGTCATCGTCACCTCTAAACTGACCGCGCCGCAGAGCGAGTTCAACTCCATGGGAACGGCCTCCTGCCCGGCGGGTACGGCGACCTGGGGCGGGGGGATGTCCTTCGAGACTTACCGGTTTCTGACGTCCTCGATCAACTCGAGCTACTGGAATGGCAGCTCGCCTGGAGTCTGGACGGTGCACGTCAACAACACCGGCACAGGCAGCAACACGGTTTTCGTCTCAGCGATCTGTGCGAAGAAGCCGTTGAAGTACAAGCGCGTATTCACAATCGTCGACGACCCGGCCGGAGCACAGACCAGTGGGGTCGCGACCTGTCCGGTAAACACAGTGATCCTAAGCGGCGGAGTCCTTTCCACCGGGGATCAGGCGTCGGTGTATCTCACGTCGGCGCATCCGACCAGCGCGCGGGCGTTCAAGGCCTTCCAGAACAACGGCAGCAGTAACGACCAGCCGTTCTACGTGTATGCGCTGTGCGCTGCCAAGCCGCCCGGCTACACGCGCACATCAGCCTCATCGACCGCACCCGCCGGCGAGCAGGGGGGAACGAACGCCGCCTGTCCGGCAAACACATCGGTGATCGGCGGGGGAATCGGCAGCGGTGCCCCAAACGCGGCGGTAATCCCGACCACCTCCGACCCAGAGGCTTCCGACCCCGCGGAGGAGTTCCCAAGTGTGTGGGCGGCAGTCAGCTCGAACTCCCTCGATGTAGCAGTGACCGTGACCGCCTACGCGATCTGCGCCAACTGATCAGCCCGCTCACCAGGCCGGCCAGAAGCGGAGACCACGCGCATCAAGGATGCTGACTCCGGCTCGACCACCGACATCGTGGTGGTCGACGACCCGATCGCCGGCAGGCTCGTCTACAACATGACCGATCGTTGAGGAACGTGCTCAGCACCGCGCTGTGGGACTGAGCGGCCACTTCGCAATCGCCAACAAGGCCTCCATCGACGGCCGGCACTAGCTCCTCAGCCACAGTGTGGGCTTCCCGGGCTTCCTTCGAATTGTATGAGCGAGTGTATCCATTGTATGTGGGTGATCAAGGACTCGCCACCGGCAGCGGACATCGCGACTGCACCGGACACGAGAAACGTGGCCTGAACAGCCAGAACGTTGTGAAAATGGCAACGGTTGTGAAGGTAACGGGACTATGTTCGAACCGCCTTGCACTCCAGTTCATCAGGTAAGACGCCGGGTCGTCAGGGCCGACCTGAGCCGCATGAAGCCACAGTGACGTCCCAACCGAGCTCTACTCGGACCCCTCGGAGGCGGATCAAGCTCACCCCTTGAAGCCGCCGACTGAGCAGTCCTGTGTACTTTGATTGTCTGCCTTTGGACTAATTGCCTTGGGGGGTGGCCATGTCTGGTCGTTCGCGGTCTTCGTCGCGTCAGCCAAGCCGTGGGAAATCTCGCCCCTCCCCGGCCCCGTCTGGGAGGAAGTCGACGTCAGGTCAGCGGAGCCGTGGGAAATACCGCCGCGTCCCTTCACGTTCCCGCTGGCGGGAGCGCCGGACGGTGGTGATCGGCTTTGCAGTGGCAATCGCACTCGTCGCAGGCGTGCTGTCCGCCGAGTTGCTGAATTCGCAAACTTCCGGTGTCGCCGTGTATAACTGCCTGAAGGAGCTCGCCTGCTATACCCCGCAGCAGTTTCGGGTGGCATACGGTATTCAGCCGCTTCTTGATCGCGGGATCGACGGCCGTGGTGAAACCGTGGTGTTGCTGGAGCAGGAAGTCACGACGCATGCGGCCCCGCCGAAAGTAACTGACATCCGCCAAGATCTGGCCCGGTTTGACGGCCTGTTCGGTCTGCCTGCGGCGCAGCTGCAGGTGGTGAACAGCCTCGCCCGGTCATCGTCGCCCTGGCTGGCCGATGAAGAGGAGGTGGAGGACACCGAGGTCGTGCACGCGGTTGCCCCGGAGGCGGACATCCGCGAGATCCTCGTCAGCGCTTCGGACATCGATAGCCCGGCTGCCACGGCGAAGGACGGATCGGCCGCCTTGCGGCTCGGCGTGACCGAGGGTGCGGTGATCTCCGTGAGCTCTGGTAAGGGCGAGTCCTGCTTCACTCCGGCCGAGATCGCCGACCTGAACGCGACGCTGCAGACGGCCCGCGACCGCCACGTGACGGTCGTGCTCTCGTCTGGAGATTCGGGAGTGGTCAGCAGTCCGTGCCCGGGCGCGGCGGCTGGTTCGGCCCCGGTCGCCGGGGTGAATCTGCTGGCCTCCGACCCGCTTGCGCTCGCCGCGGGCGGCACCAGCCTGCAGGCCAGTCACACCACCGGGTCCTACATCGGCGAGACCGCCTGGAACTCCCCGCCCGACCCGCCAGCCAGACCCGGCTCGAGCGCCTCGGGCGGCGGCTTCAGCAAAGTGTTCCGTCGGCCGGCCTACCAGGACGGCGTTCCCGGCATCGGAGCCTTCCGCGGCGTGCCTGACGTGGCCGCCGACGCTGCGGCCAACACCGGGATGACGCTTGACACCACCGATGGCGGCCAGAACTACGTCCTTGTGAGCGCTAACGGGACTAGCGCTGCCGCGCCCTTCTGGGCCGCGGTGATCGCGCTCGCGGACCAGTATGCGGGTCGCCATCTGGGCTTCGTCAACCCCGCCATCTACCGGATCGGTCGCAGTTCTCCTTACAACCAGGCATTCCACGAGGTCACCAGTGGCACCAACACGGTGGTGTTCCCGGGTCAGACCATTACCGGGTACCGGGCCGGACCCGGGTGGAATCCGGTCACCGGCTGGGGCAGCCCCGACGCGCAGGTGCTCGTCCCACTGCTGGCTCGATACGACAGTTCCTGAGTCAGGTGACTCGGTCAAAGAGCGCCACGTTTTTTATTTGAGCGATCGGAAGTGAAAAGGGACACTCCATCAGGGGCGTTGTATTTATGGCAACAACGAGTGGCAGTTCAGGGACTCGAACTCCTTCCCTGAGCAAGGCGAGGCGTCTCTCGGTCTGCAAAGGCTCTACCACTATCGGTGGCAGTGACGCATCGATCACCATTTTCGGGCTCGCTGGCAGGTCGAGACCCAACATCCGACCCAACAACCGCGTCCCACCGTGGCGCAGCTCATCGTGCGGACGCCTCGACCGCTTGGTTGACGGCCCGATGGCCAGCCGGAACGCGACGCGCAGCGACATGCCGACTCGGGACAGGAACGTGCGACGCCTACTCTTAACCCGCAGTGAAACCCCGCCGGCGAGCCCTCCCGGCGGGGTTTCTCGGCGTTCGGAGTCTTTCGTGGAATTCATTCAGCCCTGTGGTCGCGCCCATGCGGGGCTCCGCAACAGCCCTGCCCGCTGCGCCCGATGTCACATAGGGAGGCCTGCCACATAGGAGGCCTCGAAGTCCGTCAAGCCGCGCTCAGACTGCCGCCTCGGGCAGATAGTCGCTCGCGTCGCCGGCCAGCGAGACGCTGGCCCGCCCGTCGACGCCGACCGGGACGTCGCCGGCGATCGTCACGCGCTCCATCTGGCGGCGCTGCGAGCCGTAGTCGAACACGGCGAAGTGCTGGGTGGAGCGGTTGTCCCACATGGCGACGTCACCCGGCCGCCAGCTCCATCGCACACAGTGGTCCGGCCGCGTCACCCGCTCGGCGAAGGCCCGCAGGAGGGACCGGTACGACACGAGGCCTGTTCCCTTTGGCGAGAACGACGAGGCCCTCGTGGAGGCGAGCGTGCCCGATGACTACAAGTCGGCTTCGCCCTCCTTAGCTGTTGGGCAGCCTCACGATCGGCGTGGTGCGCACTTGGTACTATCGCGGAGTTCACCAAATGCAGCCCGAGCTGTACGGCGACATCGAGCACCAGGTCTCGATCAACTACTACCCGCCGAGGGGAGACAACAAGGAGGGGTAGGACAATATCGACATCTTCGGGTGGCTCGGCTATCCGATGCAGCTCAAGGTCAACTGCCTCTGCCGAGACTCGATCCTGGCGGCGCCGCTCGTCCTCGACCTGCTGCTCTTCACCGACCCGGCCCAGCGGGCCGGGATGCGCGGCATCCAGGAGTGGCTGTCCTTTTACTTCAAGGCGCCGCAGTCCGCGCCCGGCGTCTACCCCGAGCACGATCTGTTCATCCAGCTGACCAAGCTCAAGAACACCTTGCGCTTCCTGGTCGGTGAGGAGCCCATCACCCACCCTGCAAGCCCCACGTTCGGACGCCCCCGGCCTATAAGGCCGGAGACGATCCTGGGTGCCAGCTCGAAGGGGGGATAGGAGCGGCGCCCAACTGAGCAGTATAGAGGGACGAGGCCGCCATCGAGTTCAGTGAAAAAGGCGCTCGAGATCGCCGTGTGCCATTTCTACCACTTCAACTGGCGTTGGTCCCTTCGGTTCAGCTCTCAGAACGGACACCTTCCAACGGTGCAGGTTACCCTATGCTGATCGCGATACCTGCCAAAGCTGGCACGCTCCCTGCGTTGGACTTACCAGGAGTAAGCCGCTTTCTGGCTGTGCGTATATCCTTTAGCCTCCGCCCGGGCTTCACATTCCATACGTCAATTGCGGCTCACTCCTCACCGTGCGTGGTAATCTCACGGTGCGGGAGGTTGAACCGTGAGGGGCGCGAGTCCGGATGATTTATTTTCCTTGCCTGTCTACTGAGTCCACCGGGGCTTTAGCGCTCGATGTAGTCGTCGGCCCGGCAGAGCGGCTTGTTTGAACGAGCCCCCTGAGAGATGATGGGTGATGGCCCGCGACCACACCTTGATCTCTGGATCGCAGGAGGCTGCTCGTGTGACGCCGGGCCAGACCGGCGACGAACGGGACCGGATGGCAGATGACCGGGACTGGACCTCGGAGCTGCAGGACAAAGCAGCAGTGGCCCGTGACCACAGAGCCGAGGCCCGAGACGAAGCCGCCGCCGACTCTGCCGTGGCAGCTGCTCTCGACCGTGCGGGATCTGCGCGAGACCGTGAAGAAGCGGACAGGGACCGCGTGCATGCAGCCGCCGATCGCCGCGCCTCATGGCTAGACCGCACCTCATCGGCACGAGAAAGGGCGCTTTCTGCCATCGACCAGCGCACCGGAGCTCACAGCCGCGACGTAGGACTCATAGAATTGGATCGCGAGATTGCCAGAGCGAAGAGAACGGGACAGCCCTATGTGCTCGCTTTCGTCGATCTGGATGGCCTCAAGGCGACAAATGACTCACTCGGCCACGCCGCCGGAGATCAGCGACTGCGGCAGACCGCTGATGCGATCCGAGCCAACATTCGATCGTACGACCTGATTGTTCGCCTTGGGGGCGACGAGTTCATCTGCGGCCTGATGGACCTTGAGATGGAAGAAGCTGTCACGCGGTTTGCGCTCGTGAACGCGGATCTAGCCGAAGCTCGACAGAAACCTATTACCGTAGGCCTCGCCGTCCTCAAGCCGGACGATTCCCTCACGAGTATCAGCGTCCGAGCTGATGAGGCCATGTATAGAGAGCGGCAGCAGCGACTATCAGCCGTTTGACCGAAGCTGCAGGTTGGTCAAGGTGATGATCCTCAAAGTCGCAGCCGGCAACACCGATGCCCATGACAGAACCAGAGCTCCCGCATCAAGATGGGGGAGTGTCTCCTTGCTCCGGATTACGAAATGGCACCGGCCCCGCGCAATTTGCCACGAGGAGCACGCTCGGTCTGCTCATTGGAGACGGGCAACCGGTTGAGACGAGTCACGAAATGCACTCGAACTCGAGTCTCGATGGTGGGTGAGCGCTCGCAAGGAAGTGGACTCCCTCGAGGAAGCGACTTCGCAGGTGATGGAGGCCGGCGCTTCATCGGCAATGATATCAATCCCGGGTGTCGAGACCACGAGAGGACGCTTGGTGGAGCTTGGCCAAACGACCCTGCGAAGACCGGAGGAGAGCTGGTTCCTCCTCAGAAGGTGAGGAAGTCCGCCGCGCCAGTTTCGCTCGAGGGATGACGCAGCTTCGACATCGCTCGCGCCTCGATCTGGCGGATGCGCTCCCG
>Ga0182024_10013888_pt1 | contig 15644 bp, 7 predicted proteins | sample P32metaG_FD_120480 | JGI IMG/M metagenome (GOLD analysis project Ga0182024, IMG submission 120480) | Permafrost microbial communities from Stordalen Mire, Sweden - P3-2 metaG (Illumina Assembly) | ecosystem: Environmental > Terrestrial > Soil > Wetlands > Permafrost | place: Sweden: Stordalen... | reverse complement strand
GGAGACCGCTCGCCGGCTCGCTGAGGTCAAGCGGCTCGGCGTGCGGATCGCGATCGACGACTTCGGTACCGGGTACTCATCCCTCGCTCACCTCCAACGGTTCCCGGTCGATGCATTGAAGATCGACCGTTCGTTCATCTCGGGGCTGACACACAACGAGGAGGGCGAGACGCTGATGCACACCCTCGTGCAGCTCGGCAAGGCTCTCTCGATCGAGACTTTCGCCGAGGGAATCGAGCAGCAGCAAGAGCTCTCCCTACTTAGAGAACAGAACTGCGACTCAGGACAGGGCTTCCTGTTCGCCCGGCCGCTCGACGTGGCCGCCACCGAGGCGTTCCTTCGGCAAAACTGGTCCGAGAAGGCCATTCCCGCCTTGGCGCAAGCGCCACAGCACGCCTAGAGACGGGTCCCGGCTTTACGCGGCCAGCGGCGGCTCGTCCTCGGCTTCGATTACGCCGTCCGGCGGGTCCTGGTCGTCGAGCTCACCAAATAACGAGGGGTCGCGGGGGGAGCCCTTGATCACGTCGTCGGGCGAGCCGTCTGGAAGCAGACGGCCCTGGCGCGTGCCGAAGTAGATCGCCTGCGGGTGGTGGGCGATCAGCGCGAGCGTCGACTGCTCGGGCACGGGTGCGTAGCCGTCAGTGATCTTCATGCCGATCTCGCCCAATCCGAGCAACTGCTCGACCTTCAGATGCTCCGACTGCTCGGGCACCGCGGGGTAGCCCCATGAGTAGCGCCGCCCCTGCGTCGCCGGGATGCCGAACATCCCGCGTGCCTCGTAATGCAGCCACTCGGCCAGGCCCTCGGCGGTCTGTGCGCCTAGCCCATGCACGAAGAGCTGCTCGGTGTATTCATCTTCGGCCCCGAGACGGTCCATGAGCTCGGTCACCTCGCCGCCGATTGTCACCGCCTGCACCGCAATTACGTCGAGCTGTGATGGAGGCCCGCCCACCCCGTCCTTTGCCGAAGGCTCGCCCGCGGCATCCACCGCCGGCCGGTAGAAGTCGGCCAGGCAGATCCGGTCGCCCTTCGGCTGGCGCGGGCATACGAAGCGCGTCAGCTCGGTCTTGCGATCCTCGGGGTCGAGCACGACGATGTCGTTGCCCGCGCTGTAGCACGGAAAGAAGCCAAGCAGCGCGCGCGGGTGCAGGTAGCTCTGCTCGCGCCACATCCGCTCCAGGCGCGGGCGGTAGTCGTCGCGCAAGAGCGTCTGCCAGGCCTCGCCTTTGACGCCTTTGCCATGCCAGTGGAGCTTGAACAGGACGTGCGTGTCGAGGTGCGGGTAGACCTCGTCGAGGTCGACCGGAATCTCCTTGACGCCCCAGAACGGCGGCTGCGGAACCGGCACGTCGACGCGCGCGGCCGAGCGGACGGAGTCGTCGGCGAAGTTGAGATCCTCGACGGGCTCCTCGCCTTTGGCGCGGAACGCCGTGGCGCCGGCGCGCAGCTTCTCCAGCAGCGCAGCGTGCGCGTCGGAGTCGATCAGCTGGTCCATCACCGACAGGCCCTCGAAGGCGTCCTTGCAGTAGAAGACACCCGGCTCGTAGGGCTCCTCGGAGTCTTTGCCGCCCGGGTACAGCGCGCGGTAGCTGAAGGCGCGGTTGATCGCGGCGCCGCCGATCAGCACGGGATAGTCGAGGTTCTTCGCATGCAGCTCCTGGATCGCGGCGGGCATCTGCTTGGAGGTCGAGACCAGTAGCGCGGATAGACCTATAGCGGTCGCTTCGTGCTCGACCGCGGCGTCGAGGATCGTCTGGATCGGCACCTGCTTGCCGAGGTCGATGACCGTGTAGCCGTTGTTCGTGAGGATCGTGTTGACGAGCGACTTGCCGATGTCATGCACGTCGCCGAACACGGTCGCCAGCACGACCGTGCCCTTCGTGTAGCCCTCGATCTTGTCGAGGTATTTCTCCAGCTGGGCGACCGCGCGCTTCATCACCTCGGCCGACTGGAGCACAAACGGCAGGATCAGCTCGCCGGCGCCGAACTTGTCGCCGACCTCTTTCATCGCCGGCAGCAGCACCTCGTTGAGCGTTCCCACCGCGCCGATCTTCTCGACTGACTTGTCGATCCAGTCCTCGACGCCCTCCTTGCGCCGGCGCAGGATGTGGAAGTGCAGCGCCTGCTCCGGCTCCATCCCCTCGGTCGGGTTGGCGGCGCTCTGCGCGGTGTCGTCCTCGCCTTTGGACTCGAAGTGGGCGATGAACCGCTCGAGCGCGTCCTCGCGGCGGTTGTACACGAGGTCGTCGGCCAGCTCGCGCTCGACGTCGGAGATCTCGGAGTAGGGGGTGATGTGGTTGGGGTTGACCATCGCCAGGTCGAGGCCCGCCTGGACGCAGTGGTGCAGGAAGGTTGAGTTGAGGACGGCGCGGGCGCCCGGGGAAACACCGAAGGACACGTTGGAGACGCCGAGCGAGGTCTTCACGCCCGGGATCTGCTCCTTGATCGCTTTGATGCCCGCGATCGTCTCCACCGCGGATGGCCGCCACTCCTCGTCGCCGGTCGTGAGCGTGAACGTGAGGCAGTCGAAGATCAAAAGCTCCGGGTCCAGGCCGTGCTCCTCGCAGCAGAGGTCGCGAATCCGCTTGGCGATCTCGACCTTGCGCTCGGCCGTCTTGGCCATCCCGACCTCGTCGATCGTCAGCGCGATCAAGGCGGCGCCGTGCGCGAGCGCCAGCGGCACGACGCGGTCGAGCTTGTCGCGCCCGGCCTCGAGGTTGACGGAGTTGACGATCGCGCGGCCGGGGATCTGGTCGAGCGCGGTCGCGATCACCTCGGGCTCGGTCGAGTCGATCTGGATCGGCGCGGGCTGGGTCAGCGAGACCTTCTTCGCGACCAGCCGCATCTGTTCGTCCTCGTCGGAGCGCTCGGTCAAAGCCACGCACAGGTCGAGCACGTGCGCGCCGCCGGTCACCTGGTCCTCTGCGATCTGCACGAGCCCGTCGTAGTCGTCGGCGAGCAGCAGCTCCTTGGCCTTGCGCGAGCCCTGCGAGTTGACGCGCTCGCCGACCATTGTGGGGGGCGGCTCCTGCGCGAGCGGCGTGGCGGCGATCATTGAAGACAGATGAGGAGCCCGCCCGGCGGGCCTTGGCTCGACGGACCGTCCGGCGACGCGCTCGGCGATCGCGGCGATGTGCTCGGGCGTTGTCCCGCAGCAGCCGCCGACGATCCCGACGCCGTAGCGCTCGACGAACTCCGCAAGCGCCTCAGCAAGCGGCTCGGGCTTCTCGGGGAAGATCGTCTCGCCATCGGGGCCCTGCAGCGGCAGGCCGGCGTTGGGGATGCACGCGACCGGGACGGGGCAATATTCACCCAGGAAGCGGATCGCGTCGCGCATGTCCTCCGGGCCGGTCGAGCAGTTCAACCCGATCACGTCGACCTTCAGTGCCTCCAGCGTGGTGAGGACGGCCGAGATGTCGGTGCCGAGCAGCATCTTGCCGCCGTTGGGCAGCAGCGAAACCGAGGTGTGGATCGGCAGCATGCGGCCCGTGCTTGCGAACGCCTCACGCGCGCCGAACACCGCGGCCTTGACCTCGAGGATGTCCTGGGCGGTCTCGATGATGATCAGATCCGCGCCTCCGTCGATCAGCCCGGCGGCCTGCTCTGAGAAGACCTCGACCAGCTCTCTGAAGCGGATCTGCCCGAGCGAGGCCTCTTCGGAGGCGGGCAGGTATCCGGTCGGCCCGATCGAGCCCGCGACGAAGCGGTCCTCGCCGGCGGCCTTACGCGCGATTTCCGCGGCCTTCGTGTTGATCTCGACCGTGTAATCGGCCAGGCCCCACTCTCCGAGCTTGATCCGCGACGCCTGGAACGTGTCGGTCTCGAGCACCTCCGCCCCGGCGTCGAGCATCGAGCTGTGCACGCCCTCGATCACGTCGGGCCTGTTCAGGACGAGCGCCTCGTGGCACTTGCCCTGGAGGCCGCCGTAGTCCTCGGCGGTCAGCTCGAACTGCTCGAGCGTCGCGCCCATGCCGCCGTCGTAGACGACGACGCGCTCGCAGATGGCTTTCAGGTAGTCACGCATCTTCCCGGCAATGCTAGTGACCCGTCTCGGCGATTCGTGTCCGCGGCCCTCCCGTGAGCTCCGTTCACACTTCGGACACGAGTTGCCCGCATAGAACGTACCCCGCTGCCCGCTTGGGACGACAGCGGCGTATGCCGTTCGGTGACGGTTCTACATCAATCGTCCAGAACCCCTGGAAGTTTCGTCCGGAGCGTGCATTCTCTGCTCTGCGGTGACTCCCCAGAGTATTCGCACATTGACCACGCCCGGACGACGACGTCGAGTCAGGAGAACGAAATGGCAGCTGAACGAGGTGGGGCAAGATGACCCCGAACACGGCGGTCGACACGGCACTGGCGGAAGCGTCCCCGATCGCGGCGCCGGTGGCGGTGGCGGTGGAGCCCGCGGTTGCCCCATCGGCTGCTGACACCGCTCACGCGATCGTCGCGGTCGTGGGCCTCGGCTACGTCGGCCTGCCGACCGCGATCGCGATGCGAAACGCCGGCTGCCGGATCGTCGGGATCGACATCTCGGCCGCACGCCTGCGGAGGATTCGCGCCGGCGAAGCCGAGCTGCTGGAGTCCGAGTGCAAGGACCTCGAGAAGCACTTGGCCGGCGACGGCTTTGCGCTGACCGACAGGATCGAGGCGCTCGACGCGGCCGACCTCGTCCTGATCTGCGTACCGACTCCGGTCGACGAGCACCATCTGCCCGACCTGGAGATCCTCGAAGGCGCCTGCGCGGCGGTCGTGTCCCACGCACGCCAGGGCCAGACGCTCGTGCTGACATCGACGACGTACGTCGGTTGCACGCGCGAGCTGCTCGTGCAGCCGCTCGCCGAGCGCGGGTTGCGGGTCGGCGAGGACGTGTACGTCGCGTTCGCCCCCGAGCGCATCGATCCCGGCGTCGCCGGCCACGAGCAGCTGCAGACGCCGCGAGTGATCGGCGCGGTCACAGAGACCTGCTTCCGGCGCGCGGCCGAGCTGCTGCGCCACACCTGCAAGCACCTGCATCGTGTCTCCTCACCCGAAGCCGCCGAGATGGTGAAGCTGTACGAGAACACCTTCCGCGCGGTCAACATCGCGCTCGCGTTCGAGATCGCCGAAGCCTGCCGGACCCACGGACTGGAGCCGCTCGAGGTGACTGACGGCGCGGCGAGCAAGCCGTATGGCTTCATGGCGCACTACCCCTCAGCCGGCGTGGGCGGTCATTGCATCGCCGTCGACCCCCACTACCTGCTGCATCCCCTGCGCGAGCGTGGCCGGCCGGCGCGGGTTGCCGAGGAGGCGCTGCGCAAGCTCGCCGGCCGTCCCCGGCACGTGGCCTGGCGCGCACATGAGGTGCTGGTCGAGCTGGGCCGGAGCGTGGCGGAGGCGCGCATCCTCGTGGTTGGGGTCTCCTACAAGTCGAGCGTGGCCGACACCCGCGAAGCGCCCGCGGTGGAGATCCTCACCAGGCTGCGCGCCGAGGGGGCGCACGTCGACTACCACGACCCGCTTGTGTCCGAGCTGGCGCTCGGCGATGAACTGCTGCACGGCGTCGACCCCGATCCCCGCCGCGACGGTGGCGGCTTCGGGCCCGAGGACTACGACCTGACGATCGTCACCACCGTGCATGCCGAGCACGACTACGGGTGGCTGAACCGCTGCCCGGCGGTGCTCGACTGCACCTACCGCACGCCGGGCGGACGCCGGCGCTTCTTGCCATGACGCGACTGCTCGCGCGGCTGAGGCGATTGACCCCGGTGGGCGTGCTCGCTTCGCTGAGAAGGCTGCGAGGGTATTCGCAGGACGCGATCGTCAACGGGGTCCTGAAGATCTTTGCGGCCGTCTACCTCGTGTGGCTGATCGCCGCCGTACTCGCCTACAAGACGGAGTTCGTGCAGCTGATGTTCACGAACGTGTTCTTCGGTGTGTACAGCACGTGCGTGACCGTGTACATCCTGTCGCGGTTCCTGTTCAGCCTGTTCTACCGCTCCAAGCCCGATGCGGGAATCGAGCCATGGGTGGCGATCGTGATGCCCGCCTTCAACGAGCAGGATGCGATCGCCGCGTCGTTGCGCTCGCTGCTCGCGCTGGAGTACCCGCAGGCGAAGCTCGAACTGGTCGCCGTCAACGACGGCTCGACCGACGCGACGCTCCGCGAGATGAACCAGGTCGCAGGCGAAGCGGGCGGCCGCGTGAGCGTGATCGACTTTCCGGAAAACCGCGGCAAGCGCGCCGCGATGGCCGCCGGCATCCGCGCGACGGAGGCCGAGATGATCGTGTTCGTCGACTCCGACTCGGTCGTCGAGCCCGGTGCGCTGCGCAAGCTCGTGCAGCCGCTCCACGACCCACGGGTGGGAGCCGTATGCGGGCACGCCGACGTGCTGAACGTGCGCGAGACGTGGTTGACGCGCATGCAGGCGGTGCGCTACTTCGTCGCGTTTCGGGTGGTGAAGGCGGCCGAGTCGGTGTTCAATGCCGTCACCTGCTGCTCGGGGTGCTTCTCGGCATATCGGCGCGAGGCGATCATGCCGCGCCTGGAGTGGTGGGAGAGCCAGAGGTTTCTCGGCGTCGAGTCGACCTTTGGCGACGATCGCTCGCTGACCAACTGCGTGCTGCGCGATTGGCGCATTCTCTATGAAAAGAACGCCGTCTCCCACACGATCGTGCCGACCACGTTCCGCGCGTTCGTCAAGCAGCAGACGCGCTGGAAGCGCTCCTGGACGCGCGAGTCGCTGATGGTCTCGCGCTTCATCTGGCGCAAGCACCCGGTCGCCGCCTGCTTCACGTACATGAGCATCGTGCTGCCGCTGATCGCGCCGGTGGCGGCGCTGCACTCGATCGCGTGGGGGCCACTGGTGCACGGCACCACGCTGCCGCTGATCTACGCCGCCGGGCTGTACTCGCTGGCCGTCGTCTACTCGCTCTACTTCGTGCTCTTCCAGGACCGCTACTCGCTGATCTGGATGTACGGGATCCTGTTCGTCTTCTTCTACCTGGCGATCATGGTGTGGCAGACCTACTACGCGATCGCCACCTGCCGTACCGCTGCCTGGGGCACCCGTCCGGCGACGGCCGGAATGGCGGGCGGCGGCGAGGGAGGTGGGTGAGGTGGCGCCCGGGGTCGAGCCGCCCGGTGCCGTGCAGGCGCCTGTCGCAGCGACGGGGTCTGCGACCGGAGCGACGTCGCCCACAGGCGCGGTGGGGTGGCGCGCGAGCGACGTGCTGGGACGCATCGTCGCGATGCTGCTGCTGCCGCTGTCGATCGCCCCGGTGCTGCTGTTGGGTCCCTCGGTGTTGCGCGCGCCGGTGACGCTCTCGCGCGAGGCGTGGGGGGACGTCCAGCGCTTGGAGCGAAGCCTGCAGCCGGCCCGTAGCGCGCATCCCCGCGCGCCGGTGCCCGCCCCTGGCCCGAGCGTGTGGCAGTCGCGGGTTAGCCTCGGCCCGATCTATGGGCGCTGGAGCGAATTCTCGGGGGCCGGGCAGACGGGCATCACGTGGACGGGCACACGATGAGCCGCGTGTTCACGAGAGTCGCGGCGGCGATACTGCTGGGAGCGGCCCTGCTGGTTGTTGTGGCGCAAGTGGCCTTCAGCCAGCTGTCGCATGCCCCTTTCCACGCTCACGCCCACGCGCGCGTGCACACGCACTCCCGCGCGCATTCCCGCGCGCATTCCCGCGCGCACCACCGCAAGCAGCTGCATCGCCCCGGCCCGGTGGACGGGTTGCGCCTCCTGGCCCAGACATCTGGCCGCGTGCGCATCGGCTGGCGCCGGGCCAAGCGCGGGAGCATCACGATCGGCGGCTACCGGATCAAGCGCGACGGGTTGGTCGTCGGCCAGACCCACGGGCTCTCCTACACGGTGCCGGTCGGCCCCGGCGCCCACACCATCACGGTGACGGCGGTCGATCTCGACGGTCACCTCGGCCCGGCGAGCAGTCCGCTGACCGTCACCGTCCCAGAGCCTCCAGGGTTCAGCGAAACGGCGCCGAGCTCGCCGAGGGCACCGAGTGCGCCGCGCGCGCCGGGCGCCGCGCCGCCGATCCCACACACGATCCCCACCCCGCCGTCCCCGCCGTCCGTGCCGGGCGGGCTCAAGGCGCAGACGGTCGGCGACGAATCTGCCGTCGTGGAATGGGACGCGAGCACGGAGGTGAGCGGCGAAGCGGTCAGCTACCGCGTGTTTCGCGACGGGGCCACGCTGGGCCAGACCGCGGGTCTGTCGATGACGCTCGAACACCTCGCGCCCGAGACCGGCTACACGATCACGGTCGCCGCGGTCGATTCGCAGGGCGCGATCAGCGAACCCTCGGCGCCGCTTGAACTCGAGACGGCGCCCCCGCCGCAAACGCACGGGACGGTGCAGGCGGCGCTGCTGGACTCGACCAATGTGAGTTTCGACGACCTGCAGGCCCACTACCAGCAGATCGGCGTGCTGTACCCGACCTACTTCGAATGCGGTGCCGAAGGCGCCGTCACCGGCGCTGACAATCCGCTCGTCACGGGCTGGGCGCAGGAGCGCGGCGTCGCGGTGATGCCGCGGCTGAACTGCCAGAACCCGCTGGAGGAGGAACAGGTTCTCAACTACCCCGCGACCTACGGGCACAAGCTGATCGAAGCGCTCGCCGCGCTGTGCGAGACCTACCACTACCAGGGGATCCAGGTCGACTTCGAGGGCGCGCCGCCGGCCGAGCGCAACGGGTTCACCGCGTTCGTCACCGCCCTGGCGGCCAAACTGCACGAACAGGGGGACAAGCTTTCGACGATCGTCACGGCCAAGACCGAAAACGTGACCAGCGGCCGGGCGGCGATGTACAACGACGCCGCCCTGTCCGAAGTCTCCGACTACGTGTTCGTGCTCGACTGGGGCCTGCACTGGACGACCTCCAAGCCGGGCGGGATCGACGAACTGCCGTGGTTCAAAAAGGTCGCCGAATATGCCGCCAATGTCAGTCCCCCCAATAGGAGCAAGCTCGTGCTCGGCATGCCGATGTACGGGATCGACTGGGCGAACGAAGGCGGCCCGAGCAACCCCGGCGCCACGCTCGAGTACGGCGAAATCGTCGCGCTGGCAAACGAATTCGGCGTGACCCCCGAATGGGACGCCGAAGCCGCCGACCCGCACTTCTCCTACGTCGAGGGCGGCGTGCCGCACAGCGTATGGTACACCGACAAACAATCACTGGAAGTGCGCGTGGCGCTCGCCCAGTCGCTCGGGCTCGGCGTCGGCCTGTGGCATCTGGGCAACGAGGACCAGTCGATATGGGAAATCCCGGGCCTCGGGGGTTGAGGCCTGTGAGGCGTCGAGCGCCGCGGCGGGCGATCACCGCGCTGGTCGTGGCTCTGGGCTTGGGATGTCTCGTCTTGGCAGATGTGGCGGGAGCGCCAGCCTTCCCGACGGCCACCGCTCGCGCCGGTGAGTTTCCCCCCGCCGCCGCGGCGACCGACACGGCGTCCCTGCAGGCGTTCGTGCTGGCCGGCGCCCCCGACTCGCTCGCCGATCTGGAAGCTCATGCGCAGGACATCGGCGTGGTGTACGCGACCGACTTTGAATGCGAACCGCCCGGCGGCCAGATCACCGGCGAAGAAGCCGTTGAAAACACCGGTGCGATCACCGCCTTCGCACGCGCTCAGCAGATCGCCGTGATGCCGCGCTTCAACTGTCAGAACGGGCCGACGGTCCACACGATCCTGACCGAACCGCGCGCCCGTGCTCGTACGCTTGCGGGCCTGGCTCGCATCGCCGAGTCGCCTGCGTACGCCGGCCTGAATCTTGATTTGGAGAACGACACCGCCCGCGACCGATCCGCGCTCACCTCGTTCGTCACCGCGCTCGTCCGCACGTTGCACGCGCATGGCCGCAAGCTGACTGTCGACGTCGACGGGGTGACTCACGACAACCCCGCAATCTCCACCGGGCTATACGACGACCGCGCGCTCGCAGCTGTGGCCGACTACGTGTTCGTGATCGCCTGGGGCACGCACTGGGAAGGCTCCGCGCCGGGGCCGATCGCGCCGCTGTCGTATGTGTCCGCCGTTGCCCGCTACGTGGCCTCGCTGCCCCACGCCAACCGCTTCGTGCTGGGGGTTCCGATGTACGGGCTGGACTGGCCTGTCGCCGAAGGCTCCACCCAGCGGTTGTCGAGCCCCCAGCAGTCGCCGGCCACCGCGCTGCAGTACGCGAACGTCCTTGCCCTGGCCCACTCCACAGGGGCGACTCCCCTGCTCGATCGTGCGGTCGACGAGCCGACGTTCACATACACGCGCGCGGGTATCACGCACCGCGTCTGGTACATGGATGCCCAATCGGTGGCCGACCGCCTGCGCATCGCACGCGAGCACGGGCTCGGGGTCGGCGTCTGGCGACTGGGTGGGGAGGATCAGACGCTGTGGTCCTCCCCGACCGTTGCCGAAGGCGCGCTCGGATGAGACGTCCAGGATGAGACATCCCAATCACTTCGTCATACGTGCGGTCCGCTGGTCGGCGGTGCTTGCCTGTGCCCTGCTTGCCCATGCCGGCGAGGCGATCGCCCAGGGGCCCGTGACGCTCGGCGCCGGCCATCTCGGCGTTCCGCTCACGGCCCCGGCGGCCCCGGTTCTCTCCGAAGCCAGCAATATCACGTATACGTGGCAACGCTGCTCGTTCTACACAACGATGGTGCAAGCCGACGGCGCGACGCACCTGTGGCCGCTCAGCGACGCCTCGGCAACGGCCGCCGACGTGGTTGGCTCTGCCCCTGGTCGCTACCTCGGCGTGCACGCGCTCGCGTCGAGCGGACCGCTCGACGAACAGGGCGCCCCGGGGGCGGTGTTCGACGGGAGCACCTCGGCGGTGACGCTCCCGGAGGTGTCTGGCGAGACGGGCGTGAACCCCTACACCTTCGAGTTGTGGGCGCGCCCGAGCACGATCGACGGCGTCTACCGGTTCCTGATCTCCCAGGAGGAAACGGTCGCGGGCGAGCGCCAGGGCACGGGCATCTGGCTGTCCAAGACGGGGCTTGGCTTCGAGCGCTGGAGCGATGGGGTGAGCAGCTCGATCACATACACCGCCGGGCTGCCCATGGGTGTATGGAGCCAGATCGTCGCCAGCTACGACGGCTCGACGATGAGGTTGTTCGTCAACGGCGTCCAGATCGGCTCGAGGGCCACGACCGCACCGCTGAGCTCCGTGAGCGCCCCGACCACGATCGGCGCGGGGGCGGGTGGTCGCTCGGGCTTCTTCGACGGCGATCTCGCGGACGTCGCGATCTATTCTCAGGCGATCGCCCGCGCACACGTGGCCGCGCGTTACGCCGACGCCACACACCCGCCATGCGTAGGCATCGCCGGCGCCGAAGCATCGACCTACACGCCGACGCTCGCCGACCTCGGCCAGACGCTGTCGGCGACGAGCACCGCCACGGGTGCATCGCACAGCGCGAGCGCCTCAGCACAGACCGAAGGGCCGGTCGACGACGGACACGGCGACGTCTCGCTGGCGAGCATCGAAGGCTTGAGCGAAGGCGAGACCGTCTCAGGCAACGTCATCGTGAAAGCCTCCGTGAGCGGCCTGCCGGCGGACCGCATCGAGTGGGACGTCGACGGGCAGTACCGCTACTCGAAGCCCGCCGAGGCTCCCTACCAGTACACGTGGCACACGCGGGCGGAGTCAAACGGCCCTCACACCGTGACCGTGAAGCTATGGGGCCCGGACGCGAGCAGCCCGGTGAGCACGCAGCTGACGCTCGATGTGCACAACGCGACGAGCTATCCCACGCCGCTGGCGCTGGGCGAGGAGAGCGTGTACGCCGAAATGGACGAGGGCGAAGAAGCCACCGCCCAGGACCTGCTCGGCAACGTGTGGCCGGCCCGGGGCTATCCCCTGCCATACCTGCAGTGGCCGCTTACCTGGGAAGAGGACCCCTACCACGAAGCCTATTGGGAGTTCTACTTCTACGGGCTGCGTCCCGAGGCGACGCTGCTGTACGAGTGGGAGACGACCCACAACGCGGCATTCCTGGAAAAGCTGATCGCGATCCTGCGCTCCTACGTCGCGTACGACACGACCCGTCCAGAAAACACCGTCACCTTCGACAACGACCACACCTCCGCCTACCGGACGATGGAGCTGATCAACTTCTACGTCAAGCTGAAGATCGCGCACGCGCTGCCCACGGACCTCGAAGCGGGCCTCGCCCGCTCGCTGGAGAAGCTGGGCGCCTTCCTGGCCGAACCCCAGCACTTCGAGTCCGACTACAACCACGGCTTCAACGAGGGAATCGCGCTGCTGCTGCTGGCGGACAACTTCCCCTACATGCCGGGGGCGAGCAACTGGCGGACGCTCGCGCTCGAACGCCTGCAGGAGATGCTCGTCAACACGATCGACGCCGACGGCGTGGAGGTTGAGAACTCGCCCTTCTACCAAGTGTACGTGCTCGGGCTCGTCTACCAGATAGCCCAGTGGGCCAAGCGCTACGAGCCCACGCTTGCCGCTCCATACTCCGAAGCGGCGACGAAGATGCTCAGATATACCGCCGACATAACACAACCGAACGGCTACCTGCCGATGCTCGGCGCGACCGCCACCACGTACATGCCAAGCCAGGACCCCAACGTATACGGGCCGATGGCCGCCGCCGATCCCGAATTCGACTTCGCCTTCACCCGCGGCGCGCACGGCACGCCCCCGCCCGACGGCACCGTGCTGTTCCCCGTCTCCGGCCAGTTCATCATGCGCTCCCCGCTCGGCTCCGTTTCGAACTTGCCCAATCAGACGTACGTCACGTTCAACTCGGGCACCTACCGCACGAGTCACTCCGACCTCGACGCGATGGGGATCACGATGTACTCGAACGGCACGACCCTGCTGCCGACATCGGGTCTGTACACCTACACCGAAGAACCGTGGTTGGAGTACTTCCATGGCACCCGCTCGCACAACACGGTCGTCGTCGACGGCAAGGACCAGGTCGAAGGCTCGGCCACGGCCGGCAGCTACGGCTCCGCCAACGGCTCGACCTGGGCCAGCGGCGTGAGTGGACTGTACGCGGGGGTCAGTCACCACCGCACGATCGTGATCCTGCGTCAAGGCCTCACGTTGGTGGTGGACGACCTGTCGAGCGCAACCACCCACAATTACGCCCAGACCTGGCACATGGCGCCGGGCTCCAACGAGCGCGAAAGCGGCGGAAACACCTACGTGACGAACACCGCCGGCACCTCGACCCTCACAATCGACCAGGCCGACCCAACGGGTATGACGACCCAGAGCCTCTACGGCGCCACCGACCCAATCCAGGGCTGGTACTCCAACGGCTACGGCTCCAAGCAGCCGGACTGGGCGTTAGAAGACACCCGCAGCGGCACCAACGTGCTCTTCACAACGCTGCTCGCCGCTGGGCCCTACGCAGCCCAAACAAGCACGGTCACCGAGACCCCGATCGCCGGCGCCCATCAGGTGAGCATCTGCGTAGGCGCCACAGTCGGCTACACACTGACGATCCCAACCGAAAACAACACCGCTCCCACAATCGTCAGCGACCCCACCTGCACCCCCTGAGAATCGAGGTCAACCGTGGTCGAGCGGCTCGGCCGCTACTTGATGAACAGCATCTCCGAGTACTTCGGCAGCGGCCACAGGTCATCTGCCACGAGCTTCTCCAAGCGGTCGGCGACGTCGCGCACGTCCTCCATCGCGACGATCACCGTGTCACGCATGTAGACCGCCTCCTTCATGATCGAGGCGTCCGGGTGGTTCTCGTCGAGGTTGGCGTCCTCGAGCTTGAGCTGGGCGAAGTGCAGCTCCTTGATCAGGGGTTCGACCTCGCCGACGAGCTCCTCCAGGTCGCTGGCCTTCAGCTCGTTGAGGTAGCGCACGGCGGCCGGCAGCAGCATCGTGCGGGCGATGGTTGCGGCCGTCTCGGACTCGATGTTGATGTTGATGACGTACTGCTCGATGAACACCTCATAGCGGGACTCGAGCTCGCGCTTGGAGAGGACCTTGTATTTCTTGAAGGCGGCGACCGTCTGCTTGTCGATCAGCCACGGCAGCGCGTCGGGCGTCGTGCGCAGGTTGGCAAGACCTCGCTTCTCGGCCTCCTTGTGCCACGCCTCGGAGTAGCCGTCGCCATCGAACACGACCTGCTTGTTGGCCGCCCACAGGCCCTTGACGACGCCGGTGACGGCCTTCTCCAGCGTTGCGCCCGAGCCTTTCAGTGCGGCCTTCAGCTTGTCTGTCAAGTCGTCGACGGATTCGGCGACGATCGTGTTGAGGACCGTGTTGGGCCACGCCGGCGACGCGTTTGAGCCGAGCGCGCGGAACTCGAACTTGTTGCCCGTGAACGCGAACGGGCTGGTGCGGTTGCGGTCGCCTCCGTGCAGCGGCAGCTTGGGCAGCACCGGCGTTCCGAGCCCGAGGAACGAGCCGGGCTTGGAGGCCTGCACCTTGCCGGTCTCGATCGCGCCGAACACCTTCTCGAGCTCCGCGCCGAGGAAGATCGAGATGATCGCCGGCGGCGCCTCGTTGGCGCCTAGGCGGTGGTCCTGCCCGGCCGAGGCGATCGACGCGCGCAGCAGCGCCTGGTGCTTGTTGACGGCCTCGATCACGGCCGCACAGAAGAACAGGAACTGCAGGTTCTCCGCGGGGGTGTCGCCCGGGTCGAGCAGGTTCAGGCCGGTATCGGTGCCCATCGACCAGTTGTTGTGCTTGCCCGAGCCGTTGACGCCGGCGAACGGCTTCTCGTGCAGCAGGCACACCAGGCCATAGCGGCGCGCGGTGTTCTGCATGATCTGCATCGTCACCATCTGATGATCCGAGCCGACGTTCGAGTTCTCGAAGATCGGCGCGACCTCGAACTGGTTGGGGGCGACCTCGTTGTGGCGCGTCTTGATCGGGATGCCGAGCTTGGCGAGCTCGAGCTCGACCTCGAGCATGTACGCGAGCACGCGCTCGGGGATCGAGCCGAAGTAGTGGTCGTCGAGCTCGTGACCCTTCGGCGGTTTGGCGCCGAACAGCGTGCGCCCGGTGGTCACCAGGTCGGGGCGTTCGAAGAAGTACTGCTCGTCGATCAGGAAGTACTCCTGCTCGCACCCGGTCGTCGTGAACACCCGCGAGGCGTCCTCGACACCAAGCAGATCCAGGGCGCGGATCGCCGCGCCGGACAGGGCGTCCATCGAACGCAGCAGCGGGATCTTGTGGTCGAGCGCCTCGCCCGTCCACGATGTGAACGCGGTCGGGATGCACAGCAGCGCGCCGTTGGGGTTCTCGAGCACGAACGCCGGGCTCGTCGGGTCCCAGGCGGTGTAGCCGCGGGCCTCGAACGTCGCGCGGATGCCCCCGGTTGGGAATGAGGACGCGTCGGGCTCGCCCTGGATCAGCTCCTTGCCGGAGAACTCCGCGATCGCGGTGCCGTCGCCGACGGGGCCATAGAAGGAGTCGTGCTTCTCCGCGGTCGATCCGGTCAGCGGCTGGAACCAGTGCGTGTAGTGGGTGGCGCCCTTCTCCATCGCCCATTCCTTCATCGCCTGGGCGACCGCGTCGGCGAGCGAGGTATCCAGCGCCTCGCCGCGCGCGAGCGTCCGCTGCAGCGCCTTGTAGACGTGCTTGGGCAGTCTGCGACGTTGGGCGGCCGGGGAGAAGACGTTGGCCCCGAAGACCTGGTTGTCCGCGATCGTCAGG
>Ga0182024_10013887_pt1 | contig 15645 bp, 16 predicted proteins | sample P32metaG_FD_120480 | JGI IMG/M metagenome (GOLD analysis project Ga0182024, IMG submission 120480) | Permafrost microbial communities from Stordalen Mire, Sweden - P3-2 metaG (Illumina Assembly) | ecosystem: Environmental > Terrestrial > Soil > Wetlands > Permafrost | place: Sweden: Stordalen... | reverse complement strand
CGCTGTTGACCAGGATCAGCGGCCGACCCGCCACACGGCGGGTGATGAAGTCGCCGGGCTTGGGGAACTCCGACACGTGGCCGGCGAACAGCCATGAGCGGTCGAAGATGAGCTTGCGCTCCAGCTCGAAGATTTCCCGGTCGACAAAGACGCTGCGATGGACCCGGAAGAGACCCTCTTCGCGGTCGTCGTTGATCAGGCCGGCGGTGTTGGATCCTTCCCGCATCGTCTCCCTCTTAGGCCATCATCGATACGCCCTATTGGTAGGACCTTTCCCCACATTCACGGGTCTGTCAAGGCGGGACCGCCCCACGAAAACCCACCCATTCGCCTTGACGCCCTTAATGGTCATACCATAACGTCGCAGGACACCAGGGGCCCAGGAAAACCCATCATGAGGCTGCTGCCCGAACTCTACGCGCCGATGACCGTGGGCCGGATGCGGGTCGCCAACCGGCTGATGATGGCCGGGATGTCGGCGGGGACCAAGGTCGACGAGAACGGCGAGGTGACGCCGGAAATGATCGCCTACTATGTCGAGCGGGCGCGGGGCGAGTTGGGGATGATGGCGATCGGCGCCTGCCAGGTCGTGCCGCCGCCGACACCGCGGCGGGAAGGAGGGATCGCGCTCTACAGCGACCATGTGATCCCTTCCGTGCGGCGGCTCGTCGACGCGGTCCATCAGTACGACACCAAGTTCGGCATCCAGCTGTGGAACGGCGGCGGCACCGAGGGCACGGGGGCCGGAGAGCTGATCTCGCCATCGGGCCTGTCGTCCAATGTGCGCAACGCCCGCGCGGACGCCGGCGGGCGCCGGACCGGCCAGCCCAATCGGGCGCTCGAGCGCGAGGAGATCCCGACGATCGTCGCCTGCTTCGCCGAGGCTGCCGCGCGGGTGGCTGAGGCCGGCTTCGACTTCGTGGAGATCCACGCCGGCCACGGCTACCTGATCAGCAACTTCCTCACGCCGCTGTTCAACCGCCGCACCGACGACTATGGCGGCTCGTTCGAGAACCGCACCCGCTTCCTGCTGGAGATCACCGCCGCGGTGAAGGCGGCGGTGGGCGACCGGATCGCCGTCGGCGTCAAGTACAACGGCGACGACTTCCTGGGCGACGACGGCTGGACGCTGGCCGAGAGCCGCCGCCTGGCGCCGCTCGTCGAGGCGGCCGGCGCGGACTACATCACCGTCACCGCCGGGCTGGTCGGCTCTCCGAAACTGACCATCCCGCCGATGTACGAGCCGCAGGGCTGCTACACCGATCTGGCCGAGGCGGTGAAGCCGATGGTCCAGGTCCCGGTGGGCACGATCGGCCGCATCAAGGACCCGGTGATGGCCCGCGATCTGGTCGCGGCGGGGAAGGCCGACTTCGTCTGCATGGGCCGGCCGACGATCGCCGACTCCGAGATCTTCGCCAAGACCCGGCGCGGCGACCTCGACGACATCCGGCCGTGCCTCGCCGACTGCCGCGGCTGCATCGATGAACACCTGCGCCGCGGCGGCGCCGCCAGTTGCGTGGTCAATCCGCGCATGGCCCGCGAGCTGACCTGCATCGACATCGAAGGATCCAGCAAGGACAATCCCAAGACGGTGCTGGTGGTCGGCGGCGGGCTCGCGGGCCTGGAGGCCGCCCGACGCACCGCCTTTTCCGGCCACAAGGTGATCCTGTGTGAAAGCCGCGGCTGGCTCGGCGGCCAGATCCGCTTCGCGGCGATGATCCCCGGTCGGAAGGAGATCGCAGACATGCTGCCCTGGTACGAGCGGCAGCTGCTGAAATACCGTGTGGATGTTCGCCTTGGGACCACGGTCGATGCCGCCCTGCTGGCGCGGATCGCCCCCGATGTCGTGTTCGTCGCCACCGGCAGCGTTCCCGACGTGCCGCAGAACATGATGGACGTCGTGATGAAGGCCGCCAACATCCAGATCATGATGCTCGACGACCTGCTCGAGGACGGCCTGACGCCCGGCGACAACATCCTCGTCATCGGCGGCGACCAGAACGGCATGCTGATCGCCGACTACCTGTCGGAAGGCGGGCGCCAGGTCTGTGTGGCCGAGGCGCACGGCCACTTCGCGCAGAAGCTGGCCGGCCATGACCGCTGGTACCTGCTCAACCGGCAGAACGCGAAGCACGTGCGGCGCGTGAAGGACGTGCACGGGGTCGAGGTGGGCGGCAATGACGACGTCTGGCTGGTCACCGACAGCGGGCGCGAGCACCTGCCGGGCGTCGACACCATCGTCTTCGCCAGCGATCGGCGCTCGAACCGCTCATTGGTCGAACTGGCCAAGGCCGCCGGCGCGGAGACCTACGTGGTCGGCGACGCCCACGACGTGGTTTCGGAGAACAGTGGGACGATCTTCGCCAACATCGCTCACGCCTACGACACCGCTCGACAGATCTGAGCGGGGCGCTAGACGCCGGCGGTTCCCGGGGTCCAGGCCCAGTAGCGGGCGACGGCGCCCGCATCGACGCGCAGGTCGACGCCGGTGATCATCGCGGCGTCGTCCGACACCAGGAAGGCGGCGGCGCGTCCGTAGTCGCTGGGCCGGGGCAGCTGCTGCATCGGGACGCCCTTGCGGTAGGGCTCCATCGCCGCCACCGATCGCTCCGTCGACCGGGGCTCACGGCCCCAGCGGACTGCGCGCTCGAACGATTCCGAGGGGTCCGTCGCGGTCGGCGTCAGGCTGTTGACTCGGATCCGGTGGATCGCCAGCTCCATCGCGGTCGAGCGGGTGAAGTTCAGCAGGCCGCACTTGGAGGTGCTGTAGGCGATATTGCCGGGTTCGCCCTGGTGACCGGCGGTGGAGATGATGTTGAGGATCGCGCCGTTCACCTTTCGCTCGATCATCGCCTGCGCCGCATGCTTGGTGCACAGGAAGGCCCCGGTCAGGATCACGCCGGTCTGGGCCCGCCACTCGTCGAGCGACATGTCGAGCACGCCCTTCTTGTTGAAGGTGGCGGCGTTGTTGACCAGGATGTCGATCCTGCCGAAGGCCTCCAGGCCGGCTGCGACCGTCGCCCTGACCTGCGCCTCGTCGTTGACGTCACACTGAAGGCCCAGCGCGCGGCCGCCCGAGCCTTCTATGTATCGCGCGCAATCCTTGGCGTTCGGCTCGAGGTAGTCGACGGCGATGATCGCCGCGCCCTCCGCCGCCAGGCCTTCCGCGATCCCGCCGCCGATATTGGGGCTCGTCCCGGTGACCAGGGCGACCTTGTCCTTCAGGCGCATGTTCACTCCTCAGGCGGCGGGAGCGATCATGAACGCCTTGGACGAATTGAATATCCAGGTGTCGATGAAGTCGGTTTCAGTCGGCGTGCGGCCGAGTTCCTTGAGGGCGCCGACCAGGCACATCCAGTTGAGGATCTCCTGCTGGCCGCTGTCCTCCACGGCCAGGGCGCTGGTGTTGCGCCAGGTGTCGTAATCGCCGCTTCGCAAGGCCTCGTACATGACGCGGTCGGCCGGCGTGTCCGGCCATAGGTAGTGGTTCTTGCCGGTCAGGAAGGCGTGCGACCAGCCCGACGAGGCCAGCAGCGCGACGCGCCAGGGAGACTCGGCGAGGATCCTGGCGGTCGCCGCCCCCATGTCGAACAGCCGCTTCGGCGTCGGGGCGGGCGGGTCTAGATCGCCTTCGCCCAGCGTCCTCTCGAAGGTCGGCAGCCCGCCGCGCTGGCAGATGACATGGCGGCCATAGCAGTTCACCGAAACCGGAACGATCGGATAGGGAAACCCCTTCCGATTGTAGTCCAGGTAGAGGATCGCGTTGGAGAAGGCGTGTCCGAGGCTGTGGTGCAGGGGCTTGTAGGAATAGGCGGTGTCGAAGCCTTCCTCGATCAGCCGGCTGGCCAGGTGCTTGGCGGCGAGGCGATGGCCGGGAACCTCGACGGTCTCGCCGCTCGGCTCGTCCCAGACATTCGCCTGGGGCGTGGTGATCTTGAAGCTGTCGTAGGCGTTCACGCAGTAGGGCGGGATGACGTCTTCCTTGAAGTTCTCGTACTGGTCGTCGCCCCACATCAGGACGAAGTCCGGGTTGAAGGCGTCCAGCGCCGCCCGGACCTTCATCAGCGCGCCCACCAGCCGCTCGCGATGGCGTCCGGCCGAACTCTCGCCCTCGTCGTTCCCCCATTCGGCGCGCATCGGCGCCGGCCAGCCCGCCGGATCGCGCAGCTCGGCGGGCAGGCACGGGTTTTGCAGCATGCGCTTGAGGATGAAGGCCATGCGCTCGTCGCGCCCGGCCAGCGGCGGATAGTGGCTGATGCCCAGAGCAAGGATTTCGGCCAAGGTCCACTCCCACGTTCGTCGTGTTATTGGTATGACCATTAACGACCGAAGTGGTCCTGTCAAGGCGGTACGCTGCCCACCTCTATGCTAGGTTAGTCGGCAGACAGGAGTCGAACATGCCCGATGGAGAAGCCGTCCCGCCCAAGGCTGCAAAAGCCCGACGGGCGTTCGAGGTCGTCTACGACAAGATCCGCCGTGAGCTGGCCGATGGCGTGCTCAAGGCCGGCGACAAGCTGCCGGCCGAACGGGAACTTGCCGAGTCTCTCGGTTTCAGCCGCGCGGCCGTCCGCGAGGCGCTCAGAACCCTCGAGGCGACCGGCCTGGTGCAGTTGCAGAAGGGGGTCAAGGGCGGCGCCTTCATCCAGAACGCCAACCGGAACGACGTCAATCGCTCGATAAACGACATCGTGGTGCTCGGCAGGGTGCCGCTCCGGCAGGTGATGGAGGTCCGCACCTTGCTGATGACCCACGCGGTGCAGCTCGCCTGCGAGCGCGCGACGCCGGAGGAACTCGACCGGATCGAGAAGAACATCAAGGACACCGAAAACTCGGCGAAAGCCGGGGAGCCGATGATGCGGCACGTTCGCCAGTTCTACAATCTGCTGGGGGAAACCTCGGGAAACGAGGTGCTGGCGATACTCATTGAAGCCACGTCGTCGATCACCCTGGACTTCGTGGCCAGCCACGGGATCGAGTTCACGGACGAACTCATTGTGCTTCGACGCAAGGTGCTGAACCGCCTGAGGGCGCGGGACGCCGATGGGGCCTCGCGGGCGATCGTCGAGAATCTCGCCTTCTTGCACGGCTTCGTCATCGCCCGCGCCGCGGCCCACTGAGCGGCGATCTCACACGCTCTCCCTACAGCGAGGTCGCCAGGAACATCGCCGAGGCGACGACCAGGGGGCCGATGAGGAAGGCGGTGGCCAGGGCGGAGATGGCGTCTTCGAGGCGCTGGGTGATGGAACGGAACATGGGAAGCTCTCTTTCGAGTGGGGTCGCCAAGCCGTGATTGGCTTGCAGGCGTGTTGTGTCACGCCGCTCTCCCGAACGAAATTGCATGAGTTCACAGAGTCGATATGCAAAAATGAGGTAGGTCGCGCCTATCTGGCGGCGGCCCGGATCGCGGCCAGGTACTTCATGCGGGCGGCGTCGATATCGTGGTCCCAGGCTTTGCCCCAGGCGGAATTGATCACCACCACGAGGTGGTCCTTGGCGAAGACCGACACGGTCTGGCCGAAGATCCCTTCGCCCTCGTAGCCGTCCGGCAGCAGCCACCAGAAGTAGCCGTAGCGGGGCTTCCGCACGTGCGGCGCGGTGGCGTCGTCGATCCAGGCGACCGGGACCACCTGGGCGCCGCCGGCCCGGCCGCCGTCCAGCATGAACTGGCCGAAGCGCCCGTAGTCGCGAAGCGTCATGCTGATGCAGCAGCCGCCCCGCTCATGACCCGCGAGGTCTTCCATCCAGACGCCGTCGCGCTCCATGCCGTAGGGCTTCCAGATCTTCTGCGACAGGTACTCGGCCATCGGCATGCCCACGGCGTTGCTGAGCAGGACGCCGGCGAGGTCGGTCTCACCGGTCTTGTAGACGAACTTCGCGCCGGGCGGGGCCTCGCGGGGCAGGCGGCGCATGTAGCTGACCACCGGATTGACCCCGGGCTCCAGGATGGTCAGGCCCACCTTGGCGACATCGGAGTTGAGGTCGGCATAGTCCTCGTTCCATTTCACCCCGGAGGTCATGGTGATCAGCTGGCGCACCGTGACGCCCTCGTAGGCGCTGCCCTTCAGTTCGGGGATGTAGCGGGTGACCGGGTCGGCGAGGCTGGCGATCTTGCCGTCTTCGATGGCCGCGCCGATCAGGGTCGAGGTCACCGACTTGGCGACCGAGAACGAGGTCCACCGCTCATCCGGTGTCCGCCCCATGCCGTAGCGCTCCAGGACGATACGGCCGTCCTTGATCACCAGCACCCCGGAGGCCCGGAACGCGGCCATGTAGGCGGCGGTGTCATAGGTCTTGCCGCGGAACGTGAAGCGGGGCTGGATCGGTTTGCCGGCGACCGGCAGGAGATGCACCTCCGAGCCGCGCGCGATCACCTTGACCGGGAACAGCTTTTCCATGTTGCGATAGCCCCAGGCCTGCTGCGCCGGGGTCCAGGCCAGCACCGAGGCGTCGGGGCTCGGGATCGCCGGATCGTCCGCCGCGACGGCGACGGGAGCGAAGGCGCAGAGCAGTGCGAAAGCGGCGAGGCGCCCCAGGATCCTCACCGAGCCACCACACGGTGGGTGGCGAGATCGATCTTGACCGGGCGGCGGTGGTTGACGTCGGCGGGATCGACCTCGATCACCTCGGCGTCGGGGCCGGCGGGGGCCAGGCGGCGGGCGCGGTCCCGCGGGGCCTCCCTTTGCGGCGCACCGCCCTCGAACTCCACGGTGTGGTGGACGTGCAGGATGGCGCCGGTCGCCGCGTCGAACACCACGAAGGCGCGGGCCCTGGCGAGCGGGGTTCCGGGCGTCGATTGCGAAAGATTGGTCACGTCCATGATCAGCCCCACTGGAAGAGGGTGACGGTCCCGGAGGAGCGCAGGTCGGCGACGATGTGGGCCAGGGTGACCGACAGCATCTGGGGCACGAAGAGGCGCGGGACCAGGTTCTCCGGAACGACGTTGTCCAGGTTGTTCACGTCGCCGAAGGTGGTGGTCTGGAAATCGCCGTTCCCGTCCAGGAAGGCGATCTCGATGATGCCGAAGCCGCCGAGGGACGGCGCGTCGTTCACCTGCATCGCGGGAACGGCGCACTGGACCCAGACGTCGCCGGCCGGCGCCTGCGGCGTGCCCCAGGGATTGGGCACGAACTGGGTGGCCGAGTTTCCGTTCACCCACCCCGGCGAGAAGATGTTGAGGATCGCCATGACGCTGCTCCGCTCAGGCGTATTGGACGACCGACAATAGATTGCCGTCGGGATCGCGCAACCATAGCACCCGCGATCCGTCGGGCGCGCGCCAGGCCCCCCGTTTCGTTTCGGCGAGAAACGCTTTACCCGGCGGCTTTCCCCTGGAGACGATACAATGCGAAATTGGGTAGTGGCCGGCGTGGCCGCGGCGGCGATGACGGCCAGCGCGCAGGCTGCGGCGCCACCCCGCCATCCGGCGGCGGAGACACAGGCGCTGGACCTGGCCGAGAAGGCCATCGCCCTGCGCTCGGTGCGCGGACCCGGCAACCAGACACCGCAGGTCGCCGAACTTTACAAGGCCGCCCTGGTGCACGGCGGGTTCTCCGACATCGACGTGACGATCACGCCGGTGGACGACACCGCCTATCTGATCGCCCGCTGGCCGGGGAGCGACCCGAAGCTGAAGCCGCTGGTGATCTCCGGTCACATGGACGTGGTGGAGGCCAAGCCCGCCGACTGGCAGCGCGACCCGTTCACGCCGGTGGTGGAGAACGGCTATCTGTTCGGCCGCGGCGCCACCGACATGAAGCTCGACGGGACGCTGGCCATCGCCTCGCTGATCGAGCTGAAGCGCGAGGGCTACAAGCCTCGCCGAACCATCGTCATCGAGTTCTCCGGCGACGAGGAGACGACGATGAAAACCAGCGCGATGATCGCCGAGAAGCTGAGCAACGCCGAGCTGGTGCTCAACATCGACGGCGGCGGCGGCGTGCTCGACGAGACGACCGGAGCGGCGGAATATTTTTCCTGGCAGGGGGCGGAAAAGACCTACGCCGATTTCCAGCTGACGGTGACCAACCCGGGCGGCCATTCCTCCGCCCCCCGGCGGGACAACGCCATCGACCGGCTGGCCCAGGCGCTGATCCGCATCCAGGCCCACCCGTTCACGCCTGAGGTCAACGACCTGACCCGCGCCTACTTCGCGGAGGCGGCCAAGTTCGAGCCGCCCGAGACGGCGGCGGCGATGCGCGCCTTCGCCGCCGACCCGGCCGACAAGCAAGCGATCGCCGCGCTCTCGGCCAACCCCGCGATGGTGGGCAAGATCGGCACCACCTGCGTGGTGACGATGATCAACGGCGGCCATGCGCTCAACGCCCTGCCGCAGCGCGCCGAGGCCAACATCAATTGCCGGATCTTCCCCGGCCACAAGCCGGCGGCGATCATGGCCGAGCTGCAGGAGGCCGCCGGCGATCCTGCCGTGAGCTTCAGGGACGTGACGGTCGGCTCAGTCGCCACCGACGCCTCGCCGATGCGCTCCGACTTCGTGGCGGCGGTGAAGACGGGGCTGGCGAGCGTCTATCCGGGCGTGCCGGTGCTCCCGGCCATGGCGTCGGGCGCGAGCGACAGCATGTGGTTCCGCTATCACGGCGTGCCGAGCTATGGCGCGAGCCCGGTGTTCATCAAGGACTCCGAGGACTTCAGCCACGGCTTGAACGAGCGCACCCCGGTCGCCAACATCTCCCCGGCGATCGACTACTACCTTTCGGTGGTAAAGGACCTGTCGAAGTAGGGCGAACGCCTACGACTCGGCGATGGCTCCGTTACTTCCGCGGAATCCGCGCCGGCAGGCTGCTGTACTCGCGCACCAGGCAGGACTTCGCGCGCACCGGCTCGCCCACCACCTCGACGACCGGGAAGCGTTTCAGGATCTCCTCCCAGACCACGCGCAGCTGCATCTCGGCCAGGCGGTTGCCGACGCAGCGGTGGATGCCGAAGCCGAACGCCAAGTGCTGGCGGGGGCGTTGGCGGTCGACGATGAAGGCGTCGGGATCGTCGATCACCGTCTCGTCGCGGTTGCCGGAGACGTACCACATGACGACCTTGTCGCCCTTGCGGATGGTCTTGCCGCCCAGCTCGTAGTCGGCGCTCGCCGTTCGGCGCATGTGGGCGACGGGGCTCTGCCAGCGGACGATCTCCGGGACCATTGAAGCCACCAGCGAGGGGTTGGCGCGCAGTTTCTCGTACTGGTCCGGATGACGGTTCAGCGCCAGCAGGCCGCCGGAGATCGAGTTGCGGGTGGTGTCGTTGCCGCCAACGACCAGCAGCAGGACATTGCCCAGGTATTCGGCGCGCGGCATGTGGCGGGTCGCCTCGCCGTGGGCGAGCATGGAGATCAGGTCACCGGCCGGCGGAGCGTCGACGCGCTCATCCCACAGGCGCTGGAAAGTGGCCGCCCAGTCGCGCAACTCCTGGCGCTCCGCCTCGTCGTGGTTGCCGCGGAGGAAAAGGTTGGACCAGCGCGTCAGCTTGCGGCGCTCCTCGAAGGGGAAGTCGAAAAGGGTGGCCAGCATCTGGGTGGTCAGCTCGATGGAGACCCGGTCCACCCAGTCGAAGGTCTCGCCGATCGGCAGGTCGTCGAGGATCCGCCCGGCGCGCTCGCGGATGATCGGTTCCATGGCCATCAGGTTTCCCGGCGAGACGGCCGGGCTGACCACCTTGCGCTGCGCGTCGTGCTTGGGCGGGTCCATGGCGATGAACATCGGCAGGGTCATGGGGCCGTCGCCGTCGTTGATGGCCACGCCGCTCGCCGACGAGAAGGCGGCGGCGTTGGAGTCGACTTCCAGGATGTCGTTGTATCGGGTGACCGACCAGTAGGGGCCGAAGCGGCTCTCGGCGGTGAAGTGGACCGGATCCTCGCGCCGCAGGCGTTCGAAGAACGGCCAGATGGTGTCGTCGCGGAACCGTTCGCCCAGGCTCGGATCGATCTGGCCCAGCGGCGTCGCATAGGCCTCCGCGCGGGCCGCGGCGATCAGGCTCGGGTTACCGTCGGCCATCAGTGGTCTCCCGGCGTGGCTCTGTCGTGCGATCAGACACCGATGCAACGTCGGCCGCAAGCTGAGGCCGGCGCGCGATTTCGCTGCGTCAACCGGGGCGAACAGGTGTAGAAATGCCGGATAAGCCTGGAAAGGGCGGTGGCGATGAGATCGGGGAGAGCATGGCCGGGACTCGTCGGCGCCTTGGCGGCCTCGATGATCCTTGGGTCGGCGCGCGCTTCAGTCCCGCCGGACGCGCCCGCCGTCGCGCCGCCCACCGCCGCGCCCTTGGCGGCGCCCGACGGGGACGCGCCCGCGGAGACTCTGCCCCTCGCCCAGGACCCGTCCACGCGCCTTACCCTGGCGGTGATGGTCGATGGCAAGGGACCCTATGCATTCCTGGTCGACACCGGTTCGGACCGCACCTCGATCTCGCGCGAACTGGCCGCGGTCCTCGCCTTGCCGGCGGGGCCTAAGGTGATCATCCACGGCAGCGGTGGGGTTGATTCGGCCCGCACCGTGGTGATCGACACCCTGACCATCGGCAGTCGCACGATAAGGCATGTCGAAGCCCCGGCCCTCGAAGCGAAGGACCTGGGCGCGGACGGGATGCTCGGTGTCGACGCCTTGCGCGACCTGCACCTGGTCATGGACTTCAAGGCGCTGCGGCTGTCGAGTTCGCAGAGCCGGGCCGAGCCCATCGACGAGCACACCATCGTTGTGCGCGGCAAGAGCCGCTATGGCCAGCTGATCCTGGCCAATTCCAAGGTCCACGGGGTGCCAGTGCTGGTGGTGCTGGATTCCGGGTCCGAACTCTCGATCGGCAACCCGGCGCTGCTGAAGCTGCTCACCGGCCGCGAACCCGCCTCGGCGCCGCAGCGGACGACCCGGATCGTCACCGCCACCGGCCGTCATCTGACCCTGGAGCTAGACGAGATCGCCGAGGCCGAGGTGGGCGGGGTCACCATACGCAACATGCCCCTGGCCTTCGCCCAGTTGCATACCTTCGACCGCTTCGGCCTGACCCACCAGCCGGCCCTGCTGCTGGGCATGGACGTGCTGAGCCTGTGCCAGAAGGTCACCGTAGACCTGCGCCGCCGCGAGGCGACATTTACCTTGAACTGAGGCGCGGGTGGCTCAGCCGCCGCGTCGGAGCTGGATATCTTCGCCGCTCGACTGGTGAGAGACCAGCAGGCTGTTGCTCCACCGGCCGAAGCCGATCAGCGTCTGCCCGGCGCCGTCCACCAGGTTCATGCCGTGGGGGCTCGGCGACCATCCGACCACGCCTGCCGGAAGGGCGCCGCTGCAACTCCCCGGTGCGTCGACCTTGTAGACCCCCGCGCCCGACTTCTCCGCGCCGAGCTTCAGCACGCAGATCGATCGCCCCTGCGATTCCAGGGTCCAGGATCCGGCGGCCTCGGTGGGCGCGAGGGGAACGCCCGCCTCCTCGTCGGCCGCCACGGCCACGCCGCTCGCCGAAAGCATTATCGCCGCGACCACGCGGGCGGGGATGAGAGGTCTCATGACACCTTCCTCAGCTCGCTCCCCCCTCGCAAGGAACGTCGACCACCAGCTAAGGTTGCCAGGTTGGGGGTGTTTGGCCTTGGCGTTCCTGTCCTGACGGGCATTATGCGCGTCCGCGGCCCGACAGAGGCCGCCCACTCGAGGGATCGGGGAGACGAGTCATGAAGGCTGCCGTGTTGCGGGAGGTGGGCACGCCCCTCCAGATCGAGGACGTGCAGATCAGCAAGCCCGGCCCGCGCGAGGTGCTGATCCGCACAGTGGCGGCGGGCGTGTGCCATTCCGACCTGCACTTCATCGAAGGGCTCTACCCCTACGCCCTGCCGGTCGTGCTCGGCCACGAGAGCGCCGGAGTGGTCGAGCAGGTCGGCCGTGACGTGCGGATGGTGAAGCCGGGCGACCACGTCATCACCTGCCTGTCGGCCTACTGCGGCCATTGCGACCAGTGCCTCACCGGCCACCTGAGCCTGTGCAACGGCCAGGAGACTCGGCGCGGCAAGGACGAGGCGCCGCGCCTGTCGCACGACGGCGGGCCGATGGCCCAGTTCGCCAACCTGTCGTCGTTCGCCGAGCAGATGCTGGTCCATGAACACGCCTGCGTGGCCATCCGCAAGGACATGCCCCTGGACCGCGCCGCCCTGATCGGCTGCGGGGTGATGACCGGGGTGGGGGCGGCGATCCACACCTCGCACGTGCGGCCCGGCGAGACCGTCGCGGTGCTTGGCTGCGGCGGCGTGGGCCTGGCGGCGATCAATGGCGCGGCGATCGCCGGGGCAGGCCGGATCATCGCCATCGACATCTCACCGGCCAAGGACAACCTGTCCCGCGTGTTCGGGGCCACCGACTTCATCTGCGCCGCCGACACCGACCCGGTGAAGGCGGTGATGGAGATGACCAAGGGCGGCGTCCACCACAGCTTCGAGGCTATCGGCCTGACAAAGACCACCGAACAGGCCTTCGACATGCTGCGGCGGGGCGGCACGGCGAATGTGATCGGCATGATCCCGGTTGGCCAGAGAATCAGCCTGCCCGGCGCGGCGTTCCTCAGCGAGAAGCGCATCCAGGGCTCGGTGATGGGCTCCAACCGCTTCCCTGTCGACATGCCTCGCCTGGTCGACTTCTACATGGACGGCAAGCTGAAGCTGGACGAGATGATCTCCCGCCGGCTGAAACTCGAGGAGGTCAATTCGGCGTTCGAGGAATTGAAGCGCGGCGAAGTGGCCCGCTCGGTGATCATGTTCGACGCTTAAGGCCCCGATCTCGGACCTGGTTCCGAGATCCGGCTCAAGGCCGGTAGATCGCGTTCAGGCGGTCGTCGTCGGCGTGCGGCGACGGGAGCGCAGCGCCGCGCCCAGGCCACCGAAACCTGCCAGCATCAGGCTCCAGGCTACCGGTTCGGGGATCGGCGTGGCGACGAAGCCGTCAACGTCGCCGCTCGCGTCGGTAAAGAAGCCGACGATCTGTCCGTTGTCGTTGACGCCGTTCACCACCGTGCTCGACGCGCCGGGCACGTCGAAGCTGGTGGCGACGCCGCCGATGTCGACGAAGCCGTTGGTGGCGCCCATGTTGTCGACCCAGAGGCCCACGATCTCGCCGGTGTTGCTGACGCCCAACGCCTGCGCAAAACTCGAAAAGAACGGGTCCACGGTGGTGATCGTCCCGCCGACGTCCCGGAACCCGAGCGCCGTGGTCGACGTCGGCTGGTAGAAGCCGACGATGTCACCGGCGTTGTTGACGCCCACGGCCTGGCTGTTCACGTTCGAGGGCAGGACCAGATCGGTGAACACGCCGCCAGCTTGGCTGTAGGCGACTTCGCCGGTCAGGCCGGTCGGGTCGGTGGCCGAAGAGTAGCCGACCGTCGTATTGCCGTCGTTGATCCCGAGCGCCTGGTTGAACGCCGTGCCGGGCTGGTCGACCGTCGTGAAGGTTCCTCCGATATCGGTGTAGCCGTGGCTGGCGCCCGCGCCGTCCACGTAGATCCCCGCCGTGGAGCCGCTGTTGTTGATCGCGGTCGCCATCGACGTCGCGGACCCCGGGAAGTTCTGCGATGTGAACGTATTCGGCAGGGAGAGGACGAAGCCCTGCGCGACGGTCGCGCCGTGAAAACCCGCGATCGTGCTGGCATTGTTGATGCCCAAAAGCTGGGTGAAGGTGTCACCCGGGTACTGTATAGTTGTCACTTGGTAGGTTGGCGCGGCGGCGGCGGTCGTCACAACGGCCAGCGCCGAAGCGGCGGCCACAATCGCCATGCGGAATGTCATTAATTTGCTCCCGTCCAGGTGGAATCTTGCCAAGAACCCCGTACAATTTTAAATTATAGTGTGATTATAAGGCTGATAACATAACTTAACAAGAATTTTGTGTCGACTAGCGACGATCTCGCGGCGCTTCCAAGGCGCTGGCCCGCGGGGCGTCAAGATCAGCGATGGCGAGGATGTCCTTGCCTGTCGAACGTGGGCGCTCATAGGGTCTGCATGGAAACCCAGCGAGTGACCCGCGGCGCGATGGATATGAACGTCGAGATCCACGGCGATGGAGCCAAGCCCTGTCTGCTATTGGTGCATGGGCTGCTGTCGAGCCGTGCGCAGTGGCGGCCGAATCTCGAGGCCCTGTCGGCGGTGAGCACGCCGGTGGTCGTCGAGCTGCTGGGGCACGGCCGCTCACCAAGCCCGACGGCGCCGGAAGCCTACAGCGTGGCGGCCTATGTGCGCCGGTTCGAGGCGTTGCGGGAACGGCTGGGGCTGGAACGCTGGTTCGTCTGCGGCCAGTCGTTCGGCGCCGGCCTGACGATCCGCTACGCGCTGGAACACCCCGGGCGCATCGTCGGCCAGGTCTTCACCAACACCATGTCCGGTCTCTCGCCGGCGGCGCGGGAGCGCCTGCCCGAGCGCATGGCGCGCTTCGAGGCGGTGGCGCAAGGCGGCCGCGCGGCTCTGAAAGCCCTGCCGTTCCATCCGAGGCCGTCGAAGCGCCTGCCCCCCGAAATCTGGGAGGATCTGGTCGCCGACGCCGATCTTCTCTCACCACCGGCGGTGGCCGAGGCCCTGCGCACCACCTCGCCGCAACTCTCGGTCGCCGCCGACCTGGACCGGATCTCGGTTCCCACCCTGCTCGTGAACGGCACGCGCGAGACGGCCTTCCAGCCCCTGCGCGACCTCGCCGCACGAACGATTCCGCGCGTCGCCATCGTCGATCTCGACGGCGGACATTCCGTCAACCTCGACCAGGCCGGGGCGTTCAACGACGCCGTCGCGGCGTTCGTCCAGCGGCATGGCGAAAGCCCAACGCCGGGCCGGTCACGGGGAGCTACGACCGATGGATGACATCGCGCCGCAGAACGCTCTGCTTCGATCGCTGCTTTCCGAAGACCTCGATCGCCTGAAACCTCACCTGCACCTGTTCGATCTCAGGCTTGGCGAGGTGATTTATGAAATGGAAGAGCCGGTGACCTGGGTCTATTTTCCCGAGGTCGGGCTGCTCTCGGTCATCACCGTGATGATCTCGGGCGATGCGATCGAAACCTCGATCGTCGGCCGCGAGGGGGGTGTCGGATTTATCGAGGCGCTGGGCAGCGAAATCATGTTCTCCCGGGTCATCGTGCAGGTCCCGGGCAGGGCGTTCCGCGTGCACCGCACGCGCTACCGCGAGGCCTTCGATTCCAGCCCGACCATGCGGACGGCCGTGCACCGCCGGACCGAATTGCTTCAGGCGGAAAGCCGGCAGGCCATCGCCTGCCATGGCCTGCACAAGGTCCAGCCCCGCTTCAAGCGCTGGATGCTCGAGTGCCAGGACCTCGCTGGCGGCCAGACCAAGCTGCCGCTCAATCAGGAGTTCCTGGCCGTCATGCTCGGCGTCACCCGCCCCTCGGTCACGGCCGTCGCCATCGCCGCCCAGAACGAAGGCCTGATACGGTACACGCGAGGCTCCATCGAGATTCTCGATCGCGAAGGGCTTGAACGCGGCGCCTGCGAATGCCGCGCCAGCGTGCAGCATCTCCGCCGCAAGCTCGAACCCGATAGCGTCCTCGGCCGGGGCCCGGGTTGACGCCCGCGAATCTGTTTGCCTAGCGTGCGCCAGAGCGGGGCGGCGGTGGTCGGAATCGACCGATGGCTGAATCCCGCTCTGCATTTCGGCGTTCAGGGCG
>Ga0182024_10013886_pt1 | contig 15645 bp, 14 predicted proteins | sample P32metaG_FD_120480 | JGI IMG/M metagenome (GOLD analysis project Ga0182024, IMG submission 120480) | Permafrost microbial communities from Stordalen Mire, Sweden - P3-2 metaG (Illumina Assembly) | ecosystem: Environmental > Terrestrial > Soil > Wetlands > Permafrost | place: Sweden: Stordalen... | reverse complement strand
TCGACCGCCTGACCTCGACCCCAAAGGGGCGCCGGGGAGGATTGCTTCAGGGGTCTTTATGAGGTTAGTCTCGCTTTGGTGGGAGTTTGGCCTCCCCGGCTTGATTCCAATATTAGGATATCCTGATCCAAAAAGCAACAGTTTTTTGTAGAGAAACCTTAAAATATTTTTACCACCCCGCCCACGTGTTTCTTACAACCATGTTTCTATTGGACATATGACCTATTACTTTTTCACCTGTACTCCCGCCCAGTCTTCCAAAACCCGGATTAAGGAGCAAAAATCGTCGTCCGCTCGCCCGGAGGCCATATTTGCCCGTAACATCTGCTCCGTCAATGCCGTAACCGGAAGCGGCACCCCAAGCTCCTTGCCCGATTCCAGAGCCAAGCCAACGTCTTTATGCATCCATTTCGTAGCGAACTGCGTGCCGAAGTCCCGCGCCAGGATGTACGGTGCTTTGAATGAGATAAGCCCGCTTTTGGCCGCGCTGTTGTCGAGGATTTCGAGCATCAGGCTAGGGGAAATCCCACCTTTGGTAGCCAGAACCATTCCCTCGGCGAATGCCTGCATGATATTCGCCAGGATCAAATTCTGTGTCAGCTTGGCCTGCAATCCCTGGCCCGCCGCGCCGCAGTAATAGAAAACCTTGCCCATGATCTCGAAATACGGTTTCGCGTGTTCGAACGCGGCCTTCTCGCCGCCCACCATGAACGTCAGCGTCGCCTTCTCAGCCCCGGGCTTCGATCCGGTACAAGGCGCGTCGAGAAAATGCGCGCCATGGTCCGCGGACTCCAGGCCGATCTCTTTGCTCACTGCCGGAGAAATCGTGCTGCAATCGGCGACGATGCTCCCCTTCCGCACACCTCCGAGGAGTCCCTTCGGACCCAGCGCGATCTCCCGCGCCATGGCCGTATCGCCGACGCAGTAGAAAATCACGTCCGCAATCTTGGCCACTTCCTCTGGCGTCGCGCAAGCTTTCCCCGAGCCCTCCGTCGCCAGGTCCTGAGCCTTCGACGCCGTGTTCGACCACAACGCCACGTCGTGCCCCGCCTTCAGCAAGTGCCGAGCCATGGGAGCGCCCATGGTCCCTAATCCTAGAAATCCTAACTGTGCCATAGAATATAGATTCTATCGAAATGAAGCCTCCCGCTCTCGTCACCAAGCGTATTTATCCCGAAGCAGTCGAGTTCCTGCGCCAGTACGCCGAGGTTGACTACGCCGGAACCGATGAAGGCCTTACGCCCTCGGCGCTCATCGAACGCGCCCGCGGAAAGCACGCCATCGTCAGCCAGCTCACCGACCGCCTCTCGCGCGACGTCATCGCGCAGCTCGACCCCAGCGTCCGCGTGATCGCCAATACCGCCGTCGGCTTCGACAACATCGACCTCGCGGCCGCTACTGAGCGAGGGATCATCGTCACCAACACTCCCGGCATTCTCACTGACTCCACCGCGGACTTCGCATTCGCCCTTATGTTGGCTGCCGCGCGACGCGTCGTCGAGGCGCATGAATTCGTGCACTCCGGCAATTGGACCCGCTGGGGCATCGATCTAATGGTCGGTCAGGATGTGCATCATCGGACCTTAGGCATTTTAGGAATGGGGCGCATCGGACAAGCCTTGGCGCGCCGCGGCCTCGGTTTTTCGATGCGCGTTCTCTACGCTGGTACGAAGGCCATCGAGACCGATTTTCCCGCCGAATTTGTGTCGAAGGAAACTCTGCTTCGCGAATCGGATTTCGTCAGCCTGCACGTCCCTTTGAACGAAAGCACCCGTCATCTGATCGGCGCACCGGAACTGCGAATGATGAAAAAGACCGCGATCCTGATTAACACCGCCCGAGGACCCGTGGTCGATGAGGCCGCGCTCGCGCAGGCGCTCGAAGCCAACGTCATCGCCGCTGCCGGTATCGACGTGTTTGAGCATGAGCCGCGGGTACACCCCGGCTTGCTTCAGTGCCGCAACGCCGTGCTCGCTCCACATATCGCTACGGCTACCGTCGCCACGCGCACGCGCATGTCGATGATGGCTGTCGAAAATGCCGCGGCGGTTCTTCAGGGACGGCGTCCTCCGAATCCGCTCAATCCTGAAATTGCCGATTCCCTGACAGAAGCCTGAGGATCAGTAAATCCGATGGTTGGAAGGTCGTGACGGGGACGTTGGTCAGATCCTCATCGTGCTCCACCACGTGACTGCGGATCATGACTCGCAGCTGAGCTATGGAAACCCCCAGTTCTTCGGCGGCTTCCGTCTCCGAGTATTGGGATTTCCCCGTTCTAGTCAGTTGCAAGATACAAATCCTCGTTTCTCTACTATTAGGATTGTAAAGGGAGGTTACGATGCCCCCAATCGGGGAGAGCGCTTATTTACGCTACGGTATCGCCTAAGGTACAAATGTACTAAGACGCTACGCGCGCAGGGGCTATCCTGAGAATATATGCTCCGTCCGCCTACCGAAGTACTCACTCGCGGCTTCGATCCAACCCTGTCTGTCGGCTCCGCCCGGCCCGCTGTATTCCGCAGCTCGACATATGTTTTCTCGAGTCCCGAAGCAGCCGAGCGCGCCTTCGATCTGATGGCCGGCCGCGGCACCGCCGAGCAAGATGAGCAGATCGATCTGGTCTATTCGCGCTTCAATCATCCCAATGCCGAAATTCTAGAGGACCAGATCCTTCCTCTCGAAACCGGCGCGGAGGGCGCGCTTGCATTCAACTCGGGAATGGCCGCCATCATGACCGCGCTGTTCACGTTTCTCAAGCCTGGCGACTCGATTGTTTATACAGTGCCTATCTACGGCGGTACCCAGAAGCTGATCGAGAATTTTCTTTCCGGCTGGGGCGTAACGGGTGTTCCGGTTGAAGCCGGCCAGACCGCCAAAATCGATGCCGCCATTCGCGATACGAAAAACCTCCGCATCGTGCTGATTGAAACTCCCGCCAACCCCACCGGCATCATGACCGATATCCGCCGTGCCTCCGATGCGGCCGCTGGGCTTCAGACCAAGCCCCTCGTCGTGATCGACAACACCATGCTGGGACCCGCGTTCCAGCATCCTTTCGAATTGGGTGCGGATCTGGTGTTGTACTCCGCCACCAAATACCTTTCCGGTTTCAGCGACCTGATCGGCGGCGTAATCTTGTCGAAGACGCGCGATTTAGTGACCAAGATGCATGCGAAGCGCAGCCTATTTGGCAATATTCTACAGCCCGACGAATGCTGGATGCTGAATAGCCGTCTGCCCACCGTCGGTCTCCGTATGAATCGCGCCAGCAAAAACGCGCAGCGAATCGCCGAACGCCTGGCCCCGCATCCAAAGATCAGAAAGGTGCTCTATCCGGCGCTATTCACCGATCCGGAGCAGCTCCGAATCTATCAGGCTCAATGCGATTTCCCCGGCGCAATGTTCTCCCTCGACCTGCATGGAGGCAAACCAGCCGCCTTCGACTTTCTGCGCCAACTCCGAATCGCCCGCAACGCAGTATCACTCGGCGGAGTCGAAACGCTGGTGTGCCACCCGAAAACCACCACCCACTCCGGATTCACCGAAGAGCAGTTCGCGCAAGCCGGCGTGACCGACGGCCTGGTCCGCGTCTCGATTGGTATAGAAGACTGGCGCGACTTGCTCGCCGATTTCGAGCAGGCGCTCGAAACCGTTTAGCGGACTGTCGCAGAGAAATTGTTACTTGTGCAATCCCCTTCCTAACGGTCGGGGTTCGGTGTCGAATGATTTATTGACACCGAACATCGACCGTGAAGGGGGGATTGCTAACGATCTGGCCGCGACACGCCACTCGCACACCATTAGCTCCGCCAACTGTAGCGCGCGTGCCGCGTCTACTAGCTCGTCGCAGGGAAATAGCCGTGGCACACTCCCGGCGTCGACACGAGTGTCGACGCGGCACGCACGAGTGTGTACGCCACAAACGCCGAGACTCTACTTCGCGAACTTGATGCAAGTGGGCTTCACCACGCCGCTGACCATACTCGACGGCGCGAGCTTCCCCGTCGACAAATCGATGCTGAAAATCGCAATGTTATCCGACCCCTGATTCCCCACCAGCAGCCAGTGCCCGCTGGGATCGATCTCAAACTGCCGCGGAGTCTTTCCGCCGCAGGAAACATGCTCCACCAGCTTCAGCAGGCCTCTCTTCGGATCGCTCACCGAAAACACCGCGATACTGTCGTTACCTCGATTCGAGGCATACACGAATTTCCCCGTCGGGTGCACCGCGATTTCCGCGCCGCTATTCTCGCCCTTGAATCCTTCCGGTAGCGCGCTCACCGTATTAATCGGAGTGAACCTCTTCAGCTCCGCCTCGAAAAAGAACTCGGTGATATTGGATGTCAGTTCCGTGAACACGTACAAAAACTTCCCCGACGGATGCATCGCCGCATGGCGCGGCCCCGATCCCGGAGGCATCGTCATGAACGCCGGATTCCCCACCGTCAGCGTGCCTTTTTTCGCATCGAAATTGTAAATCGCCACTTCGTCGATCCCGAGATCCGCGACGAGGGCCAGTTTGCTCTTCTCGATGAACCCCACCCAGTGCGGATGCGGCGAAGTTTGCCGGTCGCGATTTGGACCGGACCCGTTGTTCTGAATGAAATCCGTCGCCTCACCCAACCGTCCGCCCGATTCGATGGGCAGTACGGTGATGCTCCCGCCCGAGTAATTCGCCGTCACCGCGAAGTGTCCCGACTTATCGATCGCGATATAGCACGGACCCGACGACTTCACGCTCGCCGAGTTCACCTCCGTCAGTTTGCCGCTACCGCCGTCGATCGAAAACCCCGTCACCGTGCCCTTGTCGACTTCGTTCACGGCGTACAGATATTTGCCGTCGATCGCCAGATAACTTGGCGCCGCCGTGTCGGACACCATCGCGGGCGCGGAAAGCTTGCCCGACTTCACGTCGAAGCTCGCCAGGTAAATCCCTTTTTCCGACGTGCCGATATACACATGCTGCGCGGGCAGCGTTGCCGCCGCGATCAAAATCGCAATGAACGCTCTTACCATCCATTCCCCTTTGTCATCGTTTGGATCCGGCAGAGATAGCTGTCGGCTGTGATATACAGCGTCGATCCGTCGCCATTTAGCGAGGGGCCCCAGTTACAATTCGCCGTCTTCTGCCCCGTATCGATGCGCCCCAGTCTCTTCCCGTCCGCCGCATATACATGGATGCCTCCGGGCCCCGCCGCGAAAAGATTCCCGCTGCGATCGATCTTCATTCCATCCGGCAATCCCGGGTGGTCCTTCACCATCCCTGTCACGTCCACAAACACTTTGCCTTTCCCCAGTGTACCGTCCGCATTCACCGGAAACGCCATCCACACCGCATGATCCGGATCGGAGTTCGCAACATACAACGTCTTCTCATCCGGCGAAAACGCCAGTCCATTGGGACGCGACATCTCCTTGGTCAACAGCGTCGTCTTCCCGTCTTTCCCCAGCCGGAACACCCCGCAATAATCCATCTCCCTCAACGGAGACTCCGGCGACGGCAGCCCATACGGCGGATCGGTGAAATACAAATCGCCATTCGATTTGTACACCAGATCGTTCGGACTATTCAGCCGCTTGCCCTGATAATGATCGACCAGCGTCCGCTTCCCGCCGCCCTTCGTCAGCACCGAAATACGCCGGTCGCCATGCTCGCACGATACTAACCGCCCCTCCGAATCGAGCACCAGCGCATTGCTCCCCGGCTCATGGCTATAAGGCCCCGTCCCCGTGTATCCCGACGGTTTCAGGAACAAACTAAGCCCGTCCTTCTCACTCCACTTCATCACCGAATTGTTCGGAATATCGGAAAAGAGCAGGTAACCGCCGTCATTTCCATGGACAGGCACCCACACAGGCCCCTCCGACCACGCCATCCCCGACGCGAGCACTTCGACGTGCGCATCCGCCCCCAGCAGTTTATCGATTAACGGATTCTCCCGCAGAATCCGCCCCATCGTAGGTCGTGTTTGCGCCATGGCAATCGCCGCGACGGAGAGTAACAAGAGGATCTTCATCATTCGGTCAGTTGTATCATAATAAAACCTTCGCTACAGAACCGCGACCACCGGAAGCGGTCAAACTGGAGGATTTTCTCGATGCCCCGCATAGTCCGCTGTTCTCTGATTCAAGCATCCAACGTGGGCCAGCCCGATCAATCTCTCGCCGAAGTAAAACAAGCGATGATCGCCAAGCACGAGACCTACATCGCCCACGCCGCCGCCGCCGGATCCCAAATCACCTGCCTTCAGGAAATCTTCTACGGCCCCTATTTCTGCGCCGAACAACAAACCCGCTGGTACGATTTCACCGAGCCCATCCCCGACGGCCCCACCATCCGCCGCATGCGGGACCTCGCCCGTCAGCACCACATGGCGATCATCGTCCCCATCTACGAAATCGAGAGCGAAGGCATCTACTACAACACCGCCGCCGTTATCGACAATACCGGCAAATACCTCGGTAAGTACCGCAAGAACCACATCCCTCACGTCGCTCCCGGATTCTGGGAAAAATTCTACTTCCGTCCCGGCAACCTCGGCTACCCGACCTTCGACCTCGGCTTCGTCCGCATCGGCCTCTACATCTGTTACGACCGCCATTTCCCCGAAGGCGCCCGAGCCCTCGGCCTCAATGGAGCCGAGATCGTTTTCAACCCCTCCGCCACCGTCGCCGGCCTCAGCGAGCATCTCTGGAAAATCGAACAGCCCGCCCACGCCGTCGCCAACGGTTACTTTATCGCCGCCATCAACCGCGTCGGAGTCGAAGCTCCGTGGAACATCGGGCACTTTTACGGCACAAGCTATTTCTGCAATCCAAGAGGCCAGATCGTCGCCCAGGCGTCTCGTGAGAAAGACGAGGTTCTAACCGCCGATCTCGACCTCGATCAAATCAGGGAAGTCCGCCAGACCTGGCAATTCTTCCGCGACCGCCGCCCCGATTCCTATGCGGATCTGGTGAAGCCATGAATGTCGTGAATCCAACTGACGAGCGTTTCCCAGACCTCCATCCCGCCCTGACCCCACAAGCCGCGGTCGTCGAGGCAACCCGCTGCCTCTATTGCTACGACGCCCCTTGCACCCAAGCGTGCCCCACCCACATCGACGTCCCGAAGTTCATCAAGAAAATCGCGACCGGCAACCTGCGCGGGTCCGCCCACGCCATTCTCGATGCAAACATTTTAGGTTTGAGTTGTTCCCGCGTGTGCCCTGTAGACGTCCTCTGCGAAGGCAGTTGCGTGATGCATCGCTACAACAAGCAGCCCATCGAAATCGGCCTCCTCCAGCGCCACGCCATGGAGTTTTTCTACGACCACAATCCGGCCCTCACTCCCGCCCCAGACAATGGCAAAAAAGTAGCCTGCATCGGCGCAGGACCCGCGTCTCTCTCCTGCGCAGCCGAGCTACGCCGCCACGGATTCGCCGTCACCATCTTCGACAGCAACCCTTTGCCCGGAGGCCTCAACACCTACGGCATCGCCCAATACAAACTCCGTCCCCCCGATAGTCTGAAAGAGGTCGAGCTAGTCCGCAACATGGGCGCAGAATTCCGTCAAGGTGAAGAACCAGTCGAAGCCGATTACGACGCCATCTTCCTGGGCATCGGCCTGGGCGCAACAAAGCGCCTCAACATCCCCGGCGAAATCGACGCCCTGAAATTCATCGCATCTTACAAAACAGGAACCCCAACAGTCGGCCGCGTAGTAGCCGTAATCGGCGCAGGCAACACCGCGATCGACGCCGCCATCGCGGCCAAGCTTTTAGGAGCGGAGCAAGTCCACATCCTCTATCGCCGAGGCGAATCCGACATGTCCGCCTTCGGCACCGAATACGAGCATGCCAAACAGGAAGGAATCATCTTCCACTGGTGGACGGAAATAGCCGAAAAGCACGCCTACGACATGGTAATCACCGCGATAGGCCAATCCCATCTCCGCGACTTCAGTGACGTAAACCGCGAAACCGGCCAAACATCAAATCCGAAATACTTCGCCGGCGGCGACTGCATCAACGGAGGCCGCGAAGTAGTAGACGCCGCAGCCGACGGTAAACGCGCCGCAATAGGAATCAAAAAATGGCTTGCCCAATGAACGCTCCTGGCTACTGACTATGGCTGACCTGACCACCCTCTTCGCCAATAAAATCCGCTGCCCCAATCCCTTCTGGCTAGCCTCCGGCCCCCCCGCCAACTGCGGCGATCAAGTTATGCGAGCCTTCGACGCGGGTTGGGGCGGAGCCGTCTGGAAAACCCTGGGCGACCCCATTGTCAACGTCTCGTCAAGATACTCCTCCGTCGACCTTAACGGTCAGCGCATGATGGGCCTCAACAATATCGAACTGATCACAGACCGTCCCCTGGAAACGAACCTCCGCGAAATTGCGGACGTAAAAAAGCGCTATCCCCATCACGCCGTCATCGCGTCTCTAATGGTCGATTCCACAAGAGAAGCCTGGCACGAAATCGTGAAGCGCTCCGAAGGCGTCGGAGCCGATGGCTTGGAGCTCAACTTCGGTTGCCCCCATGGCATGAGTGAACGCGGCATGGGCAGCGCCGTCGGCCAAGTCCCCCAATACTGCTCCATGATCACCGAATGGGTGAAAGAGGTAGCGCGGACCCCGGTGCTGGTGAAGCTGACGCCGAACATCACCGACATTCGCCCGGTGGCGCATGCCGCAAAGCAAGGCGGAGCCGACGGACTCTCCGCCATCAACACCATCAACTCCATCACCGGGATCGATCTCGATACTTTCGTCCCCCGTCCCAACGTGGACGGCAAATCCGCTCATGGAGGCTACTGCGGCCCAGCCGTAAAACCCATCGCCCTCCACATGGTCCAGCAAATCGCCGAAGTCGGACTTCCAGTTTCCGGCATCGGAGGCGTATCGAACTGGCGCGACGCAGCGGAGTTCATCCTGCTGGGCTGCCAGAGCATCCAACTCTGCACCGCCCCCATGCATTATGGTTTCCGCATCGTCGAGGATATGATCGACGGCCTGAAAAACTGGATGGACGAAAAAGGCTTCCGCACCATAGAAGACTTCCGCGGCCTGAGCCTCCCCAACGTGAAGGAATGGAAGAACCTAAATCTAAATTACAAGATCGTCGCCAAAATCCATCCCGACAAATGCATCGGTTGCGATCTCTGCTACATAGCCTGCGAGGATGGCGCGCATCAGTGCATCGATATTGATCCACGACCACCGCAGCTAACCGTAACCCCAATCCCCAAACTCGACGGACCCGTATCCGCGCCGCAAATCCGCATACCGCGAGTAGATGAGCAAGAATGCGTAGGCTGCAACCTCTGTGCCCTGGTCTGTCCCGTAGACGGCTGCATCACCATGGAGCGCGTAGATCACGGCATCGCCGCCCAATCCTGGGAGCAGCGCAGTGCCTGTTGACCGTTGCACTAAATCGCGAAAAATGGGGACTGACCACTCTGTCCCAAGGCGCCAGGGTCTCCCGCACGAACAGACACAAGAAATCTCATAGAACCCCAATGAGCACACTAATCCACAACGGCACAGTAGTCACCTCCACCAAAACCTTCCAGGCCGACATCCTGATCGAAGGCGAACAAATCAAAGACATCGCAACAGCAATCCCTCTCGAACGCGCCCACCGAGTCATCGACGCCACAGGCATGCTCCTCCTCCCTGGCGGCATCGACGTCCACACGCATCTCGACATGCCCTTCGGCGGCACCACGTCATCCGACGATTTCGAAACCGGCACCAAAGCCGCAGCCTTCGGAGGCACCACAACGCTGATCGACTTCGCCATCCAGCCCAAAGGCACCAGGATGCGTGACGCCCTCGACACCTGGTGGAAAAAAGCCGAGAACAAAGCCTCGATCGACTATGGCCTGCACATGATCGTCACCGACTTGGGCGAATGCGGCCTCGAAGATATGGACGACATGGTCAAAGAAGGCGTCGCCAGCTTCAAGCTCTTCATGGCCTACCCCGGCGTCCTGATGGTCGACGACGCGACAATCTTCCAAGCGCTAGGCCGCACCGCGAAGAACGGCGCACTCATCTGTCTCCACGCCGAAAACGGCGGCATCATCGACGTCATCGTCAAGCGAGCCATTGCCGAAGGCAAAACCGCTCCCATCTATCACGGCCTCACCAGGCCCGTAGCCGCCGAAGCTGAAGCCGTCCACCGAGCCGTCGCCATGTCCGAAATGTCCGGCGCCCCCGTCTACATCGTGCACCTGTCTTCTGAGGAAGCCTTGAACGAAGTAAGAGCCGCCCGCGACCGCAGCGTGCCAATTTTCGCCGAAACCTGCCCGCAATATCTGCTCCTATCAATTGACGATCTTCGAAGACCCGGCTTCGAAGGCGCGAAATACGTCTTCACGCCACCGTTACGCGAAAAACATAATCAGCCGAAATTGTGGGATGGCCTCAAAGACGATCACCTGCAAGTAGTCTCCACCGACCACTGCCCCTTCTGTTTCGAAGATCAAAAGATTCTAGGCAAGGACGACTTTTCGAAAATCCCCAACGGAGGCCCCGGCGTCGAGAATCGTCTTCAACTCCTCTTCCATCACGGCGTCAACGCCGGCAAGATTTCGCTAAACCGTTTCGTCGAATTGGTATCGACCACCCCCGCGCGCCTCTTCGGCCTCTACCCGCGCAAAGGCGAACTAGCCCCCGGCAGCGACGCCGATATCGTCATCTGGGACCCCAACGCCGAACATCTAATTACCTCCAAAACCCATCACATGCGCTGCGACTATTCCATGTTCGAAGGATTTCAAGTAAAAGGCAACGCCCGCATGGTCCTCTCCCGCGGCGAAGTCATCGTCGAAAATGGAAAATTCCAAGCCCGCACCGGCCGCGGCTCCTTCCTCCGCCGCGAAGCAAAAGGCGGCGCGTGGAAATAGTGCGTCTTGCCCACTACATCGCGAAAAATGGGGACTGCCTACTCTGTCCCAAGGCGCCTACCACCCCTCGCGACACCCCACCACCTCTGCGCCGCGTGGACAGAGCGGGCTGTCCCCACTTTTCGCCCCGTCCACACACCCATGCCCATAGACACCTCTCTTTATAACGAAGACCTGGCCCCAATCCCCCTTGCGCGCCGCACCTGGGGTATCTACAACTACGCGTCCCTCTGGGTAGCCATGAGCGTCTGCATTCCTACCTACATGCTCGCTTCGGGATTAATCGCCGGAGGCATGGCGTGGTGGCAAGCCATCGGCACAATTCTCCTCGGCAACCTAATCGTGCTGATCCCGATGCTGCTCAACGCCCATGCCGGAACAAAATACGGAATCCCGTTCCCAGTCTTCGTGCGCGCCTCCTTCGGAGTTCGCGGCGCAAACGTTCCCGCCGTCTTGCGAGCCCTGGTCGCATGCGGCTGGTTTGGCATCCAAACCTGGATCGGCGGCCAGGCAATCTATGCAATGTTGACGATATTATGGCCGATTAAGGCGTCATCGGCGGGTGTTTTTGCGTGTTTTTCGCTGTTTTGGGTGCTTAATATCGTCGTTATTCTGCGCGGAATCGACACCATTAAGTTCTTGGAGGGCATCGCCGCCCCCTTCATGCTCGCCGTCGGCCTGCTCCTTTTGTGGTGGGTAACCAGCCAGGCCGGAGGACTCGGCCCTGTGCTCAGCACCCCCAGTAAGTTCAAGACAACAAGCGAATTCTTGAAGTTTTTCATCCCCTCCCTTACCGGCATGGTCGGATTCTGGGCGACCGTCGCCTTGAACATTCCGGACTTCACCAGGTACGCTAAATCCCAAAGGGATCAAGCACTTGGACAAGCCATCGGTCTTCCCGCCGCCATGACTTTGTACTCCTTCATCGGCGTCGCGGTGACCTCGGCATCGGTCGTGATTTTCGGCCAGGCGATCTGGGATCCGGTCGTCTTGCTGGGCCGGTTTAACCGCCCGGTTGTAGCGTTTATCGCATTGATAGCACTGCTGATCGCCACCCTAAATACCAACGTCGCGGCCAATGTCGTGTCCCCGTCGAATGATTTTTCGAATCTAAATCCGCGCCGGATTTCATTTCGAACCGGCGGAATGATCACCGGTGTAATCGGCATCATGATGATGCCGTGGAAGTTAATGAGTAATTTCAGCGACTATATTTTCGGATGGCTGGTCGGTTATTCCGGCCTGCTCGGACCGATCGCCGGAATCATGATTGCCGATTATTTCATTCTGCGTAAATGCGAGCTCGATGTGAACGCGCTCTATCAGGCGGACGGCAAATACTCCTATATTCGCGGCGTGAACTGGAACGCGATCATCGCGTTAGCGATTGGAATCGCGGTCGCGCTCATTGGGCTGGTCCTGCGCCCATTGCGCTGGCTCTACGACTACGCCTGGTTCGTAGGCTTTTTCGTTGCAGGCATCTTGTACTTATTATTGATGAAGAAGGAGAAATAGCCATGGTCGCTACAGAAACTCTGCAGTTTTACGTGAATGGCAAGTGGGAAGATTCAGCGGGCGCTTCGCACCCGGTCATGAACCCTGCGATAGGTCAAGTGATCGCCCAAGTGCCGTATGCTACGGCAACGGAAGTAGATCGCGTCGCGAAACTGGCCCACGCCGCGTTCCTGAAGTGGCGCGAAGTGCCGGTGATCGATCGTGTGCAGGTGCTGTACCGCTACAAGACCCTGCTCGACAAAAATGTCGACGGCATCGCGCAAATTCTTTCCACCGAGAACGGGAAAACGTTCGATGACGCAAAGCTTTCCGTGAAGCGCGCGATTCAGATGGTGGAAGTTGCCTGCGGCATGCCGAGCCTGATGATGGGCGATTCGCTCGAAAACGTTGCGCGAGGCATAGACAGCCAATCGATTCGTCAACCGCTTGGCGTTTGCGCCGGCATCACCCCGTTCAATTTTCCGGCGATGGTGCCCATGTGGATGTTCCCGTTTGCAATCGCGTGCGGAAACACCTTCATCCTCAAACCCTCTGAAAAAGTGCCGCTTACGCCGACAAGAACCTGCGAATTGCTACATGAAGCGGGCGTACCCGAAGGCGTTTTCAATCTGATTCATGGCGACAAAGTAGCCGTGGATGCATTGCTTGAGCACCCGTTGGTGCGCGCGCTTTCGTTCGTCGGATCGACGCCGGTGGCGAAGTATATTTACGAAACCGCGGCGAAACACGGCAAGCGAGTGCAAGCGCTAGGTGGAGCAAAGAATCATCTTGTCGTGACGCCGGGAGCGAATCTGGAGAAGACAGTCGAAGCCATTATCAGCTCCGCATTCGGCGCCGCTGGCGAACGATGCCTAGCCGGCAGCGTGCTGGTTCCGGTAGGCGATGTCGCGCAGCCGTTGCTCGATTTGCTGGTCGCTACGACGAACAAAATAAAGCTCGGCATCGATATGGGTCCGGTGGTGACGGACGATCATCGCAAGAAAATCGTCGGCTATATCGAAAAAGGCGTCGCCGAGGGCGCGGAACCGCTGTGCGATGGAAGAGGCGTAAACAAAGAAGGATACTACGTTGGCCCTACTATTTTCGACCACGTGACGCCGCAGATGACGATCGCGAAAGAAGAAATCTTCGGACCGGTGCTTTCGGTGATTCGAGTGGAAACGCTAGATGAGGCCATTGAGCTGGTTAACAGCTCAAAATTCGGCAACACAACGTCAATTTTCACGAGCGACGGCAAGTCGGCAAGGGAATACGCGTCGCGGATCGAATGCGGCATGGTAGGAGTAAATATCGGAGTGGCGGCGCCGATGGCGTTTTTCCCGTTTTCAGGCTGGAAAAACTCGTTTTTCGGTGATTTACACGCACATGGGAAAGATGCGGTGGCGTTTTACACGGAGCAGAAAGTGATTATGAGTCGATGGTTCTAGGAATGATATGATATCAGACAGGTGATATCATAATGCGCATGCTGATCAGCTTGGAAGAAAACGACCGGCAGTGGCTGGAGCTGCGGGCACAAGAAACCGGCAAGCCCATGTCTGAGGTCGTTCGCCAAGCGATCCGGCAGGCGCAAGAAGCGGAACAGAAGCCGATGAAGGATTTGTTAGCGTCGACGAAGGGTCTATGGCGGCAGGGCGATGGGCTCCGCTATCAGCGCCGCATTCGTAAGGAATGGCGTTGAGTGTTTTGCTCGATTCGGTGATCGTGATCGATCATCTGAATGGGGTCTCCGCTGCTACGCGATACCTTGAATCTGTTAAGGAAGCCAGCATTTCCGTGATTACCAGGGCGGAAGTCTTAGCTGGGCTGACACTCTCCGCGGTTCCGGCGGTCACGGAATGGCTGGATCGATATCCGACATTCGCGATCGACCGGCGAACAGCCGATTTGGCGGCCGACTTGCGGCGGCAGTACAAATGGAAACTACCCGATGCATTTCAGGCGGCTGTCGCTCAGCACCAGGGGTTAAAGCTGGCGACTCGCAATACAAAGGATTTTCCGCCGCACCGCCATCGATTTGTTGTGATCCCATACTCCTTGCGATGATCGGAGCGAGGGAAATTCCATGGGCGAACCCCCAACTGGTCCGAGGCTCATCATCGTTTGCGGGCTGCCCGGCTCCGGCAAGACAGCTCACGCCCAGCGGCTTGAGCGGAACTTACGTGCAGTTCGCTTCTGCGCCGATGAATGGATGAACGCCCTCGGGATCAACCTGTGGGAAGGCGAAACTCGTCAGAGAATCGAGGATCTTCAATGGAAGATGGCACAAGAGATTCTCAGTCGCGGTCGCTGCGTCGTTATCGAGTGGGGAACCTGGGCGAGGTCGGAGCGGGATGCCCTTCGGACGGCGGCGAGAGCTCTTGGGGCTGGGGTCGAACTTCACTTCCTCGATGCTCCGGTCGACGTTCTGTTCGATAGAATCCGCAGGCGGAATGCCGAGTCGCCGGCGATATCGTTACAAGACATCGAGAAGTGGGCCGAAATAATTGAGCGACCTTCCCCAGAGGAGATGGCTCTGTTCGATCCCCCGTCGGAAGGTCTTTATAGCTAGATAAACGCCATGGTCTTGACGCCGGAGATGTCGAAGCGCTTTCTACAGCGCATGTTTTTGCACATGGCTTTGTCGTCCATCAGCACCATATAGCTTAGGAACTTGGCGAATCTCGCGCGGTCGCGTTCGTCGGCACCTCTCGGAACTTGATCCAATTTCTTGCGGACCATCCAGCGGAGGTCGTAGGTTTCCTGGGTGCGGCAGTAGGGGCAGTTCAGGAGTGCCGGTTTCGTCGTCGGGGATTCGCGGTAAAAGGATTTTTCTTCCATTAGGCGGTGGCCATTTGTTTTTGGGTTACTTGTTTGAGGCTCGCGTCGAGGCGCAAGGCGAAATCGTCGACGTCGCTTTTTGAAATGTTTAACGGCGGCGAGAGACGGATCACGTTGCCGTAGGTTCCACCTTTACCGATCAAGAGGCGGTTTTCACGGGCCATCTCCATTAGGGCTAGCGTCGCATCGACGGCTGGTTTCTTCGATTCGCGATCCTCCACCAGTTCGAGAGCCTGCATCAGGCCCATGCCGCGCACGTCGCCGATGATCGAGTATTTTCCCTTCATCTCTTCCAGCTTGCCGCGAAGATAGGCACCTGTCTCGGCGGCGTTGATCATGAGGTTGTTGTCGTCTATATAGTCGATGACTGCTTTCGCGGCCGTGGCTGTTACGGGATTGCCGCCGAAGGTCGAAATGGT
>Ga0182024_10013885_pt1 | contig 15645 bp, 17 predicted proteins | sample P32metaG_FD_120480 | JGI IMG/M metagenome (GOLD analysis project Ga0182024, IMG submission 120480) | Permafrost microbial communities from Stordalen Mire, Sweden - P3-2 metaG (Illumina Assembly) | ecosystem: Environmental > Terrestrial > Soil > Wetlands > Permafrost | place: Sweden: Stordalen... | reverse complement strand
TTTACGCTCAAATGCCGACGATTAATCAACTCGTCCGAAAAGGACGAAATAAATTGCGCAGCAAGTCCAAAGCACCGGCCTTGCAGAACTCGCCTTTTCGCCGCGGGGTCTGCATCCAGGTCATGACTCGCACGCCCAAGAAACCCAATTCGGCCATGCGAAAAGTGGCTAAAGTTCGCTTGACCAACGGCTTTGAGGTGATCGCCTACATCCCGGATGAAGGCCATAATCTCCAGGAACATTCCATCGTTCTGGTGCGCGGGGGACGTGTCAAGGATTTGCCTGGCGTCCGGTATCACATCGTCCGTGGCACGTTGGATGCTGCGGGAGTCGAGAAGCGGCGCGTGAGCCGCTCGAAGTATGGCGTAAAGCGCCCGAAAGAGGCAAAAGCTGCCGCCAAGCCTGCGGCGCCAGCCGCAGCCTAGAATTGAATTTATGTCCCGACGTCGTCGAGCAGTTAAGAGGCCGCTGTTGGAAGATAGCAAATTCCACAGCACTTTAGTGTCGCGCCTGGTCAACACTGTCATGAGCAGTGGCAAAAAGACCACGGCGCAGAATATTGTTTATGGCGCTTTCGATCAGATCGCGTCCAAAAACCCGGCCAGCAATCCGCTGGAGATTTTGCAGCGGGCGGTTGATAACGCCAAGCCGCGCCTGGAAGTCAAGCCCCGCCGAGTTGGCGGCGCCACCTACCAGGTGCCCGTGGAGGTCCCGTTGGACCGCCAATTATCACTGGCCATGCGGTGGCTGGTGGATTTGGCAGACGCGCGCAAGGGGACAGCCATGAGAGAGGCGCTGGCCGCGGAAATCATGGATGCTTTCCAAGGTCAGGGTAACGCCATCCGGAAACGTGATGAAGTGCATAAAATGGCACAGGCCAACAAGGCCTTCGCACATTTTCGTTGGTAATCCAGTAATTGTAACAGACGCCCCGCGGGACAAGCACATCGGGGCATTTTTATTATATGACAGAAGCAATTTTAGAAAATAAAGCAGTGGAAAACAAAGCAGTGAACTCGCCCGCTCGTAAATATACGATGGAGTGCACGCGCAACATCGGCATTGCCGCGCACATCGACGCCGGCAAGACCACGACGACCGAACGCATCCTCTTTTACGCCGGCCTGATCCATAAAATCGGCGATGTCGATGACGGCAACACCGTGACCGATTGGATGGAGCAGGAGCGCGAGCGCGGTATCACGATCACTTCGGCTGCCGTAACCTGTTACTGGACGCAGAAGAAGGAAGAGTCGCTGGAGAAGATGTATCCCGCCGTCGGCCATCGCATTAATATTATCGATACCCCGGGACATGTCGATTTCACCGCTGAAGTCGAGCGTTCCATGCGCGTGCTCGACGGCGCAGTGGCTGTGTTCTGCGGCGTGGCCGGAGTGCAACCGCAATCCGAAACGGTCTGGCGTCAGGCGACCAAATACAAAGTGCCCCGCATTGCTTTCGTCAATAAAATGGACCGGACGGGGGCGAACTTTGAAAACGCGGTAGATGATATGCGCAAGAAACTGGGCGCTTATGCTTACCCGATTCAGTTGCCCATTGGCGCGGAGGACAATTTTGAAGGCGTCATCGACCTCATCAGCCAGCGTGCCATCACCTGGGGCAAAGGCGAAGTCGCCAAAGAAGGTCTGAGCTATGTCATCGGCGATATTCCGGCGGATTTGCAGGAAAAAGCCAAAGCCGCCCTTCACGAACTGCTTCATGCTGTGGCCGACAAGGACGACGAAGTGGCCGAATTGGTCATCCATGACAAACCGGTTCCGCCGCAAGTTCTCAAAGCCGCCATTCGCCGCCTGACTTGCAAAATCGAACTGGTCCCGGTTCTCTGCGGTTCTGCCTTCAAAAAGAAGGGTGTTCAGCCGCTGTTGGATGCCGTTGTCGATTATTTGCCCAGTCCGCTGGACATTCCGGCGATGACTGGCCAGGAGCCGGGAACGGACAACATCGTTGTCGTCGAACCCGGCGACAATAATAAATTCTGTTCGCTCGCGTTCAAACTTTGGACTGATGTCTATGCTGGCAAGCTGGTGTTCTTCCGCGTCTATTCCGGAACGCTCAAGAAGGGCGATACCATTTACAATCCGCGCACTCGCAGACGAGAACGCGTGGCCCGCCTGATGATTATTCAGGGCAACGAGCGCAAAGATGTTGAAGCGGTGTATTCCGGCGACATCGCCGCGCTGGTCGGCCTGCGCAATATCGTCACGGGCGATACTCTCTGTGACGAGGAATTCGATATAACGCTGTTTCCGCCAACTTTCCCCGAACCTGTCATCAGCATGGCGGTGGAGCCGAAAACAAAGGCCGACCGCGAGAAGCTCGGCGAAGGTTTGCAACGTTTGGCGGAGGAAGATCCGACATTCCGTTGCTTCCACAACGAGGAAACCAGCCAGCTCATCATTGCGGGCATGGGTGAATTGCACCTGGAAATTATCGTCGATCGTCTAAAGCGCGAATTCAAAGTCGAGGCCAGCACAGGCGCGCCGCAAATCGCCTATCGCGAGACCGTCACTGGCTCCGCTGAAGGCGAAGGCAAGTACATCAAACAATCCGGCGGACGCGGTCAATACGGCCATGCCTGCATCAATCTGGTTTCCCAGGAACGCGGCAAAGGCGTTGAGATCCTCAACAAGATCGTCGGCGGCGCTGTTCCCAAGGAATACATCCCTGCAATCATTGACGGCATTGAGGAAGCCTGCAAAAGCGGCGTCTATGCCGGTTATCAGGTCATTGATATCAAAGTTGAAATCATCGATGGTTCCTTCCACGAAGTCGATTCCAACGAAATGGCTTTCAAAATGGCGGGCATTTTCGCCCTTAAGGACGCTTTCAAGAAGGCCAACCCGATCATCCTGGAACCCATCATGAAGGTCGAAGTGGCCACGCCCGCTGAATATCAAGGCGACCTCGTCGGTGATATTAGCCGCCGTCGTGGCAAGATTAATCAAATTGAAACCAAGGCTGACCAGACGATCGTCAGCGCCGATGTGCCGCTGGCGGAAATGTTCGGTTACGCCACAGCGATCCGTTCGCTTTCCAAGGGGCGCGCATCATATTCGATGGAGCCCTTGACATTTACTCAGGTTCCATCCAGTGTCTTGAGCGTCATTCTGGAGCAATCGGGCAAGAAGCCCGCGGCCAGGACTTAAAGTATAACATTAATTTGATTTGTTCTTTTTATGGCGGGACAACGCATTCGAATTCGATTAAAGGCCTTTGACCATCGCGTCATCGACCAGTCGGCCCACGACATCGTCGAGACAGTCAAACGCACCGGCGCCCGGGTGGCCGGTCCCATTCCCCTTCCCACGCGCGTGGAACGCTTCACCGTATTGCGCTCGCCGCATTCGGACAAAAAGTCGCAGGAAACTTTTGAGCAGCGCACCCACAAGCGTCTGCTGGACATCATCGAACCCACAGCCAAGACGGTGGACGAACTTAAGAAGTTGAACCTGCCCGCCGGCGTGGACATCACCATCAAGATTTAACCATTCCTTTCCCATGCTCGGACTTCTCGGAAAAAAACTCGGCCAAACCAGCGTCTATGACGCTCGTGGCAATCTCGTGCCGGTGACGATCGTCCTGGCCGGCCCCAACCGTGTCATTCAAACCAAAACGGTCGAGTCCGACGGTTACAACGCCGTCCAATTGGGCTTCGACGATCAAAAAGAGCATCGCGTCACCAAGCCGTTGCTTGGGCACTTCAAGAAATTTTCCACCACTCCCGTCAAGCGAGTGCGTGAGTTCCGCGATTTTACCCTTCAAGTCAAACCCGGCGATGTGGTCGGCCCGGGAATTTTCGCCCAAGGCGATTTTGTGGATGCCATCGGCGTCACTAAAGGCCGCGGGTTTGAAGGTGTGATGAAACGGCATAATTTCCGCGGTGGCGATGCGTCGCACGGAGCCAAAGGCTGGCGTCGCCGTTCCGGGGCCATCGGGCAGCGTCTCTTTCCCGGCACCGTTATGCGCGGCATGAAAATGCCCGGCCACATGGGCCAGGTTCGCCGCACCGCGCAAAATCTTCAAATTGTCCAGGTGCGCGAGGCTGAGAATCTACTGTTAATCAAAGGTGCCGTTCCCGGTTCCAACAACGATTACGTCGTGATTCGGGAAGCAAAGAAATTGCCCAAAGGTTCAGAACGGGCCAAGCGCCGGCTGGCAAATCAAACCGTTGCCGCGCCGCAAGCCGTGGCCGGGGGCAAGGAAAAAGCGGCCGCCGCGCCAGCCAAGGCCGAAGCCAAAAAGAAGTAATTTATGAAGCTTACGGTCAAAGACATTCAGGGCAAGGACCAGGGCGAAGTGGAGGTCAAACTTGTGCTGATCGAAAATGGCAGGGGCACCGAGGCTGTTCACCAGACCGTCGTCGCCTACAATGCCGCCCAGCGCATGGGCACGGCCTGCACCAAGAATGTTGGCGAAGTCGCCGGCACGAACAAGAAACCGTGGCGGCAAAAGGGCACTGGCCGCGCCCGCGCCGGTTCTTTTCAGTCGCCGTTGTGGCGAGGCGGCGGCGTGGTCTTTGGACCCAAGCCGCGCGATTTTTCCAAGAAAGTCAACCGCAGCACCCGTCAACTGGCCCTGCGCAAGGCCCTCAGCGAACGCCTCAAGGCCGGCGACGTTGTTATCGTGGACGAATTCAAACTCGCTTCTCCCAAGACCAAGGAATTCCTCGGCATTCTTTCGGCGTTGGAAGTGGAAGGCACTGCGCTCATCGTTGGCCACGCCGCCGACAGGAATCTTCAGCTTGCCTCGCGCAATGTCGGCCGGGTGGTATTGGCGACCGGCGATTCGCTTAATACCTACCAGGTGCTGCGCAGCGGGAAATTAGTCTTTACCCGCGGCGCGTTCGAACAAGTCGAGAAGCGGCTGACCCAGGAATGACATGAACTCTTTCGAAATCATCAAGACCGTGCGCGTGACCGAAAAGGGCACCCGTCAATCCGAAAATTATAATCAATACACCGTTGTTGCCGACCGCCGCGCCAACAAGACTGAGATCCGGCACGCCGTCCAGGAGCTATTCAAGGTCAAGGTGCTGAAAATCAATACTCTCAATGTCCGCGGCAAGGCACGCCGCAGCCGCACGCCTTTCGAAGGCCGCGCCCCGCACTGGAAAAAAGCCATCGTCACCCTGAAAAAGGACGACAAAATCAGTTTGGCCTAAGCCTGCGCATGGGGCACTCTCTGGCGGATGCCATGAGAATTCAACGACGAGCCAGAATTTTTCCCCGCGCTCTTGCCGCAGCCGCTCTGATAAGCGGTTTCGCCATTTCACAATTCCCGCTTCACGCGGAGTCTCCAACGGTCGCTGCGGTCATTCAAAACGAGCCGCTTCATTCGGGCCGAATCGATCCGATGCTCTTCGGCAACTTCATTGAACTTCTCGATGATCTTGCGCCGGGAATGTGGGCCGAAATGTTGAATGACCGTTCCTTCGAGGGTATCATTCCAGCGGCGCATTGGTCTTACTTCGATGGCAAACCCGATTTCTGCGACCGGCAGTGGAACACAAATGAGACTTGGCGCATCGATACAAATCATCCTTTCAATGGCGCTCGTTGCGCCAAATTGACTCCTTCGCATAAACATCCGGCGACATTGGCGCAATCTGGTCTGGCCGTGAAAAACGGCATGAGCTACCAATGCTCGGGCTATTTTCGTACGGACGGCACGGTCACGGTCGTGGCCGTGCTCAAGACTCTGCTGCCTGATGGTTTATGGATGACGCTGGCATCGGCGCGATTTCCTGCATTATCTGATGAATGGCAGCGATACTCACTGCACCTTAAGTGCCACGGCCTGACTGACCGCGCGGTCTTTGAGTTGCGCGCGGAGGGTCAAGGCCATGTTTGGGCCGACAAACTCTCGCTCATGCCGGCGGACAACTTGCAAGGCTGGCGGCGCGATGTCGTGAAGGCCATCAAAGACGTTCGCCCCGGTGTCGTGCGATGGGGCGGTTCGACCTGCGACCCCGGCCAGTACCGTTGGAAGAACGGCATCGGCGACCGCGATGCGCGCACACCGTTCATCAACAAAATTTGGGGCCGCATCGATCTAAACGATGTCGGAGTCGATGAATTTTGCCAATTTTGCGAACTTATCGGCGCCGAGCCGCTGATTTGCCTGAGCTTTTCCGATGGCGCCCAAAGCGCGGCCGGCCTGGTCGAATACTGCAACGGCCGGACGGACACCCCCTGGGGCGCGCGCCGCGCCGCCCACGGCCACCCTGCGCCGTATCGTGTCAAGTATTGGCAAGTCGGGAACGAAATCAGCGGCGACGATGCCAATTACCTCGCGCAATTCGGCGATTTTATCCGGCTCATGAAAAAGGAAGACCCGACTATCCAATTGTTGACTTCATTTCCATCCCAGCAGTTACTGACGCGATTCGGCTCGGACATTTTTTGCGTTTGTCCGCATCAATACACGCCGGATTTGGCCGCCTGCAATCATGATCTTTCCGGACTTTCAATAATGCTTGACACCACTCCCGGTTGCAGCCATGTGAAAATCGGAGTGACCGAATGGAACATCAGCGGCGGCGATTGGGGACTGGAACGCGGACGGCAAATGACCTTGGGCGCGGCCCTGGCCAACGCCCGATACCTGCACGTGCTGATGAGGCATTCGGACGCGGTCAAGCTCGCCTGCCGCTCCAACATGGCCAACAGTTATTGCGGCGCAATCATCGAAACCGATCCCGCGGGTGTGCTCAAGCGCCCCAGTTATTGGGTCATGCAACTTTACGCCCGCCATGCCAAACCGATTCCGCTGCGAAGCAGCCAGCCGGAGAGCGGGCCGGACATTTTCGCCTGCAAATCCGCCGACGGAAAATCGCTGGCGCTCTTTTGCGTCAATACGAAGGATGAACCTGTGGCATGGTCCTTCCAGGCCTCAGGCTTCGCCGGCTCTGTCCGCGTCATTTCCGCTGAAGCCGTGTGCGACATGGAGGATGCCCGGCAGCCGGATGTAGTCAATCATTGGGAATCGCCGGATCGGGTGAAGACCATTCCCCTGCCCTTCTCACCAACGAGTGTGCGCTTGCCCCCGCTCTCGGCCACCGCCATCGAATGCGCAACCCAATGAAATTTAAGACTTTGTGGATTTCCTGTCTCGAAACTTCGGCGATGCAGCTCTTAAGTTAAAGCTGTTGATCCATTCGATCTGCCTGGTGCTTTGTTCCATGAATTTATGGGCGGACTCCAACACGAATCAGCTTTCACTACGAGTAGGCGCCGGCCAACCATTCGACTTCATTTGGATTAAGCCTGGAAAATTTGTGATGGGAGCGCCTGACTCGGACAAGCTGGCCGAAGCGGAGGAAAAACCGCAGCGGCCGGTCCAGATTGAGCACGGGTTCTATTTGGGCCGGACGACAGTGACGGTGGGTCAGTTTCGGCAATTCGTGCTGGAGACCGGTTACAAAACAGACGCGGAGACCGATCAACGGCCTCATTATCAAGGAGGCCACGGCTACAACGCGACGCGCCACCGTTTCGAAGGTTATTATCCGCAATATACGTGGCGCAATCCAGGCTGGCCGATGACAGACTCTTTCCCGGTGGGCGATGTAAGCTGGAACGACGCGGTGGCGTTTTGCAAATGGTTTGGCACAAAAACAACGATGAAGGCGCGCCTGCCGAGCGAGGCAGAATGGGAGTATGCGTGTCGCGCGGGCACGACGAACACTTTTTTCACCGGGGATGATCCGGCCAGCCTGCGGGGGTACGCCAACGTGCCGGACTTATCGCTGCGCGCGCAACTGGGCGAACCGCCCGATGCGTCCACGTTTCCGTTCGATGACGGGTATCCGTTCACCGCGCCGGTGGGCAGTTTCAAGCCTAACCCGTGGGGCTTGTACGATATGATCGGCAATGTGTTTCAATGGTGCGCCGATGAAATTCCGGGTCCACCTCCGAAGCGAATCCTTCGAGGGGGCTGTTATAATCAAAATATAGAGCTCTGCCGCTGCGCTGCACGCGGATTCGGTAAACCGTGGAGCCGCTATAGTTATACCGGGTTTCGCATTTTGCTGGCGCGACAGTAATCTTAATTGAAACTTGCTGGAGCCACAGACTTGTGGGAAATTATAGCGGTGAAAACGCTTACGGTTGACTCGCAGCAGCGCATCCAAATTCCCGATGCACCGCCCGATACTGTCTTTACGTACGAAAATCACGGCAATGGAACCATCACGCTCACTGTCGTGAAAACTGAACCGAAGCAGCGATTTCCCAAGGGAAGTTTAGCGAAATATCTAACGGAAGAGCGGGATAGAGAACAACTTGCGATTCTTAAAGGCTGCGTCCAAGGGCCGCAATGAAGGACCAGTTTGACGTCTGGCAGTTCGATTTTCCAGGTAAAGGCGTGCATCCCTGCGTGCTTATCTCTCACCCGGACATTTGTGCTCGCGCGCGCATCGTCAACGTCCTCTTCTGCACGAGCCAGCGCCAAAGCCGCAACCCTCACGAATTTGAAGTGATGCTCAATGGGGCTGATGGATTGGACTGGGAAACGTTCTGCGATTGTTCGGTTATTTATGCGATTGACTCCGAAGGTCTGTTTGGAAAAAAGGGACACGTTAACCTTGAACGCAGGCGGGCTATCCGCTCCACCATCCGTGATATGTTTCTCCTTGCGGAAATGGATTAATTCTTCAAGAAGGACCTGCCGCCTGCCTCGAATCTGGGACCTCTCATGGCACGCTTGATTCGAGGCTGAATTTGCGGCACAGTGGCAGCATGAGCGCGACCGAGGCTGAAATCTGGAACCGGACGATTCGTCCGGAGATTGGAGATCTGTCTCCGATTGCCGCACAAGAATTCCTTCGATGGCATCTCAGCGATAGTGGTGCCGAACGCGTTCGGAATTTGTCTGGAAAAGCAAATGCCGGCACATTAAAGCCCGAAGAAGAAAACGAATTGGATTTCTACCTTAATGTGGCGCGAGCGCTTGAGTTTCTTAAGTCAAAGGCGCGGCTTTCACTTCGGGAACAACCCCATGCGAGTTAAACTGGGTCGCTTTGACAAAGCGCAGAATGAAATAATGCTTCCTGGCCGATTCGGATTTTCTGGCAAAGCTAAATCCCGCACAGGCGGTTAACCAGAAAGTCGCGGAATGCGTCCAAGTCCTTCCATTCCGTGGCCACATCCATTTGCTTCGCTTGGCTGTCAATGACAGTAAAACCGTCATCGGTCACGCGCAGACCAAGCCGCTCCATCTTGCAAAAACTCTGCGAGAACGCGAGATAGACAGCGACCGTATCGAAGAGCGTTGAAGAATGAGCCTCCGCGTCCGCCGCGTGTCCACTCGCCCTGCTCCAAATGCGATAATTTTCGATGATCGTGGCCGCCACTTGATCGGTTGAGCGCAACATCCTCTGGTAGCGCGCGCCGTCGAGCGTGACCAAGCCGCACGTGTCTAGTGGAGTAATTGCGATGTCCCAATTTGCCGCAAGCACCTTTTTTGCGGCGGCCGGATTGGCTTTAACATTCCATTCCGCGCACGGCGTCTTTGCTCCTCCATAACCAAGCCGCACACTGCCATCCATTCCGACAATGCGCGCGTTTTGGACAATGCGCGGCTCACGTTCCAGCGCCGCGGCGACATTTGGCATCGGACCAATGCAGATCAAGGTCACTGGCTGCGGCGAAACCATGATCGTGTTAACGATTGCGCCCACGCCAATGTCATGAACGCGGCCCGGATACGAACTTAAATCGTAATCCCGGACCCATTCCGCCTGCGCTCCTTCGCCGCGAGGTTCTACGTCCGGCCCGACGGCGATGGGAATGTCCGCGTGGCCGGTCCTCTCCAGGAATTTTGCCAAAATCCTGGCCCGATAATGCGATTTGCCGTACTCCGTCGCGACCAGTTTCAGGTTCAACTCAGGACACCTGAGCAGAAAGCCCAATGCCCACGTATCATCAATATCGTCGCCGATGTCCGTCGCCAGAATGACGGGAATGGGACGCGCCGGGGAAGGCCCAGATGATCGGCAACCTGCAAAAATGCCCGCCGCCAAAGCGGCCCCTGTCGAGCTTTTGATAAACGTACGACGATTCATTTTCATTTGGCAGTTGGACACAATTCAAGCAACTGAAAACCGTTTGCGGCAAGCCGAATGTCAAGAAATCCACCGACAAGGTTCGAAGTAGAAATCGGATCAGAATAACTTTTTGCAACGCCATATTCGGATCCGAATCCTCGCAATTGGAAACTGGCCGATTCCGACGCAAGATTGACCAATACCAAACTGATTCGGCTGGTGTCCTTCCATTTCACCGCAAAGCACTGAGGCAACCCGGTGTCGCAGAATTCCATCTCGCCGCGGCCGATGACCGTTTGTGGAAGCAACGACAACAAATGGTCATAAAAAGCGGTCACTTCCTCGTTGGGCGATTCCGGCCAGTATTCGGCGAATTGCACGGGCGTACGCTGGCGCGCGCCGGTCAATTGTCCATCATGCAGCAAACGCGCGCCCGGCTGCGACAATAGCAGAACCGCCGCCGCCTTTTGTTCCGGCAGCGTCATAAGCGATGCAATTCGCGGCTCATCGTGATTCTCCAGGAATCGCACTGGATTGAATTTCCCGGCGACCGCCCGCACCTGCCGCTGCAAGGCGGGGAAATCTCGATGCGTCAAGTAGTCGTAGAATCTTTTGTCGTAAACGCAATCGAATCCCAACTCCTGCAAACGCGGTTCGAGGTCCCAATATGCTTCGGCCATGAACAAAAACTGCGGATGCTCTTTTTTGACGGCGGAAATTGCCTCATTCCAAAATTCCGCCGGCGGCGCAGGTTGGGATATGGGAAACTGCGCCCAGGTTTTTTCAAATATCTCATTGAGCACCAGCATGGCCATGTCGCAACGCGCGCCATCGCACTCCGCCGCGACCGATTGCAGTGCCTCCGTCATTGCAGTCCGGGTGCCTGGGAGCCGATAATCAAGCTGCGCCGTATCCGCCCAGGCGGCAAAATAAGGATCTTTGCCGTGTGCGACCCAACTCGCTCCGCCGGCGTGCTCGACACGGAAAGTTTCGGGCTTCGGCGATGAGCTTCGGACAAACAAACTGTTTTTCTCGATGAGCCAGCGATGGTCCAAGCCAACGTGATTAGGGATAAAGTCCAGCACCAACCTCAAGTCGTGCTGATGGAGACGGCTGCGGAATTGGCGCAACGCCGCCGGTTCACCCAATGATTCGGCCACAGTGTAATCGGCAATGGCGTAAGGCGAACTGACCAGTTTTTCCTCTCCACCAACTCCGAAAGCCTCAACACTCTGCGCGCGAAGGTCTGCTTGCGCGCGGGCGATGGCGAGAGTCTTTGGTCCGGTCGTCCACACGCCCATCAGCCAGATATGCGTGAAACCGTTTTCTTTCCAGCCGGCAATTTCCTCCTCGGGGACAGAAGCCAGCGTCGCAGGCTTTCCAAGTCGATTTGCCAGTGCGCGTAACCAGCACCGCGTGTTAATTTCAAAAAGCAAAGGCGGAGACATCAACTATTCAGAAGCTTCATCGCCCGGCGGGCATCGGAGACGCGCAGAATTAACAGGCCCTTTTTCGCATCCGGCGGCGTCGCGCAGTAGGCATATTCGATGTTGATCTTCCCTTTGGCGAGCTTATGGGCCATTTTGGCCAACGAACCGGGCTTGTTGTCGCCCGTTATCATCAAGACATCGTCCTCCACTACCAACGTGCCGTGTTCTTCAAAGACAAACAGGGCCTTCTTGGGATCGCTCAAGACCATGCGCACCACACTATGATCAACCGTATCGCTGCAGGAGATCGCGTAAATGTTGATCTTGGCGGCACTGAGCGCGTCGCAGACCCGGGCCAGCATACCCGGCCGATTTTCCAGAAACAGAGCCAACTGCTTTGCTATTTGCATAATTCTCCATTCTCAGAAGCCGCCGTGGCGGCAGGGGTTGCCGCAATCATAACACTCTCTGGAAAAATTACCATCAGGCAGCCGCTTTTCCTTCGTTGCGAATTGCCAGCCATCGCATTCCCAGCAGCGTAGCGATTTCCACTAGATAATTATACTCTTTTTCCTTGAATTCGTATCAGGCGTCGGCCATACTGACCATGCCGTATGAGTTTACCCCAAGTTAAACCAGCAGGGAGACTGGAGGAGAAACATCGAAAAGCACTGGTCAGTCTGCTGGCCGATGAGGACGCAAAAGTCTATCAAACGGTGCGCGCAACCATCCTCGCCTACGGCCCCTCAAGTTCCGATTGGTTGCGCGAACATACGCTCAGCAACGATCCCGTCCTGCGCCGTCGCGCCAACGAAATCGTCGATCATCTTGCCCGCCAGGATGCCGACACCCAATTTCTGGCCTTCTGTCTCAGCCAAGGCGAAGACTTTGACCTCGAGCAAGGCGTCCTGCTGCTCTGCCGCACTCAATATCCACACATCAGCCTCGAAGCCTATTCCGCGCTGATCGACGATTACGCGGGCGAACTGCGCCAGCGCCTGGATTTGAACGGCCCCATCGACCAGGTCATTCGCGTTATCAATGATTACCTGTTTCGGGAATTAAAATTCACCGGTGACGAGCAAAATTTCTACGATCCGGAAAACAGCTACTTCACCTGCGTCCTGGATCGGCGCATCGGCAACCCCATCAGCTTAAGCCTCCTCTATTTGTTGCTGGCCCGGCGATTGCGCCTGCCCATTGCCGGCATCGGTCTGCCCGGAAATTTTCTGTGCCGATTCCAATCCAGCCGCGCCGAGATTTACATCGATGCCTTCCACGGAGGACGCGTGCTGGTTAAGGCAGACTGCATCAAACTCGTCATGCAATTGCAGCATCGCTTCGACGACAGTTTTCTCGCGCCGATGACCCCGCGCCGCATCCTGTTGCGGATCTGCGCCAATCTTCATCAGGTTTATAGCCAGAAAAAATCCGCCCACCAAGCCGAGCGCTTGCAGCGTTATCTGGTCGCCCTGGCCAAGTAGAATCACCGCTCCGGCGGCGATGTCAAAATTTCCTTCGGTAGGGTCGAGAATTCGTGAAGCCTTGACTCGATTTCCTGGTATGAACGTACGAGGACCCCACCCTTCCCCCCATAAGAGTTAACCTACTGTCGCAGCACATTTTTCCCTCTCTCTCCGCTTGCGGGGAGAGAGATGGAGAGAGGGGTCCCATCATCTTTTAAGGTGAACGACGCTTCTCCATTGAGGGACCCCAAAATTACACACTGTTACGGCTCGTTTTTCGGGGCGGTCGACACGGAGTAGAACCAACTAGCGTCTCGTGTCAGCGTGCCAATGGGACTGCCCGGTCCCCCGCCGGCCCGGGCGTTGATCACGGTGCGATCCGTCCAATGTTTGATTTGGGCGTGACCGTCACAATAGGACATCCCGCAAGCCTCGTTGTGATAGGTAGCGGGAATATCGATCCAGGCAATTTCGGTCGGGATTTCGAGAAAATAACCGTCGTTGATGGTCCACGGGTTTTCATCGATAAAAAGCCAGGTGTTGGCGGGTCCCGGTCGCGTTAGATCCCCCGTCTTTTTGTAAACTAGAAAAGGATACGGCGCGGCGTAAGCCGAATAAGCATCCGCGGACGGATTAATCCAGGCATTCATGGACACGCTCCGAAGTCGATTGGTGCCAGGGCCACCTAATGGATGCACCTGGCCGCTGGCATAAGTGCTCGGGTCGGCAGGACAACGGTAGGAGCCGGGACTTCCCACATAAGCATAAAGAAGACCTGCCCTTAGCCAGGGAAGGCTGATTTGTTCCCCCGCCACGGCCGCACCCTGCGACATGTCGTCCGGCACCCATTGCGGGTCCACGGGGTTGGGCGCATTGGCCGTGCCGCCCGGCGAATCGCCGTTATTGCCATTGATGACGAAATTCTCCTTGAAATCGTTGTTGTAGAGCGTCCACGCCAGCGTCAACTCTTTGAGATTATTAATGCAACTGGCGCCCTGAGCTTGCTGCTTTGCCCTCGACAAAGCCGGAAGAAGCAGAGCAGCCAAAATCGCAATGATGGCGATGACTACCAGCAACTCAATCAGCGTGAACCCACGTCTTGATATGTTGAGATTGCGATTCATCATGTTGACATTCGTTTCCGCCTGGCCAAGACCACGTTGCGGCTATGCTCAAAGAGCCGCTTTCAAAGCACAAACAGGAAACCAACCCATTGTGAGCCTGCTAACCGCGTATGTCAAGCCTTGGAGCCAACCGACGCCGGGAGCACCCCCCCGCTTTTCCTTCACCATTGTGATTGAGGGAGAAGGTCAGGATGAGGGGGAGCTAAATTGCTATTCCATCTTTGGTTGGCAACGCGAATATAAAGGCCCGCACCCTGTTCTCTCCCCGGTTTGAACCTCGTGAGCGCACACACTCGAAGCCGCTCCAACTTGGTCAAGTACCATAATATGCGATTATGTGGGACCCCATTTCGTTTTCCCTCCTGCTTCCGGGGAGCGTGCGCGCCCTCGCGTGCGGCGGTTGGCGCCCCGCCGACAGCAATTGGGACACGGAGGAGAGATCTGTGTATTTTTCCAGATTTCAATGGATGTTCTTCGCAATGAAGTGCCCGCGAGGGCGCGGGCGCTCCCCAAGCCAATTGAATCACGCGGTTAATTATGTCGATTTCGCCTATTCCAAAACTCATCCAAGATTTGCTGGAATTCAAACCGGTCTTAATTAGTGTAAAAAGTGAGGACTCACACCGGCACACCGGCATAAAAAAACTCCTTGGAAGGTCAGCTTGCGATTGACTCACCAAAAGTTCATGGATTGCTCGATGTTTGCACCATGTTCCAATTCATATCAAAATGCAACGAAAAGCCCATAAAAAGCCACTTGAAGCGCGATCAACGGGGGCAGTCCGGCTACACTGATAAACTGATAAATTGGAGCTAGGAAGTAAAGGCACGCATGAAGGTAGGCTTAATCAGGGTGTCGAAATCCGCTCGCCTTATTTCGCGTGCAATAAAAGGATACTTCCCTCTAATCTTTGAAAGCGGCACTCCATGAACGCAATATTGCTTCATTACAGCAATCCGTTCCTTGACGTAACCGGCATCATTGAGTCCTAGGCGGTTAATCGTACTTTCGACACTATTGCGGACAATTCTTGATGCAGTCGGATCGGGTTGAATACGAAATGTAAAAAAATCCAATTGAAACCAGTCGCTGTCAATTGCTAACGGATCCATAACATCTAACGAGTCATCCTTACGATGGTTCAATTGAGAACGACAGAGTCGATAGTTGGTCCACTCGTAAGCAAGTTCGGGACAAATTGATTTCGGTAAAAAGTGGTCAACGGACGTATTACCTGTTAACCGCACACTGTTCCTGCGTGCTGTCCACGACGCGCAATATAGGCAAATCCCGCCATATAAATCATAAAGTTGATCGTGAGATGCCATCCAATATTCCCGGGTCCTCCACTGTGCATTAGTTGGTTTCGGCGTAGTAGCCAAAAATGTCTTGCCTTGGATTCGAACTTTGGCATTAAAGTCTGGAGGTTCGGGATAACCCAAGCGCACTGGCTCCGTTCTTTTGGCTCGTCACGTGCCAGATCGCCCGGCACCACAGCCGCAACGGAAAATGGCTGTCTTGGAAAATGGTCCCTGCGGTCACCGTTGCTTGGTGTCGG
>Ga0182024_10013884_pt1 | contig 15645 bp, 18 predicted proteins | sample P32metaG_FD_120480 | JGI IMG/M metagenome (GOLD analysis project Ga0182024, IMG submission 120480) | Permafrost microbial communities from Stordalen Mire, Sweden - P3-2 metaG (Illumina Assembly) | ecosystem: Environmental > Terrestrial > Soil > Wetlands > Permafrost | place: Sweden: Stordalen... | reverse complement strand
TGCCTCCTTCACCCAACAATGACAGCACCTCAAAGCGGTCATGAACCAGCTCGCCGGCTTTGAGCACACGGCTGCCTGATTGGTCGGCATCTGTTTGGTTCACAGGTTCAATGAAATCAGGCAATGGTTAGAGCTTCTCCCGTTGTCGCTGGCAACGCTTTATATATGCCCTGAATTCGTCCGAGGCGTCAATTCGCAATGGCGCTTGCGTGCCGAATACCTTCTGGTGTCCTGGCTCGCTTGTGGGTGATGGACTGCTGTAGACTTATAACAGGACCGAACGTCGTTGCTTGAAACTGATCAATGAAGCATCCACGTTTGCCAGAACGCCCGGTATGGTTATTTGGGCACAAGCCGGCGCTGTCACCAAGACTGAAATGCTCAAAAGCACCGTCAGTGTGTGGAGCGTCTTTTGATTCAATCGCATGGCTTTGCCCTGGTATTTTGTAGTGACTGCACCGGGGGACATCGAAGGTGGGTGATGGCATAGCGTTCAACGTTTACAACGTCCAACAGTGCAATCGGTAACCCCCGCGATGGTATCCGCAAAAGATCACATCGCTGGAATAAACGAGATGCGCGGCACCAAGTGGATGTAATCTTTCGGCGCAATCACACATGTGAATGCATTGTTGCTCGAGCGATTTGTGATCGATCAAGTAAAGCGAGCCGAAGCGATCGACGCAATACATTTCCCCACGTTTTTCAATGTACATCACCGGGCTGGCACCATTTCCCCATGCTGGCTCCATTTCGAAAGGTGCTTGCAACAAAATGGAGCCATCCATCAAGCTTAGCCTGGCAATGCCGCCGCCCACAAGACCTACGTAGTCGTCTTCGTTTGTGCTGGTTGGTGAATAACCACATGCTGTTATCTCATCGTCGCTGCAGAAAAGCAGTTTGCACCAGAACGGTAGTCTTTGCAGCCAATGTAGCTGACCGGGGACAATATTACCCTCTGACTCAACCAATGAACAAAAGCCAAGCCGCTGACCGGCTGCGAAAAGCAGGTGTTGCTTCTCCGAATCAACGTACAAGGCCGTTACAAATCCGAAATTTTCAAAGTGGCACCCCCCTGGCAGTGTGACCAGGTCTTGCGCTGTGGATGAACCATATTTAGTGTGATAATCTTGCAGAAATTCCTCCAGATTCATCGAAATGAATATTCCCGGTTTGGTCGGTGCTTCGATTTTGAAATTACCGGAGGAGCTGCTAATCAGCCGATTATTCACCAGATAGGTGTGTTCTGCATCTGGGATCCATCGGAAACGACTTTGAGGCAGAAGTTCGAGATTGAAATTTGCATCGTTTCCTTTCTCGCCTGCAGCGAAACTGTTCTCTAGTGCGCTAAAGCGACGTACAATGCCGAGATGATTGACTGCATAAAAAGCCCCGGATTTTTCAAATAAGATGTCGTGAAAGTCGAGATCGAGAAGAGCTCGGTCGTCAGTCAGTGGCTCGGCCGTGTCATAGAATCTGGCTATGTTATTAAGCTTTTCTCTTTCTAGATCGGGAAATACAATTTGCAGATTGCGATCTGTATTTCCTACAAACAGCATCCCATTGTGCGCGCCCAGATATCCAATACCAGTCGGCGGAACAGCATGCACCAGTCCTTGCGCACTGACGTCGATTATCTTGTGACTTGTGGCGAAGGTTTGCATGGTTTCAGAGCCTATCCCAGGATCACTTGCTGATTAACTGAATTTCTGCTCTGCGACTTTCAGAACATCATTTACGGAAATGGAATGCATGCAGGATTCGGCGGGAGAGCGGACGCATTGCCAGGCTTGCGGTTGGTAATCGACGAGTGAAGTCAAATGATTATTACCTGTCGCAGTGAAGCCGCGATAGCACTCGGGAGCACAGTCAAAAGCAGCCTCGACTTTGGCGCAATGTGAATAGTTTCGCCAGTATACCGCACGCGGTCGAAACAGAGCTACTGTCGGTCTCAATTGATGAACCGCCAAATGCATCAACCCTGTATCAACTGCAATAACGCCGCGCATGCTGCTGATCGCATCGAGCGCATCTGCTAACGAGGGAGTCTCAAACCAGGGAATCGAGCCGATCAGCTCACCTACAATTGATGATTGATCAGGCTGTCCCAGCATCACTGTTTTGAGGCCGCGAGCATTGAGCTCTGAATTGAGAGCCAGCCAGCGTTCCGGTGGCCAGCACTTTTGTACTCCGTCAGATCCTGGAATCAAGGCAATTGAGTCGGTCAGGTTGTGGTTGAGAGACGACTGCAACGGTTGCAGCACGTCGAAGGAACAGTTGATGCCCAGATCGGAGGAGATGGAAGCGAGCAGATCATTTATTTTTCGATCGCCATACTTTTCGTAGTATTCCAGAGAACCCCACCAGACATCTTTCTGCAATGGATGGTCTCGAAGGTTTATGTGACGCTCGTTTGCTGACAGTGACATCGTTTCTAGTTGTGCTTCGAGTATCACGCCTGCAAGACCGCTGATGCGCTCTGCTAATCCTGATTGACATGAACTGCGCAATACAAGACTGGTGTTCAAACCTTGGGAAATTAACGCTTGCACTACTGGCAGTGAAAGTACAAGATCACCGAGTCCCCATGAGATTGGCGAAAGATAGACCCGGTCAAGATGGTGGATAGCAAATGAGTTGTTTTCTGGCAAACTTAACATGCTTAGATGAGTAAATAGGTGTAAAGCGACGGTTCAACCAATTTCGTTTCATAGAGTATAACGTCGGGGAATATTCGAGTTCAACGTCTATAGGCAACCTCGTGGCACAGAGTCACTCACCAAAAGAGATCGAATCGCATGAGGCCGTCATCCTTGGCGCTGGCCCGGCGGGGATAAGTTGCGCATTAGGATTGCACGAGATGCGAGCAGACTACATCTTGCTGGAGCGCGGTGCTCAAATTGGCGGTCAGCTGCAGTTTATTGAGAACACAATTCGAGACTTCGCTTCCAGCCTTTGGCAAAGCGGCCATGCACTGCGGGCAGATATGGAAGCACAATGCAATCGTATCGGAGTGAGAATTCGCACCAATCAAAACATTGAAACGGTTGATCTCGCAAACAAAACTTTTACAGCTGGTGGTAAAGCTTACAAAGCGCGATCTCTATTCCTGGCGACCGGCGCCAAAGTTCGCAAGCTGAGCTTTAAAGGGGATCAATCGATATCGGGTTGCATATTATACGACTCCGAAAAACATGAGGAGCTGCTGACTGGCAAAACGGTTGCCGTTGTTGGAGGGGGAGACAATGCTCTCATGGATGCCTTGTGGCTGGCTGAAAGATGTCCGTCTGTGCTCGTCATCAGTCGCTCTGCACAAATCAAGGCCCGTCCGGATGTAGTCAGGGATGTTTTGAGACATCCAGTCATCACCACTCTAAAGCTCAGCGAAGTAGTCGAATTGACCCAGGAACACGGGCGACTGAAGTTTGTATTCGTTCTCGACAAAGAAAGTGGACAAATAAAGCAGTATCAAGTTGATTTTCTTCTCGTCAAAGCCGGCTATAGCCCCAATTCTGAGCTGTTTGCAGAACAGCTAGCCACGGATGACAGCGGGCACGTATTGGTTGATCTCTCGTGTCAAACTAGTCTTCGCGGAGTTTATGCAGGCGGTGATCTTGTGGCACCAGAGGTTCTCCATATTGGCAGAGCCGTTGGACATGGCATTGTTGCGGCGCAAGCTATGCTTCACTATCTTCGTGATCAATTTTAAGCGCTCCGTCGACTCCCTCCGGTCGCCTCCTCCGCGCGTATTTCGCTTCGGCTGCGACGGCTCCTCGCCGCCTTGCCTTCGCTGACATCTTTGATCAAGTTTCGGAGCAGCAATAGCAATAGTTGACAAGAACAGGGGGCGCGTTATGACCTCTGGACAGGTTGGCGCGGCTTGCTTGTCCTTGCTTTGGCAAGGACCCACAACAGGTCGTTTCATCTATTTCAACCTCTCCTCCAGTGCAACTTTGCAGAGAGTCACCTATAATCATGGCGTTCACATTTGGTTGTAACGCATGTCGCAAATTATTCGGAGCCAATACGACAGCAGCGAGCGGGCCGACATTTACCAGCGTCTGCTTCAGGACACCGATTGGAGGAAAGAGGCAAGCGGTGTTTTTCCCTGGCTTTGTGACCGCCTCTCAAGCAATCTCCAGCCGGACACGTTGGTCGGCGATTTTGGTTGCGGTACGGGACGACTCTTACCGTTATTGTGCGCAGACCGACGCCAGGTGCTTGGGGTAGATTTCTCTCGTGAAATGCTGAGACGCGTGGTTGTTCCTGCCGAAAGCCTGCCGTCCGAATTTTTCCTTGATGTTGTCACCGCTCAGGCAGTGACTCAAGCGTTGGCGCTGCGACGACACGTGTTCGCTGCCGCTGCGCTAGAAGAGTTCCTGCCAGAATTGGGAAAGGCTGGGGTCCTTGTTGATGCCGCAATTAACTCATTCAATTCTGTGTGCTTTCCCCATCCAGCTATTCCAATTGGCTCAATAGCCCGCTGCCTGAAGCCGGGTGGTGTCCTCTATTTTGCCAGCAACGTCTTTCACCCTCGTGAGCTTGTTACACCTGCAACAGAGCCGTTCTACTTCGACCTGTTTGCCGATCTGTCCACGCCCAATTCCCTTAATCTCACTGAGCTGATGTTCAGGCATTTAGTCAACACACCTGCAGGACCGGTTCCATTTCAGGATTATGTGCATACGCTCGAGATGGTCAGGTGTGCTTTTTCCGCTGAGGAATGGCAGGTACGGGAGGCCATTCTGTTCCCTGGCTACGAAGCAGACATAACGACGGATCCAGCGACCGAACACCTGTTTCCATCCAGTAGTGATGTAGAGCTTCTTGAGCGCGACAATGAATTCGCGTTCTGCAAGATCGGAATCCTGGCAGTACGGCGTGATGAGATCGTTTAGGCATGAATCTTTCGAGAATAAACTTCCTCATTGGTCCGAACTATGAGTTTAAGTGGCTCGATGCCGCAGATGATAAAAAGGGATCACTCCTTGGGAAACACAGTGTTGTCCTGAATGATCCCATCAAGATGAAATGTTGGATTGACTATGATGGTATGGTGTTTCGCGCTGCTGGCATGTGGCTGTCCAGTCGTTGCGCAGCAAGAGGATAGACAATATGGACGAATCACTGACGAATTCAGTTTTAGCCAACAGGTATAGAATCGTAGGAGAAGTGGGCAGGGGACGGTCAGCAGCCGTCTACAAAGGTATCGACATAACTACCGGTCACTCGGTGGCTGTCAAAGTACTGGAAGACAAAGTTCAGCCAGCTGGGAAGGCTCTTCTCCGTTTTCAACGCGAAGCTAAAACCGCTAGTTCTCTCGATCATCCCAACATCGCCAAAGTCCGTGATTCTGGGATCTTCCATGACCGCTTTCCATTTGTGGTTATGGACTACGTAAACGGGATGCTCCTGGGCACTCGCGTGCGCGTCGATGGGCGGCTCTCGCTGCAAAATGGTCTGCCTATACTTCTGCAAATCTGTGATGGAATGGCGTACGCACACGAGCACGGTGTGATCCATCGCGACCTCAGACCGGACAACATATTTCTAGTCGCCCGCAGTAATGAACCTGAACTCGTTAAAATCGTCGATTTTGGTGTTGCCAAAAACTTGAACGAGACCGATCAGACAAGGCTAACCGCCGAAGGCGAGGTGCTCGGCGCACCGGAATTTATGAGTCCAGAAGAGATCACTTGTAGCAATGAGCTTGATGGTCGCGCAGATATATATTCGATGGGATGTTTGATGTTTAACGTCCTCTCTGGTCAGCTGCCGTTTTCCGGCAATAACAAATTGGAAGTAATGGCTAACCAGCTGCGTTCAGAACCAAAGGACATTTCAGATCCCAGTTGCGGTCGACATTTACCTCCTGGAGTGCAGCTTATCATCAAAAAGGCGTTGAATAAAAATCCCGCCGACCGGCACCAATCGATGCACGAACTAAAGGAGCTACTCCAGGGTTATGTCAAATAAGTACAAGAATCGCGCAAGTTAGTCGCGCCTTAGAGGATCTTTGGCTGCCTTCATCGCTTGGGGCCGCTTCAATAAGGCACCAACTTCGCGGCACTAAAGAACCTATGACGGAACTAAATGAGGATTACAAAGTGACAACAGCCAGTCAAAACTATGCAGCATTTTCGGCGCTCAATCCGTTCTTTGATGTCATTGAAACAGGTCTTGCTGGACTGGTTGACGGCGATCACTTTTTCGATACGCTTGCACAAGATGTTGTCTTTGAGTTTCGGTACATTTTTCCTGGCTGGCCTGAAATCGTAAACGGACGCGATCAGTTAATGGCGCTCTTCGAAGGTTACGGCAAAGGCATGATTTTGCATGGTTCAGGAGGTTTGGTTGTCCATAAGTCAACCAAGCCAGGTGTAGTAATTCTAGAATATATGGTGCAGGGCAAAACCGTAGCAGCGAGCGCGGAATACAATAACCGCTTTGCTTCAATCATCACCATCAAAGACCGTAAAATTGTTCACTGGCGAGATTACATGGACTCCTTAGCCGCGATGACAGCTCTAAACGCCGGCAAATAGACTTCAGTTACGCTACGTCCCCGCAAAACTTTTGCATGGGTGGTGGAAAGCTCACGGAATTCGAGTCAAAGCCGCAGGTGAGAAAATCATCTTGCACCAAGGTCTATGACAATCGATCATCGTGGGCTATTGTGTTGAGAGTCTTCCGCAATTTAGCCATTTCCTTTTCGCCATACAGCGAGGTTAATCTTTCCTGGGCAGTTACCCAAAGCGGAAATGCTTCTTGAAGTTTAGTCTTACCAGCTCGAGTGATGACAAGATGACGCTGTCTTCGGTCCTGCTCGTTTTCTTGCAGCTCTACCAAACCATCGCGCTCAAGCGGTCGAAGATTATGACCGAGAGCAGAACGATCCAATACCATCGCTTCGGCAAGTTCATTTAAGGTTGGTGGATTCTTCTGACGAGCGTAGAGATTGCCCAGAATATGAATTTGGGTAGAACGCAGTCCACAGGGGGCAAGCGCTGTGTCATAAATTTGTGTGATGCGGCGGGACACCTTGCGTGCTGCTAGCGAGTTACATGACGTGATGTCTGTTAGCTCAGCCTTTCTGGACATAAACCCTCATCTCCGGAACGCCTTCCTTATATGGTCCATTTTACAAGCTTTTGGGCGATACAGGCATATGCCCTGAATATTAATTATTACGGTGCGGGCATATGCCCGTATCATTTACGCGCTATTATGGGCATATGCCCTCAATGGCAAAGATTCGACTTCGGGAGGAGATGGAAAAATGAACAAGAAGAATTTCTTAGTGACTGGAGCCACAGGCTCAACTGGACGTGAAACGGCGCGGTTGCTTGTTGAGAAAGGTCACTCTGTCCGCGCCTTCGTCCATAAAGAAGATGAACGCTCAGAAAGCCTGGCAAAACACGGAATTGAAATCGCCGTCGCGATTTGCTCGATATAGATGCTGTATCAAAAGCTTTAAATAACATAGATGGCGCCTACTTTTGCTATCCCATCCTTCCCGGCTTGCTTCAGGCTACTGCTTATTTCGCGCAAGCAGCTAAGGAAACCGGTGTGCAGACGATAGTAAACATGTCGCAAATCTCTGCCCGACGCGATTCTAAAAGTCATGCGGCTCAGGACCACTGGGTGGCTGAAAGAGTCTTTGACAGGTCGGGTGTAAACGTCACTCATCTAAGACCAACATTTTTTGCCGAATGGCTCTTGTATGGAGCTCATGTGGTAGGCACTGGCGTGCTCCGCCTACCACTGTCTCCCGATTCTCGCCATGCTCCAGTAGCCGCTGAAGATCAAGCAAAAGTGATCGCCAACGTTTTAGACAGTCCTGAAGAGCACGCCGGAAAAATTTATCCCCTCTTTGGCGCCACCGAACTCAACCAAAATGAGATTGCAGCGACTATAGCCAAAGTACTCGGAATAACAGTCCGGTATGAGCAAGTTCCGGCAGCTATCTGGGTCAATGACATTTTGACCGGCGGCCACTACAAGAAAGGTCCTAAAAAAGACAACCCAGATGGAACACTTAATCCTGGAGCTGCCTTCCTTATACAGCACCTGGAACAGGTATCGCTCGACCACAAAAATGGCTTATTTGGTGGCACCAACGATCTGATTGCCACGATCGGCAAAACACAGCCATTAACTGTCGAACAGTTCGTGCAGAAGCATAAAGATGCTTTCAAACCAGCATTAGAAGCAGGTCGAAAGTAATACGCATGTGGCAAACCACATAAACAAAAACGAGTAAGGAGAAGGACAATGGATAATGATCAAGAAAAGACTGTGGGAAAGCCAAGGCGGAATTTCCCAGAAGTGCCAACAACAAAAATTCTTGCCATAGGACAATTCACCAGCACTCCAACGCCGGAGCAAATCGCCGAAATTTTCCCCCAAGAAGTCCCAGCCACGCTCAAGTTGTATCTGTCCGGCAAGATCGATCAATGGTGGATACGCCAAGCCCAGACTGGCGCAGTGTTTCTTTTGAACGTCACCTCTATAGATGAGGCACACGCACTTATGGAAAGCCTCCCGCTGGGAAAAGCAGGATGATGAAGCACGAGTTCATCGAGCTCGGCCCGCTGAGCCCGCTCCATGGACTTCTCCCAAAGGTTGACGAACAGCCAGTAGTTACTTAGGTTCGATCAGCACCCACCTATGATACCACCGCCGGGAGTGGCATTGATCGACGACAATGATTATTGCCGCTCGTATTGCCTCGTCTGTCTTTGGCGTGACTGCTATTGCGCTACGTGGTATTCCCAGTGACTCGTATCCTTCCCATAGCGTATTCAGTCTGAACATGGAAAAATCAGCCCAATTCCCTATATATCTCCCTATTAGCCCCTGGAGAAATCAGACTATGCTGCGAGTTCGTCCAGATGATAACAGCGCTCCGCTGTTCGGAGGAAGCCTCTTCGCAATGGCTGATCCAGAAACAGCACGCACGCTTCTCGCCGATAGCCAGGCTCCAGCAGCAGCAGCCCCAGTATCTGACGCACAGCCGACGGTCGTGCCGCCTGCATCTAGCACCAGGCCAGACCAATCCGTACCCGCCAAAGGCGACACCAGCCCTCATCCAGTGCAAGCCAATCAACAAGTCCAAGACTTGCTGGCTCACGCCAAGAAAGTGCAGGCGCACTTAGTCAGTCCTGGTGAAGTAATAAAAGTAGATGACGTAGACTTCAATCGCCAGCCAGCCTGGAACCCGCATGTAATACAAAAAGGGCCGGTGGACACAGTCGACGATATCTTCCTCGACCGCCAGGGCAACTTAACTCTAAATCCCAACAAAAAGGCCAATGCCACTAAAGACGGTACCATACAGATCGGTGTCGAGGCAGATGAAGTGCACTGGTCGCCACTTTTCTTGCCGCTGGCGCAGGAAGAAACCATTCGCGATACCATGTCATGGCTTCGTGCGAAAAACCCTCAAATGCCCCTTCCACCTCAATTGAGCGATGTGCCCTGGGTGTGCCTTACATCTTTGCCAGCTCAAGGGCAGCCGGACCAGGCGCCTATTGATCCTGAAATATTCAAGAAGCAGCTTGATATGCACAAATTGACCGATCGGATTGTAGCTGCGGTTGCCGGAAACGAAGGTAATCTTACAACTGTCACTACCAACGATGCCGGGTTTGGCTGGTCCGTTGGCATGAGGCAATGGAACCAGCACGTGGGCGAGCTTCCGGTTTTGTTGGGCGCCATGTATCAGAAGGATCCCTGCAAGTTCGTGCAAGATTTTGGTCCGTACGCACGGATGATGATCAATAACGTCAGCGATCCGGCGCATGCCACCGTCAACGAGGCTTTTATCCGCCATGCGGACTTCAGTGCATTGCTGGGATTTACGGATGCTAAGCATAAACACGTCAATCATGTACAAGACGTTGAAAAAGCGCTCAATGATTTCCAGGATGTGCAAGTGGCATTGTCCAGGCAGTTGGTGGATGGTGGCATTAAACTGGCCAAGAAATACGGTTTCCAGACTGAGCTGGGCTGGGCCGAGGTCTGCGATATTGTTAACCAGAAAGGAGCTGGCGGTGCTGAGAAGACGCTGAGATCGATTCCATCCGCGGCAAATGCAAAAGAAAATGATCGCATTAAGGCCCTCGAAAATGCAGCCCACCGTCCCGGCGGACAAATGCGTCTGTCCAACCTGGAGCGCCAGTTCTCCGGGGCAACCGCTGCCGTCGCGTCTAAACTCGATTGAATTGAGTTACACTTTCAGCAAAGTCAACGGGCATTATCTCTTTACTGATCTGGGTGCTAATGACTGATCTGGCTCGCAGTTGCTGGCAGTAGACGAATGAGAAAAACAAATTATATTCATCATGATATCCCGGGATGGCTGGTGCCATGAACTGCCGCTTCCTGAGCAGAAAGAGAGCAAATCGAAACACAGGATAGAGATATGCCGCCGATGAGAGTCTGCCCATCAGAGCATGAATTGCTTCTCGCCTCGCTTGTGATCGCCTGCTGCTCGATGAACAGCTCAATGGCGTGCGCTTTTACCGGGGAAAGCGAGACACTGCAGTTCAAGACAAATCGCACCAATTGCGTGGAACTTTGCCGGGCGAAGAGCGGCTGGAGAATCAATACCTACTGGTATTCGATTGTAGAAACGCCACTGGGTTTGGTCATGTTCAATGACGCAAACAAGAAATATACTCAATTCAAAAGCTGGTCTGCGGCGCCCACTCGTTCGGCAAATCGTGCGGGCAGCAAGAGAATACCAGCATTTCTCAGTCTTAGCCGGGGCAACTTCACCAGGTCTGACTGGAGGTTGGTTGAAAAAACAAAAATTGAGGGAATGAACACCAATCATTACCGGCGCTCAGGAAAAGCTGCTGTTTATTCCGCCCCGGAAGATCGCATGGGATCAATGGTCCAGGCTGTAGCTCCAGGACAGTCTGATATCAAACAGTCCACACTCTCCAGGACTGTTCTTCAAAATGCAACTGTCATTGAAGACCTGTTCGTTGATGGATCCGCATCGACCAATAACCCGGCGCTGTTGAATACTTTTCATACTCTGTTCGGCTGCGAAACGAAATTCGGCCTGCCCATAAGAGATTTTGAGACAATATCGGGAAATGCTGGTGGGGAGCGAACCGAAAATAGAGTCGTGTACCTGACGCTGACAAAGCGCAAGCACTGCGATATACCGGAAGAGCGCTTTCGCCTCCCGTCCGGCTACAAACAAGTAAGAGATCGTTTTGCCGTCATGCTCGATGATGAAGGCATGGAGCAATTCATATATCGGAGCCAGTGACTGGCCTGTCCAAGGTGGCCAATGCTCACTCCTCCAAAATGATCCTGCAACGCACGTTCCCGTTATGGCATTACGGTTACTCGTTGCCGCCGCCCAAAATACCGCCGATGATGTCGCCGACGATGCCTCCAGGTGTCTCTTTGGCGTGCGCCGATTCCTGAGGTGCATGGCGAAATATCTCTTCTGCAAGATTGATGATCGGCATGCTTTGCAGATAAATGCGACCTGGTCCAGTCAACGTGGCGACAAAGAGTCCTTCACCGCCGAAAATAATGTTCTTGAATCCTTTCAACATGCGTATGCCGAATTGCACTGACGGATCTTGCATTCCCACGTGGCCGACGTGCACCTGCAGCACTTCGCCCGGACGCAGCTCTTTCTCCACCACTTCTCCTGAGAGATCGAGGAAGACCCAGCCGGGGCCGGTTACTTTTTGCAGGATGAAGCCTTCTCCACCAAAGATGCCTCCACCAAGCTGCTGACGAAAGAAGATATCAAGATGGACGCTTGATTCGGCGACGAGAAAGGTCTCCTTTCTGCAAATCAGAGACTCGCCTGGTTGCAGACGTCGAGCAATGATGGTCCCGGGAAAACGCGGACAAAATGCGACCGTACCCTGCGCATAGTGAGCGGTGAATTGAGTCAAGAACAACGACGCGCCAGAAAATGAACGCATCAACCCCTTAACTAATCCGCCACCGGTATTGGTGTCCATATTCACGTCTTCAGTCATCCATGCCATTTGGTGTGTCTGACTGAAGACCGTTTCACCCATGTCCAGAAATATTTCCAGAGTTTGAAGAGTCGTTCCGTGAATTTTGTGTTCCATGCGCCGCTCCTGCTAAGGTCTGGTTGAAAAACGATATTCTCTGGGCGATATCTGATGATGCTGCTAGACGGTACTGTAACCTCCACCCATTTCTTGTACCACGTTAATGTGGTGAGTAATGCTTAGTGAAAATCCGAACTAGAAGATGGTTTGTCGTACGTCGCTCACCTAATCAAATTGGCCTTTCCGACTCAAGTTGGCCGGCCAAAAACAATGCTAGAGCAATGTTATTAGCAGTTCCAGATTTCAAAATATTCTCCGGCAGACATTGACAATGGAGGCGAGTTCATCAACTATGGGTGACTTGATTGGTGCTCGAAGAACAGCAGGTCGACTTGTTTATCCAGAGGAAGGGTTCAAACTATAAAGGATCGCAGGTTTTAGCCAGCCTGCTGATTATTGTCGTCCACAACTTCGGCGATCTCAGCGCCTTCGCTCAGACCAGCAGACTATCACCCAGGCAGTTGTTTTTGATCCAACTGCGTGATCCCAACAAGGAAGTAAACGCAGGGCTGACCTATTGCCTCGAGCTTTTCCGAAAGGGAAAATCACAGCTAGTTGACCAGAATTTTGCTTTTCAAAATGGCGATCAGGTGCGCATACATGTCAAAACAAACTTCGACGGTTACGCATACATCATCCTTGCCACCGGAACGTCAGGAAAAAGGGCCGTTCTGTTTCCCACAGGCTCGGAACCAAATAATATTGTCCACGGTCGCGAGTATATTTTGCCAACCAATGGCGCACTCCGCTTTGATGATAAACCTGGCAAGGAAGCCCTTCAAGTGGTGGCATCGCGCGATCCACTAAACCTGGACGGGTTGAGTCTGCTCAACACGGACATTATCAGTAGCGTCCCCAGCCAGCAAACTGCCAATCAGGGATTCGCCATAAACATCCATCCCAGAAGCCCCGTTTCGTTGCTTGCTTACCTGAATCACGCTGGCAGCACAGCCTCTCAACCAGTGGTGCAGTCACAGCCAACTGCGCTGCCTAAGCCCCCGCTGACAAAGCCGCTTGTTGTAAAACCGCCCAGACCAATGGCGCCCAAGTTTCCGCCTAAACTGCCGCCCGTATCCGTGCCAAAAGTAGCTCCACCCCCGGTATCAGTCAATCGTCCATTGACAGACAAATGGGCAGTGCTGGCTGGAATTAAATACTTTCCTGGGTGGCCAGCTGATCTGCGCAACCGCCCTGGCAATGATCGCAAAACGAACGATTTTAAGGACTACCTGATTAGCGAAGCGCATTTTGATCGCAGCCATGTGTGCGTGGTCGAAGATAAGAAAGCCACCAAACACGACATACAAGACGTCCTGATCGGCGATTGGCTGGCAAAGATGGCACAGCCCGATGATCTGGTGATCATCTACTTCAACACTCATGGCTCTAAGCCTGGAGACGATGGAAAGAGCTACCTTAGCTTATCAGGAGATCCTGATGGCGCCTTCAACGATGACACTTGCATTTGCATGCAAGATCTGGGAGAGATAATCAAAAGCAAGATACGTTCGCAGCGCGTTGTGATTATTCTGGACGCTTGCTATTCCGCCAATGCCATGCCGAAAGAACTGGATCAGGGACTGGACGAGATGCTCCAAGGCGCTGGTCAGATTTTAGTTTCATCCTCGGAGAAAAACCAGGAATCGTTCTCATACGATTTGCGCCGCGGCAGCGTTTTCACAACATGCCTGATCAACAACCTGCGCAGCAACAGGGGCTTGTTGGAGACATTTCGCCAAACTGCCAGAGACGTAGAGGCGGCGATATCGACCTTAAATACTGGCGGAGAACTGCAGATCCCGGTGATCAATTATTCCCGCTGGCGCGGAAAAGATGTGATTATCTCTGCTCCAGTGACAAATCCGCTACCAGCATCCGCTGTTCCCCACCCATTCTGAAGAATCAGAGATTTGACCCCATGGAATTATGTGTTTCAATCTGATCGGCTAGTGTTCCTCGGCGGCTACCAACAGCGTTGTGCGGATGATTTCGCAGATACGCATTTGTTGATCGATAGTCAAGCCACGGCATTTGGCTAGCGGCTATCTCTGAGAGTTGCGCTCAGAGCTTGCAGGTGGTTTTCGTAATCGGCGGCGAATCGTTCGAGGTTTTGTTGAATTACTGCATCCTTTCCGGCAGCCCAAGTCGTGATGTTTCTTAAGTCATCGGCATTGCGCGCATGCATCCTGGCCAATACGACGCCAACATTCTGCACATAAGATTCCTGATCGGCAAAGCTCAATTTATCGAAGGATACCTTTGGTGTGTTTGCTTCGTTCGGGCGCACGAGGTAAGAATGTCCGTTGACCTGAGCGTGACCAAGAACAGGACTTGTGGATCCATCGAAATACTGCGCATTGGCAACGACATTGGCGGCATCAGCACTATGCATGTTACCGGGATCTGAGCTGCCTGGCGCCGGCACAACTTCTTTCAACTCCACTTCAACAGGTGCACCGCCGGGTTCTTTTGATGCCAGCGAGATTCGATAGTTAGTCATGCCAAAACTGCTGCCGCTGGAAGATTTCTCTTGAACTGCATGCACAATTTGAATTGGGTAAGCAACTTTGCTGCTCATCCCGGGTTGCTGGACGTATTCACTAAGGGAGTTCGCTATGGCTGCTCTAGTTTGATCGCTGACGTTGGATGTTTCACTGCTGCTACTTGCTGGAGTCCGATCTCGAGTTTCTTGATGAGAAACATTGCTCCTCTGCGTTTCTTCCATCGCTTGCTGAATTGCACCGGTTGCCTCTTGTGCCGTCAACGCAGCGGGTGGTTGTTGACCTGTGGCAGCTAGACGTCGTATCTCCGCCAGATAGGAGCTGGTAAGATCGCCGACAAGTTTCTGTTGATCTTGCGTGCTGCGACCAGACCTTTGCGCATGTTCGAGCACAGAAACGGCCGTCTTTTCCAGGTCAATTTCGTTGCGCAGATCTGGCGACGTTTTATCAACATCGGTAAAGAGAAAATGCTCAACACCATTTGCATCCCTTGTCACTCCGAAATTGTTCAGATGCGTGTCGACTCCAATTTGGCTTGCGATCGGTGACGGCCGCCCCGTCAGAAAAGATTCTTGCGCAAAAGCTCCGCTTTGGCTGACATCATGAATGAGAATGGATGGCCGACCATCTAAGAGAGCCTGCGAATCTCTTCCCAGGTATCGTTCGTTCGGAGTTAGGTCCTGCGATGCCAATCCACCTGTGTGAACCAAGTCCAATTCCAGCTGGTGTATGTACAATACATCGTCAGAAATTGCTCGTCCTTCGTTAGCTATCTTTGCCGGTGGCGACTTTTTGTCGTTCGTCTGCGGGCCAGGTTGTGGACGCCATGCGTCGCTTGCAATGCTTGCCCAGGCGACCTGATTGGCAGAAGTGTCCGAAACCACCGCGGTGGAATCCAAAATGCTTGCATGACGGTCTGGTAAAAATGACATTGACCACGCTCGCGAACGCACCGCGGAAGACGGCGCGAGCAACAATTTCTGCTGGTACGTGCATCATCCGCCCCGCGCGTGACCACTTCGTGA
>Ga0182024_10013883_pt1 | contig 15646 bp, 12 predicted proteins | sample P32metaG_FD_120480 | JGI IMG/M metagenome (GOLD analysis project Ga0182024, IMG submission 120480) | Permafrost microbial communities from Stordalen Mire, Sweden - P3-2 metaG (Illumina Assembly) | ecosystem: Environmental > Terrestrial > Soil > Wetlands > Permafrost | place: Sweden: Stordalen... | reverse complement strand
TCGCGTTGATCGGAACTATCGACGAGATCTGCGACGCGATCGAGCGACGACGCGCGCGGTGGGGCTTCACCTACTGGATCGTGCCGGACGACGCGATGGATGCGTTCGCTCCCGTCGTCGAGCGGCTTGCTGGCAACTGACGCGCGCCGGAACGATGAAGCGAACCCGACCTCGTGCACGACAGCTGTTCGACGTCACTCGCGACGTCGAACTCGACCGTCCCTCAATGACGACGTCCGAGCGCAATCAACGTGTCCGGACCCTTTGCGGCTCAAGCGCGGCGACCATGTCGTTGTCGCTGGACCAATCGATCACGATCTATCACGGACGGAGAGATTGCGGTCGGTGCTCGACGAGGCTGCGAAGCGCTCGAACAGCAATGCTGTTCCGACCACGCTCACAACACCGCGACGCAACGACGCGCTGGCCGCGAGTCGCGTGGCTGTGAGTCCCCCGATCGCCAGCCTCGGACGACATGCCGGTGGCCAATCGTTGGCGGGTTCGGCGCCCGTTGCCGAGAACGGGAGGTGCGCGTCTTGCCTTCACGCCGTAACGTTGCGGCGTGACGCGACAACCCGCCTGCCTTGAGGACGCGGTTGCCTTGGCCGCAGAGGCGCATCGAGGCCAGCGTTATCCCTCGCCGGAGCCCGAGCCGTACGTCTTGCACCCGCTGCGGATCATGCTGTGCTTCCGCGACCTGGTCGATCAGATGGCTGCCGTCCTGCACGACGCGATCGAGGACAGCGACCTCGAGGTTCGTGACCTGGTTGAGGCCGGCTACCCGGCCGAAGTGGTAGCCGCCGTCGACTGTCTGACGCACCGCACCGACGAGTCCTATGACGAGTACATCGAACGCTTGGCGGCGAACGAGGTGGCACGCCGTGTGAAGATCGCAGACCTCACAGAAAACTTGGCGAACAATCTTCGGTTCCCCGATCGACTTTCGAACGCTGAACGAATCGCTCGGTATGAGGCGGCCCTCGCTCGGCTCGACGTCACCTCGTCATGAACGCAGCTTCCCACCACCTCGGTGCCCAGAAATCGTCCCCGCACCGTCTTCCAAGCGTCGGATGCCTTCCACCGCAGCCGGCCATGACGTCGCGTTCGCAGCGGCGACGGTTGGCGTGCGCGTCACCCGCCCCCGCCAGCGAGCGGGTATTGGTCCGATCGGGCCGATCACGTCACTGGCGCGGCGGTTCGTCGGCATCTTGAGGGAACAGATGTGCCGGCACGTCTGTCAGTAACCGAGTTGACGGGTGAGTGCCGATAATTCTTGCGCTGGCGTCTGTGTCGTCGTGTCGATCTCGAAGTCATATCTGGCGTCTCGGTGGACGATTTCGGTCTGAGCGCGCGACAAGCCGGAGTATCGGTTGTCGCCTCGGCTGCGTTCCCGTCCCTCAGCGACATCCGGCGCACACCGGATGCCTACCCAGTCAACGTCAAGACCTGCGACCGAACTGTTCCAGTCGTCCAAGTGGGTCTTATCGATGACCACGTCGTCGACGATGACGTTCAGGCCGACACGCGCTGCCGCACCGACCGCCATCTGGTACGCGCGGAGCACCTGTCGACCCACGCTCCCGACACGAACCTGCAGCCCGTCCGGCGCGGTCTCGAAACGGACGCCATCCGTCGCGGACGCGCCACGGTCGTGTCCGACGCTCCTCCACTCGGACGGCAACTTCTTGAGGAAATCATCGATTCCGGTCAGCAGCCAGAAATCTCCGACCGTGGCGCGCTGATCGCGAAACGCCGTCGCGAGTGTCGTCTTCCCGGCACTCGAGGCGCCGTTGAGAATCACAACTCTGCCCGTTCGCTCCATCGGCGCATGATGCCTGCGCCGAGTCCGTTCCGCCACAACGACGATGCCGCAGACACCAACCCAGCTGACGGTCGCCAACACGGGCGACCGCCCCCGAACACCACTCTGGGTGTCACACGCCGGCTTGGATCGCGTGCATCGGGCGGCGTTGTGGGTCGCGACCTTCCGGCCGGCGTTTTCGCAGCGGCGTCGTCGGTGTCGCCTGGGAACGGCGCGACCGCAAAGCGTGTTCCGGTCGCAGTGTCGAATACAGCATCGTCCGACCCGTGGCGTGACGGTCCTCGCCGACCGCTGACCTCGACGGACATCGGCGCAGACGCCGGGCCCACCTGCTACACCTGGTGGCCTCCATGACGATCTCCAACCCGTCGCCTGTTCCCCTCTCACCGCCGGTTCGTCCCCGGCTACGAGGCTGGCTCCACCAGGTCGCGTTTTGGGCATCGCTCGCCGGACTCGCGGCCCTGGTGCACGTCGCAGACAGCACCCCGGCGCTCGTGGCCGCGTGGATTTACGGTTGCGCGACCGCCGGGCTGTACTTGGTGAGCTTCTCGTACCACGTCCTGGCCCGCGGCCCGCGTGCTCGCCGCCTCATGCAGCGCGCCGATCACTCGATGATCTTCGTTCTCATTGCCGGCTCGTTCACGCCGGTGGTGCTCCTCGCGTTGCATGGCCCGTGGCGTTGGGGGTTGCTCGTCGCGGTCTGGGCGGTCGCGGCCGGTGGCGTCGTGCTCAAGTGCTTGGCTCTCGAACGATTCCCGCGCCTCGGCGGGGGCCTGTACATCGCGCTCGGATGGGCCGGCCTGGTGGCCGCCCCGGCGTTAGTGCGCCGGCCGCTCATCGGCCTGCTGTTCCTCTTCGGCGGAATCCTCTACACGGTCGGCGCGGCATTGTTCGCCACCGGTCGGCCCCGTCTCAACCCGCGCTGGTTCGGCTACCACGAGGTCTGGCATACCTTCGTGGTCGCCGCCGGCGCGCTGATGTTCGTCGGAAACTTCCTGCTCGTGCGGAGTGCCTGACCTCTGTGCCAGCCTCGCGGTCTCGACAGTGCCGACGCCCCAACGACGATCTGCGGGTCGACAACGGGACCACTTGCCGTTTCTGTCAGCGGACGGCCGCACGGAGTGCGTCCTGGCGGTATGCCCAGCCCGGTCCGCGCAGCACATAGGAGAGTCGCTCTCGCCAGGTGGTGGACCGCGCGACGTCCTCGAGCATTGCCGCGTGTTCATGGGCGACGACGCGCGCCGGATTGAACGTCTTGATGTTCTTCGTGAGGCCGTAGACGACGGGTTCGCCCTCAGGTTCGAACGTGCCGAACAGGCGATCCCACACGATGAGGATGCTGCCGTGGTTGCGATCGATGTACTGATGGTTGCTGCCATGATGCACGCGATGATGCGACGGCGTGTTCAGCACGTGCTCGAACACGCCGAGACCGCGGATCGTGTCGGTGTGGATCCAATACTGGTAAAGAAGGTTGACGCCGCGGGCAGTGGACACGAGCTCGGGACGGATGCCGAGCAGCGACAGTGCGCTGTACGGAAAGAACGTCCCGAATGCGTCGGCAACCGGCTGACGCAGCGCTGTAGACAGGTTGTAGCGCTCACTCGAGTGGTGCACCCCGTGAATCGCCCACATGTACCGACTCTCGTGCATCAGCCGGTGATTGAAGTAGTAGATGAAGTCCCACCCGAACACAGCGCCCGCGAGTGCGATCGGGCCGGCCCCGAGGTCGCGTACGAATCGACGCTCCCACATGCGTCGCGGGCTCGTCAGTTCGGCCCACGCGGTCGTGACCGTGACAATGCCCGCCGCGACCGCGACCACGGCGCTCGCGCTCGCGACATTGCGCGCGACGCCGGTGACGGCCGCGACGTCATCGGGTGGCGCCTCACCGCGTCGGGCCTTGCGTGCGATCCGGTCGGCGACCGTCGTGAGGACAGCGGCAGCCGCCGCGGTTGCGATCAACTTCTTCGCGTGCCGACCCTTGCCCGGAGTGAACGGCGCGAGCAGTCTCGGCAATACGATCGGAGCGAGCAAGCTCCCGACACCCATCGTCAGACTCGTGATCGTGTCCCGTCGCTCGTAATCGGCCGCGCTCGGACCCTGCCGCGCGGCGCGCGCCTTCAGATATCTGTGTTCGGCGCCCATTGTGGCGAAGTAGACAGGCACGGCCCCGACCGTCGGATCCACGATGCTCAGACTTTCGACACGCGCAGTTGTGAGCAGTCAGGCAGATCTTTGCGTGCGGGTTCGCCACGGTCGGAAGACACGAACGGGAACGCGGCCGCGTCCTCATCGTTGGCTGACACGACACATAGGCTACGGGCGTTCGACCACTCGGGCTAGTGCCACGGCCGGGTCGTCGCGGGCGGTAGTCGTCTGGAGCGACGCGTTTCCTCGCGTGTTCCAGGACGATCCGAGCATCTGCGTGGGGGTTTGCGGGATGCCGGGAACGGAGAGGTTCGTAACGCGACGCGTTCGAATCGTCGTCGGTTATCCGCAGCCGATGTCCGCGACGACCGCGAGAGAACCGGCCACCCACATCAAATCGGACAGCTCGGATAGTCCGCGCCGTCGGTGTCGCCTGCAGATCGACGATGCCCATCGACGCGAGAAATCCGCTTGGACACGCTGCGGGTCGAAGAACAGAGGCGGATGCCTCTAATCGCGTCGTTTGTTACTCGTTGCGCGTCGCTCGGATCCTCGTCCGCTCGTCGTCCTTTGGGATCCGGGATCAAGACGGCGAGCAGGGTACAGACCGTGGTTTTCCGGTCGATGACCATTGGGCACGAGCGCTCGCCTTGGATGAGACTTCCGTTTCGCAAGGGCGGCCCGCCACCGATCTCGGTGACGTCTCGGGATCCTCGCTGAGGCCCTCAACGCTCCTGGTTCTGAGGAGAGTCGATGACCATCGCCGCGCGACCGAGGTCGTCGACGTGATCGTACGAAATGCTGTTCCTGGGCCGGAAGTTGGGTAGCCGCACCATCGGCCGTCGACGTCTGGCGGCATCGGGCGGGCCGGTCGAGGTGATCCGGCCGGTTGCTCGCTTGAAGCGCGCCGCTGACTGGGGTACCCGCTTGGTAGCGGTGACACTGATCGTCGCATGTCTGCTCGGTGCGGTCGGCGCCTACGCGCTGCTCGACTTCGCCGAGACACAACTCCGGACTGCCAATCTCGCCGTCGACCTGCAGGATGGAGTGGCACAGTTAGGGGGCATTTCCGACCAGCTCGTAGTTCCGAGACCGGTTTCGGGCGCGGTGATGAACGAGGCGATCACGCTCGAGTCATCAGTGCGCGATCGTCTCGCTCAGTTGCGCAAGTCGGGCTCGGAGCCAACCCAAGTAGGTGCGCTGGGCAGACTCATCGACGTGTACCTGTCGATGTTCGATCACGAACGCGCGGCCGTGCTCGCAGGTCACCATGAACGTGCCGCAGCGTTGGCTGTTACCGAAGACGGTCAGTTCGCGAAGCTCACACCTCCAGCATTGTCGATCGTGCGAGAGCTGCGCCGAGACGCGCTTCGTGCCGATTCCCAAATCCGCAAGGTCGTTGTAGGTTTGATCTTGCTCCTCGTGACCAGTGTTGTCGCGTTGCTCCTGTGGTGGGCTCGGCGCGGGCGACGCCGTGCGACATCAGCTGCCTCGGACAGCAGTCTGTCTCGATTCGAAACGCTCGTGGAGCGTTCGAGCGACTTGATCGCAGTCATCGGCAGTGATGGATGTATCGCTTACGTGAGTCCGTCGATCACGAACGCGCTCGGCGGGTCGAGCGCCGACTATGTAGGCGCAGGATGGGACGCCTTCGCGGCCGCGGGCGGCCCGACCGCCGACGCCGAAGACTCGGCAGTGTTCGATCGAGTGCTGTCATCGCCGGGCCGGTCGGCGGCGTTCGAATACACCCTCATCGATCGCAATGGACACGAGCGGCACTACGAAGCCGTCGCGACCAACCTTCTCGAAGAACCCACCATAAAGGGCGTCGTCCTCAACAGCCGCGACATCACCGAACGTGCCCAGTTCGAACGTGAGCTCCGGGACCGCGAGGAGAGCTTCCGCATGCTGTTCGATGACAATCCGTATCCGATGTGGGTCTTCGACAACGACACGCAGCGGTTCCTCCGGGTCAATGATGCCGCCTGCCATCAGTACGGGTACAGCCAGGAAGAGTTCGCGGAGATGACGATCTTCGACCTCCGACCGCCGGAAGGCCGAGCCGAACTCGTCGGCCATCTTGGCCAGCGCGGGACAGCCCCGATCGGACCGGCAGCTGTGTGGTGTCACCAAACCAAGGACGGCAGCCGTCTGGACGTGGAAGTACGGGCACATCAGCTCACCTTCGACGCGCGGGACGCGACGCTCGTTCTTGCGCAGGACGTGACGGAGCGCCAACGCCTCGAGGCCGCGCTGGAACACCGTGCCTTCCATGACCCGCTGACCGAACTTCCCAACCGCGCGCTGTTTCGAGACAGGGTGCAACATGCCCTCGACGCTGCCCTGCGAACCGACGGCGAGCTCTGTGTGCTTTTCCTCGACCTGGATGGCTTCAAGACCGTGAACGACACACTCGGACATGCGGCCGGCGACGAACTTCTCGAACGCGTCGCGCGCCGTATGCAGACCTGCTTGCGGTCTGGAGACACCATCGCCCGCATGGGTGGCGACGAGTTCGCCATTCTGTTGGAGAACACGAGTCCGGGCGAGCCAGGACTGCTTGCTTCGCGCCTCCTCGACAGCGTTCGGGAACCGTTCACCGTCCACGGTCAAGAGATCTTCCTCACCGTGAGTATCGGCATCACTGGCCCTCAGCAGTTCGCCGATGAGCTGCCGACCCGCGTGCAGCTGCTCCGCGATGCCGACCTCGCGATGTACGACGCCAAGGACACCGGCCGGGATCGCTACGCGTTCTTCGCGCCTCATATGCGGACCCGCACTGCGCAACGGCTCATACTGCAAACCGATCTTCAACACGCGCTAGCCCGCGACCAACTTCGCGTGTACTACCAGCCCATCGTGCAGCTCGACAGCCTGGAGATCGTGGGTTTCGAGGCGCTCTTGCGTTGGAACCATCCCGAACGCGGGCTGATCTCGCCATCGAAGTTCGTGCCGCTCGCAGAAGAAACCGGGCTCATCGTGCCGATCGGTCGATGGGTTCTGCGTGAGGCCTGCCGACAAGTCGCCCGCTGGCGACGCACGTTCGACGGCTACCGCCAGCTTGGCATCGCGGTGAACGTTTCCGGCCGTCAGCTCCAAGGTCCACCATTCGTCGTGGACGTTCGCGATGCCGTTGAACGCGCAGGCCTTGACCCGAAAGCCGTCACGCTCGAGATCACTGAATCTGTTCTGCTCACCAACGCCGACGCCATCGCCAAACAACTACAGGAACTGAAAGACTGCGGCGTTCGCCTCGCGATCGACGATTTCGGGACCGGCTACTCCTCGCTGAGCTACCTCAGCCGCTTCCCACTCGACATCATGAAGATCGACAAGTCGTTCCTCGTCGGCACCCACGACTCAACGAATCGTCAAGCCATGCTTCGTTCGATCGTCGATATGGCCCACAGCCTTCACCTCTCGACGCTCGGAGAAGGGATCGAAACCACCGTCGAACTTGAGCGACTTCGCACAAGCGGTTGTGACCTCGGCCAAGGTTTCCTCTTCAACCGACCGCTGACAGCCGACCAAGCATCGCACCGGCTCGCTGCCGAGCGCATACCAGCTCACGGCGCGGCCCGAGAAGGTATGTGGGACGCGACCCAGGTCGAGGACGCGTATATGACCATGGGCCGGTCGGAGAACCCATCCCGGTATGTCGGCGCAACCCGGGAGTCCGGCCCGGAGTGAAGCCCGACGCCGGTGTTCGTCGCGTCTCGTGTCTGGTCGACGGCGCGCCGCCGGGCCGAGGATCGATGCGTTCGACCGGGTGTGGCGATTCGGATCACTGTGGGTCAGGCCGAAGCGAACGCAGCTCGACGCGCGTCCTCGTGCGCGGGGAGAGGTCGTATATTGCGGGACGCGACGGGTGCATCGGACGACTCCACATCCGAACGGTGGTGTCTGCCTTTCCGGGCGATCGACAAGAACCGCGATCTCGTGACCGACAAGGCAGGGAAACCCGTCTCTGAAAGCGTCAAGCACGGCACGTACGTCGGCGATGCCAACGCGGTGTCCGAGCGGGACCTCGCGTTCGGGGCGTTGAACAATGTTGGTCCGAGCGTGAAGGTCCCCGTCGACGCGGTGACTTCGTCGGGCCGGGTCCGGTCCGTGACATTGTGCCGAACGACGCCGATCTTCAGGCCCCCCATGTGGCCGAGGCCCGGCTTCTGCAAGCACTGTGGGGACCGGCTCTGGCGCACAAGATGCCATTCCCGCAGGTCTCCATGACCGGCAACTGCCGCACGGTCGAACCTGCGGCCCGGGGTCCGCGCTCCTTCGTGGCTGAGCCCGGGCTCGGTCCACGGTTCGTCTCCCAGCCCCATCCCGTGCAGCAGCCGGCCGCATGAACACCATCCTTGTGGTCGACGACGAGCCGCCCATCCTGCAGACCCGTGGCGTCAACCTCCGCGCGCGCGGCTATCACGTACTCCTCGCCCCTTGCGGACGGGTCGCACTCGAGACCGCCCGACGCGAACATCCCGACGTCGTGGTCCTCGATCTTGGACTTCCCGACATGGAAGGCATCGACCTCATTCACAGCCTGCGCGAATTCAGCGAGGTCCCTATTGTGGTGCTGTCTGCCCGACGGGACGAAGCACAAAAGATCGCTGCACTCGATGCCGGAGCAAACGACTATGTCAGCAAGCCTTTCGGGATGGGCGAGCTCATGGCCAGTCTCCGCGTCGCCTTACGTCCGGTCAGCGGCAACGACGATGTCCAATTCGTCGAGACGCCCGATTTTACGATCGAACTGTCGACTAAACGGATACGCCGCGCCGGCAAGGATGTACGGCTTACCGCGACCGAGTGGCGACTCGTCGAGCTACTTGCCCGGAACCCCGGCCGGCTGATCTCCCAACAAGAGCGCATCGAGAAGGTCTGGGGTCTCAGCGATGTCAAAACCAATTACGTACGCGTCTTCATGGTCACCATCCGACGTAAGCTCGAGCCCGACCCCGCCCATCCCCGTTACTTTGTCACCGAACCGGGCTCCGGACTGCGATTCCTCCCCGAGGGACTTGACTCCGTCGAGCCGTCGGACCGTCCGCAGTCGTGATCGGCCAGCGGTGTCGTCGGTCGAAATCGTCGCCACGTAAGCGCGGCGACGTCGCTGCGTTCAATGCGGTCGCGACGGCCGGTGCACGAGGGCGCTCGAGCATGGAACGGCGCCCTGAGCGGCCGTCATCTGGGCGGCCGTCCGTTCGCGGTGGTCGTCCGGCGGAGTCTTCGCGTCCACCGCCTGCGTCGGGGTTCAGTCGCGGCGTGCGATCCTCCAAATGTTGCGCATCTGCTCGACGAACTGGGCGTCTGCTTCGCTCTCACGCTCGAGCGCGTCGAGTGTTTCACGGACGAGCAACACATGGAATTCGTCGGCAGCAGAAGGACGCAGGCGAGCTCGGCCGGATGCCGCCTCACGTTCGATCAATGTGCCGGCGACGTAGAGCGCGTTCAGGAGGTACTGCACTCGCTCGGGGTGCTGCTCGCTGGACCAGCGAAACGGTGTGGGCTGTTGCGCGATCGGTTGCCATTCATCAAGGAGCGAGGCGAAGACGTCGAGCGCACGGCGGGGGAGCTGCTGTTCCGGCACTGCGCGTAGCACCGCGAGGACGTCGGTCGCGTAGGAAGTCCACGCCTGGGCGCTGGCAGACGAGACGGGCCCGAGCTCGATGTGCACGACGTAGATCTACCCGATCGCCGCTGCGCACACACGCGAACGAGTCTGCCCGCAACGACCGGTGAGGACACCACACATCGTTTCTGAGGGATCAGACGCCGTCCTGGCGTCGCAAACGCCCGGAGGACCTGTGGCGTTCTGGCGGAGCCGCCGTTCGAGGAGCGTCCAACCGCTCGGGGCTCCGGCGGTGTGTCGCGGGTGGCGGACGCAACGTTGGGTGTCCCGTCAACTGCAATCCTGGCCGATGCCGCGCGACCATCAGCACGATCGGATCGTTCTCGGCGACGTGAGGAGCGACGGGGGATGGCCGCAACGGCTTGCATCTGCTGGAGGAGGAAGGTCGGCGTGGTGAAACACGCGTCGCGATGCGGTCGTTGTGATGTTCGCTGAAGAGCCCCGTCGGTGCGCTCGGGTCGGGCGTGGCCCATCCCGATCCGCTCGACCTCGGCATGTCGCGATGGTGGTTCGGGACGGGGCACGCGACGGGCACCTCATGTGAACGGAGCGGCAGTCCGGTTTGACCGACCGGACGAAACAGCGCAGCGCCGCGGACGCGCAGGCAGGTTCGATCCGGTCGTCCGTTGGAACAACGACGTGGGGAAACGTGCCGTGTCGGCGATCCTTGGCTCAGAACGGGTCCGGACGAGCCGCTCAGACCCTGAGCGCCGCTGTCGGGGCCGACAGCACCCCTATGCCGAGTTGGTTGACGGCCGCCACTTTGAAGGTATAGCGGTTCCCTTTCGTGAGGTTGTTGATGACGCACCGATGCGTGCTCGGCTTGAATAATCGTGACGGCTGCGGGACCCCGTCGAGGTAGGGGATGACCTCGTAGCCGGTGAGAGCAAGACCGCCGTCGCTGAGGGGCGTGTCCCATGTCAGTGCTATTCGGCCTGCTTCTCTGTGTACCGCGACGTTGACGGGTTGGAAGGGCGGCCGGTTCGTCAGCGTCGTTCTTGGATGTACAGGCAGAAGCACCGGAGGTCGTGGCGGTTGTTTGAAGTTGAAGTCGTGCGCGAGGTTGCCGAGAATCGAAGCGTTCTCGCGGACGTCGGGCCGGGGATCGGGTCGGCCGTCCGTCTTCGGGTCGAGGCGTTGTCCGTTCAGGAAGTCGTCTTCGATGAACTTGTCGTACGCGTCGAAACTCAAAATCTGATTGTCGATGAACCCGCGTTTCGCGTATGGACTGATAACGAGCGCCGGGACGCGCAAGCCGTAACCGTTTTCGTCGACGTTGGGTGGGACGACGTTGTCGTAGAAGCCACCCCAGTCGTCCCAGGCCAAGAAGATCGCGCTCGAGTTCCAGTCAGGGCCGCGCATCACCGCGTTGATCAAGCTGGTGACGTACGACTGGCCGGCACTTGTCGTTGCGGGGGGATGCTCGCTGACGTCGCCGGACGGGATCACCCAGGAAACCGCAGGTAACGTCCCGGCCTCGGCTGCGGCGTAGAACCTGGACACCGATCGGATGTTGCCTTCCTGGTTGTCCTGACGGACCGTGTCGAAGTACGGCAGCGGGTTCCAGATTCCTGGCGTTCGCCCATTCTGGCGAATCGGAGCGCAGCTCAGCTGCGCCGGATTCTCGCAGTCGGGTTCGGTCCCGGCGGTCACGTAATAGCCCCACGACACGTTGTGCGCATGCAGCAAGTAGGTGAGATCCGTCCACGCGTAGATCGGCGACGTCGGACCTGGCTGCACACGCGTCGGGTCTCCGTTGCCTGGGTCCGGTCCCGGATAGTCGAACGCGTTGGTGCAGCTCATGGGATTGTGGGTCTTGCAGTCTGCAGACCACTCCGAAACCATGAACAGATGCGCGGGCAGACTCCATGACGCCGTCGGCTCGAACATGTGGTCTTGCAACACGAAGTTCCGGGCGTACGCCCAGTAGTTGGGGATATCACTTTCGGTGTGATACCCCATCACATCCGTCGTGTTGGTCGGTCCCTCCGAACAGTCCGGCACCGCAAACTGGACGCAGGCCCGATGTGCCTTCGCGTCAGTGTCCACGAAGCCGTCCATCTTTCCACCATCGATGTCCTGCGCGGCAGACTCCGTATCGTGCGGGCCACCTTGGGAAACGTCGTAGTGATCGACGAACGGCTTGATACACCTGTGATGGACCGGATCGACATCACAGACTGTCGGTACACCGTTCGACATCGGGATCCCGTCGGCGCCGGGATAGGTCCCAAAATAATTGTCGAAGGACCGATTCTCCTGCATGATGACGATCACGTGTCGGATCTTGTGGATCCCCGCCGTCGCGGCGTCGGCGCGACCGGCGGCCGACAGGAATCCTCCCGGATTCAACGTGGACAGCGCGGCCAGTACCGTCACGATCACGATGACGACGTACACCGGCTTCGGTCGGTGGCGTGTATCGCTGCGCCGAGCATCCATGCCTAGTGCGAGCCCCCCCAGAGCGTCGACGCGTAACGATTCCGTACGCACGCAAGTGCAGCGCCGCACGATTCTGCCTCGCCCACACCGCACACGTCAGATCTCGTGGTCGGCGGGCCGAAGCGAATGACAAGGGGTGAAAGGAGGCGCCGCCATTGGTGCGGTCGACGGAACCGAACCCGTCAACGTCGTGCGACGGTCAACGTGACCGATCCGATGACCGGGGTCTGTTTGCCATCATGTGTGGGGCCCCCTTTTTCCCAGCCAACGGGCCGACGGCGACGGACGCGGCGCCGACCGATGCTCGTCACATGCGCGCCGACGGCGCCGACCCTTTTGATGCCGTGCATTCGACGCCGGACGACGCGACCGGCTGACATCCACTCGAGTCGTTCTGGCCGTCACCACACATGCGCCCGGGACGCCTCCTCGTCCAATGTCTCAGCTGTGGTGAACGTCAGCCCCGACGGACTTCGGGTGTGGAAGGTCGGACGCCGAGACCGTGTGGCATCAGTGCGAACTGGACGTGTCGTCAGGCTGTCTCGCCCCGGGAAGCTGTGTGCCCCGCTCCGCCGTCGCGGCGGCCGCGGACGCGTCGATGCTCGACTTGTTGTCTTCGATCAACGCGTGAGGTAGCGGCCCGGGCGGCGCAAGGTTCGGCCCAGTCCAGGTAGCTGCAATCATCGGGGCGCGTAGGCCGTCGCTCAGCCGCTCCTGCGAGCGAAACGCGAGTTAGGGTCGTCGTCTTGACCGTGAGCAATGCGACAATGGGCAGCGCCGCGCAGCTGGAAGACGAGGCTTCCGCGCCGCCGGACGTGCCGTTCCCTTTCCTCTTTGCCTCCCTCCTGTTTGCCGGGCTCGTCCTTCGTATCTTGGCGATGCGAAGCACTTGGGGACAGCCCGACGGCGATGATGCGATGGCGATGCAGATGGCCCTGCGGGCGTCGCAAGGTCATCTCGCTCTGCTCTTTTGGGGCGGCAACTACGGCGGGGCGGTGATCACGTGGGTCGAGGCGCCGCTCATCGCGCTCTTCGGAATGAAGATCTGGCTGTTCGATGTCGTTGACACCGCACTCATGCTCATCGCGGTGTTCTTGCTGCGCGCGATCGGCTGTCGCTTCGTGTCTCGCACGGCCGCGGACGTCGCAGCCGGGACGTTCTGGTTCTTTCCTGCCCTGTGGTTGTTTTGGAGCTCGCGCGACTACATCTTCTGGCTGCCGGCAGTCGTGTTCGCGCTCGCGACATGCCTGTTCATCCTGCGGTGGTTCGAGTCCCACGGCAGGCGTTGCCTGTTGGCTTGCGGCCTCTTCGCCGGCCTCAGCATTTGGTCGTACCCGCTTGTCTTGCCCCTCATCGGACCGGCGCTTGCGCTGTTGTTGTGGTCGTTGCGAAAGGATCGCAAGGCGCTTCTCAGCCTCGCCGCGGCCGGGACGCTTGGCGTCGCACCCTGGCTCGCGTTCTTCGTGCTTCACGGAAGCGCCGTCGTACATGGTCAGACCGTGACCGGAAGCCGGTTCGCGGACCTCAAGCACACCGTGACGCAGGTGTTGCCGACCGCGCTGATCGGCGGTGAGAAGCGAGCCGGCGCGACGTGGGCATTGGCGAACGCATCATCGAGCCACCTGAAGGTGCTGGGAGCAGGCATCTATGTTGGCGTCGTCGTCTACACGGTCGTTGTCGCTTCCCGCGGGAAGCTCGCGCTGGCGGCATGCGGTGCGAGCATCGTCATTTGGCCGCTTGTGCTGATACTCGGTCACGTACCAATAAGTCCCGACACGTATCGCTACGGGATCATACCCGTCGCTCCGCTCCTGCTGATCGCGGCAGATCTGCTTTCGAAGGTCCGGCTGGTTCCCGTGCTCGGTGTTGTCGCGCTCGTGTTGGTGATCCACACCATTTCGGCAGACACAGCGAACTTCGCCGCCGCACCGACCTGCGCTCAGCCGCTCAAGGAAACCAGCAACGTCCTGATCTCGAGAGACGAGACCGCGGTGTGGGCGAGCTACTGGCTGAGCGCACCGTTGAACCTCTGCTCCGACGAGCGCGTGATCGCAAGCTCGGTCGCTCCGCTTCGCGACCATGACGCAGAGATCAAAGCTGCAAGTGCTCCTCGATCGATCTACGTCGTCTTCCCCGGCCTGGGCCTTGACCGGAAGCTTCTCAGCTGGACGGCCGCGCATCACGTTTCGGCACGTCGGACAGTCCCCGGCGCCTACGCCATCTGGGAATTCAAGACCCGGGTCACACCGAAACAGGTTGGCCTCGACAGCGCCTTCTAGCTCACCGACATCCCATCTGAGGATGGGTCGACGCTCGGCCCGAACCTTTCGATCCGTGCGCGCGTCGGCGAGTCGAGGGCGTGGGCACGTCGCGGAACGGCTGCTGGTGACTGCGGACGCCGACGTTCTGGCGAGACCGACGCGCACGTCGACACTGCCGGGCCGAGCCGGCCAACCCTCGCCGCCCTGGTTGCGCATCTCAGCAGACCGGCAAAGGGCTCTGGCGACGCGAGACGCAACGGTGGAACGGGATCGTCGCGGGAGCGCGCTCGGGAGCGTGACGGCCGCGGCTGCCGTACCCCTGCCGATCGCCACGCACCCAAATCAGGCGAAGACGGGCATCGACACGTCAACCGGACCTCACTACCATTTGTCGAACCTGGGGGGAGCGGGGCCACAGATGCGACGGTGCGGGCGAACGCGGCGAAGCGTCGTTCTCGCGTCGGTCGCAGTGATGGCGGCTTCCGTGTCGATGTGGGGTCTGGTCCCGACCGGGTCGGCGGGCGCCACGGTGACGGCACTGGACAACTTCGAATGTCATGTCGCGTCGAGCGCGCCAACCGCCAACGTGCGCGCGCCGTTCTCCGCGGTTCCGAAGAAGGAGTCTGTAAAGAACACGTTCACGCCCGGCGGTTTCGTCGCCGCGGTCGGGTCTTTGCAGTTGCAGTGCGATCCGACGCGCAAGACGGTCGTGTCCGCCGGCCACTCCGTGACGTCACCGATCACGAACGCCGACGCACATCTGGCATGCTGGACGGTCAAACCGAACGCGCTGAAGCTACCGTCGCTGTTGACCGTGAAGAACCAGTTCGGCACGAGCGGATTGCAGCCGACTGCCGCGCGCGCACTATGCCTCCCGTCTTGGCAGACCACAGCGAGCCCGCCGAAATTCCCGAAGGCGGACACACCGCCGAATCTCGACGACTTCGCGTGCTACACCGTGTCCCACCGGAGCGGCACGCCGAACTTCAAACCGCCCGCATCGGTGCACTTGCAAGACCAGTCGGGCAGCGTCACGACCAAGGTGGGCGCGCCGAACATGCTGTGTCTGCCCAGCTCCACCACGATCGGTGGAAGCGCGACCTGGACGAAGGTCGTGGACCCGACCCAGGACGCGGTGTGCTTCACGATCGCGTCGGCGACGACCGGCGCGACGTCGACGGTGTACGACAAGGACCGGTTCGGTGTCGGTGCGGTGAAGGTCGGGCGCGACGCCGACCTTTGCCTCCCATCACTCGAGGTCACGGTCACGCCGCCGACCACGACGGCCGCTCCGACCACGACGGCCGCTCCGACCACGACCACGACTTCGCCCGGAAC
>Ga0182024_10013882_pt1 | contig 15647 bp, 10 predicted proteins | sample P32metaG_FD_120480 | JGI IMG/M metagenome (GOLD analysis project Ga0182024, IMG submission 120480) | Permafrost microbial communities from Stordalen Mire, Sweden - P3-2 metaG (Illumina Assembly) | ecosystem: Environmental > Terrestrial > Soil > Wetlands > Permafrost | place: Sweden: Stordalen... | reverse complement strand
GCTCGAAGCTCTTGCGCAATCGCTCTCGGGCGCGGTTGGTGGCGGCATGGAGGATCTGGTTGGTAAACGCGGCCGTGCCCAGCCAGGCAAGCGCGGCTGGGATCTCCGGCAACAGCAAGGCATGTCCGAAGGCGAGGTAGACGATGACGGTCATTGCCACGATGCCAACGACCGAGGCGGTGACCGAGGCGACCGAAGAGCGGATGATCAGCCCAAGAACGGCGCCGGCGAGCGCCCACACCCAAATCCAGACATCCTCATAGAGTCGCGGCAGAGCGGTCAGGATCGGCGTATTGCCCATCGCGAGGCGGACCAGCTGATCGACGACCTGCGCATGGATCTCCATTCCGTACACGCGCCCGGTGGTGTTGAACCCGACATTGAAGGGGGTGGCGAAGAAGTCCTTCACGCTGTCGAGCATGTCGCCGACGATCACCGCCCGACCGCGAACGAGCGCCGACGGGTCACCATCCATGATTTCGGCGATGGATTTGCGCGGAAAGGGTTGGGCGCCGTCCTGGTAGTCGAGGAGCATCTGATAGCCGCGGCTGTCGAGCCGCATATACGGGCCGCGATCGCCGTCGAGCGGCGGGATCACCGCGTGGCCCAGTTGCAACGAATCGTCGGCCGCCGCACCCGGCTGGATCCGGTCGCGCGCCAGATAGCGCAGCGCCATCGCCATGCCGAGCCCGGAATAATTCTGGGTCCCGTCATCGGCGTAGAGCAGGCCGCGTCGGACCACGTCGCCGGGGTCGGTGGGGATATCGGCCAGCGCGGCGCGTCCGGTACCGACGAGCGGCGCCGGCGGCGGAATGTCCGGGTGGGCGCCGTCCGCGCCTTCGGCGAGCTTGAAGACCCAGACGATCTCCGGATGGGCCTTGAGAACCGCTTCCAGCCGGCCGCTGCTCGGCGGCACCGGCACGTCGCGATAAATATCGACCCCAATGACCCGCGGATGCCAGCTTGCCAGCCGTTCCAACAAATCGGCGAGGACATCGTCGCTGATCGGGTAATGCCAGCGCCGAATGTCGGGTTCGGTCATGCCGACGAGAAGCAGGTGTTGGTTCGGCACCGGACTGGCCCACGCGACGCGCAGCGCGTCGTACGCCATCAGCTCGAGCGGCTGCAGTCCGCCGTAGAAGCGAATCAGCATGACCAGGGCGGCAATAAGCTGGGCGCTCAGCAGCGCCCTCAGCGGCGAACTACGCAGCACCCGGGCGATATGCCGCCGCCCGGTCGGGAGCCACCCGGCCGGCTGATCGGCGGAGGCAGGGCCCGGCGAGGGCTCAGCTGTGGTCGAGGACATGCATTTCAACTGCAGCCCATGGCCGACTGGACGGCCGGCCGCAGGGTACCGACGCGCAGAACCGGCGCCGTCGCGGCGCGCGGGGTCTCGTCGACATCGCGCCCGGCTCCGTAGAGCGAGGGGATTGCCGTCTCGGTATCCTGCGGCAGCCCGCCAAGCGCAGCCTCGGTAAGCGTCGAGCGCGGGAGATTGCCGCGCGTGGCGCAGCTGTCGCGCAGCACGGCGGTCGCGCTCCGCAAGTCGCTCGGCAGCACGACCAGGCTGCCGTTCAGGTCGACCCGCGGGCCGATCAGTTCGACCGAGCCCGAAATGCCGAGCTGCGAGCTGGCCGACACGATACTGTCGTCGGAGGGGAGAAAATCGTTCGCGGTGATCGTGATGTTGCCGCCATGGCCCGCGACCGCTTGGGCGATGATGCTGCTGTGGTCGAGCACCAGGAGCTGCGGATCGATCGTGATGTTGCCGCCATTGCCGCTGGCGCCCAGGACCGACGTCGTGATCTTGCTGCTGACCAGATAGAGGAAGTCCGCCACCGACAGCGTGAGGTTGCCGCCATTGGCCGACGCCGCCTGGGTGGCGATCGCGGCGCCGTTCTGCAGGGTGAGCTGTACCGACGACACCGTGATCGACCCGGCCGCGCCGGTGCCGCTCGACACCGCGGTGATCTGCGTGCCTTGATCCGTGAGGTCGATCTGCGGGCTGTTTATCACGACATCGCCGCCCGCGCCGGTTCCAGTGGTCGTGCTGGCGATCTTGCCGCCGCTCGCGAGAGTGATGCTTCCCGCGGTTATATTGGTCTGCCCGGCATTGCCGGCGCCAAAGGTCGAGGTGAACAGCGACCCGCCGCCGGTGACCGAAAGGTTCCCCGCATCGACATTGACCTGCCCGGCGACGCCCGAGTTGAAGGTCGAGCTCGAGATCGACCCATTGGTGGCGACCGACAGGTTCCCCGCATCGACAACGACCTGTCCGGCGTTGCCGGTGCTAAAGGTCGTTGTCGATATTCCGCCGCTATTGATGACGGACAGGTTCGCGGCGGTGATGCCGACCTGTCCGGCATTGCCGGTTCCGGAAAGCGCCAGCGCGAAGATGCCCGTCGGGTTCGCCTCCGTGGCGCCGGTGCCATCGACCGTCAGCGAGCCGGAAACGTCGACCGACACGCTTCCCGCATTTCCCTTGGCTTGGATAGTGGAGGTGGATTGGGTCGTGGAGGCGATCTCACCGCTATCGATCATCTCGATATTCCCGGCGGTGATGTTCACCTGGCCGGCGTTCCCGACGCCGAATGTGTCGCTCAAGATCACGCCGCTATTGGCCAGAGACAGGTTGGTCGCGTTGATGTTGACCTGTCCGGCGCTGCCGGGGCCGGCACTCGATGTTGAGATGAAGCCCTGATTGACGACGGACAGGCTCCCCGCGGTGATTGCGACTTGCCCGGAATTGCCGGTAATTACTGAAGCCGCCTGGTCGTAAAACCCCGCCTGCGAGAAAATCCCCGATGGCGACGCGGTCGACGCGTTTTTGCCGTCAACGGTCAGCGTGCCCGCGACGTTGACCGACACGTTTCCCGAGTGCCCCGCGCCGTCGGTCAGGGACCCGATCTCTCCGCCGCCGGTCGGCGACGCGCTTGTAGCCGTGGGGCCGCTTGTCAACGACCCGTTCGTCGCCGTGATACCGATCGAGCCGCCGTTGCCGGTGCTAAACGTGTTGCTGTTAATTTGTCCGTTGGCGAGGGACAAGGTTCCCGTGCTGACCGTCTCCGACGCGGCGTTGCCCGCGCCATCCGTCATGCTCGAAATTGCCCCGCCATTCGAGATCGCCAGGCTGATCGGCGCCGTGATGCTGATCGCCCCGGCGCTACCGGCGCCGAACGTGTTGCTGGCGATGCTGCTGTTGGTCAGGGAAAGCGCGCCCGAGACATTAACGGTGATCGGCCCCGAGTTTCCCGTTCCAAAGGCGTTGCTCAGTATCGATGCGCTATCGGTCAGGGACAGGCTGCTCGCTGCAATGTTAATCGGTCCGCCGGCCGCAGGGCCGTTGCTGATGCCCTCGATCGTGCTGTCGTCGATCGTCACAGCGCCGGCGTTGACAAACATGCTGCCCGCGCCGCCGGCGCCGGCAAAGAAATTGCCGACACCGAGCGTCGAGCTTTGCATAATGCTGATCGGCGCCATCTGCGTCACGGTCAGCGCGGATTGGTTTAGCGGGTTGACCGGGACTTCGCCGGTGCTCGCCACCGCGGCGAGTTGGATCGTGCCGCGCGGTGCGTTGAGCGTGGCGCCGGCGATGTTGATCGGCCCGCCGACAAGGCCGAGCGTCTGCCCAGTCGACGTCTGCAAGGTCGCGCCGTTGACCGTGATCGCCGGTGGCGCCGCGTTGAGAAAGCCGAACGCCGCCGGGGCCGCGGCGCTCAAGGTGCTGGCGTCGGGATTGGTGGCCTGAAACCGCGCGCCGTCCGACATCCTGACGTAATCGGCCGAGGAGGCGTAAAAGCTCCCCGACACATTGATCGTCGCGTTCGGACCGAAGATGATCCCGGCGGGATTGATCAGATAGACATTGGCCCCCGGTATCGTGGATTGAATAGTGCCGTTGACCGAGGACGCGCTGCCGCCGGTGACGCGTCCGATCACGTTGGTAACCGTCGACGGCCCGGTAAAGGTCGCTTTCTCCCCGGTGGTAAGGCCGAATATGCCAAAGCTTTGAAACAGGTTGCCACCGACCTGCTTGCCCAGGTTCGCGCCGATCGTGTAGGTGGGGCCGAGCAGTGTTTGGGCGGGTGAGAAACGGCCGTCGATGCTGATGTGCTGGGCCGAGGCGGTTCCCGACGCGAAAGCGGCGATGGCGCCCGCCGCGGTCCATACCAGGGGGTTTTTAAGGCCAAGCTGCACGCGGCAGGTTCCTGCAAGGGGAACTGGTACAACTATGCCGGTCGCTCCCGATCCTGTCCAGGGTCGCCACGGGCGCTAACGGCGGTCGGCGGCTACCGCCCGCAACCAGCCAGAGGTTGAGTAGGGTGAAGAGATAGCGCTTCGGCCGGGCCGCGAATTTGATATCATTGGTTGATGAGCGGACTCCAGCTTCAATCCATTCGTTGCGGAGCGCATCGACGCCTGGCGCTCGCCGGTGTCGCGTCCACGCTGGTTTTCGTCACCGCCGGGATAACCGTGGCAATCGCCCAGGAGATGGCGTCGTCCGCGGCTGACCCAAGCGGGCTGGTGGCGCCGCCCCACAGCGGCCCCATGCCGCCGCTTCCGGATATCGAACCGGCCGCACCTCCGTCGGCGGCGCCGATCCCAACGACGACGGCGCCATCTTCCGCCAGCGCCCCGCTCGACGCGGCGCCGCGTTTCGTCCTCACCGGGTTCAAGGTCGACGGCAACACCGTGCTCGACGAGGCGTCGATCGACGCGGTCATCGCCCCCTATCTCAATAAGCCGGTCAGCATCGCCGATCTCGAGGAGATGCGCCGTCAACTTACCCTGCTCTATATCAACCGTGGCTACATCAACTCGGGTGTCATCGTCCCCGATCAGGATGTGGCGAGCGGCGTGGTCCTGTTCCGCGCGGTCGAGGGCCGAGTGACCCATGTCGACATCGCCGGCCTCGACCACTTCAACGCCGACTATCTCACGCAGCGGCTCGAGCAAGGGCTCAACACCCCGTTCGCCGTCACCGACTTGGAGCGCGAACAGCAGATCCTGTTGCAGGATCCGCTTATTCGCCGGTTGAACATCGAGATTCAGCCGGGCCTCGTTCCCGGCGAGGCGACGGCGCACGCCACTGTCGACGAGGCGAGCCCTTATTCGCTCAATTTTCAAATTGCCGACAACCAGTCGCCGACGGTTGGCGAGGTGCGCGGCCAAGTGCAGGGCGCCGTGGCCAATTTGCTCGGCCGCGACGATGTTTTGTCCGCGCAATACGGGCGCAGCCAGGGCCTCAATGACGGGGCGGTCAGCTATTCACTGCCGATCGGCAGTGACGATACCCGCCTCAACCTGCGCTATGACATCAACGGAACCCTGGTGGTAAGCCCGGCGCTTAGCCCCTTGCAGATCACCAGCGTCTACGACAGCTACTCCATCGGGTTGAGCCGGCCCTTCTACCGCACGCCGGAGCAAAACTTGACGCTGAGCGTGAGCCTCGAAAAGCGGGACGCGCAGAGCTTTCTGTTGGGGATGCCGTTCTCTTTCACGGCCGGCTCGGACAACGGCAAGTCGAACGTGACGGCATTGCGTTTCTCCCAGGATTGGGCCGACCATAACGCCGAACAGGCCGTGTCGTTGCGCTCGACATTTAGCCTCGGACTCGACGCTTTGGGCGCGACCATGAGCCAGGGGGGGCCGAGCGGCACGTTTTTCTCGTGGCTGGGGCAAGGCCAATATGTTCACCGCATCTTCGACGACTGGGAAGGGGTCGTGCGCTCCGACCTGCAGCTTTCGGACGCCCAGCTTTTCCCGATCGAGCAGTTCGCTCTCGGCGGTATCGACACGGTCCGCGGCTATCGTGAATACCTGACCGTCACGGACGACGCGTTCTTCGCCTCCGGCGAGTTGCGGATACCGGTCTGGAAGCTCCGCCTGCCTCGCCTATCCGACGCGGACGGGGCCGGCGTCGTGCAGTTCGTGCCGTTCTACGATTACGGGCGCGGCTGGAATGTCGGTCGTCCCACTCCGTATCCGGCCGACATTTCAAGCGCCGGTGGCGGGTTCCGCTGGGCCGTCGGTTCCGGCATCACCCTCGAGCTTTACTACGGCAAGGCGCTGCGCCATGTCGACGTCGGCACCTCGCTGCAGGATCGCGGTATCCACTTCCGCTTTACAATGGCGGCGTTTTAGCGTCGTCCGCTACGCGGGCGGTTCCCGCAAATGGCAGGAGACGTGGTGGCCGGCGCGAAACTCCCGCAGTTCCGGCTCCTCGGTCGCGCAGCGGTCGAAAGCGTAAGGACAGCGCGTGTGGAAGCGGCATCCGGACGGTGGATGGATCGGGCTCGGCACATCGCCCTGGAGGACGATCCGGTTCTTTTCCACACCCGGTTCCGGTGTCGGCACGGCCGATAGCAGCGCCTCCGTATAGGGATGCAGCGGACGCAGGAAAAGATCGGCGCGCTCGGCGATTTCGACGATTTTGCCGAGATACATCACCGCGACGCGGTGACTGATGTGCTCGACGACGGCGATGTCGTGCGCGATGAAGAGGTAAGCCAGCGAGAACTCGCGCTGCAGGTCCACCAGCAGGTTGATCACCTGCGCCTGGACCGACACGTCGAGCGCCGACACCGGCTCGTCGCAGATGATGAGGCTGGGGTGCAACGCCAGCGCGCGGGCGATGCCGATGCGCTGGCGCTGACCGCCGGAAAATTCGTGCGGGTAGCGGTCGAGCATATCGAGCCGGAGCCCGACCTTGCCGGCGAGTTCCTCGACCCGATCCGCGACGGCGGGACCCCTGGCGACCCCGTAATTGACCAGCGGCTCGGCGATGATGTCGCGCACTTTGAGGCGCGGGTTGAGCGAGGAATAGGGATCCTGGAAGACGACCTGCATCTGCCGCCGGAACGGCCGCATGTCGTGTTGCGACAGCCGATCGATCCGGACGCCGTCGAGCCTGATCTCGCCGGCGGTCGGGTCGATCAATTTGAGGATCGCCTTTCCGGCGGTCGATTTTCCGCAGCCGCTCTCGCCGACAAGGCCCAGCGTCTCGCCCGGCGCGATGTCGAAGGAGATGCCGTCGACGGCATGTACCTGGCCGACGGTCCGCTGCAGGAGGCCGCGCTTGACCGGAAAGTGTTTGACCAAGCCCCTGACGGACAAGAGGGGGGCCGGCAGCCGCGGGGCCGGCGCTCCCATTTTCATGCGAGCGCCACCCGGTCGCTGTGAAAGCACGCCGCGAAATGCCCAGGCTCCTTTGCCTCGAATCCGGGCATCTCGCGCCGGCAGATGTCGGTCGCGAACGAGCAGCGCGCGGCGAACGAGCAGCCGACGATCGGCTCCCTGAGCGACGGCACGGTGCCGGGAATCTCGGCGAGACGCGGCGGTTGGCGCACCGACGCGACACCGAGCCGCGGCACCGAGCCGAGCAGCCCCTTGGTATAGGGATGGAGCGGGCGGCGAAACAGCGCCGCCACCGGCGCCTCCTCGACCTTGTGCCCGGCATACATGACGACGACCCGCTCCGCCATCTCGGCGACGACCCCCAGATCGTGGGTGATCAGAACGATCGCGGCGTCGATCTTCTGCTTCAATTCGCGCATCAGATCGAGAATCTGCGCCTGGATCGTCACGTCGAGCGCGGTTGTCGGCTCGTCGGCGATCAACAGCTTCGGGTTGCAGGCCAGCGCCATCGCGATCATCACGCGCTGGCGCATCCCGCCGGAGAGCTGGTGCGGGTATTGCTCGATGCGGCGCTCGGGCTCGGGGATGTGGACGAGCCGAAGCATCGCCACGGCCTTCTCGCGCGCTTGGCCGCGGCTCACTCCCTGATGGAGGGTCAATATCTCGCCGATCTGCCGCCCGATCGTCATCACCGGGTTCAATGAGGTCATCGGCTCTTGAAAGATCATGGAGATCTGATTGCCGCGGACCTCCCGCATCTCCTTTTCGCTGAGCGCGAGAAGGTCGCGTCCGGCGAAGCGGATCGCCCCCGAGACGATCCGCCCCGGCGGCCAGGGAACCAGGCGCAAGACCGAAAGAGCGGTGACGCTCTTGCCGCAACCCGACTCGCCGACGATAGCGAGGGTTTCCCCCGGCATGACGTGGAACGAGACACCATCGACCGCGCGGACCACCCCGTCGCGGGTGAAGAACGAGGTGCGCAGATCCTCGACCTCAAGCAGCGGCGTTGCCGGCGCGGCCGCGGGCGAGCCGCCAGGCTCCGAGGCAACCACCGCCGGCATGCGCTCGGCGACCAACACGCTCGGCCTCACAACCGCCGCGCCAGGCGCGGGTCGAGCGCGTCGCGCAGCCCATCGCCAAGCAGATTGATGCCGAGCACCGTGATCGACAGCATGATCCCGGGAAACAGCACGATGTAATAGGCGACCTGAAACAGGCCTCGCCCCTCCGCCATGATGTTGCCCCAGCTCGGGATGTTGGGTGGCGTGCCCGCGCCGATAAAGGACAGGATCGCTTCCGTGATCATCGCCGACGCGGCGATATAGGTGCCCTGGACCAGCACCGGCGCCATCGTATTGGGCACGATATGCCGCCACAGAATCCAGATGCCGCGGGTGCCGCTCGCCACGGCGGCCTCGACGAAGGGCAGCTCGCGCAGCGTCAACACCACGCCACGCACCAGCCGGGTGACCCGCGGCACCTCGGCGACGGTGATCGCGAAGATCACGTTCTGCAGGCTCGCGCGATTGAGGGCCATCAGCGCGATCGCGATCAGCACCGCCGGGATCGACATCAGCCCGTCCATCACGCGCATGACGATCGCGTCGGCCCAGCGATTGAAACCGGTCACCAGCCCGATCGCCAGACCAAGGCCAACCGAGAGCACAGCGACGCTGAGGCTGATCGTCAGCGACACGCGTGCGCCGTAGATGGTGCGGCTGTAGACGTCGCGGCCCAGCATGTCGGTGCCGAACCAATGTTCCGCCGATGGCCAGCGCAACCGCCGAATTGGCGCCAAGGCCTGCGGATCGACCGTGCCGAGATAGGGGGCGAAGACCGCCATCGCCACCATCAGCGCCAGGAGGCCGCCGCCGACCACCACCGTCGGGTGCCGCCGTAAGAAGGTGCGCAGCCAGCCGCGCGGCCTAGCGGCGATGGGGGTGAGCGTCAGGTCGGCGGGGGCGACTGCCATGGGGACCGGCGTTCAGTATCGGATGCGGGGGTCGAGCACGGCGTAGCTCAGATCGACCAGGAGGTTGATCAACACGTAGATCGCCGAAAAAATCAGGATGACGCCCTGGATGATCGGGTAGTCGCGACGCAAGATCGCGTCGACCGTCAAACGGCCCAGGCCCGGGATCGCGAACACCGTTTCGGTGACGACAACGCCGCTGATCAACAGCGCGACGCCGATACCGATGATCGTCACGATCGGCACCGCCGCGTTTCTCAGCGCATGCCGGATAAGGACATTCTCGTTCGACAGCCCCTTGGCCTGCGCGGTGCGGATGTAATCCTGGGCCAGCACGTCGAGCATGCTCGCCCGGGTGATGCGCGCGATCAGCGCGATATAGACCGTGCCGAGCGCGATGCTCGGCATCACCAGATGTGACAGAAACGGCCGCAGCCCGTCGCGCAGACTGACATAGCCCTGCACCGGCAGGAGCTCGGCCTCGATCGAGAACACATAGATCAGCACATAGGCGAGGACGAAGACCGGCACCGAAAAGCCGAAAACCGCGAACACCATCACCGACCGGTCGATCCAGGTTCCGGCCTTCCACGCCGCCAGCACGCCGAGCGGGATCGCCAGCGAGACCGAGACGATCAGCGTGGTGACGGTGAGCGCGATCGTCGGCTCGACCCGTTGCCCGATCAGCTTCAGCACCGGCAGGTTGGTGAAAATCGAAATGCCGAGATCGCCGTGCAGCAGGTGCCACGCCCAGGTGGCGAACTGGATGTAGATTGGCTGGTCGAGCCCGAGCTTGGCGTGAATGCGGGCGATATCCTCGCTGGTCGCGCTGTCGCCGGCGATGATCGCCGCGGGGTCGCCGGGGCTTAGATAGAGGAGCGCGAACACGAAGATGGCGACCACCAACATCACCGGAATGGTCGCCAGAACTCGCCTTACGATGTAGGAAAACACGCGCTACTTCCGCGCTCCGTCCCCAGGAGCGCTGCGGCTCGACCTGGGGGCGGTCAGCGTCACTTCTTCTCCACGTTCCAGAGAAAGACGACCGGGGCGATAATGATCCCGCCGAGGTTCTTGCGGTAGGCGGTGGGGATCTGGAACAGGCCGGTCGGCACGTAGTCGATCTCGTTGGTGTAGGCCTCCACCTGAATGGCGGATGCCAGCTCTTTTTGCGCGGCGAAATCCGGCGCCTTGAACCAGGAATCGATCAGCGCTTCTAGCTTGGGATCGTCGGGCCAACCGAACCAGGCCTTCGCGCCATTGGCGCGCAGCGGGCCGTTGAGCGCCGGTGACAGCATGTCGGGCGCCGATGTCCAGGTGTGAAAGATGTTCCACCCGCCTTTGTCGATCGGCTCCTTCGAGGCGCGGCGGGTGATCAGCGTGCCCCAATCGTTGGCGTCGACCTGAACGTTGAGCCCGGCGCGGGTCAGCAGCTCATTCGTCACCAACGCCTGGGCGTGGACGATCGGCTGGTCGGTGGCGTCGAGCAGCACGATCTTCTCGCCCTTGTAGCCCGCCTCGGCGATCAACGCCTTGGCGCGGGCGAAATCGGGCGCGTGCTTCAATTCGTCGGCGCCGGCCTCGGTGGCCAGCGGCGTGCCGCAAATAAACAGGGCGAAACAGGTCTTCCAGTATTTCGGGTCGCCAGCGACCGCCTCCATGTACTCCTTTTGGTCGACGAGGTTCAGCACCGCCTCGCGCATCTTCGGGTTGTCGAAGGGCGGCTGCAGCTGATTGAAGCGCAAGACGCCCATATTGCCGAGCGGATCGACGGTGGTGACCACGACGTCCGCGTTCTTGGCGAAGACCGGGACCAGGTCGGCCGGCGGCTGCTCGTACCAATCGGCCTCGCCGGCGTTGAGCGCGGCCGAGGCGGTGGCGCTGTCCGGGATATAGAGCCATTCGACCCGGTCCACCTTGGCCACCTTGCCGCCCGCCGCGAAGCTCGGCGGCTCCGCGCGCGGCACATAATCGGTGTTCTTGACGAACACGGCCTTGTTGCCCGGGACCCATTCCTCTTTCACGAACTTGAACGGGCCGGAGCCGATCGCCTCCGGGATCTGTTGGAACGGATCGGTTTTGGCGAGCCGTTCCGGCATCATGAAGGGCACGTTGCTCGACAATTTGCCGAGCGCGTTGAGGATCAGCGGAAACGGCGCCTTGAGCGCGATCGTGAAGGTCTTGTCGTCGTCGGCGGTAATCGCGGCGACCGCCTCCATCAGTTTCTGGCCAAACGGGTCGCGCTTGCCCCAGCGCTGGACGCTGGCGACGCAATCGGCGGCGCGGACCGGCTGTCCGTCATGCCATTTGAGGCCGTCGCGCAACGTGAAGCGCCAGGTCAGCTGGTCGTCGCTCGCCGTCCAATGATCGACCATCTGCGGCTGGGGCTTCAAATCCTTGTCGAGAGCGAACAAGGTGTCGAAGACCATGTAGCCGAAATTTCGGGTGACGTAGGCGGTGGTCCAGATCGGGTCGATGCTGCGCAGATCGGCCTGCGGGATGAAGCGCAGCGTGGTTTGCTGCTGGGCTTGCGCCCGATCAATAAGGGGCAACAGGCAAACGGCCAGCGCCGCCGCTGTGATCACCGCCCGTGTCCGGCGCCGGAAATCCACCATGCCGTCCCCCGTTCGCTCCAGTCTTTGGGGCGAACTTACGCGATCCGCTTCCGCGTTCACAATGCGAAACGCGGCCATCGCCGGTGGACCACGCAAGAGCTATGCCGCCCCGCTCAATTATGGTGTGCTTCTTGCTCAACGATAATCAGACCGCTGGACAGGTAGGAGTTGAACCATGCGAAGGCTTACCCGCCGCGAATTCACCCAGGCGGCCGCGTCGGCCGCGCTGCTCGCCGCCGCGCCGCGCGCCCGCGCGCAGACGACCGAGGACAAGAAGACCCTGCGCTTCATCGCGCAATCGGATTTGCGGGTGCTCGATCCGATTTGGACGACGGCCTACATCTCGCGCAATCACGGCTACATGGTCTACGACACGCTGTTCGCGATCGACGCCGAATTCGCGCCGCACCCGCAGATGGTCGGCGACTTCACCGTGTCCGATGACAAGCTCGCCTACAGATTCACCTTGCGCGACGGGCTTGGCTTCCACGACGGCAGCCCGGTGCGCGGGACCGATTGCGTCGCGTCGCTCAAACGCTGGATGGTGCGCGACAGCCATGGCCAATCGCTCGCGCTGGCGCTGGACGAGATCAAGGCCGACGGCGACAAGAGCTTCTCGATCAAGCTCAAGGAACCATTTTCGCTGCTGATCGATGCGCTCGCCAAGGTGTCGAGCCTGGCGCCCTTCATCATGCCCGAGCGGCTCGCCAATACCGATCCCTATACCCAGGTCACCGAGGCGCTCGGCTCCGGGCCCTTCAAGTTCGTCAAGGACGAGTTCCAGCCCGGCCATTTGGTCGTTTATGTCAAGAACACCGATTACGTGCCGCGCAAGGAGCCGCCAAGCTGGGCGTCGGGCGGAAAAGTCGCCAAGGTCGACCGCGTTGAGTGGCTCTACATCCCGGACGCGATGACGAAAGCCGCAGCGCTCAACGCCGGCGAAGCCGATTGGTGGGAAAATCCGCCAAACGATGTACTGCCCGTGCTCACCGCCAATCCGGACATCGTGGTGCAGCCAGCCGACGCGCTACCCGCCCCGATCATGGTCAAGTTCAATCACCTGCAGCCGCCGTTCAACAACGAGAAGCTGCGGCAGGCGGTCTTGGCGGTGATCGACCAGGCGGATTTCCTTACCGCCCTTGCCGGCGACAAGAGCAATTGGGAGCTTTGCCCTTCGTTCTTTACCTGCGGCTCGCCGACGGCGAACGATGCGGGCTCGCAGGCGCTGACCGGCCCACGCGACTGGGACAAGGCCAAAAAATTGGTCGCGGATTCGGGCTACAAGGGCGAAACCATCGTGGTTCTCGATGCCGTCGATCAGCCGGTCTCGCACACCCAGGCGCTGGTCGTCGCGGATGTGATGAAAAAGCTCGGTCTCAATGTCGAGCTGCAATCGATGGATTGGGGCACGCTCGTCACTCGCCGCGCCTCGAAGGAGCCGATCGACAAGGGCGGGTGGAGCGTTTTCGCCACCGGCTGGGTCGGCACCGATCTGATCGACCCGGCGGAGAACCCGACGCTGCGCACCAATGGGGAAAAGGGCCATTTCGGCTGGCCGACGGATGCCAAGATCGAGGAGTTGCGCGCTGAGTGGATCAAGGCGCCATCGGCCGACGAGCGCAAAAAGCTCGCGGAGGCTATCCAGGCGCGCGCCTTCGAAGTCGTCCCCTATATCCCGACTGGCCAGTGGAGGCCGAAGACCGCCTTCCGGAAAAACGTGAAGGGCGTGATCACGGCCCCGGCGTTCCTCATGTGGAATGTCGAGAAGGTGTAAGCGGCCTCGCTATGTCCGCTTGATTTTGCGCCCCTCCAGCATCGGTCACCTGGCGGGTTCGGCCGGCGGCGTGCCTTGACCCTCGGCATGCCCGCCATCCACTATCGCCGCGCGACGGCGGTCGACCCAGAGCAAGGACGATACCGGCGGCCACGCCCTGGGCCATCCCGCGCGAAGGAGAGAGATCATGGCTGAGCGAGCGCCGTTCCTGAATACCGCGTACAGCGCGTATCACCATCGCGGGCTGCCGCCGGAGGACGAGGAACTGACCCGCGTCGGGCCGGGCACGCCGTGCGGCGAGTACCTGCGGCGCTTCTGGCAGCCGGTCATCCTGTCGAGCGAGCTCGGCGAGCTGCCGCGACGCCTGCGTATCCTCGGCGAGGACCTCGTCGCGTTTCGCGACAAATCGGGCGCGATCGGCCTTCTCGAGCTGCATTGCCCGCATCGCGGCACGTCGCTCGAGTTCGGCCTCGTCGGGGAAAAGGGCATCCGCTGCTGCTATCACGGCTGGCTGTTCGGCTGCGACGGCACGATCCTCGAGACGCCAGGCGAGCCCGCCGACAGCACCTTGAAGGAGCGGCTCTTTCACGGCGCCTATCCGGTGCATGAACATGCCGGGCTGGTCTTCGCCTATATGGGCCCGCCTGACAAGCAGCCGGCGTTTCCGCTGCTCGACACCTACGACCTGCCGGGCTACCGCTTGATTCCCCGTGCCCCGACGCCGTGGGAGTGCAACTGGCTCCAGGTCAAGGAAAACAGCATGGACCCGGCGCATCTCGCTTTTCTCCATACCCTGCCGGGCAGCGAGGGGTTCACCGACGATTTCAAGGAGCTCGGCGAGTGGGACTGGATGGAGACCCCGGTCGGCATGGTCTACATCGACACGCGCCGGCAGGGCGACCGGGTATGGGTGCGGGTCGCCGATTTCATCCTGCCCAATATCCACCAATTCCCGCCCAACGCAGACCCGATGGCGCTGCGCAACTCGATCAACCGGCCGATGGCGACGACCTGGGCGGTGCCGCTCGACGACACCCATACGATGCAGATCGGCTATTACCGCGCCCCCGAGGGCAAGGAGCCGCGGCGCGGCAGCGGGTTCGGCCAGGACGCCAGCCGGTCCTATGAGGAACGGCAGCGGATCCCCGGCGACTATGACGCCCAGGTCAGCATACACGGCGGCGTCGCGCGGCATGGGCTTGAGCACCTCGCGGCCACCGACCGCGGCATCATCATGATGCGCAACATGATCCGGCAGGGTATTCGCGCCGTCCGCAAGGACGAGGATCTCGGCCACCGCATCCCGGGCGACGGTGCGGCCGTTCCGACCTACAGTCACGACCGGGTGGTGTCGGGTGTTGCCCCGGCCCCGACACCGGAGGAGGACCGGCGGCTTTTGCGGGAGGTCGCCCGAACCGTGGTCGGGGCGACGGTGAAAGACGGCTTAGCGAAGGCCTAACAAATCCGCGCGTTAGGTGCGGGTGGGAGAGACGAGGACGATGAGAGACGAGCAGCGGTCGAGAGGAATTAGGCGATTTCGCGTGCTGGGCGCTTTCGCGCTAGCAGCGACGATGCTCCATTACCCGGCCGGGTCGACCGGCGCGGTGGCACAGACCGCGGCGGCGCCGAGCGAAAACCACTTCAACGATGAGCTGCTAGGCCTTCCGCCGCAGCAACGCGCGGCCAAGCTCGCCGATCATCTCGGCGTGTGGTGCATCGGCACCAAGCCGTTCTTTATGGGTATGACCAAGGACGGGGCGGCGAAGGGCTACGCCTATTGGAGCGTCACCTGCGCCGGCGGGGCCAGCTACCTCATCCAGATCACGCCCGAGGGCCAGGGCGCCGCCACCGACTGCCGCACGCTGAAGCAAGGCGGCCAAGGGCGGGAGTGCTACAAGACGTTCTGAAGCCGGATCGCCGATTTTCAGAACTTATGTTTGGAACTTGATGTAACTCGGCGCGTTGGTTGAGCAGTCTTCCGGCAATCGCAAGGGTTGCGGAAATTCAACCAGACGAGGGTCAAATGCTGTACTGGGCATTGGTGTTCTTCATCGTCGCGGTGGTTGCCGGCGTGTTCGGTTTCGGTGGCATCGCGGCCGCGTCAGCGGGGATCGCGCAGATCCTCTTCTACCTCTTCGTGGTGATCTTC
>Ga0182024_10013881_pt1 | contig 15647 bp, 8 predicted proteins | sample P32metaG_FD_120480 | JGI IMG/M metagenome (GOLD analysis project Ga0182024, IMG submission 120480) | Permafrost microbial communities from Stordalen Mire, Sweden - P3-2 metaG (Illumina Assembly) | ecosystem: Environmental > Terrestrial > Soil > Wetlands > Permafrost | place: Sweden: Stordalen... | reverse complement strand
GCGATTGCTTTCGGTGCGCAGCGGTGGTCCAGAGAGATTTCGCCTCAAATGGGGAATATGATCCTTTGAGTGCCATCTTTCAGCCACAGGCTCAGATTACAATCGGCAACGGGTACCTGGGAACTCTAATGGACATACCAAGCGGATTCAACCTCAACAAGGTCACGAATCAGCCGAACGACAGCCTTTTTTCCAGTGCATACGAAGGTATGCCTCAGAAAGAGGCGTCCGTAACCGGTTCGCCTTCTGATGTACAGCTGCAGACTGCGGCATCTGAAGTTTCCGCCATGAAACTGACCATAACAGCGCTGAGTGGGCAGTTTGATGCTCTGCAAGCGCAGTACGGACAGGAGAAAGCAAATAAGGGAATCGTGGAGCACACCGTCGATTGGGGGCGCTCGTGGTTAAGCAAAGTTGATCAGAATAAGGGACCCGTGCACGCATTCGCGGCAAAGATCTTGGATTTGAATGCCTCCTCCGGCTACGTTGATCGGGTGTTATCTACGCAGTCGCAGGAAATCCAGGAGATGAAAGAGTCTCTCGATCACGGCGATACAGCAACTTTTAAGAAAGACTATCAGCTTCTGACAGGCAAGGAGTTTGGCAAGGAGTCTGGCAAAGATGCGGCGGCGACTATCTCTACAACTTCGGAGTTGGTCGATCACTATGCTCAAACTCAGCAAAAAGTGCATGACGTCGCTCTTGCCCTGGCAGCTTTAACGGCTTCTACACTTGCTTTGCGTTATGGCAACTTCAATGTGGCGAATGGATTGATAGTCGGTACTGGCACTGGCGGTGTTGGTGGTTTGCTGTTCAGAGCCGTCGATGGATATAAGTCCAACAAATCAACACTGCTGGATCTGGCCAATGGCTCATTCGCAGGGTTTGCAACAGGCGTCGGCGATCTGGCCGGAAGCGCCGCCAGCGACGCTGTAGCAAGTAGATTCGGCTTGACCACAACTGGTGGCAGGTTTGGCAGCGTCATTCAACGAACCACGCCTGGCTTGGGTCTGCGATTGCTCAGTGCCACCACCAATGAAGGTCTCAACGGTGCGGTTTACAGCGCTATGGTTATGCCTTTGCGGGAGTATGAAGGGGGCTCGATCAAGACTCCATCAGACGCTTTGCAATCAGCCGCTCGAGGCGCAGCGCTCGGCTTTGCTGGCGGCTCTGTGCTTGGCTTGTTCCGGGGAGTGACACCACTAACTAGTGGTGGCGCATCTGGTGAGTTGCCCGAGCCACTACCGATTTCGGATACGAAGATTTAGGACCTGTCGCTGTCACGGCAAAATGCTTGCACTCTTCTGTTGCTATGCGGCCGGTGCTTTCGCTTTGCGGAACGGATAGATCAACTGACCGAGCAAACTTTCAGGAATGGCTAACTAAGTCTTCGTTTTAACCAGTGTTCTCAAGAATCCGGGGACCTCTTCAAGTGACGAAGCCGCCTCTTTGTGCCAATCAACTTCGCGCAAAAATTGCTCAACCTCCGGCAAGGTAGCTCCCATAGGAATCCCTTTCTGGTCATATGCTGGATCGAGAACCTTGCCAGTGGCAAGTTCGTAGAAAGCGCCGGCGACATTACCGAGCCAGATTGTCCGGCGACGTTCTTCGCCCTCGGGCGAGTCAGGCTCTGGGAACCCCAGAGAACACCACCAAAATGGATCTGCGCTAATCTCGCTAATCGTCAATCTCCCCAAGATAATCAGCCCCACTCCTTGTGCGACAAATTCCGAACAGGCATGGTAATCTCGCGTCAGGCAGTCGAGCTTCACAGAAAAGACATCGAAGGCTTCTTTGACGATCCAGATTTGCCTGGCACAGAATCTGTCCAGCACGACATCCTGTTGCTGCTTATGTGCGATGAGGAGAGCGTCGATACTATGTAAGAGAATTTCAGCCGCTACTTCAATAGGCAGTGGTCCGTTCTCGTGCAAAATTGATACAAGTGGAGTCGCTTCTAAGTCTTCGAGCATACGTAAGTGATAGTCGCCATGCTTGTATCTGTGATGCAAATTTCCCCAGTTCAACAGACGAACAAAGGAAGGATGGTCCAACTGCATAAAGGCTGAATCTGCTCTCTCGACATCTTCTCGAGGAAGCCATCGATGATCGGGCACAATTATTTCCAGAAAATATGTCTGATTGTCCGCAAAACTAAAACATTCATACATCTCGCGGTCATGTCGCTTACCTCTTCTCTTCAATCGCATTCCCTGCGAAAGCGGCGTCTGGGCATTGACGCAAACGACACACTCTTCCAGTCCGCGGCGAACAGCGTATCCGCAATGCTGACATTTTGACAATCCTGACAGGAGGTTTACGCTGGTAACTTTATGGCACTGTGCACACTCTTTTGTGCGCCTGCCGGTCGTCCAGATTAACTGATCTTTGACCAGAGCGTCTGTGAACCGCTGTCGGGTCGTTGCATCCAGTTCAAGAGCACGGCACGGCATCATCAAGGTGTCGCCTGCTCGATCGCTCCTTGCTTTTGCCGGTGGTTGTTGGTTTTCAAAAGATTCTCCGTTGTACGAAAATTCGAGTTGTGGACCGGTTTCATTGCCGACTCTGAGCTCATCGCAGGGTTGAACGAGATATTTGTGCATTTCCACTAGATAAGCAATCATTCCCCTTCTAATGAAGACGATGTTGCGCTCCTTAGCTGCGCGAATATAGAGGCAGCCTCCTTCGCAGCTGACAACGGCTACGCAATCGTTGTCAGATAATCCGATCGAAATTTCTCTGTCTGGATAGAGCCTGAATGTGCGATTCTGCAATTTGCAAAAGCCCTGCCGCATGTCTTGTCCGGATTTTGAGTGAGCGGATGTTTCAGATATCTCTAACTTGGTAAAAGAGCCGCCTTCGCCGTACATTTCAACGACATCTCCAGGAAAGAGTCGCTGCTCATCGCGTGATGAGGGGAGAAGTCTTTGATTGAGAAAGACCTTTCCGTGATAATCCAGGATGAGATTGGCTGATGCATCTAAAAATAGGTCTGCGCCCAATAGGTGTTCGCAAACGACACGGAGAGAGTTTGTGTCTGTCCTCATCGGAGTTTCCTGACCGTTGATTTTGACGACGATTTTAGGTTCAGTGCTCACATGCTTATCTCCCTTGGGCTCAAAAATGCGGGTGGACGGAGAGGATCATAACATTCGTTTGAGATCAGCCTGGAACGGGTTCTAATCAGGTACAACCCTGCTCAGATCGCACACTTAATTCGGATCATGTTTGAGAAGAAAGACACAGCGACCAATGACACAGCCATTCAGCCATTTTTTAGAAATCTGAATCTGGCACAGGCCACTATCCAGCAAACCGGCGTGGATGCCGAACAACGTCAGAAAGCTACGAGCATCCAGTATCGCGCTGCCTGGGGTGCAACTATCAGGGCTCGCCTCAACTTTAGTCTGCGTACAAAGCTCCTCGTTCAAACATTCTTTTTGATCGCCTTCTATGTTGTTGCTGTGTCAAGCAGCCGATGGGTTCATTTAAAGCTTTCGGAAAGCCTCATTGCAGTCTATATGTTCGTTGCCTGGCTCATCTGTTGCGTAGGCACTGTGCTTCTGCCCGACGATCGTCTGGGTTTGGACAGATTGGCGATATCTATTCCCGGCAGAAATCCGCTCGATATCAAGCCTAAGATTCTCTGGTCGAAAATAGAAGAGGTCGCTCTGTGTGACTTGGCTAAACCAAAAGAGGGCAGTAAGTTTGCTTTGAAGCTGGTTGAAGTGTCAGGCGAAGAACATTACATAATGCTCGCGCTACTTGAGAGGGAAGCCCTTCCAACCATCGTCTCGTACCTTCAAGAGTGCGCTTCGCATGCAAGAGGTTTGGCACAGCTGAAGGAGATAGAACGTTTTTACGATTACCAGAGTGGCAAACTAGAACAAGTGTCATACACTCAGTTATGGGAAAGCAGCTGTCCGGCTCAGTTCGGCTTAACGTCTTTTACGCCTCTGGCACCAAAGGAACGAGTGCAAGGTGCATTTACCGTGGTGAAGCAAATAGCGGCAGGTGGCTTTTCTGCCATTTATCTGATTGAGGATGATGAGGGCAGCAAATTTGTTTTAAAGGAATCGGTACTGCCGCCGAATCTGGATGAAGCTTGCAAAAACAAGGCTACTGAGCAATTTCAACGTGAAGCAACGATCCTTGCCAAGCTTAATCACCCCCAGATCGCGAAGGTGTTTGATCACTTCGTGGAGAACGGGAGAAATTATCTGCGCATGGAATACATTGACGGACCTAATCTCCGGAAATATGTAGCGGACAATCACGCTCAGCCTGAAGACATTACTGCCAAATGGGCCGAGGAAATGGCCAGCCTGCTTGCCTATCTGCATCACTTATCACCACCTGTGGTGCATCGCGATTTTTCTCCGGATAACATTGTTGTTCGCAAAGACTCGAAGTTGGTGCTCATCGATTTTGGCGCCGCAAACGAATTTATCGGAGCTGCCACAGGAACCCTCGTGGGCAAGCACGCCTACATGGCTCCTGAGCAGATTCGCGGCAATGCTGAGCCGGTAAGCGATATATATTCCCTGGGCGCATGCACGTTCTTTTGTTTGACAGGGCGAGATCCTGAACCGATCTGCACATCTTCGCCAATGCGCGATGGCGCTAAAGTTTCTCAGTGGATGGACCAATTCGTTAAGCGCTGCACGCAGCTGGATACTGCCGAACGGTTTCATTCTGCACACGATTGCCTGTCCTATTTGCAAAACTCGAACGATAAGATCGCGTGAAGTGCCATGGATTCTCGTCCCATCAACCAACGGGAAATACTAATAAGATACGGCCGCCTCGCGCCCCACGCACGTGATCGTGTGCTCGATCAATTCTATTTGATGGTAGATGTCTCTCCTCTCAGATCTAGCCTGGTGTCACGACTGGCGACTCTATTGACCAGCACCTTGGCCATTCTTATACCTATCATCGGCGCTCTCATTTTGTTGGCAAGGCAGCTGCATATGCCCCTGGTTGATGTGTGGTGGATCATCTACGGCGCCTTCGTTGTGTTTGAATTGGCATGGTTCATATTTATGATTGGTCGGCGTACCAGAAAGCGCTATAAGGAGGTACCGCTGCAGACTACTGAGCTGGGCCTGAGTGCGTCTCACATCAATATTCATTCGCGCTACATTCATGGTGGTTGCGTAAAAACCTCGATGCGCTGGCAAGATATTTCGTCAATCCGCTGCATTCAACGCATACCAGATCGCTTCTTGTCTTTAATCGAGCGTGTGGACCCTCAAGCACAGGGAAACTATCTTCAACTGCTCGACATGCATGGAAAGAAAATTGATTTGCAATTGGACTGCATTCAAACAATCGAGGAGCGACAGATATTAAGAGATTTCATTCTGCAATTCGTTCCACAAATAGATATTAAAGATGTATTGAGCAGCCTTCTGCGCGTCGGCAAAGTGGACAATGTGCCGTTCACGAAGCTCTGGTCGCAAGCCTTGCAAGATGCCCGACCGCGCCTGCATACAGCGCCCTTAGTGCAAGACACTGTGCTGCAAAACGGGCGATTTGTAATCAAAGATTGTATCGGCAGTGGAGGGCAGGGAGCTGTTTATTTATCGGATATGCGTGAACTGGAAGATACTCTTCAAGTCGTCTTGAAAGAATATGTATTGCCGGACCTGGTGCACGCTTCTGAACATAAAGCGGCCGTGGAGCAATTCGAGAAAGAGGTTCGCTTACTGAGCAAGATCAGCCATCCAGGCGTAATTAAGATGTACGATGCCTTTGTCGAGGATCACCGAGCATACCTGGTGCTGGAGCACGTCGATGGAATCTCTCTCAGAGACCATGTTCAACGGTTCGGACCGATGGAGTCAGGAAGAGCAGTGGCCATTGCCCAGCAGATGTGCGACATTCTCCATTCGCTTCACTCAATGCAGCCAACCATAATGCATCTTGATTTTTCTCCAGAAAATATTTTGATATCAGGTAACGACCTGATTACAGTGATTGATTTCAACATTTCTGTCGAAGAGAATTCGCTCAGAACACGCACAGTTATGGGTAAGCAGCGCTACATGGCACCCGAGCAGTACCGTGGCAAACCGACGGTGCGCAGCGATGTTTATTCGATGGGTGCCACACTATTCTTTCTGCTGACCGGCAAAGAACCAGAACCGATTTCGGTATCGAGACCGTCAAGAGAAAATCCTCAGATCAATTCCCAATTAGAAAACATAGTTGTCCAGGCAACCGCGCTTGAGGAGGAAAAGAGATTTCAGTCGGCAGCATCACTGAAGGAAGCATTACTGGCAGTGGCAATGGAGCACGATGTACTGAACACAGCGACCGTGGACGATGGCCAGAAAATCAATACTTCGATTACGGAGCAGTGTCGTACAAACTTGCGGAATTAGCAAATGTCTGCACTAAAATCTTGTCCATACTAATATTTATGCAGGGAAAGATCATGCACAGTCTGGATCCAGAGCAACAGTCAAGCAAGGAGGTCATTGCGATCTACGAGCGGCATCAATGCCCGGCAGAGCTCATTGTTCCATATCACATAGGAAGTGAAAAAGGATTCTTGGGCAGCTATGATGAGACGCGTTTTCGTTTATCTCTCTGGAATATGGACTCACCATGGATTATGGCCATTGGCCTGTCGATGCTGGCCAACTTGATTGTATTTGGGGCCTTTGCCCTGGGGCAGCACTTGTTTCACATCGGCAACTTATTTAAAGAAATAGGCTTAATTATGGCGGCCAATCTCATCTTTTTGGCGCCACTGGTTTACGCTTCGCTGGTGGCAATAAACCTCAAACTCGGTTATGGAAAGCACTGGTACCACTCTCTTTTGGTCCCCACTCACATCGGCATAACGGATTCGGGGTTCAAACTTTATTTTCGAGGTCGTCTATTCTACAACTACCCTAACTTGTCCTTGTGGTCTGGCATCTACGATGTAGATCTGGTCACGGATCCGCTTTATCAAATGCCAGCCATTCAATTCCTTTATCAGAGTGGCTTTGGCAGAAGAGTGATCCTGCTACCTTTGTATGGAATGTCATCGGAATTTGATGTGCGTCTGGTGCTGCAATACTTTGCCAAATATGTCCCACTGGAAAATCAGGCACAAGCGTTTATCGAATTGAGTAAAGCTGATTTTGCTCCCGTCGTAGACGAGTACAAGGCGGCGAACAACGCGAACATCGCGGCGAACAATCCGAGCTAAGGGAGGACCACAATGGCCATAGTTCTTATCGCAACTCAGAACGGATGCCGGGCGTTCACGGATGCCGGCGAGGGCGAGCTTGAACTCGCGGGTCGAAACATTTGCGCTATGGCACCTGAGGCTGGAGGAGCATGTCTAGCTGTAGTTGATGGAAATGAAATCTGGCGCCGCACTGCCAGTGGTGCATGGTCGCAAGTGCGGACCATTAGCGATAGTCTGGTAGCAATCCTTTCTCTCGATGGCAAAATTTTTGCCGCAACAGGTGAACCTGCGCTGGTACGCATACCTGCCAGTGGAGAGGTAAAACGTTTAAATGGTTTCGATACCATTGAGGGACGCAACGAATGGTGCGATTCGGGACCACCGTTGCATGTCCGTGCCTTGACAGCAACGGCTGATGGCAGCGCAATCATGGCAGCGGTTCATGTTGGTGGCATCCCCCGCTCAACTGATGGAGGAGAAACCTGGGCACCGACTATCCCGGTGATGGACGATGTGCACGAGGTTCGAGCGCATTCTTCAATGGCCAACATCGTTGCCGCTGCCACCACATATGGTTTGTGCTTGAGCCAAGATGGGGGATGTAACTGGACAACGTTTGGAGAAGGTCTTGAAGTGAACCACGGGCTTGCAGTTGCGGTTCTGAATGATGAAGTGCTCTTCAGCGTCCAGCACGACCCGTTTGCGGAGCGATCGCAAATCTGGAGATGGAAGCTTGGTGCTACAGGAATCGAGCAAGTACGCGAAGGACTGCCTCAGTGGTTGGATGGAAAAGTCGATACCTTGCACATCGCCGCCGGCAACGATCAGGCTGCCGTAGTGGATCGAGGAGGCAGTCTCTGGCTGTCCAAACAGGGCTCATTGGGTTGGCAGCGCATCGCCACCGACGTGCAAGACGCTTACGGCGGAATGGTGGTGCTGTGATGGAAATGCTGGTGCCAATTGATTTGATCGTATATCACTTACTTGAACTGAGTGATGTTAGCCAAGATCGTTTGCACCTGCTGAGCCGTAATTGATTTACCAACCGCTGGTTTTGCGCTGATTATAAAAACGTCCGCACCCTGAGCTGCATCGAAACAACTTAAGAAAATTTGTTCGTGCTTCATGCTTTGTCCGACCATGTATTGTACTGAGCGTCCGGCAACATCAATTTGCCCCCTTTTCTCAATGGAGTTGAACCACTGGCTCGGTCCCATCGGTACTTGAGTCTTCGTTTTGCTATCAGTGGTGGCGATTGGGGCGGCGATTCGAAGCCGCTCAGAAGCTGAAAAACCTAAATTGGCTTGTTTGCTGATTGTTATTATCGGTGCAGATTTAGGATTATCAGCCCTGCCGATTGAGATCGATGGACGATAAGAAGAATCCATGTTGAAAACGGTTAACTGATCAGGAAAAGGTTTACTCCAAGCGATAAGCTGGTGAGCCATTCCCTCGAGTTTCGGCTTAAGATAAGACGATCGGGGAGCGATTGATTTGATGCTACTCAACAGCGCTTTAACGGCCGCTAAATCGGATTCGGATGTGTAGTAGGACGTGAACGAAATAGATTCTTCCTTTTCCGCAGGCGTGAGATGAGCAAAGAATACATGGCCCGGGTTCGGCAAGTTGGTGACACCGGCTACAAAAGGGGCTTTCGACCCTGCGATCACGAGACTGCCTCGTTCGGTCACAGATTCGAGAACCGGACCATCTTCATGCACCATTGGTTTTGCATACTTAGTTGCACAATCTTGAACTATCGCCTGATCAGATTTGAAAGATGGTGATGTGATCGAAATATTCAATTGTTGGCTAGCAGGCGTGGAAAAATTGATACTTGTAGTCGTTGCTGTTCCCGTCCCACACCTGCACTTTGTTAAGTCTTGAGCAAATGCATTGAAGATGGTCCAGCCATATGGAAGTGGTTGCGTTAAATCCAAAATGTGCGACGCGATTTCTCCACTCTCTTGCGCAGTCGGGTATCTCACCTCCGATTCGCGCTTCGGACTGGATGGCCAAATAGCGGTTTGTTTGACCGGCACTGGGGGAGTATCTTCCGCTGCGCTGAATGTAATCTCGCTTTCAAATGGTTCATTGCTGCCGGAATTGTAGATGTCTCCGGATGCAGGGGTTCCGTTTCCATCAGATGCACTCGTTTCGTGCTTCAGCTCCTTGCGGTCAGCAGCAGCGAGGGCTTTTTGTCCGAGCTTGTCGTGCAGAAAAGCTCGATGGCCGTATCGCTCGTCCAGCCAACTATCGTTGTGCCAAAAGTCCGGATTGTAGTTTTGCCAATCCTGATGAGTCCAACGCCGATCTGTCGCCCCCTTTCGTTGTAGAGACATCTGTTGATGAATGGTCAATTCAATTATTTTGTTGAATACCTGAAGAGATTTATCAAACTGCCCAAGCGCTTCGTGCAACTTGGCTCGGGCTCGAAGAAGTTTGTCAGTTCCCAGAGCATCTCCTGCTGGAAGCATCGATGCAGCTGCATCAAGCTCAGCCCAAGCCTTATCGTATTCTTTCAGGTTCTTATAACAGCTGGCACGATTCATCTTCATCAAGAATGTTTCGTCATTTGACAATTTCCCAACGGCGATTACTTCGCTATAGTCGGCCAAAGCGCTCCGGTAGTCGTGATTGCGATAAAAATGGACAGCTCTGTTTTTCAGGATTGGTTCCAGCGACTGCGGGACGGACGCAGGATTTGCTTTGGCGATCTGGATGGCAGTGGACAGATCCTCGATCGCATTTTTGTCGTGATGCACAGAATCTTCCATTCCAGCCTTCAAGATGTACCACCCTGGAGATTTCTGATCGATCCAGATAGCCTGGTCGAGAAAACTTAGCCGGGTAGAGAAAACAGGGATCGTTTGGCTTATTGTCCAAGGAATCCATGAGATTCTGCCGCTCTGCTGAAGTGCACATAAGGCTACAACGATTGCCAGCAAACCAATCGAGATTCTATTGCATGAAATCTTCCATCTCAGGCTAAGCAAACATCCTATGCCTGCAGCAACAGTCAAGCCGAGAGCAAGCACACAGGCGAGGTAGCAAACCATTACACTGACAGCAACGGCTGCAGGCATTTCGATCGGATAAAGGCACGTAAATCCTATGAATGCAGAAATTGGCAAGATGCTGAAACAGGCAATGGCAAAGCAGCTCGTCAGCAACAAAAGCCAGCGACGATCCGCTCTAGCATTTCCTGAATTGATCTTTCTCAGCTGTCGCCTGCAGCTTTGCCAACAAGAAGCCCCGATCACGCAAGCCGCCACCAAAAAGATAAACGCGGCTAACGCAGTCTGATCTTGCTGCACGCCCGAATATGATGCACTATGCAATTGTGCTTCAAATGTGTTAAAGCCAGCGTATCCACAAATCGACAGTAATGTGATAACCGCTGCAGCAACCAACGTTTGCCCAGCAGAAAGAACAGGTCTTGACGATTTTTCCGTATGTGCAGCTGGCTTGCGACCAGACTGTACAGCCTGCAAATCATTCTTTAATTCGTTCATGGATTGATATCGTTGCTCGGCGTCTTTCTTAAGGCATTGCAAGATCACTGCATCCAATCCTTTAGGCAAGCTAGTTTTCTTGAGAGACTGAGCGACAGAATCGAGTGGCTCGTTCAGATGTTTGGCGATCGTTTGAATTGGGTTGCTCCCTTGAAATGGTGGAACTCCAACCAGCGCTTCGTACATCAAACAGCCTAAAGAATATATATCTGAGCGGGCGTCGACATTGAAGCCGAGACATTGCTCCGGGCTCATATAATCAGGGCTGCCGAGGACCTCTCCTTCTTGTGTCAGGTTCTGTGTCTCACGACTGACAGCGGCTGCAGTCTTGGCGATGCCGAAGTCAACAATCTTGACGCCACCAACGTCGTTTTCGCCTTTTGTGATAATGATATTGCTGGGCTTCAGATCGCGATGAACTACACCTTTTTCATGTGCATATTGGCAGGCCTCCGCAATCTCGATGAAGAGATCCAGTGCCCTGTGCGGATTCAGCGTGCTGTCTTGTTTCAATAACTGTTGAAGGCTCGTACCTGCCAGATAGTCCATCACCAGATATGGTGCATCTTGTTTTGACACACCATGTCCATAAACTGCAACTATATTCGCATGGGTCAGAGCCGCTGCTGACTCTGCTTCGTGCTCGAATCTTCTCACTGCTGCGTTGTCTGTTGCCAGATCATGACGCATTACCTTAATTGCCAGCGTTTTGTTTATCAAGTTATCCATTACCCGATAAACGATGCCCATACCTCCTTGCCCGATCTTCTCCAGAACCTGGTAGCGCTCGCCAAAGTCGGGTGGCAATTCCGAAACGACAGAATCCGATGTTCCCGGTTGAATGATTTCATTGCCATCGCCATTGCCATCGGCGTCAACATTCTGTGAAGCGGCGCTCGTTTGTTTGGATCTAATCGCAGAAGGATTGCAACTGCAACCCGATCCGAAAATCCACGCCGTAATCGAGCTCCTGCGCAAGCGCTTGATGTCGCCACAGATGTCGCACGATTCTATGACGTCGATAGAATTTCGTTGCTTCATATTTGAATTTTTATCGACCATCTTGCAATTCCTTGACCTTCCGAATATCAGCGGCGGCCAGATCTTTCCTGCCCAGCTTCTCGTAGATATTGGCGCGATTTATATAGAGGTCGCCAGCCGAGTCGCCGGCAGAGTCGCCGGCGGAGTCTCTTTCTGGTTGCAACTGTATCGCCTGGCTTAAATCTGCCAGGGCTTTGTCTAACTGTCCCAACCGCTCATAGCTGGATGCACGATTTGAATAACACTTAGACAGTGTAAAATCTCGTGCGGGCACACCAACGGGGAACTTCTTAGACTTCGGCTCAACGCTGATGGCCAGATTGAGGTCTGGCAGTGCTTTGTTAAGATCCCCAAGTGCGGTGTAGCAGTTCGCTCGCTCAACCAGATCAATGAATGTGTAATCGGAGGCGGGATCGGACTCTATTGCTTCTGTTAGATCTCGAAATGCCTCGCGGGTCATGTTCTTGGAAATATAATAGGATGCCCTCTCAGACAGGAGTTCGGCAAGTGAAACTGATGAAGATGCAGGATTCTTTTTGTGCAGATCAACGGCCGCAGTCAAATCCGACAATTCATTCCCGGACAGTTTCTCATTCCTACCAGCGTTCCTAGCTCGTGCCAACAAGGCCCGCTGCAGATACAGGGCTGGTGACTGAGGATCTAGCCGGATTGCTTGATCGATAAAATCCTGAGCAGCTCTTGACACAGTGTCATTGCCTGACGTACCAGGACTGTAACCAACATTGTAACCAAGACCCCAACTAGGGAAATTATAAGAAAGAGGCCCGCTGAGTGAAAAGAAGAGCTTTGACTCCAATGATGGAACGGCCGAAATTATCCCTCTTTGTGAGATTGCAACGAACACCAGCACCGCTAGCAACGAACCAATTAGTTTCTTAGTGCACGCCACTTCCCAACGGCTGTAGAGAAGCAGCCCGATGCCGCTGCACAGGCAAAGAGTTAGAGCAAGAACAGACATCCAATTGGTAATCGACAAGAGGATTGGCTCAACGGGAGTGAAAATTCCGGTCAAGATAATCGCTAACGCAGAAAACATAGGTATTGTGAACGCAATGGCAAGAGCCAGACAAGCCATGAACACAACAAACCATCGGGTTTTCTCAACTTTCATGGCGTTCTTATTGCTTCTGAATTGCTTAAAGATAGTGCTTAAACAGGCAATCACAAGAATTAGCGACAAAACAATGGCGCTGATCAATCCCCAAAACAGATCCGGAGCTATCCACTGGTCAGACCTGCCCATAGGTATTTCTCCACTACGCATACCTGAGCCAAACAATCCAGCAACAAGTCCACGGAATTGATCTGCGCCGAGCAGCAAATATGCACATTGAGCAACCAGCCATATTTTTATAACTAACCACAAGCCCTGATTGAGAGAAAGAATTGGTTTTGCTGATCTGGGTATTGTCGCCTGTGGCTTGCCTCCTTCCTGAACTCGCACCAAGTCCTTTCTCAATTCGTTCATCGACTGGTATCTAGTGGTGGCATTCTTCTCCAAACAACGCAAGACAATAGCTTGCATCCCTCGTGAAACGTCAGCTTTGCTGAGGATCTTCCTTAAAGTCTCGGGCGGCTCGTTTAAATGCCCGGCGACTATTTGAATTGAATTGCTGCCATCGAAGGGCGGCTTGCCGGCGAGTGTCTCAAACATCAAACAGCCCAAAGAATAAATGTCGGAGCGTGCGTCAAGATTGAACCCAAGGCACTGCTCCGGGCTCATATAGTGTGGGCTGCCAAACACATCACCTTCCTTGGTCAGGTTCTGAGTTTCGCGATCGGCGCAGGTGACGATCTTGGCAATGCCAAAATCAACAATCTTCACAACGTCCACATTGTTTTCGCCAGTCACCACAATCACATTTCCGGGCTTGAGATCGCGATGGATGACTCCTTTGTCGTGCGCATGTTGGCAGCCCTCGCAGATCTGAATGAAAATATCCAGAGCGACTGGAGTCTTCAGGAAAACATCGTGCTTTAGGATTTGCTGAAGACTTTCACCTTTGAGATAATCCATCACCAAATATGGTGTGCCCTCGCTGGTGACACCGTTGCCATACACGGCAACAAGGTTAGGATGTGCCAGAGCCGACGCAGCTTCTGCTTCCTGCGCAAAGCGTTGCACCATTGCCTGGTCTCTGGCTAACTCAGGGCGCAAAACCTTAATCGCAAAAATCGCATCGAGATGTTTATCTTTAACCTTATAGACAGAGCCCATGCCGCCCTGACCGATTCTCTCGAGTATTTCAAACTGCTCGCCCAGAAAGACCAGCTCAGGCTCTTGTTTCGGATCGGCATCAAGATGGTCGCTGCTCGATGCTGTTTCCGGCACTGTGGATTTGAGCTTGAGTTGCGATTCTTTGTGCTCTAATTTCATCGGCTCATAACGGCGGGTTGATTCTCACTTGGTCGGCGTCATGCCAATCCTTCGTACCCATCCTACGACAAGCGGGTATCCGTGTACCCAGGGTAATTCCTAAATCTTGCTGGAAATCCCAGGTGGCTTTGTACGGGAAGGGCATTGGCGACTTTCACGGTAGCAATGCGACCAACGGTAAATAACTGATATCCTAGTGCTCGGAAGCCGCTGGAGTCTTTGTCTCTCGATCACGAATTCGTGCCACCATTAAGGAGTGTCAAAGTGCCTACACAGGACTTCAAGGAGATTGCCGGTGTCAGCAAGTTTATTGTTATCACCGTAGCGATTCAAATGGCAATGTCAGCAGTCAGGGTGCTGGTTCTAGGTGCAGGCACTTTTCTGCCAGCACCGGATTCGAGTCCAGAGCATGTAGCTGGAAGCGAGAGCAGTATTCACTTCGGGTTGGTCGATATGATTTCCGGTCCATTGTCTCTGCTATTAATGATCGCCATCGCATGGCAGGTCTGTGACTGGATGATCCGCATCTATCTAAATCTGGAGAGAGCGCAAGTACCCGGCCTGAAGTACACCGCTAGGAACTGTGCCCTAAACTGGTTTATGCCATTTGATTGTTTTTTCAAGCCATTACAGGCGGCAAAAGAAATGTACGCGGCTAGCGAGCACCGAGAAGGAGGCAGTCCTAACTCCCCAGCTGACAAAGCACCATTAGTATTTGGCGTGTGGTGGATCAGCTGGGTTGCGTGCTGTGTGATTGGGAACTTTTCCTGGTGGGTTTTTTACAACAACCAGAAATGGCATCTGGGAATGGCATTAGGAGCGTTGAGCAGCATAGCTGCTGTGGTCGCTGGGATCGCTTTTGTACGGATCGTGAAAGAGATTACAGCTCGGCACGAGTCCTTCCTGAACGAGTTGCGATCAGACGATTGAAGAAGGTGGTACCAGAATCACTTGTCGCACTTGTCGGTGCAGAGATCGGCGATTTACTGACACTCTGGTCTGGCAGCGTTCAAGCCAGTCTCGATGATAATCTGGTCGGCGTTTACCTGACAGGCTCGCTGACATATGCCGACTTTGTTGAGGCACGAAGTGACATAGACCTTGCTGCGGTCGTAAAACATGCTTTGTCCCAAGCTGAGATTGAGGGCATCAGGCGAGCACACATAACTGTGGAGAAGAAATACTCAAGGTGGGCGCAACGCATTGAATGTTCATACATTCCAGTTGAGCTGCTAGCTTCTGTGCTGCCACCGGAAATGCCGCGCCCCTGGTGGGGTTTTGGCGTGCTGTATGAAGCAGCGCCTTATGGCAATGAGTGGATAATCAATCAGTATTTTCTCTGGAAGTGCGGTATTGCGCTGATTGGTCCAGAGTTCAAAGATTTGGTGGATAGCATACACATCGTAGACGTCCAAAAAGCATGTGCGCGAGATCTATTTCAAGAATGGGTTCCAAAGATCACAAATTTGCAATGGCTCGAAAACGCTCACCACCAATCATATCT
>Ga0182024_10013880_pt1 | contig 15648 bp, 14 predicted proteins | sample P32metaG_FD_120480 | JGI IMG/M metagenome (GOLD analysis project Ga0182024, IMG submission 120480) | Permafrost microbial communities from Stordalen Mire, Sweden - P3-2 metaG (Illumina Assembly) | ecosystem: Environmental > Terrestrial > Soil > Wetlands > Permafrost | place: Sweden: Stordalen... | reverse complement strand
GTCGTCACCGCCGTGGTGAGTGGCGCCCGGACGCTGCTTGATCTTGCGCCGGCCGCGCTGGAGGAACTCACGCTGGAGGAACTGCGGCGCTTCCTTCCGGCCGCGCGCGAGGCGCAGGTCCTTCATCGCATGATCTACAAGGCGCGGAGCGCCACCTTCGCCGCCACGCCGGAGGCCGAGACGCTCCGGCCCGGCGCGATGACGGAGTGGAGCAACTTCTGGCTCGCGGGCGACTGGACCGATACCGGGCTGCCCGCCACCATCGAGGGAGCGATCCTCAGCGGACGGCATGCTGCCGCTGCACTGGACGCCGCCGAAACCAAATAAAAAAGGCAGCCTGCCAAAGCGGGCTGCCTTTTTTGGAGACCTCGGAATGATTATTTGCCAGAGGCGGCGGTACGGACGGTATAGGTGACCGAGCCGGGATCAAACGACTGGTCGATGAAGGTGATTTCCGTCGGGGCAGGTTTGGTAGTCGCCGTTGAAGGCGCCGGAGCACGGAAGAAGGCGTTGTTGCTGTGGTAGCAGACCGCCACGCCGTCCTTGCCGAAGATACCGTTAGCCGGGGTGAAATAGGTGCCCGTGTTAGCCGCGGGAACGGTGTCAGTCGCGGCCTCGCCTTCCGACCACACCAGCGGGAGCTGATCCGGAGCGGAAGAACTCACGCCCTGGGCCGTGGTGCCGGAACCCGAGCCCATGAAGTCGAAGGAATCGTTCCCGTTCTGGAAAGAGGTGATGGTGGTGGCCTTGGTCGCGCCGATCTTATCGGAGCTGAGGTAGAACATACCCGGATCGCTGACGTAGTTGCCGGACATCAGCGCTTCACAGATGATAGCCGCGGTTGCGCCGTCCGGATAACTGCCTTGATTGTCGTTGGAGAACTGAAATTCGGCGAGCGCGAGGGTTCGGCAGGTCTGCATGGCACCCGATTCCTGGGCCTTCCGGATACCATTCGTGATGGGGCCGAGAGCCACGCCGGCCAAAATGGCAATAATGCCGATAACTACCAAAAGTTCGACCAAGGTGAAACCACCCGAGGGCCGGGAAACATTGCGACGATGAAATGAGTGCATAAAGCAAGATAGGCAACTGCTGCCTAAACGTCAAATGCATAAACGAATTCTTTGAAACTTATTTCGTTTACGGGGTTTCTTTTCTTTCGGAAGTCTCTCCGCTACATTGCCCGTCATGTCCGCACCCCTGTCGTTGGAACACGTTATTCGGCAGGATTGCCAACCGGCCGGCGACTGCATGCTGACCGTTACCGACGATACTGGTGAAGCGGGTTTCCTTTATTTCAAGGAAGGGGAGCTGATCGAGGCGAATTTCTCGTCCCTGTGGGGAAAGGACGCGCTCGGTGAAATCCTGAAATGGCGCATCACCGGCCGCGCCCTGGCGCCCCTGCCTCTTGGCATCAAACGCTCGCTTTGGGAACCGCTGGAAACCCTGCTTTATCCCGGCACGACGGGATCGGCGAGCGGGAACCTTCCTTCTGCGTCCCGCAAGACGCCCAAAGCCTCCACGGTTCCCATCCAAGGCGGCCTCGACCGTTTCCGAAACATTCCCAACCTCCTGCGCATGGTCGAAATCGGGCGCGATGGCGAGGTCGTGCTCTTTGAAGCGCCCGCCGAGCGGGGCGAGCAGGAGGAAACGCAATGGCTGGTCGACTTCGCCGGACGGGTCCGCGCGGTGGGCGAGACACTCGGTTTCGGCGCCTGCGAGAAATGGACCATCGATACCGACAAGAGTCAGATTGTCGGGTTCCGCCACGACGAGAAATTGGTCGCCGTGCTGCGGCGCAAGGACGCGATGCAGGAAGACCTGGAGTCAGCGGTCACGGCGGTGAGCGAGGCGTATTGATCGTATGGCTTCCAAGATCGATGATGCCCTGAGGAAGGTGACGGCGCTGCCCGGCGTCAAGGCCGCGCTCGTGTTCGACCACTTCAACACGATCCTGGCGCGTGACGTTCCTGGCCAGTACAGCAACGACATTCTCAAGCGCATCGCGGGCCAGCTCTCGCAGCTCTCGCTCATGAGCGCCAAGAGCCGCGTGCAGACGCATGAATTCCGGCTCGTCTACGAAAAGTACGCGGTCTACGTGCGGCTCTTCGCGAAGAATTTTTATCTCGTCGTCTTCATGGACCGCGAACTGCAGTCCGCGGATTTCCGGCAGCCGCTGAACCTCAGTGTCCTGGTGCTCGATCGCGCGTTGCGTTCGGAGGATATGTACGAAGCCGGCCGCTCGATGTCGAGCGCCGCGGAGATGGCCGAGGGCTCGCTCGGCGATACCTACGAGGCCGACATCAGCTTCGCCGGACGCTTCCGCAAATTATGCGTCGTCTTCCTCGGCCAGGCCGGCCGCGACATCGTCGACCAGTCCTTGGAGGAGCTTTATCTCTTCCCGCCGATTCGTACGGAAGGCGACATGCACAAGCTGCGCGAACTGTCGCTAACGCACGTCATCCATCCGGCCAAGCGGGCCCTCCTCGCGAAGGAATCGCTGGAACTGATCGCCGACTGCTGTGCCTTGGGCTGAATGGCCCGCTTTTAGCTCGGAAAAAGAGGGTGCTGCGGCTTGACCTGCCGGGTGCGCTGGCCTACATGTAGGAGATTCTCTATGTCCACTTTTACTGATACTTCCAAACGCCCGCCTCTTCCCTCCGATACCCCCCGCGCCGGACAGCCGGCCGGCACGCGGAGCACCACGGTGCTGACGGCCGATTGTGAGTTCAAGGGCGCCCTCGCTTTCTCCGGTGAATTGCAGCTGCACGGCCGGCTCGAAGGCACGATCGAATCCGAGGGCGGTGCGCTGACCGTCGGTGAGGAGGCCATGATCAAGGCCGAGATCCGGGTCAACGATGTGCTGATTTACGGCAAGGTGCAGGGCAATGTTTATGCCACCGGCCGCGTCGAGCTCCGGGGCAAGGCCGAGGTTTACGGCGATCTCCATACCAACCGGCTTGCGATGGACGACGGTGTTGTTTTCGTCGGCCGTTCCAATCTGCTCAACGGCAAGCAGCCGACCGGCGATTTCTCGAAGATGTTCACGCGTCTCGGCGCCAGCGCGGCCAAGGCCGTCAACGGCACCGGCCCTTCCGCGATCCCGCAGGGTTCACCGGTCAAGTAGGCCGCGCGGCTGCAGGCTGCTCTTCACTTCGCATTCCCAAGTTGGCTTGGGAACGGTTCCTTTAGCCTTGGGCGAAAATGTACTCGCAGCCACGCGGCGCCATATCCTAAGGAAACGGCGAGGTGCGGGTAACGCAAGGTGAGGAGAAATCTCGCTCACCCATGCGAGACTGAATTAATCCGAACTCGTTCTCCGGTTCCTACGCGACCGGGGAGAAGGCGTCTCTTCGCTAGAGGGCAGTTCGTACCAGAACAGGGAAGTCCGGCGCGCGAAAGCGTCGACGGTTTCTTTAAGCAGCCTGCGCGGCAAGTTCCTGACGAGCCGGGAACGCCTCGATGTTGGCGCGGGAGGCGACATAATCGGCCCACTTCTGGGTGTGGAGGAGCACATAGCGCGACCGTTCGCTCAGGCGATCGATGGCCAGCCGGGCCACGCCGAACTTGTGTTTGAGCACCAGTTCATCCGCCTCGATCTGCTCGATCTCGACGTCCTCGAACCACTCGCCCGTGCGGGTCGTCCAAGTCCAGTAATCCTCGCCGATCGTGAGCATGTCCTTGAAGAAAGCCCGTGCTTTTCGCGGACCGCCCAGCGCGTAAACAACAGAAAATTTGATGGTGAAAAAGAAGACTACAACGGGTAGATAGTGCAGCATATTTTCTAGATTTCGATTAAAATAGGCCATTTTATCCAAAAACGTCAACAAAAATAAGCACTTTATTCCTATCTTAGTTCAAACAGTGGTTTAAAAGGCAAATAAGATCCTAATTCTAAACCAAATCAGGAATAAAATGCCAGATAATGGGCGACTCTGCTCATCTTCGTTCATGAACAGCCGTGCCTCGGGCACAGCCGCAAACTGGTCAAGGCTAAAGGCGGCGGCCAGCGCCTTAGTCCTCGTGAAAGGGGGGGCCGATTTCGTCGGCAGCGCTCGCGTCCTTTGACAATGCCTTCCTTACTCCCGATATTTTGAGCCTGTCGGCCGTAATCGATAAATCTCCGTAGCGGTGCCGCCCCACTCTTCTCCCGCCATGAAACAAAATCCTGTCTCCTTCAGAACGGAATCGGTAAACGGCTTCAAGATTTTCTACCGCGAGGCGGGCGTGCCCGGAAATCCCGTGGTGCTCCTGCTTCACGGTTTCCCTACGTCGAGCCACATGTTCCGCAATCTGATTCCGCAACTGGCCGACGACTACCACGTCATCGCCCCCGACCTGCCCGGATTCGGATTCTCCGATGCGCCGGGCCACGACCAGTTCCACTATACCTTCGAGAACGTGGCCAAGGTCATGGGAGATTTTACGGAGCAGCTCGGGTTGAAGAAATTCGCGATTTACATTTTCGATTACGGTGCGCCCACCGGGCTTCGCATGGCCTTGCGCTTTCCGGAGCGCATCTCGGCGATTATTTCGCAAAACGGCAACGCCTATGTCGAGGGTCTCAGCAAGGACTGGGCGCCCGTGCAGGCCTATTGGGAAAAGCCGACCCACGAACATCGGGAGGCGTTGCGCAAGCTCCAGACCCTGGAGACGACCCGGTGGCAATATTACCACGGCGTGACCGATCCCGAGGAACGCATCGCGCCGGAGGCGATTGCGCTCGACCAAGCCCTGCTGGACCGGCCGCAGAGCGGGGAGATTCAACTCGATCTGATCGGCGACTACAAAACCAACGTCGCGCTTTATCCGGCGTTCCAGGAATTTTTCCGCAAACATCGTCCGCCCACCCTGGCGGTGTGGGGCAAGAACGATCCGTTCTTTTTACCGGCGGGCGCGGAAGCCTACCGGCGCGATAATCCCGCGGCCAAGGTCGTCTTTTATGACACGGGCCATTTCGCGCTGGAGACGCATGCCGCTGAAATTGGCGCGGAGATACAGAGCTTCTTGGGCGCGCATCTCAAGAAGGCCTAGCGGCACGGGACTGTTGCGGGCACAAAAAAACCGGCGCTGAAAACAGCGCCGGTTTTTCGAGTTAAACTCTGTCGGCTAGAACAGGCTCTTCGCGACTTCGAGGACGTGGTCGGTGGTGAGGCCGTATTCCTTCTGCAGGCGCTCGTAGGGAGCTGAGGCCCCGAACGTATTCACGCCGACGAATTTGCCCCCATCACCGAGGTATTTCTGCCAGCCGAGCTCCACGCCCGCTTCGATGCCGACGCGGCGCTTGACCGCGGGCGGCAGGACGCTGTCGCGGTACTCCTTCGGCTGCGCGTCGAAGATTTCCCAGCAGGGCAGGGAAACCACGCGCACCGCTTTGCCTTCGGCGGCGAGCTTTACACCCGCCTCGTAAGCCAGCGCCAGCTCGGAGCCGGTACCGATGAGAATGATGTCGGGCGTTGCGCCGGCCTTCGATTCCCAGAGCGTGTAGCCGCCCTTGAGTACGCCGGCCGCGGGTGCGGTCTTGGTGCGATCGAACACGGTCAGGTTCTGGCGCGAGAGAATCAGGAGACTCGTCTCGTGCTTGTGCTGCAGCGCGGAGAGCCACGCATAGCTGGTCTCGTTGGCGTCGCCGGGGCGGATGACGTGCACGCGTGGTATCGCGCGCAGCGCGGCGAGATGCTCGACCGGCTCGTGGGTCGGTCCGTCCTCGCCCACGAAGATCGAGTCGTGCGTGAAGACGTAGATGGTCTGCAGTCCGCTAAGCGCGGCGAGCCGGATGGGCGGCCGCATGTAGTCGGTGAAGACGAAGAAGGTCGAGCCGAACGGAATGAGCCCATGATAATAGGCGAGTCCCGCGACGATCGTGCCCATGCCGTGCTCACGGATGCCGAAGTGCAGGTTGCGGCCGCCGTAGTTGCCCTTCTCGTACGAGCCGAATTCCTTGATCCACGTCTTGGTCGAGGGCGCGAGATCAGCCGAGCCGCCGATGAGATTGGGAATGGCGCCGAAGAGGACCTTGAGGATGTCGCCGCCCGCATTGCGCGTGGCGATCGGCTTTTCCGGGCCGAATTTCGGCAGGAGCGCCTCGAGATTTTCCGGCAGCTTTTTATCGAGAAAATCTTGCCAGAGCTGGGCCTTTTCCGGGTTCTTCGCCTTGTAGTCGGCGAAGAGCTTGTTCCAGTCGGCTTCTTCCTGCGCCCAGACCTTGCGCTTCTCGGCGAAGAACTCCTTCACGCGCTGGGGGACGAGGAATTGCGCATCGACCGGCCAGCCCAGGTTCTTCTTGGTCGCCGCGACTTCCTCCGGGCCGAACGCGTCGGAGTGCGCCTTGGGCGTGCCCTGCAACTTGGGCGAGCCGTGGCCGATGATGGTCTTGCCGATGATGATGGTCGGCTGGCCCTTGGTGGCCTTGGCCTCCTTCAACGCTGCGTCGCACTGCGACTGGTCGTTGCCGTTGATGGAAATGACGTGCCAGTGATAGCCCTTGAAACGCGAGGCGACGTCGTCGCTGTAGGAGAGGCTTGTCATGCCCTCGATCGACACGCTGTTGTCGTCGTAGAACCAGACGAGATTATCGAGGCCGAGATGGCCGGCGAGCGCCGCCGCCTCGTGCGAGACGCCTTCCTCCAGGTCGCCGTCCGAGACGATGCAGTAGGTGCGGTGATCGGAGACTTCGAATTCCGGGGTGTTGAAGGTTGTGCCGAAAAACTTCTGCCCGATGGCGAAGCCGACCGAGTTGCCGGTGCCCTGGCCGAGCGGCCCGGTCGTCACTTCGACTCCCTGGGTCTCATGGCTTTCCGGGTGGCCGGGAGTGAGGCTGCCCCACTGGCGGAAATTCTTGAGCTGGTCGAGCGTCATCTTCTCGAAGCCGGTGAGGTGCAGCAGCGAGTAGATCAGCATCGAGCCGTGGCCGGCGGAAAGGACGAAGCGATCGCGGTTGGCCCAGCTCGGGTTGAGCGGGTTGAATTTCATGTGCTTCGTCCAGAGAACGAAGGCGAAATCGGCGCAACCCATGGGCAGGCCGCAGTGGCCGCTCTTCGCTTTCTCCACCGCGTCGACGACGAGGGTCTGGATCGTCTTGGGGACGAGGGATTCGATGGGTTCGGTGGCGAATGAAGCGGGTTCCTGGCTCATAGTAGCGGTCAGGCTAACGCGCGATGATGGAGATGTCTAGATTCTGTCGGTGACGTGAAGGTAACTTTTGTCACCAAGGATACTCGCCCTCTTCCTGAAGGAACTTGTTAGTCGTGCTCGCCGGAAAATCAGTGACCAGCCGGGCGATGTTGCGGCCGCCCTGCTCGACCGTGAGCGTGGCGTTCTCCGTGCCCATGTCGGTCTTGACCCAGCCGGGCGAGGCCGCGTTCACGCTGATGCCGCGCGACTTCAAGGCTTCCGCTAGTTTGCGCGTCGCGGCGTTGAGGGCGGCCTTGGACACGCCGTAGGCGGGCCAGCCATCGGTCATCAGCTCGACTGAGCCGAGTCGGCTGCTGACGTTGATCACGCGCGCCGGTTTGCCTGCCTCGAGGAGCGGGAGCAACGCCTGGGTGAGCAGGATCGGGCCGACAACGTTGGTGTTGAAAGTCTCGCGCAATTCCTCCGCCGTGATGTCGAGGATCGTGCCCATCCACGTCTGCAAAATTGCCGCGTTGTTGATGAGTACGTTCAGCGCGGGAAGACGCTTTTTCAAGTCGGCTGCAGCCTGGGCGATGCTCGTCTCGTCGCTTGTGTCGAGTTGGAGAAATTCAACAGTGAGGCCCTCCTTTTTCAATTCGGCGACGGCGGTCTGGCCGCGCTCGGCGGACCGGGCGCTGAGGATGACGCGATGCTTGAGCCGCGCGAGTTGCCGGCAGACTTCGAGCCCGATGCCCTTGTTGGCGCCGGTGACGAGAATGGTGAGGGGAGAGGTGCTCATGGGAAAAATAATAGGGGAGGAATCCAGACTCGCCACCGGTGATTCACGAGGGGAGGAATCGCAGCCGGAGGGTGCGGCGGTCAGCGATTTACCTTTCTCACCCGTCATCTACCGACCCTCGACAAGCCTCCGTCCCGTCCTAGCTTGAAGGAGGATGATGCTCGAGGAATCCACAGTCGAACGGGTTATCGCGCCGCCCGCTGCGCCGGAAGTCCTGGTCGAGAACGCAGGCAAGGCGCCGCAAAATCTCTGCTGGGACGACCGGGACGAATCGCTCTGGTGGAGCGATGTGGAAGGCGGACGGCTCCTTCGACTCAACGTGCGGACGCGGATCCAGAGCGCGATTTACGAGGGCCCCAACGTCGGCGCGTTCGTTCCGCAGGAAGATGGCACCTGGCTGCTCTTTCGCGACAAGGACATTGCGTCGCTCGCCTTTGATCGGCACGAGCCGGTCGTTCCTCTTTTGGAAAACGTGCGCTTTGACGGCGACCGCTTCACCGACGCCATCGTCGACGAAACCGGACGCGTGCTGGTCGGCACGGTGCGCGCGGGGAGGCCGAACGGGGCAGGCCTTTACCGGCTGGAGACCGATGGCACGCTGGCCAAGGTGCTCGGCGGCACGGGCCAGTCGGCCGGGCTCGGCTGGAATGAAAAGGGCGACGCGCTTTACTGGACCTGCGGGACGACGCGCACGATCTGGCGTTTTCGCTACGACTCGAAGCGCGGCACGGTGAGCAACCGCCAGGTCTTCCACGAATGCCCGCCCGAGGAGGGTGCGCCCACCGGTCTGGCGCTCGATGCCGAGGGAACGATCTGGTCGGCGCGGCGCGAAGCGGGCGTGATCCTGAAGATCGCGGGCGACCGGCGCCTGCGCGGGCAGGTAACGTTTCCCCCGCGCCACGTCACGGCGCTGACGTTCGGCGGGAAGGACCATCGCACCGTCTTTGCTGCCGTGACCACGGACGAGGGCGGATCGAAGATCTTCGCGTTCCAATCGCCGGTGGCAGGCATGCCGTTGCACCGGGCGAAGATCGAACGCCGCTCCGTTACACCGATATAGGCGCGGCCTTGCCCTTGGGGACCAGCGCGGGTTCCTCGGCAGGTTGATTGATCAGCGTGTCGACAATCGTTTCGGCCGCATTCGGCCGGGCGTAAAAATTCGCCTGGTCGCGCATGGCCTGCAGCCGCGCGGGATCGTCCAGCAGCGCGTCGATCTTGTAGGCGAGCGTGGTGAATTCGTTGCACTTGATGGCGACACCTTTTTCCAGGAGATGGTCGCTGTTGCGTTCCTCCTGACCGGGGATCGGCGCGACGATGACCATGGGCAGTCCGCAGGCGAGGCACTCGGCTGTGGTCAGGCCGCCGGGCTTGCCGATGAAGAGATCGGCCATCTGCATCCAGCGATGCATTTCGTTGGTGTAGCCGATGACGCGGATGGTCAGGCCGGGCACGTTGGCCTCGATTTCCTTCGCCTGCTTTTCCAAATCGGTCTGCAGGTCCGGGTTCCTGCCGCACACGACGATGGCCTGCGCGGGTCGACGCAGGCGGGACATCGCATCAAGCACGCCCGCCGCCGGGCTGACGCCGAGTGCTCCTCCGGAGATGAGGAAGAGCGGGCGGAACGGGTCGAAGCCGGCCTGGGTGCGCAGCGTGGCGCGGTCCTCATGGGGCTGGGCGAAGACCGGGTCGATCGGGATGCCGCTGACCGTGATGTTATCGCCCGGCAGTCCGAGCACCTGCAGGTGAATCTTGCTCTCCTCCAGCGCGACGAAGTAGCGGTGGAACCGGCGGCAGAGCCACATGGCGTGCACGTCGAGATCGGTGACGACGATGGAAAGCTGGGCGTTGAGTTTGCCCTTGCCGATGAGGTACGAAATGATTTCCGCGGGCAGGAAGTGGGTGCAGACGGTGATGTCCGGCTTGAAGCGCGCGATGAAGCGCTCCAGCGCGCCGGTGTTCAGGCGGTCGAGCATGAGCCGCATGCGGTCGGTCTTCCATGGCTCATCGCTGCTGCGGTAGACGAAGCCGAGGATGGTCGGCGCCTTTTGCACGAGCTGGATGTAGAGCTTGGAGTAGAAGTCGCGGAAGAGCTTGTTGGTGAAACGCAGCGCGTCGACGTTGCGGATTTCGCCCACGTCGGGCTGCTGGCGGAAGACTTTCTCCAGCGCCTCGGCCGCGCGCGTATGGCCCGTGCCCGCGCTGACCGACAGGATGAGCACCTTGCGTCCGGGAAGCTGGGCCTGCATCGCGCGATCATAGACTGGCCGACCCCGACTTAAAACGAAGAAATGACAATCCGGAAAGGAAGAGTCAGGCCGCAGGCTTTTTCAGCCCACCCACAAACGAGCACATCAGCGCACCGAACTGCAGGTTTTCCTGGATGTTCAGCCATTTCTCGCGGATGGGCATGCCCGAGACGTAGGTGCCGTTGAAGGAACCGACATCGCGCAGAAGAACGCCGGTGCGCGAATATTCGATGGCGGCGTGCCGCTGCGAAATGGTGCCGTCGTTGAGGACGATGTCGTTGACCGTCGAGCGGCCGATGGTGGTGACGCCGGGCCGGATCGGAAACGTGAGAACCTCATTCCCAACCGTCACGCGCAAAAACGGATTGCCCACTGGACCCTTGAGCGGCTCGGTGGGGCGCTCGATCTCAGGATCGCTCTCCTCGTCCTTGCGCCGCGCGGCCTCGAGCAGGACTTCCATGAAGGGCACGGTGATCGTGCGGCGCGGCGGCTTTTCGCCCACGACAAATTCGGTCTGCAGATCGGGCAGGTTGATCAGCGAAATCGCGGCGGGCAGACCGGAGTGAAGCCCGAACTGCGCATCGACCACTTCGCCCTCGACAATGTTGATGCGCGCGGGCGGCGCAACATTGGTGATGTAAATCTCGCCCGTCTTCCGCGCCATGCCGAACGCTTGAATCTGCTCGGCAACGGTCAGGAGCTTGCCAAGCTTGACCGTGTTCCGACGCACCTCAGAAATCATGCAGCGAGTATACCCCGCAAGACCCTTAACGTCGATTATTTTTTAGTCAGGCAAATCGAACATCTCCTAATCTATTTGTAAATTCGGATCAGCATTAATTTATCAAACTATCATGGCTGGAAAGCTTTACATCGTCGCCACCCCGATCGGTAATTTGGAGGATCTATCCCCGCGCGCCCTGCGAATCCTGCGCGAATGCGACCTGATCGCTGCCGAGGATACACGTCACACGGGCCATTTGCTGACCCGTTTCGAGCTGCGCCGACCGATGGTGAGCTACCACCAGTTCAGCGAAGCCAAGCGCACGGCGGAGTTTCTGCAGCAGTTTGCCGAGGGAAAAAGCATCGCGCTGGTGTCCGACGCGGGCATGCCGGGCGTGAGCGATCCGGGCGAACGGCTGATCCGCGCAGCGGTCGCGGCGGGCGTGGCGCTCGAGGTCATTCCGGGGCCGTCGGCGCCGGTGGTCGCGCTGGCGGGCTCGGGTTTTCCGATGGTGCCCTATTATTTCGGCGGCTTCCTGCCGGTGAAGTCCGGCCAGCGGCGCAAGGAACTCGCGCGGGCGGGCGCACGCGACTGCACGAGCATCTACTTCGAGTCGCCCTATCGCGTGGTGCGGATGCTGGAGGACGCCGTTGCCGAAATTCCGCAGGCGCGGCTCTGCGTGGCGCGCGAGCTGACGAAGAAGTTCGAGGAATTCCGGCGCGGCCCGGCGGCGGAATTGCTCGAGCATTTCAAGGCGCACGAACCGCGCGGGGAATTCTGCGTGGTCGTCGCGCCGATGGAGGAAAAGGGCCGTGCTTCCGATGAGGAACAATCCCGCGACGATGCCGTGGAACCGGGCCGGAATGTATGAGAACTAGCCGGTAATCGCCAGCAGCACGCAGGTCAGCACGATGTTCGCGAGCGAGAGGGGCAGGATGCATTTCCAGCCCAGGCCCATGAGCTGGTCGTAGCGGAAGCGCGGCAACGTCCAGCGCACCCAGATGAAGAACACGATGAAGAGCAGCATCTTCAGCAGGAAGACGAGGGGATAGACGATCAGGCTCCACCACTGGGTCTGCCAGTCCAGGTAGAACTTGAAGGGAAGGCTCCAGCCGCCGAGGAAAAGCGTCACCATCAGGCACGACGCGACGATCATCGCCGCGTATTCGCCGAGGAAGAAAAGCGCGAACTTCATCGCGGAGTATTCGGTATGATAGCCGCCGACGAGTTCCGTTTCGCTTTCCGGCAGGTCGAAGGGGAGGCGGTTCGTTTCCGCAAAGGCCGAGACGAGGAAGATAAGGAACGAGAGCGCCATGGGAATCCAGAGCACATAGCTTTGCCAGTTGTGCAGCGGCCAGTCGTGGACGATGAAGGGCAGCACCGTCCAACCGTGGGTGAACTGGTAGTCCACCACATCGGAAAGACGCAGGTTGCCCATGACGAGGAAAATGGGAATAACGGAGAGCCCCATCGAGACCTCGTAGGAAATCATCTGCGCGCTGGAGCGAATGCCGCCGAGGAACGGATACTTCGAGTTCGACGCCCAGCCCGCCAGCACGATGCCGTAGACGCCCAGCGACGCGATGGCGAAGACCAGCAGCACGCCGATGCCCACGTTGGCGATCACGCCCGGCGACTCCATCGTGTAGTTGAAAAACGGCAGGTAAATCGAGTGCGTGCTGCCGAACGGAATGACGCAGATCGTCAGAAGCGCCGGGACCATGGCCATGGCGGGTGCGAGCCAGAAGTAGAATTTGTTCACGTGCGCGGGTGTGAACTCCTCCTTGAGCATGAACTTGAGCGCGTCGGCCAGCGGTTGGCCCAGGCCCCAGAGTTTCACGACCGGAATGGTGAAAAGCCCCAGCACGTTCACGCCGCCGAGCGGCAGCCCGGTACGGTTCGGCCCCACGCGGTCCTGGATCGCCGCGCTGATCTTGCGCTCCGCCATGACCGTGTAGGAGACGAGCCCGAGGATGACGTTCACCAAGATGAAAATCTTGATCGCCGTGACGAAGACGGACGGCACCCAGCCGGGAACTTCCGCAGGCATGTCGGCGAAGAAGAGAGGCGTGATCATTTAGAAATTGCCGTGGCGATTGTAGAATCGGATGAAAGCGGCGTCCCCAGATCACCAATGCGGCTGAGCGTCAGCCCGGCGAAAGCAGGCACGCTCGCCGCCATGGCCTTGAAAACTTCCTCGATGGTGTGCAGGCCGTTGCCGCCGCCGAGTGCTTCCTTGAGGCGGAGCAGGATCTGCCAGTCATCCATCGCGTGACCGGGCGTGGTGATCGCGCGATTGAGCCGCTGGAGGCGGCCCGCGCCGTTGATCATCGAGCCGCGCTTTTCCGCAAAGCTCGCGCCGGGCAAAACGAAATCGGCAAGGTCCGTGGTGGCATTTCGGAGCAGTCCCAGAAAAATCAGCACGTCGACCTTCTGTAAAGTCTCCACCGGCCAGCCCGCGTCGGTGACGAGGTCCTCGTGCACGACGAGCAGCGCGCGAATCTGCCCCGCGTCGATGGCGCGACGCAGTTTGTCGAGATTCTTGCCCCCGCCGGAAAGGCCCATCAGCGTGACGCCGCGCGTGTTGGGATTCAGGTCCGCGCTGCGCAGGATTCCGTCAGCTTGGCCCACGCGGGGCACGAGGTCGGCCAGCACCTTTTCGCCGCCGAGCACGCGCCGGATTTCGGCGACCAGGAACGCTTCCTCATTGGTCAGCCGTCCGGAAGCGACGATGCCGATCTGTTCCGGCGCGAATTCCTTCAGCCGCGCCGCGGCCTGCGGGATGATCTCGCTCCACGCATTCGACGTCGTCTCCGGGCCGCGTCGCGCTACCGGTTCCGTCAGCCGTTTCTCGCTGTGGATATAGTGGAAGCCGAGCCGCCCTTGGTCGCACATCCATTCCGAATTCACCGCCTCGTTCTCGCGCGGGGTCTGGCGATAGACCTTTTCCTCGCGGCTGCCGACGATCGTGTTGCAGCCGGTCGCGCAGCCGGTGCAGATGCTCTTGGTTTCCTTGAGGAACCAGACACGCATCTGGAACCGGAAATCCTTGCTCGTGAGCGCGCCGACCGGGCAGATGTCGACGGTGTTGAGCGAATAGTTATTGTCGAAGCGGTGGCCGGGATGCACTGCCAGCGTGGTGTGGCTGCCGCGCTCGGTGAAGCCGAGGACGTCGTCCTGGACCGTGTCCTTCGCGAACCGGATGCAGCGCGAGCACATGATGCAGCGCTCGTCGTCGAGCACGATGCGCTCGCCGATGTCGACGCGCTTCGGCTTCTTCACCTTTTCCTCAATGAAGCGGCTGTGGTCGTTGCCGTATTGCACGGAATATTCCTGCAGCTTGCACTCGCCCGCCTGGTCGCAGATGGGGCAGTCGAGGGGATGGTTGATGAGCAGGAATTCCATCACGCCCTTGCGGCATTCGTCGATCAGCGGCGAGTTGGTGCGGATCGCCATGCCTTCGCTCACGTTGGTCGCGCAGCCGATGGCGGGGCGGGGAATCCAGTTGATCTCGGGCTTGCCGCTGGCGTCGAGGACCGGCGCGCGCGAGGCGTCCATCTTGGGTCCGCCGGTCTCGATCAGGCACATGCGGCAGTTGCCGACGATGGCGAGCTTGGGGTGGTAGCAATAGTGCGGAATGAATTTGCCCACGCGCCGCGCGACCTCGACCGCGTTGAGACCCTTGGGGAACTGCATCCAGACGCCGTCAACCTGCACATTAACCAGCGGGGTGTCGGCGGGCGGATGATCGTGATCGAAGGGGTTTTTCATACTACCTTTTGTGAAAACGGAATTGTCACGCGTGTACGCAGACGGCGTACACGAGGCATCGCCGTCCAATATTTTCGTTCTTTCCTCACCGTCTTAAGAAATTCTCGGAACATGGATGCCGAAGAAGTGAGCAAAAGAGCTGCTAAAAGAACCGCTATTAGATAGTCCCACAGATGCTGTTGCTGATGGGTAAATAGGTAAATTCCTAATAGGATTTCTAATAGAAGAAAGAAGGTTCCTGAAAGGAATTGGCCGCCAATTACAATGGCGGCCAGTAAGGTCCGAAAGAATTCGTAGATAATCGTCACAGATTATCGGTGAGGAACTGTCCTACACCGCCTCCAGTTTCTTCGCCGGTTCCTGCGAGATCGAGGCGGCGGCCACGGTCGAAAGCTTGTTCGCCGCGCGCGCCTCGAACTCGTCCTTGAATTTCTCGACGAAACTCTGCACCGGCCACGCGCAGGCCTCACCGAAGGCGCAGATCGTCCGGCCCGCGATATTGTCGGCCACGGTCTTGAGCATGGGAATGTCCGCCGGACGCCCTTCGCCTGCGACGAGCCGGTCGGTGATCTTCTTCAACCAAAGCGAACCTTCGCGGCAGGGCGTGCACTGGCCGCACGATTCGTGCGCGTAGAAGACGTTGATGTTGGCCAGGCACTCGACCATGTCGCGCGTCTCGTCCATGACGATGATGCCGCCGCTGCCCGCCATCGATCCGGCCGCCGCCAGCGTATCGAAATCAAGCGGGATGTCCTCCAGCCCGATTTCCTTTTCCTCCATCGTGCCGTCGGGTTTCTTCGTCTTGATCTTGTAGCGCTCGCCCGCCTTGAGCACCTTGGCCGAGGAGCCGCCGGGAATGACCGCCTTCAGCTTGCGGCCGCCCTTGATTCCGCCGCAGACGTCGTTGATCAGCTCGGCGATGGTGAGCGCGCCGACCTCGAATTCAAAATAACCCGGCTTGTTCACGTCGCCGCTGACGCAGAGGAGGCGCGTGC
>Ga0182024_10013879_pt1 | contig 15648 bp, 8 predicted proteins | sample P32metaG_FD_120480 | JGI IMG/M metagenome (GOLD analysis project Ga0182024, IMG submission 120480) | Permafrost microbial communities from Stordalen Mire, Sweden - P3-2 metaG (Illumina Assembly) | ecosystem: Environmental > Terrestrial > Soil > Wetlands > Permafrost | place: Sweden: Stordalen... | reverse complement strand
GGGCGAAGACATCATGGAGGGTTTCCCGTGTAGCGCGGGTCACACCGGCTGCTACATTTCTCCTTACGGCGACGTGTTTCCCTGTGTGCAATTCCCTCTTCCCAGCGGAAATGTGCGTCGGCAAAAATTCCTCGACATCTGGCGCCATTCTTCGCAGTTGAAGGAAGTGCGATCCATACGCGCCAAAGATCTTACGGTCTGTTCCGGTTGCGCTCATGTCGGAACTTGCACCCGTTGCCCCGGCTTGGCCTACATGGAGGGCAGCATGCGAGGGCCATCCACCGCAGATTGCGAGAAGTCTTTCCAAAGAACCAGCATACCCTCGGCAAACATGCTGAGACGGACGCGAGCAGACTTCGCAGCTCCGCTGATTCAAATTCAATCCTTCGCTAGCTCAGCAGGAAACCAACCTTTTTCGGGAGAAGATGGCATCCTTCCTTCCTGAATGATTCATTGGGATAAGCGGCCATGCTGCGTGCAAGCAGTTGGCCACTATGTCGAGGTGAACCTATGTCGAACGGCGATGCACTCAAGCCAAGGCTTAGTGGCTGCGGACCAGGCGCCTCGAGGTTGCTGATTTTGCTGCCGCTTTTGACGGTGATGTAGCCCAGTTGTTTGCTGGCGCAGGACGAAGGGCATATTGGTATGCCCACGGACTGGAGCCACCGACACATGGTGTTTTCCGCCCCCCGATCGCCCAGAGAGGCTCTTCATCTGTCCGAGAATCCGCGTTATCTTCAGCAGTGGCTGCGCCGCAATATCGAAAGGCGGCGCAGTCGACATAGATTGCACAGCGACCTCAACGCGGATTGGAGCGAGAGCATGGGCACGGGCGCGACGGTAGGCGCCGGACAGTATCCTGCGAAATTCTCGTTCAGTGCGACGACCGCAAGCTGCGCCAAAGATTTTGTGGTCTTCAATACCAGCTTAGCGGGCGCGACCGGGCAGGCAAGTATTATCGCCTATAACAATCTGTACGTCGGATGCACCGGAACCGTGCCCTCGGTATACTGGGCGTATGATACGGGCGGCACAATTAGCACTTCGGTGACTTTTTCCCTCGACGGCAACCAAGTGGCTTTCGTGCAAGCGCAGGCTGGGGTTGCGACAATGGTGATGCTGAAATGGAGCGCCTCCACCACCGAAACCGCCTCAGCCCCCATGGTTCTCTCCAGTACCGCCGTTGGCAGCTACCGAGGTTGTACTGCACCGTGCATGACGACGCTTGCTTTCCACCCTACAACCGGTACCGATCCCACTCCGACCGATACCTATTCCTCTCCTTTTTACGACTTCACTCCTAGTTCTGATACGCTCTATGTGGGTGACGACGCGGGCTATCTGCACCAGTTCACGGGCGTGTTTAACGGACCCCCCGCGGAAAGCACAACCGCCCCCTGGCCTGTAGAGGCGGCCACCGCGAAGTTGAGCAGCCCGGTTTATGACCCCACGTCCGGCAATGTCTTTGTGGCCACTTCCTTCCAAACGAGCAACAACAGCGGCGGTCGGCTTCAAACGGTGTGCGCAACCTCCGCCTGCGTCGGCCTCAACAATGGCAACGGGACCACTGCGATAGGAACGGCAACACCATCAGGTATTCTCGGCCCGGACACTGCAGGCAATGCCAACTGTCGTTCAACCGGAACTTCGGGAAACGGTTCTAATCTGCGTCTGGATGCGCCGCTTGTCGATTCCACCGGAGGTAAGGTCTACGTATTTCTCGGAAACGACGGCGACGGCAACAGCGTTGTGATCCAGTTTCCGACGAAGGTCAGTTCGACGTCCTACCACAGTTGTCCAGCGGAAACGACGGTTGGTGCCGGCTCGACTACGGGAATTCCGCTTTTCTCCGGTACCTTTGACAACGTCTATTTCACTTCGACCAGCGGCAGCAGCCCAAGCGGCAATCTGTACGTCTGCGGTAACACATCGGCGGACGCGACACTCTACCAGGTTCGGATCACATCCAATGCGATAGCCGCCAGTGGTACGAGCGTTTTGGCCGTTTCTACCGAAAATACCACCTGCTCTCCGGTGACCGAAGTGTTTAGCGCCAGCACCGACTTGATATTCCTCAGCGTGCAATCATTGGGTTCCACGTCTACGAAGGTGAATTGTCCGACCAATGCAGGGTGTCTGATGTCCTTTTCCGTGCCCACAACTCTTGGCGGAACGCTTCCTACGGGCACCGCCGCGACTCTGGCTGCGGGTGGGGGTGCAAGCGGAGTCGTGATTGACAACACCGTAGCGCCGGGCGCGCTGAGTACATCGCAGGTCTATTTTTCGACGCTTACGGGCGGGACGGCCGTACAAGCCTCGCAAGCCCAATTAAAGTAACGAACCAGTTGAGGGGGGAAACGGCGCGATCCGCAGCCTCGCAGCGTCGTCAGTTTCGCAGCATCGTCAGTTTCGGACCATTGTCAGTCCAGCCCAGACTGCGTGGCTTTGACGAGGGTCGCCCCGGTTTTGGTGGCGTAGTAAACACTCGATGCTTGGGTGAAACTGCTGTCGTTATCCACGATGATGCCGCTTGTTCCTCCAGCGGCGGCCAGCGCGGTAGTCTCGGCGTTGACGGCTGGAAAGCCATTCGTAATGTCTAAGCTGACGACGCAGCCGCCGGTTCCTCCGTTGACGGTCGCAATGCAGTCATTCGTGATACCCACGAAGAGATAGTCTTTCTGCAACGCAGCGTTGTAAAACTCCGTAACCGCGGACGAATCCGCCGTCCCGGTAGCCAGGGCCGCCGAGGCTCCGGCGGTGCTATTCATCACGCCACTGCCGTTGAATCCGACGCCGTAGAGGGTCGGAAGCGTTCCGGTGCCCGTTCCGGCAACGTACATGAGAGGTGTCCCCGACCCGGTGTACCAGGCGTTGTTGAAGTCCGGCCCGTACGGCCCTGCGTACGTCGTGCTCTGCGTGCCCACGGCCACGGAGACGGTGCTCGCCATACTTGTGGGGGCTTGCACGACCACGGCATTGGTGCCGTTGGAGTTGAAGCAAGCGTAGACCATCTGATTGGTGCTATCGACGATTACTGGATTCTCGGATGTGCTGCCATTAGCTACTACCGCGCCATAAACTACCGAGGGTGACGTGCCTGTGTCCGTTACGTAATCGATACGACCGCTGCCGTCCGTGAAGAATATTTTGTTCGACGCCGAATCGTATACCGGAGTGGACGGAATAGCATTGATGGGGACGCTCCAAACGATGGTTGGGGCCGCACTGCCGTTGAACACATTGCTGATCTTGTACAGATAGCCCGAGCCACTCCCCGCCGCGCTGTAAGTCGTGGCGTAGGCAACATCGTTGGTATCGGTCGGGGTATAGACGACGAAAATCGTGTTCGTGGAACTTTGGTTTGTGGTGCCGCCGTCCGGAGAAAGCAGCACTCTCTGGTCCACAGCGTTGTTGCCCCCCGCTATGCCCGGCACGACTGCCGCCGTCACGCTGGTTCCGTTGGTTCCCGTGGTCCCAATGGTTAGGAGGTGGAAGTAGGAGCTGCCAGTAGGCAGATTCTCGATATAGGCGATTTGCTCTCCACTCTGTGAAAGGACCACGGAGGCAGGCACCTGTCCAGTGCCTGAGGCATAGGAGAACATCACCGTCGGCCCGGTCGAACACAGCGCGCCAGTGCCGCCGCTATAAAGGTTGTTCACTCCAACGATGTTGGCTTGTCCGCCCGAGGCGGGGTTTGCTGGGATGCCGATCGCCACGAAGTCATTGGTGCAGCTTGGAGCCGCGGTCACGTCAAATACAAATTTGGCGGGGAAAGTCTGGCCCCCGCCAGGATCCTCGCTGAGCGTAAACGGCGCTCCCGTCGTGTCATTGGTATAGCTGGTGCCATTCCAATCGTCGAATTCATAACTATCGGCGCCGTTGCTCCAGATGTTAATCTCCAAACCGTTGCCGATGAAGAGCAGGCCCCCGTTATCAATCCCGGGGTCGACTGAGGGGTAGAGAACATTATCGAACAAGAATTTGCCGCTCGGGCTTGCTACTTCTACTGGCCCACCCGGATACAACGGGTACGCATCTACGTCCTGACCGGCAGTCACGGTGAGCGTGCCGGCAGTGGCCAGGAATTCACCAGCGCCAATGTCTGTCGTGTTGAGGCTTCCGTACCCCGCGTTGGGACTAATGTCGAAGGTGAAGTCGAACCGGGGCTCAAAGCCGAACGTCGAAGGAGACGCCGTTAAGGGCACGCTCCAGTCTCTGCGACTATCCTTGCCGGGCAGCCGATGGCGTTCCGGCCACCACGCCTCCCGATGACGCAGATACCAATTCGGCAGCCAGCGCGGATCTCTTCGGATTTTGGCCATCGCGACATCGTCTTTGGAATCCGGGTAGAGGACATGGTGGTGTGTCCAATCTGAAACGATTTCCAGCGGCGCGTGCGGCGCGCTCTGCCCCGTGAGCAGCTGCACGGTCAACACGAATGCCATACCTGCAATAATACTTTTCATTTTCCCCTCCCGGGTGCTGCCAGAGACACACGCATCAGGGTTGAGTCCCCGTACTACCCACGTGACCGTGCCGAGCGCCTTTCGTTTTTGCCTCGCTACCATGGTGCAGATATGGGGCAATTCGGGACAAGATTACCGAAGTACTCTTTCTGCATTTTTCAATCCGTGCCCGGATCGTCTGCCTTTTGTGATAAACACCTATGTGTCGAGTAGGGCCTGCGGCCCGCGAAATTTCATGAAAATCGCTCAGAGCGCGATTCAGAATAGGAGAGGCTCGGAGCGACGAGATTGAAGTCTCAGTGGAGAAGTTTAAGCTGTCTATATGTCTGATCCGGAGCGTGCGTGGTTGAGCGAATAATTGGGCGTTGTCTCTCCCCTCTTGTGGGAGCGGCGAGAGCCTGTGACCCTGCTTAATGAAGTCGCAGCACGCTCTCCGCTCCCGCCAGGAGGAAACGTTATGTCTTACAGGATAGCGGGAATCGACGTTCATAAAAAGATGCTGGCTGTGGTCGTGGCCGACGTCGAAATCGAAGGCGAGTATGCATTTGAGCAACGCTGTTATGGCAGTAACCCCGAGCATCTGCGACTACTGTCGGAATGGCTGATCGAACAGCAGATCGAGGAAGCAGTGATGGAATCTACGGCGCAATATTGGCAACCGGTTTGTGCCAACGCCGCGGTCAAGCCGAAAGGAACCATTATTCAGATCGTCTATCGCCGACTGGTGTCGCGCCTGGGACACAATCAAACCATCGGGGCCATCGTCCATCGGCTCTGTCGCCTGATCTGGATCATTCTGCACCGGGGAGTCCGTTACGAAGAAAGAGGTCCCTCGGTGAGTACGAAGTCAAGACGACAGCGCACTACTAGGATGATCCGGGAACTCCGCAGCCGCGGCTACAGAGTCGAACCGGTGGGCACTGCAGCATGAGCGCGGTGGATGTTCGACCCTGTGTGAGAAGATTTCAGCAATGTCGTATTACGAATTCAGTGTCTAAGCCACCCATGCCTGCCAACCATTCTGTTTTTCATTTCCGTATCGCCCGGTTTATGACAATTGGATTCCTCGGTTTGGTGCTGTTGCTCGCTCCTGGACTGGCCCAGAACGTGCCGGAACCAGAAACTCGAGGTCAGCAGCACGGCATGAGCACCGGCGTCGCGCATGCTCCAGTCAAAGATTCCCTGTCTCGTCCCATTACAGCGGGAGGTTTCGTCGACGGCGCTTCAGTCATATTCTCTGATATCACCCACGCCGCGGGCCTCGATCGGTTTCACCACAAGTCTGGCACTCCCGAGAAGAGCACAATTCTCGAGACGCCAGGATCAGGGGTAGCGCTGCTGGACTACGACAACGATGGCTGGCTCGACATTTATCTGTTGAATGGCTCGACCTTTTCCGCGCTGAGGGGCCAGGAAGCGGCGCCGCGGGCGATGCTGTTCCACAACAACCACGACGGTACGTTTACCGACGTGACCGAAAAGGCCGGCGTGGCCAACGAGCGTTGGGGCTTCGGCGTAGTGGTCGGCGACTACGATAACGATGGCTGGCCGGATATCTACGTCTCCAATTTCGGCAAGAACCGCCTCTACCACAACAATCATGACGGCACGTTTACCGACGTTGCCGAGAAGGCGGGAGTGACGGTGGGTGGATGGTCGGCGGGCGCGACCTGGGGAGACTACGACCGCGATGGCTTGCTGGACCTGTTTGTTCCCGGTTATGTGAAATTCGATCCTGACCATCCGCCAATCGCGGGCAAAGGCGGCCTTCCCGCGGGGTTCTGCCAGTTTCGGGGGATCAACGTCATGTGTGGTCCGCGCGGGTTGCCCGGTGAAGGCGATCATCTGTTTCACAACAACGGCGACGGCACTTTTACCGATGTAAGTGTGAAGGCCGGAGTTTCCGATCCCAGAGGCTACTACGGGCTGGCCTCGGTTTTCGTTGATGTTGACGATGACGGATGGCTTGACCTGGCGGTCGCGAATGATTCCGTGCCCAAGTATCTCTACCGCAATAAACATGACGGGACATTTGAGGACGTCAGCTATCTCTCGGGATTCGCTTTGAATGACGAGGGGCGCGAGCAGGCAGCGATGGGAATTGCGGTCGGAGATTACAATCGGGACGGCAAGGTCGATTTCTGCATCACGAATTTCTCCGACGACTACAACACGCTATACCGAAATGACGGGGACGCGAGCTTTACCGACATAAGCTTCTCGGCGGGTATCGCCAATGGGAGCATTCCTTTTCTAGGCTGGGGAACGGGCTTCCTCGACTATGACAATGACGGACTGCTCGACCTTTTCTTTGCCAATGGGCACGTTTATCCCGGAGTGGACAAACAGGATTGGGGCACTACATGGGCGCAGCGACCCCTGTTATTTCGCAATTTGAATGGGTCGAAGTTTGCGGAGGTCCCGCCTGCAACCGCCAGCGGGCTGGCGGTGGTGGTCTCGGCACGGGGAGCGGCGTTTGGCGATCTGTTCAACGATGGCCACATCGATGTGGTGCTGAACGTAATGGATTCGACGCCGGTCCTCTTGCGCAATGTGGTCAAGAATTCGAATCACTGGCTGACGATTACGTTGATCGGCGGATCGAAGAGCCCGCGCGATGCGATTGGGGCGAAGGTCTTCGTCACAACGGGTGCCGTTCGGCAGCGTGCCGACGTTTTCGCCGGAGGCAGCTACGCCTCCAGTTCCGATCAGCGGCAGCACTTTGGCTTGGGTGCAGCCACCAGTGTGGATAAAGTGGAAATCCTGTGGCCGGATGGAGCGAAGGAGGAAATCAAGATTCCTACGATTGACCGGATCGTCACCGTCGTCGAAGGCAAAGGAATAGTCGAGCCGTGAAGCGGAAACGGATAGAACAGATGAGGCGTATTCGCGTGGTGCTGCCGATCTGCTTCGCGCTTATGGTTGCCCTCCCGTGGCTTACGGCGCAGAAAAGTCCGACTGCATCCTCCGCATCCAATTCTGGGGAAGCTTTTGCCGATATCACGCAGCGGCTGGGCGTCGACTTTCAATACCGCGCATCGCACACTTCCAAGAAATATCTGATTGAAACCATGGGCGCAGGCGTCGCTTTATTCGACTACGACAATGACGGGCGCTTGGACATTTTCCTGGTAAACGGCGCCCCTCTCAGCGATCCCGCTCGAAAAGGTACAGTACCGCAGAAGACCGATTCGCAATACTGGAATCGTTTGTACCATCAAAGATCAGACGGCACATTCGAGGACGTAACCGAGAAGGCGGGGTTGCAAGGAGCAGGATACGGGATGGGCGTTGCCGTCGGTGACTACGACAATGACGGGTTCGAGGATCTCTACGTAACGGGATATGGCGGGAACAAGCTGTACCATAACAATGGCAATGGCACTTTTGCCGACGTAACCCAGAAAGCCGGCGTTGCAGGAAGCGGTTGGTCGAGCGGCGCGGCATGGGTCGACCTGGACGAGGACGGCTACCTGGATTTGGTGGTTCTGCGCTATCTGGACTGGGATTTCGACGATATCTGGTGCGGAGAGCACAAGGAAGGCTATCGCGCGTATTGTCACCCGGATTTCTTCAAACCCATTTCCCCGCTGGTCTATCACAATAATAAGGACGGTACATTCACCGAGGTCGCACAGAAGATTGGTCTGGGTAAAGCGGGAAAGGGCCTAGGCATCGCCATCGCCGACTATGACCGCGATGGCCATGTCGATCTTTTCGTCGCCAACGATTCCATGGTCGAGTTCCTGTATCACAACAAGGGGGATGGCACTTTCGAGGACGTCGGTCTCGCCTCTGAGGTCGCCGTCGACGTGGACGGACGCACGTATGCCGGCATGGGTGCGGATTTCGCGGACTACAACAACGATGGTTGGCCTGACATTGTAGTCACCGCCCTGGCGAATCAGCGCTATGCTCTGTACCAGAACAACGGCGATGGTTCATTCAACTACGTCAGTCACACCGCCGGAATCGCCCAGATGACGCTGCCTCACTCAGGATGGGGAGTCCACTTCCTCGACTATGATAACGACGGATGGAAAGACCTGCTCGTGGCGCAAGGCCACGATCTCGATACCATTGAACTGAACTATCCCAACCTGCACTACCGCGAACCGATGCTGCTCGCCCGCAATACCGGCCACGAGTTTGTGGATGTCTCCCGGCAGTCTGGCAGCGTCTTCCATCAAGCCTGGGTTTCGCGGGGAATGGCCGTTGGCGATATTGATAACGATGGCCGGCTCGATGCGGTTGTAACGACCAACGACGGCGCGGTTCACGTTCTCCACAACGAAACAGCGACGCGAAACCATTGGATTCTTTTGAAGCTCGTCGGGCACAAGAGTAACCGCGACGCGATTGGCGCGGAGGTAACGCTGCTGACGGCATCTGGCCCACAGTATGCCACTGTTTCGACAGCCGGCAGCTATCTCTCTGCTAGCGACAAGCGCGTACATTTCGGGCTCGGGCAGGAAAACGTTGCGCTTAAAATCGAGATTCGTTGGCCCAGCGGGATCCGACAGACTTTGAAAGATATTCCTGCCGATCAAATTCTTCCAATAGAAGAGCCCGTGGCGCCAGCTTCACCCACGAAACCATGACGGTCCCGCGAGCCCATGTCCCGCGAGCCCATGTCCCGCGAGCCCATGCGGCGTTCTTGTTTCCACTAATAGCGGTTCTGTTTCTTGGTGGACTACGAAGTTCCGGGCAAGCCGGCGGAGCCTTTGATCGTGGTCTGTCTGAATTCCGCGCGGGAAACTATTCGTCGGCTGCAGCTCTGTTTGCCGAAGCGGAGGCCGCCTCTCCCGGCGAAACGGATGCATTGCTTTACCAGGCTAAATCGCTCGTTCACCTTGAGGATTTTGCGGGAGCAGAACGGGCACTGCGTGGCTACGTCCCATCGCATCGCAATTCTTCCGACGCGTTCTATATGCTGGGTTTCGTTCTACACCGCGAGAATCGGCCAGCGGAGTCCCTTGCGTCATTTACGCAAGCGGCGGCGATCACGCGCCCGAGTTCCGATGACTTAAAGATTGTTGGTTTGGATTACGTTCTTCTGGATGATTATGCCGACGCCATCAAATGGCTTGACAAGTCCGTAGCACTCGACAGCACGAACAAAGACGCCTGGTACTATCTGGGGCGCGCTTACTATACAAAAGGCGGCCTAGCAGCGGCTCGCAAAGCATTCCTGACGGTTCTCGATCTGGATCCCCGCGACGTCAAAGCGGAGAACAATCTGGGCTTGATTCTCGAGTCGAGCGGCCAGCCCACGGAGGCAATTGAGGCCTACGGCAAGGCAATCAGTTGGCAGGAACAGAATCCCCACCCCAGCGAACAGCCGTATGTGAATCTGGGAAACCTATTGATGGAGCAGGGTCGCCCGATGGATGCCCAGGCGCCGCTCGAAAGAGCGGCGGCGCTCACCCCGAACAACGCTTTCTGCCGCATGAGCCTCGGCGTGTACTACCGCAAAGTCGGGCAAATGAATCTCGCGCGGCGCGAACTGGAGCGTGCGACGCAGCTCGATCCCGAGAATGCGGTGGCTCATTATCAATTAGGGCGGCTATACAAAGACATTCACGAGTTGGATTTGGCCAGGATGGAGTTTGAACGCACGGCAGAAATCAAGAGCGGGGCGGCCGAAGCTCCGTCCGCAATGCCAAATCATTGAGGCCAGAACTTAATCTCACTGCGGATTCTGCGCGGCGGGGGGCGAGTCGACCGGGTTGACATCGCCTTGGAGAACGGATCTTTTCATGCGCTCTTGAGATTTATCTGCCTCTTCATCTTTGAGTTTTTGGAATGTCGCCATGGCGCTCCGGGCATCATCCATGCGGTGCTGGCGGCGGTAGATAATGCCGAGCTGATACCACGCTTGTTCGACGACCTCCGGTGTTGTGTCGGTCTTGACCGTGCGTTCGAAGTGGCCGGCAGCGGCGCCATCATTGCCGAGCAGCATCTCGGCACGCCCGAGGTTGTAGTCCATGTGCACCAGACCGGGCTTCTCCCGCTGCGCCGCCTCAATCAGTTCTTTCCCCTTGACTCCATTCCCCTGTTCTACCGCGATCGCACCCAGCTTGTACCTCGCCAGCACATTCCGGGGATCGATCTCCAACTCGCGCTCAAAGGCCGCTTCCGCCTCCGGGATCTTGTTGGCATTGCGATACTCGGATCCTAGTTCCTCATGCAGCCCCGGCTGCGTGGGCGCAAGTTTGATGGCAGCTTCATACTCCGCTATTGCTTCCACGTGCCGGTCGGCTTCGGCATTTGCCTGCGCTAGCACACGATGCACGCGCCAGGAGTGCGGATCGACTTTGAACATCTCAGCGTAGCTATCTTTTGATACCAGGAGGTGCGCCCGGCCCCGGTGATAGAGAATATCCTGGTCGTCGGGATTGAGCTTGTACGCCCGGTCAAGCGCGTCGGCTGCTTCCTCGGCGCGGTCCCGCGCCAGACGTACCACTCCGAGCCACATCCAAGCGTTCGCGTCCTTGGGATAGGCGGCGGTTTCCCTCTGCACGGCGGACTCGGCTTTGTCTAGATGATTGAGCTTGAATTCGGTGATGCCAAGAAAGAGATTCGCCCCATGAAGTCGAGGCTGAAGCGCGAGGGCCTTTTGAAAACTCGAGATCGCTTCATCGTATCGGTCTTGCTCCTGGCGAACGAGTCCGAGGTTGAATTGGGCTTCGGCGAAGGCTGGCGTCTGCTTGACGATCGCAGCAAACCCGGCGCCGGCTTCGTCCAGCTTCCCTTCGCGCATAGCCTGCGCGGCCTGCGCAAATTCGGTATTGACGTCGGCAGACTGCGCTGAGGCAGCGGCCGACACGCACAGAAGGACGAAGCAAAGCAGTACATGCTCGAATGATTGCCAAGTGGAGAGATCGCCATGATTGCGCATCGCCGCTTTCCGAGAGAGACTCTTGATCCTGCGCACCACGATATTTTATACCCGGCTAGATTTGATCCTCCAACGAGTGCCAAAGGCCGGACTCATCGTCCGGCCTTTAGACACACGTCGAGCTATAGGGTGTGAAACTCAGAACTCGTAGCGCAGCGTGGCTTGAATCGTTCGTTGCTGGTTAATGACACCGTGGCCCCCACTCCCCGGGACGCCGAAGAAACTGTCGCCTGGATTTCCGTCGATGGCTCCGAAGACGTGTCGGTTGAATGCATTGGGGATATCGAGCTTGAAGAGAATGTCCTGTCCCTCCCGCACCGTGGTTCGCTTGATAATGGAGAAGTCCTCATTCTTGTACCCCGGACTTCGCCACCAGGAAACGGCGGTCGGAAGGTTTCCAAAGATGTATCCACCTCCGGCGCTGAGGGACGCGGCACTCGGGTCGATATAGGCGGCGCAATTCACTGGAGTCGGGTTGCTTGGCGCAGCAGCACTGGCGACGCCGTTGGTAAAGTTGCAACCGCTGCTGCTCCACCCGCCCGAGAAGTTGGCGGTTCCGCCTGAAACGCCCGTGAGCACACGTCCGCCGTTCGAATTAACCTGCGCTGCGGGCGACCAAGAGCCCGTACCAAACCGATTTACCCCGCCAACGAGGCTGTACCGATAGTTCCCGCCGCTATACGGGTTCGAGGTAGCGTATTCATTAATGACTGCGGGGGAGCCGCTCTGGTAGCGATGGGAACCGCTGACTTGCCATCCGCCGAGAACCTTGCTGGGTATGCCGTGACTGTAGTGCCTCTTACCAGGACCGGCCGGCAACTCGTAGAGGTAGCTAACGACAAAGGCGTGTGGAATGTCCTGATAGCTGACCGCCTTTTCGCCCCTCAGGTTATAAGGGTTCTGTGCTCCGAATACACTCGAGTTGAACCCCGTCTCTGTCGCAAATGACGAGTCGGCGTCGGTGATGGTCTTGGAGTAAGTGTAGGAAGCAAGCAAATTCAGTCCGTTGCGAAAACGGCGCTCCAGTTTGGTCTGCAGAGCGTTGTAGGTGGACTGTCCCAGATTCTCCAGACAGCAGTTGGTCGTGATGGTTCCGTACTGCGGGAACGGGCGCAGCAACTGGCCAATTACATTCGACGAACTGCCACTGCCCCAACCCGGTGTAAACCAGGAAGGCACGGTGAGCCCAAGCGAACTCAGAATTGCGGGCCCGTTCTTTCCATCAGAACCGTCAACCTGGTATCCCAAAGCTGCGCCGAGGCTATTGTATACGGGATTTGGCGTATTGATTTGCGCCAGGTTCGATCGCAAGCGCGTAGCGTGCTGCCCGATATAGCCGATGCTGAAGATCAGGTCGGTAGCAAGCTGGTGTTGGATTTCCAGGTCCCAGTTCTGCACCATGCCGGGGCGTCCGTAATTGGGCGCCACGTAATAGAGGCCGTTTTGCGTGAACGTATTCAGGGTCGGGTCCTGCTCGTTGCTGGGCGGCGTGTAGGCCGGGAAGCCTGTATCCAGCGACTGCACCGGCGTGAAATGATCCGGATTCTGGAAATTTGGACTAGCCGTGGTTCCACTGCTCAGATTGTCACCGAAATCGGAATAGGTAAGCGGGGCATAGTAGATGCTGTAGGCACCACGAAGGACCGTGTTCTTAAAGTAATCCGGAGCGTAGGCAAATCCAATGCGCGGGCCGAAGTCCTTGAAGTAAGTCGACGCCCCGGTGGCGCTTTTGCCATAGACCAACGCTCCGAGCTGGCCCGGCGTATCGGGATTGGCTGTGGTCAGTGACAACACCGACTGTGCGCCAATCGCCTCGTGCCGCGGCGTCTCAATGTCCCACCGCAAACCGAGGTTCAGCGTGAGGTCTTTGCGAGCCTTGAAGTCGTCTTGTGCGTAGACGGCATAGTAGTTCTGCGCCCAACGCGAAAAATGCGACGACACCTGCAATCCTTCCTGATCTGGTTGACCCAAAAGGAAACTGGCAAACGGATCTCCCGTCAATGTTGTATTTGGGTCCTGGCTCGGCGGAGCATACGCAGTCTCGTTATTCGCAAACGTGTACGAAGGAGATGCTGCGCCCGGTGCCTCGACCGAATACTGGTAAGACCGCCAGTCAAAACCGAAACGAAACGAGTGTCGGCCCTTCGCCCACGACACGCTATCGGCCGCTACGAGCGCGTTTGGAACCTGCAGCGTGTCGTTGTTAATGCTCCAGTTGCTGTAGGAGGTGCCGAACTGCGCGCCGTTGAAGCTGAACTGCGGGAACGTGGGCCCGCTCGCGCCACCGATGCCGAGGACCGCCTCCCAATCCGAACCGTTTACGCTGGGACCTTTGGCCGCCGAATAGACGCGGTTGAACCCGATGGTCAGGTGATTCAGCACCGAAGGGCTGACGATGTAATCCCACCCCAAACGGAGGTAATGCGTGAAGTAGTAGTTGTAGTAATCGGCGGGAGTAAGCGGCGCCGGAAGATCGAAGTTCAGTGCGTTGAGAATGTTCTGCTCGCGGCTATGGTAGGAAAAGAACAGCTTGTTATTCTGCGTGAGGTTCTCGTCGATCCGAAAGCTGGTCTGCGTGGTGACGATAGTCTCCACCCCTGCGGGGTTAAGATAATTCGCCTGAGTTCCACCGACCCCAAGGCTATTGGGCGTCCCCCCCAGGTTCGTCCCCGGCAGATAGCCCAGCACCTTCTGCGCTACACCGCTGAGGTTGGAGATTTTGTTCCCCGCAAAGGGCATGCGACAGGTCAGTCCGCCGACCACTCGCGTGGTGGAGGGATCGAAAATCTGTCCGTGAAGGACCTGTTGCCCAGTGCAGGGGTTGATGATCGGGTTATCGCTGCTGTCCACTAGACCCGGACCGAGCAGAGCTGAAAAATCTCCGCCTCGCTCGGCAGCCGTGGGCAAGGTCAGCACATCGTTGGTTAGCCCCTGGCGCTTGCGGAACTGCTCCCAGGCAAAGAAAAAGAAGGTTTTGTCGTGCCCGTTGTAGAGCCTAGGAATTCGTACTGGGCCACCGAGAGACCCGCCAAAGTCGTTTTGGTGGTCTGCTGGCTTCGGCGTGATCACCTCCAGCGGCGCCTGGTTCCCGGGATTGGCGGCATTCCAGGCATTGATCTGCGCGTTGTCGTACCGGGAAAGTGAATTGTTGAAGTTGAGGTTCCACGGCATCGCGTCCAGCGCTTGGTTGCGGAACAGATCGAACACGCTTCCGTGGTACTTATTGGATCCCGACTTGGTAGTGAAGCTTTCTACACCACCCGACGTGTGGCCGAATTGCGCCGAGGGGGTGGACGTGGTGACTTTGAACTCGGTAAGGGCCTCGACAGAGGGCGCAGTCTGGTCAAACGCAGCACCGGAGTCGGAGCGCTGTACGCTGGCCCCGTCCAGCAGGATTTCCGAGCCGAAGTTCTGGCCGCCCGAGATCTTCGTCTCATAGACGCCGGCGGAGGCATGGTCGCCAGCCGTGCCTTGTCCAATCGTTCCCGGCAACAGGAAAATGAAAGTCTCTGGCGAGCGCACGAAGCTTTGTCCGGTGGCGCCAAGCGACAAGGGCAAGTCGTGGATTTGCTTGTCGTCCACCACGGTGCCGATATCGGAGCTGTCGGTCTGCACGGTGGGAGCGTCAGCGAGAACGGTGATTTCTTCCTTCACGTTGCCGGGTTGAAGCGTAACGTTGAGGGAAGCAACGGTACTGATCTGAATCTCGACTCCTTTTTGCACCGAAGTCTTGAAGCCGTTGGCCCCTACGGTGACATCGTAATGGCCGATGGCCAGATCGTTGACATGGTATGCGCCAGAGGACGACGACATAGTCTTGTAGACGCTGCCGGTCTCAACGCCCTTCAGCGTCACCGAGGCTCCCGCGACGGCTGCACCGCTGGAGTCCAGCACGGTGCCGGCGATCGAACCGCGGTCGGATTGCGCTACCGCGCTACCCAGCATCACCAGCCACAGAACTGCAACACCCAGGCCGATCAGCTGATCACGCCTCATTGTCAGCCCCCCTTGCCATGACAAAAAACGATTTAGTCGCCAGACAGCTGCGTCATCCGGACGCGAAGGTAGTACAAACGCATTAATAGAATGCCACTAGGCGTTGAGTGTCAATACTACTTTCGTACAGCTAGGTTTCGGGGAGATTCGTTCCCTCAATCGAGCGAGATAATCCCGCGTTGCACGGCAACGGTCGCCGCTTGAGTGCGATCCTTCACGCTGAGTTTCTCCAAGACGTGACTCACATGGAGTTTGACCGTCACTTCCGCGATATTCAGGGCAGTC
>Ga0182024_10013878_pt1 | contig 15648 bp, 10 predicted proteins | sample P32metaG_FD_120480 | JGI IMG/M metagenome (GOLD analysis project Ga0182024, IMG submission 120480) | Permafrost microbial communities from Stordalen Mire, Sweden - P3-2 metaG (Illumina Assembly) | ecosystem: Environmental > Terrestrial > Soil > Wetlands > Permafrost | place: Sweden: Stordalen... | reverse complement strand
TAGGAAAACATCGCTCCTTGGTCTCGAAACGCGCCCCGCATCGCTCTCCTCCACGCTGATTCGCAGCGGGGAAACTGAATCACCCCAACTGTGCCCTGGCGAGGTTTTTCAGCAGACTGCTAGAGCAGAATTCACCGCCCGTATCTGCATCCCTCTCCCACAAGGGGAGAGGGGAATTCGGAGCGTTGCATAAGCGCAGAAAATCAGCGGAAAGGTCCCCTCTCCCCTTGTGGGAGAGGGGAAACATTCGAGTCCTCGCTACCACTTTGGAATGGGTGAGGGGTCGCTCGGGCTAAGTTATGTCAGCGCCTGTCTGTTCGCGCGGGTCATGACATCAAGTGCCTGCGCAGCTCGCGCCGAAGGCATTTTCGAATTCGGCTCGAAGAGCGGCGTCAATATCTGCCATCGACGCGCCAATTCCCAGACCGGCAACGCTAGTGACACCATGTCCGCGCACGCCGCATGGCACGATGCCGCCGAAATGATCGAGATTGGGCGCGATGTTCAAGGCGACGCCGTGAAACGTCACCCATCGGCGCACCCGCACGCCGATTGCGGCGATCTTCTCCTCATTTCCGGTTCCGTGAACCACCCAGATACCGACGCGCCCGTTGCGCCGCTCGCCGGCAATTCCAAAGCGGGCAAGCGTGCGGATGATCCATTCCTCCAAATTCCGCACGAAGGCGCGCACATCGGCTTTTCGGAGACGCAGGTCGAGCATCACATAGGCGACGCGCTGTCCGGGTCCGTGATAGGTGAATTGTCCACCGCGTCCGGTTTGGAAAACGGGAAAGCGGGAATCCAGAAGATCCGATGGCTTGGCGCTTGTGCCTGCGGTGTAGATAGGCGGGTGCTCGATAAGCCAGACAAGTTCCGGCGCCAGACCGTCGGCAATCTGGGCAACCCGCTTTTCCATGAACTCGACAGCCCGGGGGTAGGCAACCAAGCCTTCCCCGACACGCCATTCGAGGGGAGTGGAGTGTGAACTCGATGCTTTGGCTACCATCAACGACCCCAAAGGCGCCGCCGCGATCGGCTCATTCACGTCGCCGCCCTATATATATATTGTCTCCCTCGCGTCCTTCACAGGCTGGGATCGATTTGCTACACCCCGCGCCTCGCGGTCGTGGCGGAACGGTAGACGCGCTAGCTTGAGGTGCTAGTGGGGCAACCCGTGGAAGTTCGAGTCTTCTCGACCGCACCACCCTACGCCCTTCGGGCTTCGGGTGGCAGGCTACCTTGGGTGACACTAACCAGGGCCCGAAGGGCATAGGGTGGTGTCTCCCGAAGCTCCCCAGGAGCGTAGGGAGACCGTCGCCATGTGGTACGTATATTTTCTCCATAGAAGGAGAGTTGCGAGCTCGGCAACTTGAGCGCTACTTCAAATCCGGTTCCGGCAAAGCAGTGGCTATGAAGAGATTTCTCCGAGATCCCCAATGATCCGCAATTCCTATCCGACGCTCGATTTTGGCCTGGGGGACACGGCGGATTTGCTGCGCGACGCCGTGCGCAGTTTCAGCGACGACAAGATCGCACCGATTGCCGATGAAATCGATCGGACCAATATCTTTCCCCGCCATCTCTGGCCGCAACTGGGCGCACTCGGCCTGCTCGGCGTGACCGTTGAGGAAGAGTATGGCGGATCGGGCCTCGGCTATCTGGAACATTGTGTGGCGATGGAGGAGGTGAGCCGCGGCTCTGCGGCGGTCGGTCTATCCTATGGTGCCCATTCGAATCTCTGTGTGAACCAGATTCGCCGCAACGCGAACGATGAGCAGAAGCGCCGCTATCTGCCGAAATTGCTTTCCGGCGAACATGTCGGCGCGCTGGCGATGAGCGAAAGCGGATCGGGATCGGATGTCGTCTCGATGCGGCTGCGCGCCGCAAAGCACGGCGACCGCTACCTGCTCGACGGCACGAAAATGTGGATCACCAACGGTCCCGAAGCGGACGTGCTGGTGGTCTATGCCAAAACCGATACCGGCGCCGGTCCACGCGGCATCACGGCATTTCTGATCGAAAAAACGTTCAAAGGATTCCGTGCGGCGCAGAAGCTCGACAAGCTCGGCATGCGCGGTTCCGACACGTCCGAACTTGTGTTCGAGAGTTGCGAGGTGCCGGCAGAAAATGTCCTCGGGCGCGAAGGCGATGGCGTCAATGTGCTGATGAGTGGACTCGACTACGAGCGGGCAGTACTGGCTGCGGGTTCGCTCGGCATCATGCAAGCCTGCCTCGATGTCGTGATGCCCTATGTGCATGATCGCAAGCAGTTCGGCCAACCGATTGGCGCATTCCAGCTGATCCAGGGCAAGCTCGCTGACATGTATGTGACGCTGTCCTCCGCGCGGGCGTATGTGTACGCCGTTGCGCAGGCATGTGACCGCGGACAGCCGGCGCGCAAGGACACGGCGGGGGCGATCCTCTATGCGGCCGAGAAAGGCGTGTGGATGGCGCTCGAGGCAATCCAGTGCCTGGGCGGAAACGGGTATATCAACGACTATCCGACCGGCCGGCTGCTGCGCGACGCCAAGCTCTACGACATCGGCGCCGGCACGTCCGAGATTCGCCGCTGGCTGATCGGCCGCGAACTCTTCGAACAATCGAGCTGACAAACTGAGAAGGTACCGATGATATGAGCGAAGTCGTCATTCTGTCCGGTGCGCGCACGCCGCTGGGCGGTTTTCAGGGCGAATTGTCGGGCAAGAGCGCGCCGGAACTCGGTGCGGTGTCGATAGCGGCTGCGGTGTCGCGTGCCGGGCTGACGCCGGATCAGATCGAGGAGACGCTGATGGGCTGCGTGCTGCCGGCCGGGGTTAGGCAGGCGCCCGCGCGCCAGGCCTCGCGGCTGGCCGGACTGCCGGACGGCGTGCCGTGCACGACCGTCAGCAAAGTCTGCGGCTCCGGCATGAAGGCTCTGATGATCGCCGCCGATCAGCTATCTGCGGGACACGCCGGCGTCCTCGTCGCCGGTGGAATGGAATCGATGTCGAACGCACCCTATCTACTTCCCAAGGCCCGAGGCGGTTACCGGCTCGGCCATGGAGAGATCAAGGATCACATGTTCCTCGACGGGCTCGAGGATGCCTATGAGCACCGCCTCATGGGCACCTATGCGGAGGACTCCGCCCGGGAATATCAGTTCACGCGCGGCGATCAGGATGCGTTTGCGATCGAATCGCTGCAACGCGCGAAACGCGCCCAATCCGACGGCTCGTTCGCGTCCGAGATTGTCGGCGTGAAAGTCTCGGGCAAAGGCGGCGAAAGCGAAGTGAATACGGACGAGCAGCCCCGCCGGGCCGATCCGGCAAAAATCCCCACGCTCAAACCTGCCTTCGCGAAAGATGGCACGGTCACCGCGGCAAATTCGTCTTCGATCTCCGACGGTGCGGCGGCGGTCGTGGTTGCGCGCGACGATTTTGCGGCCAAGCGCGCGCTCAAGCCGATTGCACGGATCGTGGCGCAGGCAAGTCATGCGGCCGAGCCGCGGTGGTTCACGACCGCGCCCGTCGGTGCGATCGGCAAAGTTCTCGACGCTTCCGGATGGCGCAAGGAGGATGTCGATCTCTTCGAGATCAACGAAGCCTTTGCTTGTGTCACCATGATTGCGATGCGCGACCTCGGCTTGCCGCACGAGAAAGTCAACGTGAACGGCGGAGCGTGCGCGCTGGGCCACCCGATCGGGGCGTCCGGAGCCCGCATCGTGGTGACGCTTCTCCATGCGCTGGAAAAGCGTGGCCTCAAGCGCGGAGTGGCGGCGTTGTGCATCGGCGGTGGCGAGGCGACCGCGATTGCCGTCGAGCGGTTATGAGCGTCATCAAATCGGCAATTGCTACGCGCGAGGCGGTCTTCAAAGCTAACGCCGCGGCGATGTCGGCGCTTGTCGCCGAGCTTAAATCGCGAATGAATCTCGCCGCGCAGGGCGGCGACGAACGCTCGCGCAAGCGCCATACGGACCGCGGCAAGTTCCTGCCGCGCGAGCGTGTCGAGCGGCTCGTCGATCCGGGTTCGCCGTTCCTCGAATTGTCGCCGCTCGCCGCCTTCGGCATGTACGACGGCGACATCCACGCTGCCGGCATCATCACTGGTATCGCACGTATCAATGGCCGGGAATGCATGATCGTATGCAACGACGCCACGATCAAGGGTGGGACTTATTACCCCGTTACGGTCAAGAAGCATTTGCGCGCGCAGGAAATCGCGCGCGAGAACCGGCTGCCCTGCGTCTATCTCGTCGATTCCGGTGGCGCGAATCTTCCCAACCAGGCCGAGATTTTTCCCGACCGCGAGCATTTCGGACGCATCTTCTACAATCAGGCGAATTTATCGGCTCTCGGCATTCCCCAGATCGCCGCCGTGATGGGCTCCTGCACGGCAGGCGGGGCTTACGTGCCGGCCATGTCCGACCAGACGATTATCGTTAAAGGTCAGGGCACCATCTTCCTTGGCGGGCCGCCACTCGTGAAAGCTGCAACAGGCGAGATTGTGAGCGCGGAAGATCTGGGTGGAGCGGAGGTTCACGCACGCGTTTCAGGAGTGGCTGATCACTACGCCAACGATGACAGGCATGCGCTTGCCATCGTTCGCCGCATCGTCGCGAATCTGAACGCCACAAAATCACCCGATATTGCGTGCGCAGAACCGAAGCCGCCGCTCTACGATATCGCGGAGCTTGACGGGATCGTTCCGCAATCGCTGTCGATCCAGTACGAAGTTCATGAGGTGATCGCCAGGCTGGTGGACGGTTCGGTTTTCGACGAATTCAAACGGTTTTACGCGCCGACCATCGTTACGGGTTTCGCCCATATCGAGGGAATGCCGGTCGGAATCGTGGCGAACAACGGCATTCTGTTTTCCGAATCCGCTCTCAAAACCGCGCATTTCATCGAGCTGTGCTGCCAGAGAAGGGTGCCGCTGCTTTTCCTGCAGAACATCGCCGGCTTCATGGTCGGACGGAAATACGAGACGGGTGGAATCGCCAAGGACGGCGCGAAAATGGTCACCGCCGTCGCGTGCGCGGCGGTTCCGAAGATTACGGTTCTGATCGGCGGCTCCTACGGCGCGGGAAATTACGGCATGTGCGGGCGCGCCTACTCCCCGCGGTTTCTCTTTTCGTGGCCGAACTCCCGCATCTCGGTGATGGGGGGCGAGCAGGCCGCAAGCGTGCTCGCGACCGTCAAGCGTGACGGCATGGAATCGCGCGGTGAGAGCTGGAGTGCCGCGGACGAAGACGCGTTCAAGGCGCCGATCCGCGCACGTTATGAGGAGGAGGGTAACCCCTATTATGCCACCGCGCGACTGTGGGACGACGGCATCATTGCGCCGGCCGACACGCGCAGGGTTCTGGCCTTGGCGCTTTCCGCCTGCCTCAACGCGCCGATTCCCGACAGCCGCTTCGGCGTTTTTCGGATGTAACGCCGCGTGCCGCCGCTTTTCCGCAAGCTGCTGATCGCCAATCGCGGCGAAATCGCAATCCGGGTCGTTCGCACGGCGCGTCGTCTCGGCATTGCGACGGTCGCCGTCTATTCGGACGCGGACGCGAGTGCGGCGCATGTGGAAGCAGCCGACGAAGCCGTTCGCATCGGCGCGGCTCCGCCGCGCGAGAGCTACCTGAACATCGACGCGGTGATTTCGGCGGCCAGGAAATGCGGAGCCGATGCCGTTCATCCGGGCTACGGATTTCTTTCCGAGAATGCCGAATTCGCGGAAGCCTGTGCCTCTGCTTGCATTGCCTTTATTGGTCCGCCTCCCGCCGCAATCCGCGCGATGGGATTGAAGGATCGCGCCAAGAAACTGATGGCCAAGGCGGGCGTCGCGGTGGTGCCGGGCTATCTCGGCGCAGAGCAATCATTGGAGAAACTGTCGCAAGAAGCCGAGCGAACCGGCTTCCCGGTTCTTATCAAGGCGGTCGCCGGGGGTGGGGGCAAGGGGATGCGCCGGGTCGACGCTCCGGATGAATTTGCAGGCGCGCTGGAAGGGGCGAAGCGCGAGGCGCAGTCTGCTTTCGGCGACGACCGGGTTTTGATCGAGAAATACGTTACGCGTCCACGCCATATCGAAGTGCAGATTTTCGCCGACACGCAGGGCAATGCGGTGCATCTGTTCGAGCGTGACTGCTCGTTGCAACGCCGGCACCAGAAGGTGATCGAGGAAGCGACGGCGCCGGGGATGAGCAAATCGATGAGGGCGGCGATGGGCGCAGCCGCCGTAGCGGCCGCCAAAGCAGTGAATTATGTCGGCGCAGGCACGGTCGAATTCATTGCGGATGCGTCGGAAGGCCTGAAGGTCGATCGCTTCTGGTTCATGGAAATGAACACGCGATTGCAGGTCGAGCATCCCGTCACCGAAATGATCACTGGTCTCGATCTTGTGGAGTGGCAATTGCGGGTGGCGGCAGGCGAACCGCTCCCCTGGAAACAGGACGAACTTCGCTCGCGCGGCCACGCCATCGAGGCGCGACTCTACGCCGAAGATCCGCAGAGCGGCTTCCTGCCTTCCGTGGGCCAGCTCGAGCGGCTTCGGCTTCCGCAGGCGGGCGACGGTGTGCGGGTCGATACCGGGGTACGCGAGAACGATCGCGTGACCATGTACTACGATCCGATGATCGCCAAGGTGATCGCCTGGGACGAAGTTCGCGAAACCGCCGCCGCAAAACTCGCCGAGGCGCTCAGCGAAACAGAAATCGCCGGCGTGCGTACGAATGCGGGGTTCCTCGTCCGCGCGCTGCGCCATCCGGACTTCCTCGCCGGCGACGTGGACACCGGTTTCATCGACCGTCATCGGGACGCGTTGCTGCGCAGACCTCCGGACGCGCAACTTTTTGCGCGAGCCGCGTTGCTCGTCGTCGATGACCGTGGCCGCCGCGCGCGCCGGAACGACCCCTGGGACGCACAGGACGGATTTCGCCTGGCAAGCGAAGCGAGGGAGACGATCGAACTCGCATGCGACTCGGCGCGTGCATCGATTGTCATTGTTCATCACCGCGGCGGCGGACTCCGCATCGAGATCTCCGGACAACCGGTCGTTCCGCTGACGCACGCGGGCGCGATACGGCTTGCGTCCGGCGAGATCGCCGTCATGGCGGAAGGCAACAGCTGGATTTTTGCAGTCGAGGACCCGTTCGGGGAAGACGATTCCGCGATTGCTTCCGCCGACCGGCTTCTGGCGCCAATGCCGGGCAAGATCGTGCGCGTATTCGCGCGCGCGGGCGAGAGGGTGAAACGCGGTCAACCTCTCGTCGTGCTCGAGGCGATGAAGATGGAAAATACCCTGGTCGCGCCCGCCGATGCCGAGATTGCCGCTCTGGAGGTCGCTGCCGGAGATCAGGTGGATGGCGGCGCTGTTGTCGTGCGCTTTGTGCTGCCACGGGACTCCGCCGCCACATGACACTTCATCTCATCAAGCTTTGCGTGGGAGTCGAATCGCTCGAGGACCTGGCGCGTTGGCAGATGGGCCGCGTGGCTGCAATTCGAAAAAGAAAGGGCAGGCCGGAACTCGTTCACGTGACCCGACAGACGCCGAAGCGTTCGCAGGAACTCCTCGACGGCGGCTCGCTCTATTGGGTCATCAAGGGCCAGATTGCCGCACGCCAAAGGTTTCTCGACATCAGGCCGGCGCGAAGCAAGGACGGTGTTCCCCGATGCGGCCTGGTCTACGAGCCGAAGCTTGTTCCCACCTTGCGGCGCGCCCATCGGCCATTTCAGGGCTGGCGCTACCTCGATCCGAAAGCAGCTCCCCCTGACGCCAGTACGTTGGCGGGCGCAAAGGGCTTGCCTCCACAATTGCGCGCGGAACTCGCGGAACTCGGCTTGCTGTAGACGGGGACCTGCATGGGACAACGCGATTGGACGACTGTACCTCTGAATCAAGTCGGATTTTACAATTGCGTTCTGCAAGGCCGGCGCGAGCCCGCGATTATGCGCTGGGGTCTCATGCCGTAATGGTCGAAGGACGACAGGGCCGGCGCACCGGAAGGGGTTCGAACCCCTGACCTCCAGATTCGTAGTCTGGCGCGAAATCGAGGGTTTCTGCCGCCTCTTGTCCGTTCCTTTTGTAACATCCACGTTTAGGCCGGCTAGCCTCCACGGGCATGGCCGTGACCCTGGGCTGAGCCGCAACAGACATTCCGCGGTTGATGTTTCGCGCAGCGTGATCATCGGCGGGGCAACTCCGCGCATGATTTGAAAAACTAATTATGATCGCGATTGAATCAGTCTCCGACGTCTGTCATGATCTGCTACTGTTGGCCATCACGCCGTGGGGGACTCGATGCGTCGAACTCTCGTTGTTTCGTGGACACATCTGCTGCTCTGGGGGCTGGCGCTATCGCCGATGTTATGCGGCAACGCCTGCGCCGCAGACTTTCGCACACTCTACAGCTTCGGCGCGGTCGCAGGAGGCCTGGATCCCACTGGCGGTCTGATCGCGGATGAGGCCGGCAAGTTCTATGGAACGACTACCGAAGGCGGCAATGGAACAGCTTGTGGCACTCAAGGCTGCGGCGTGGTGTTCAGGCTGAAACGGGATGGTTCTGAGAAGGTACTTTACAATTTCCAGGGTGGAAATGACGGCTGGTCGCCATCTGGGAGACTGCTCGCAGATGAGTCCGGAAACCTCTATGGAACGACGGAGTTCGGTGGTGGCAATACGTGCGGAATTTATGGCCAAGGCTGCGGCACGGTGTTCCGGGTTTCGCCAGATGGGACAGAGACGGTGCTATATGCCTTTATGGGCGGAAAGAACGACGGCGCAACCCCGCAAGCAGGTCTGATCGCTGATCAGGTAGGCAACCTTTACGGCACGACGTTGGCTGGCGGCGGAGGAACCTGCACAAGCGTTTTCGGCGATGGCTGCGGCGCGGTCTTCGAACTTGCTCCGAGCGGCACCGAGACTTTGCTCCACGCCTTTACCGGGGGAACACGAGATGGCGCAAGCCCCTCGTCTGCACTCATAACTGATCAGGCAGGTAATCTGTACGGAGTGACAGACTACGGTGGCGGCCAAGGCTGTAGCGGCAACGGTTGCGGCACAGTGTTCAAGCTTGCGCCCGATGGCACGGAAACCGTGTTGCACGTTTTCACCGGCGGAAGAAAAGACGGCGAGTTCCCACAGGGCGCGTTGATCGCGAACCAGGCCGGAAATCTTTACGGGACGACAGTCGGAGGCGGACACGAAAACAGACGCTGTGGCGACCTTCGCTGCGGCACCGTGTTCAGGCTCGCTCCGGATGGGACGCTGACGTTGCTGCACGCCTTCCAAGCAGGAAAATACGACGGCCAGTTTCCTGCAGGCGGTCTGGTCGAAGATATGGCTGGTAATTTTTACGGAACGACGGAAGCAGGTGGTCATGGCCGCCATATCAGAAACGGGGGCGGCTGCTTTCCGTATCAGGGCTGCGGCACAATATTCGAGCTTGCGGCCGATGGCGCTGAAACGGTGCTGTACAGGCTGAAAACCACGGATGGACGTCTTCCAGTGGGTGGTTTGATAGCGGACAAAGCTGGCAATTGTTATGGCGTCACTGAATTGGGCGGAGGCAACGGCTGCGGTTACGGTTGCGGCACGGTCTTCAAATTGAAGCCCTAACCTGGCGCGCACCCCCACCTGTTTGGCACGCCATCCTGTGTCTACACCGGCATGTTATCGATGAGCCTGGTCCCGCCGATTGTTGCTGCAGCGAGCACGCGCATGTTGCCGATGGGGCCGTCGAGCTGGGACAGTGTCGCCGCGTCACGGATGGCGACATAGTCGACAGTATCAAAACCAGCTTCGAGCAGCGCGGCTTGGCCGGATCTTTCGCCTTCGGCGATCGAAACGCCCGACTGTATTTCCGTAGCTACTTGACCAAGCACGCGGTTCAGCTGTCCCGCGATGCGGCGTTCGTTCGTCCCAAAATATGCGTTGCGGGACGACAGGGCGAGGCCGTCGGATTCCCGAACGATCGGGGCGCTCAATATCTCGGTAGCGAGGCCGAGATCGAGAGCCAGCCGGCGAACGACGAGCAGCTGCTGGTAATCCTTTTCGCCAAAGACGGCGATGTCCGGGGTCGCGGCAATCAGGAGCTTGGCGACAATCGTGGCCACGCCGGAAAAGAAATGGGGGCGGAATTCGGCCTCGAGCCCCCGCGCCGGTCCCGCGACTTCGATTCTGGTCGCAAAGCCGTGCGGGTAAAGCTCGCCCAAAGGCGGGGCAAACACGATGTCCGTCCCGCCAGCGCTCGCCAGCCTGGTATAGTCCTCTTCGATATTCCGCGGATAGCGTTCGAAATCTTCGTGCGGTGCAAACTGAAACGGATTTACAAAAATGCTGACGACCACGCGATCCACGCGATTTCTTGCCAATGCAACAAGCGAAAGATGCCCGGCGTGCAAGGCGCCCATGGTTGGAACTAGGCCAATACGCTGGCCATTGCGCCGCCAATTTTCCGTCAGAGCCCGCAATTCGCCAACGCTCGTGATGGTCGTAGGGCTTTGCATGCCGCGAGATTAGCTTTTCTTCGGTCGGACGCGCTAGAAACGTCCGGGTATTTTCGGACCGTTCACTGCCAATGAGTCTTGCTGCATCGCGACAGGCCATCTCGCGGGCCTCGCTCGCCGACGAAGAGACGCTGTCAGACGATCTGATCGCGCGCGCCCGGCTTTCGCCAGGCGAACGCGCGGCAACCGAGGCGCTGGCTTCCGAACTCGTCCGGCGAATTCGCCAGGCGCGCGACAGGCGCAGCGCAGTGGATGCCTTTACCCAGGAATACGCGCTGTCGAGCGAGGAGGGCGTCGTGCTCATGTGCCTCGCGGAGTCGCTGCTGCGCGTTCCCGACGCCGCGACCGCGGACAGACTCATCCGCGACAAGATAGGAAGCGGCGACTGGGGCAGCCATCTCAATCGATCGACATCCCTGTTCGTCAACGCATCGACATGGGCGCTGATGCTGAGCGGCCGCGTGGTTACGCTCGACGAAGCGGCAAAATGGGACTTCGCGGGTGTCTGGAAGCGGTTGATCACCCGATCCGGCGAACCCGTCATCCGCCAGGCGGTGACGTTCGCGATGAACATCCTCGGCCGCCAATTCGTGCTTGGCCGGACCATCGGCGAAGCCTTGCGCAATGCAAAGCCAAAGATGGACGAAGGCTATCGTTTTTCTTTCGACATGCTCGGTGAGGCCGCCTATACGCGCGACGACGCCGCGCGTTACTACAAAGCCTATGACGATGCACTCGGCGCCATCGCCGCTCACAGGCCGGATCTGCAATCCTCCATATTGGAGCGGCCGAGCATCTCGGTGAAATTGTCGGCGCTGCACCCCCGCTACGAATGGGTGAAGCATGCGCGGGTGATGTCGGAACTCCTGCCAAGGCTCGTCACGCTAGCGACGAAAGCACGGGCCGCAAACCTCGCCGTGACCGTCGACGCGGAGGAATCCGAACGGCTCGACGTGATGCTCGACGTCTTCGAAGCCATGGGTGACGCCGAGCCCCTGCGCGGCTGGAACGGGCTGGGCCTGGCGGTGCAAGCTTATCAGAAGCGCGCGCTTCCGGCGATCGCCTGGCTGGGCGAGCTGGCCTTGCGTCAAAGCCGCCGTATTCCGGTCCGCCTTGTGAAGGGCGCGTATTGGGACACCGAGATAAAGCGGGCGCAGGAACAGGGACTGGCTGACTACCCGGTATTCACGCGCAAGGCCGCGACCGATACGTCATATCTCGCCTGCGTGCGCGAGCTCTTTGCCCGGCAGGAGGCCGTTTTTCCACAATTTGCGACACACAACGCGCACACGCTTTCGGCGGTGCAGGTGTTGGCGGGGAGCAATCCGGATTTCGAATATCAGCGGCTGCACGGAATGGGCGAGGCACTCTACGAATTGTATCGCGAGGTGAAGCAGTCGGGCCACACCGGTCCCGCCACCCGGATATACGCTCCGGTCGGCACGCATGAAGATCTGCTTGCCTATCTGGTGCGGCGGCTTCTCGAAAACGGAGCGAACACGTCGTTCGTCAACCGTCTCGCCGATGACGAGTCGTCCGTCGCCGAGATTATCGCCGATCCCGTCGAGCAGCTTGCCGCTTCAAGTCCGCGGCGCAGTTCGCGCATACCAAAACCGATCGACCTGCTGCCCGACCGCAGGAATTCGACGGGCTTTCTTTGGAGCGATCCGGAAATCAGCGGCCCGGTCATCGCCAGGATGAGCAAGGCGCTGGAGCCGCCGCAGCGTGCCGCGCCGCTCATTGGCGGGAAGGCGCGAAGCGGCGCTCCACGGGAAGTTCGAGATCCGGCCGATCGGCGCCGTGTGGTCGGCGAGGTCATCGAGGCCGCGGAAGCCGACGCGATCGACGCGCTCGCTCTCGGACACCGCGCGCAGGAAGCATGGGACAAGCGCGGCGGCGATGCGCGCGCCTCCATACTCGAGCAGGCGGCCGAGCTTTTCGAAGCCGAACGAGATCAATTGATGGCGCTTGCAGTGCGGGAGGGCGGCAAGACGTTGCCCAATGCATTGGGTGAAGTCCGCGAAACGGTTGACTACCTGCGCTACTACGCGGGGCGTGCGCGCGCGCTCTTCGAAAATCCGATCAAGCTGCCCGGACCCACGGGCGAGGAGAATGAGCTGACGATGCACGGCCGCGGCGTGTTTGCCTGCATCTCGCCGTGGAATTTTCCCCTTGCCATCTTTACCGGACAGGTGGCTGGCGCGCTCGCCGCCGGCAATGCGGTTCTTGCCAAACCGGCCGAACCGACTCCTCTGATTGCCGCGGCTGCGGTCAAGCTCCTTCATCGCGCCGGCGTTCCGGAGGATGTGCTTCACTTCATTCCGGGCAAAGGCTCCCGCCTCGGCAGGGTTCTGTTCGCAGATGCTCGGCTCGCAGGAGTCGCCCTCACGGGCTCGACCGAAGCGGCCTGGGCAATCAATCGCGCCCTCGCTGCCCGGGACGGCCCGCTGGCGCAGCTGATTGCCGAAACCGGCGGCATGAACGCGATGATCGTCGATTCCACCGCTCTGCCCGAACAGGTCACGCGCGACGTGATCGCGTCAGCCTTCGACAGTGCCGGGCAGCGCTGCAGCGCTCTGCGCGTGTTGTTTGTGCAGGAAGATGTGGCCGACCGAATGCTGGAGTTGATTCTGGGCGCGATGGACGAGTTGAAGCTGGGCGATCCGTTTCTTCTGGACACCGACATCGGACCGGTGATCGACGAATCGGCACGAGAACCGCTGGAGGCGCACGCCCTGCGCACGACCCGCGAGGCAAAGCTGCTGCGCAAGCTGAAGCTTGGGCCCGAACACGAGCAGGGCGTTTTCTTCCCCCCGCACGTGTTCGAAATCGAATCCATCGCCGCGCTGAAGCGGGAAGTGTTCGGCCCGATTCTGCACGTGGTGCGCTATGCCGGCGAACGGCTGGGAGATGTTTGTGCGGCGATCAACGCGACCGGCTACGGATTGACCCTCGGCATTCATAGCCGGATCGAGGAAACGGCATCCTTTGTTCGCGCGCAGGTTCATGCGGGAAACACCTACGTCAATCGCAACCAGATCGGCGCCGTGGTGGGCGTGCAGCCTTTTGGCGGGGAGGGGCTTTCGGGAACGGGACCAAAGGCGGGGGGACCACACTACCTCCAGCGGTTTGCCCTGGAGCGGACTTTCACGGTTAACACGACGGCGGCCGGTGGCAATGCGGCACTGCTCAGTTCGGAGATGGACGGTATCTGAGAGTGCCGCCTTCCAGAAAGGAAACCATCAGTTCCTGACGCGATCTGGCAAAAATCGCGCCGAAAGAAAAATTCCATGCTGTTCGCTGGCTAAGCACGAATATTGCGAATTCTGCGACAATTGTCGAACACATCATCTCTGCTTCACGCCCGACAGCTCTTTACGGGCGAGACCAGGCGTTTGAAACAAATCGATTCTGCACTTCGATGCCGTCCTCGAAGCCTTCCAAGATGCTGAAGATTGGATTCGCCCTTTGCAGATAACCCTGATACGGTCTTTCGAGGATGGATGGTCCATCCGATAATGTTTTAGGGGTTCTCCAAATGAAAAAATGCCTGGCGTCGCTCGCCTTGTTGGCGACGGCCGCAACGCTGCCCGGTACCGTAAGCGCAGCAACCCACCCGGTCCTCAAGCCGGGGACGTTCAAGCCGGTGTTTCTCGTCGGCCCGAAGCACAACATTCCGGCCTATCACACTCCGTCCGCCAATCTGCCTCAATGGAACGGCAGCTATACGGACCTGACGGGCAAAAAAATCACCTTCACGCAGATCGGCGGCGATCCGTCCAAGACCAATGCGACGAGCAAAATCACGCTCCTGATCATCCCGATCAAGATGGTTTACGGCAAGACCAATGGCAACATGACGTTCGATCCGATGACGCAGGTCGTGTTCAAGGGGCGAACAGTAGTCCAGAACTTCCTCAAATCTCCATTGTTCGGCAGGCAGGGCGCGCTCATCGATTACAACCAGGGCGGCACCGACCTTGGCAACACGCAATATGAGGATGCTTTCCAGCGCGGCACCTGGTGGGGCAACGATGTCAGCACCAACACCAACTACCACGTCATTTACAAGACCAAGATAGAGCCCGAACAGACCATCAAGGTGACGGCGGCCGAGGGCAGTGTGATCAACAATCCCTTCGGCTCCGGCAAGGTGGGTACATTTGGTCCTGCCTTCGGCGTCTTCGACCCGATCCTGCAGGGGTACATGAAGGCTCTTACGGACGTCAATCCCGGCGTCCTGCCCGTCTTCATCACTTACGACATCTACCTGACGTCAGGCGGCTGCTGCATCGGCGGATATCACAACGCCAATGGCTCCCAGCCGAGCGGCCAGACCTACTCCTATGCCACCTATGTGGACAGCAAGGGCGCGTTCTCGCAGGACGTGTCGGCCTGGACGCATGAGCTTGGCGAATGGATGGACGATCCGTTCACCGACAACTTTGTCAATTGCAACGACAACTCCATCATGGAAGTGGGCGATCCGCTCGAGGGTGGCCCGAACTACGGCGCTTACCCGTACAAACTGCACGGCTTTACCTACAACCTGCAGTCGCTCGTGTTCATGGGCTATTTCGGCGCGCCGCGCACCGATTCGGTCAATTCCTGGCTGGCGTTCCAGAATGACGAAGGCAATGTCTGTCCCGGTCAGTAACGGGGCGGAGTTCGCGACAGTCTGAAGAGGACCCTCTCCACCAAAGTGGAGAGGGTCTTTTATTTCCTGGAAATCGGACCAGTTCCCATCACGGAATTTGGTCCCGCGCTCCTGCTCCTGGTTTGCCCTGCCTGGGCACGTATTGTGCATTCCGCCCGGAACGACTCGACACCCCAAAGCGTGTCATTCCCGCGAAAACGGGAACCCAGTGCGCGAGCGTCGGCGAGCGCAAGTGACTCGTCGCCGCATCGAATTTGCTCTGGCCGAGAGGTTCACTCAGCGCGCAGACGCGCGCTGGCTGGGTTCCCGCTTTCGCGGGAATGACACGTTTGGATGTGCGAAATTACCCTTGCGCCTATGCAATTCGACGGCCGCGTCCCGCAGCGCGGACGCGTTATACCAGCCTGCGTAGGTCTTGACTCACTGGGGATTCCCAAAAGGCGCGAATCCTGATTCACCGTGGCGAACAGGGAGGTTCGTCATGGCGGCAGCGGTTGAGCTTCGGACGGATTTTGACGG
>Ga0182024_10013877_pt1 | contig 15651 bp, 9 predicted proteins | sample P32metaG_FD_120480 | JGI IMG/M metagenome (GOLD analysis project Ga0182024, IMG submission 120480) | Permafrost microbial communities from Stordalen Mire, Sweden - P3-2 metaG (Illumina Assembly) | ecosystem: Environmental > Terrestrial > Soil > Wetlands > Permafrost | place: Sweden: Stordalen... | reverse complement strand
GTTTTGGCCGGCGGGCGCCGCGAGGGGGAAGTCGGTGCGGTATTGGACTGCTGTTCCACTGCCGGACGTTCTTCCGCCTGAATTATCCTCAGTGGATTGGTTTGATTGTGCCCGCGCCTGGACGATCCTAAATCCGAATACAACCGCGAGCGCCACGGCTAGCGCCAACCCGAGCCGTACGACTGTAAACTGTCGATGATTCATCGTGAACTCCTTCCGGTCATTCTGGTAAATCGCAGGCGGCAGTTGTGGTGCGCCAAAAAAATGAAAGCGCTTCACACCTTTTCGGCAGCGGCGTTCTTGCCGGCGATGAGGCCCCCGACGACGCAACGGGCCAAGCCGTGTTCGCTGAATCCACCGGCTGACTCGCCCGCGCAGTAGAGGCCCAGTATAACTTCGCCGTTGAGGTCCAGCACCTGGTTCCGCGCGTTGATGCGCAGGCCGGCGCGGGAATCATGAATGACGGGCGTGGCCCAGGCTGCGTAGAACGGATGCGTCTGGATTTTGTACAGGGGAGCGGGTTTGTCAAAATCCGCGTCCTTGCCCGCATCCACAAAAGAGTTGTAGCGGGCAACCGTATCCTGGAGCGCCTGGGCAGGCATCGGGTTCTTCTGATATTTGTTCTTTGAGATGTTGGCCGCCAGCTCGGCAATGGTGTCGCCGGAAAAGAAGAAGCCGGCCTCCCTGTCCACATAAGGTGGCTCCACGGTCCAGTTCTCGCGCTTTACCGCCTCCGCGTCGAAAATGGCCCAAATCGGCCCGCCGCCGTTGCCGGTGCCGCTACTCAGACTCATGGCGGCGGGAAGGTAGTCGGGGGGATTCCACCGTATATTGGCCGCGTTGCGCCAATTGCCCGGAACGTAATTCTGGCCGGCGTCCCCGCGAGCATTGGGGTCGCCGAACTGGCCCTTCGTCTCGTCATAGAATCTCAAGCCGGCCTGATTCACCTGGATCGCATTCTGATAATCCCGGACGTGCAGGCCCGTGGCGCGAACCAGGTGGAAATATTCGCTGGTCGGTTGCCACGAAGGAAACATGGAAGGGTACCCGTACTGGCACCCGATATACCCTGCCTTGGCGATAGCAGCGCCGAATTCCCCAGCCTGGTTGACGGTGCCCCAAAGCGATGCCCCGACTGCCATGCCGGCGATTTCTCCGCTGGCATCCTGGGGCGTATAGGGCTCGCCCGCCACGCCGCAGTATTCCTCAGTGAGGCGGGGATCGAATATGCGGCGAAAATTCACGTTGCTGGAACTGCCGCCCGTGCAGAGGATGACGCCTTTCCGGGCGCGGATATTGAGCTTGGCGCCCTCGGTCTCCACCGTGATTCCGACCACGCGGCCGGTGTTGTTGTTCTCCCGGATCACACTGGTCATCCTGTGCTGAAGAAGAATTTGCACGCCCGCTTTCCGCGCGGCTGCCTCCAGCGGGCGTACGATGCCGATGCCTCCGGAAGTGGTTCTCTGGACGGAGGCCTCCGCCGGTCTGCCGGTCTGAATTAGCGGGTACGCCATTGTAGCCGCGTGCATGGCCCTCGGCGCTGACCTGCCAGCGTTGGTCATGCCGCCATAGTCGGGCACCGGCTTCGTAAAAACAAGTCCATGCGACATGAGAAAGTCGTAGGCGAAAACGTTGTTGTCGGCGAAAGCGCGAACGATGTCGCGGTCGTTGAACCGGTAAGGGGCGGCGCCGTTGGGCTCCACTGCGGACCAGTCGGTGAGGTCTTTGAAGACAATATCGGGCGAATCCACAATTCCGGCCTCTTTCTGGGCCCTGGTGCCGCCGCCCAACGGGATGTTGCCGGTGGAGACGGCGGCGTGGCCACCGATGTCGCGGTGGGCCTCGACCAGGATTACCGACGCGCCGTCCTCCTTGGCAATAATGGAGGCGGGCAGCCCGGAAGCGCCGGATCCAATCACCACCACGTCCGCTTCTTTATCCCACTTGTGCGCAGCCGGGGCGGCCTGCGCGGCGGGCGCCAGAGCGGCCAATGCCGCTCCCTTCAGAAATGCCCTGCGATCAACGATCTTGTTCGGCATTGATTTTCCTAGGATGTTTTTTCTTGGCGCAAAATCCCAGGAATTATATCGTTCGTGGGGTAGATTGCAAGGCCAAAAGAACGCTGGTGTCGAAGATGCCAGCGTTTGCGGAGGCGGGGCCCGGTGGAGACCGAGCCGCCAATGAATTCCCGGCTGCGACTGATCCTTACCAATGAGGACCGGGAACAGGATTGAGCCCGCAAATCTGTGGGTGACCTCGGGTTCGGGTTTGGACAAGAATGAAGGCGCCCTGCACACCCAAGGAGTAGGCCGCCTTCAAATGCAGCTTAATAGATTTCTCCAAACAAAGATCTAAATGCGGATCTTCACAGCGCCCTTTCCTCGGGGATGAATTCTCATCTACGCAATGATCAAATCTTTGTTGATCTCCACGCCCAAACCCGGACCTTGCGGCAAGTTAAGATAGCCTTCCTTGTCCACGAGTGGGGGGTTCGCCATAATCGCGAACCCATTGGTATACGCAGCGACGGGCGGATCGTGGAGGATCTCAATCCACGGCGAGTTCGGCCAGGAGGCGATGGCGTGGAGCTGGGCGATGGTGCCGAGATTGCCTCCGCCGTGATGGGGAACCAATCTCTTGTGGTATGCCTGAGCCAGAGCCCCGATCTCACGAAAGCCCGTGACGCCGTCGGCCACCATAATATCGGGTTGCACGATGCTGAAGACATTCTGTTCCAGAATCCAACGGAACTCGTGTACGCCGCGATTGTTTTCTCCCCCGGCGATGGGAATGTCCGCCAGGCTGCTCAATCTGGCCAGTTCATCGAAAGAGTAGCGCAGCCGCGGTTCTTCCAGCCAGAGACAGTTCAAACGCTCAAGTTCCCGCGCGGTCTCAAGAGCGCGGCGAAAATCCCACATCACCCCCGGCTGCCAGGTGCCAAAAGACTGGGCTTGGTTGGCGTCCACCATGATCACCATGTCGTCGCCGACTGCTTTGCGCACCGTTTCGACCAGTTGCACGTCCTCCTTCAATGTCGGGTAATGCGCCCGAAGCTTGATTGCCTTCCAGCCTTGCGATTTGAGCTGGACCGCCATCTGGGCTCTTTCCTCCGGAGTGGAAAGCTGGATCATGCTGGCATAGGCCGGTACCCGATCCTTGTCCGCGCCCCAGATTTTGTAGAGAGGTTGGCTGGTAGCCTTGCCGATGAGGTCCCAGAGCGCAATCTCCAGAGCCGAAACAGTGCGCGGGCTTCCACCCAGGTAATAGCGGAGCGGACCGGCCAACTGCTCGATACTGAACGGGTCCTTACCGATGAGCTGGGACTTGGCCGCCTCCAGCCAGGCAGTGTCCATCTCCGGCCCGATGCCCGAAAGTCCCTGATCGGTTTGAACCTCGATGACTGAGCCGCCGCCGATCCGTTGTTTGCTCACCGTTCCTGGATTCCACGCCGCTTCCATCTCGCCGGTTTCGCGAACGACCTTCAATTTCACGATCCGGATGTCGGTGATTTTGAGCGGGACCGCCGAGCGCAACTGCGGCATCAGCGAGGTTAAACGCGGCATCACAACGGCAAGGGATGCGGATTTCAGAAAATCTCTTCGCTGCATAGGCGCGGAGTATACCAACCCTACCCGACATAGGGAAGTCGGGTGGACAGATTTCCCCGTGCCTTGAAAAACTCATCCAAGAAGCTGCGGCGCGGCGGCCACTTTACCGGCTTCTAGGGCTCGCGTTACCCTCGGAGAGCTATCTTTAGGGGTGTCATATCCGAGACAGTTGGACCCTTGATAATGTTGCCTTCGGCAATTAACCCAACAATGTCGTTGACGATTTCAAGTAGTACCGCTGCTATGAGTACAACCAAGGTCGGCTTTGCCATGCAAAACATCATATTGTGCTCAGACCTTTGACGTAGAGCCATCTTTCTAGGGCTCTGGCGCGCAATACTTTCGAGTTGCCAACCGACAATAGGCGTCGCTCTACGTTGTGTCTGGGTGGTCGGCTATCCCGACACCAGGCCATTTTCGAGCTCAGTCCGGATTGCCGGTGATCCGGCCGGGACCGCTTGAAAGCATTGCAAGGCTGCCTGTGCAAATGCAAGAAAATGGCAGCGACTCTCCCACATTTAATCCTGCCTTCTCGGGCGGAGAGGAGAACCGATATGGAGACGGCCAACAGGCGAATGATGTGGCATGGAATGCTTTTGTTTCTGGTGGGCCTGCTCACGGGTTTTGCCGAGCCGCACTATACCAACGTGCGGATGGGCCTTGCTGCACACCTAGAAGGAGTGATGAACGGCATCCTCCTGCTCGCGCTTGGAGCGATCTGACCGCATTTGCGGTTGGGTCGAAAAGCAAAAGCAGCTGCGTTCTGGATGGCTCTCGACAGCGCTTATGCCAATTGGCTCTTTACGAAGCTCGCCGCTATTTTCGGCGCTTTGTCTCCCATTACCGCCCTTGTGCTCAAGGCTCAAGCATGGCAGGAGGGCCTGGTGACTGCGGGATTGATGAGCGTGGACATTGTGGTTGCCGTTTCGATACTAATTTTTCTATGGGGTCTTCGCGGCAAAGTGAGTCAGCCGTAGCACGTCCACAGCTCCTTTGCCTTTGACTGGACAGACTCGACGCGGACGCTCCTCATTCCGCTCGACGCCGGCCCGTTTCTCGGCAGCGCCTCAGTAATGGAATGATGAAATGGAATGATGATTTCCTGGTAGCCGGTGACTCGACAGCAATTATGAATCAGGGTGTTGTAGGGCGAACCCGGTATTCGACACCGCGGTGCGCCCTAACTGTGAGGGCTTTTCCACCATGTTTGCGGACGGAAGTCTTGCGAGGGACGAAATGGATGAACTGATTGACAATGGTCTGACCATCATCTAAGCTGTCCCTGCTTCCCGGCACGCGAGGACAATCGCGCAGGCGGGCAGTCAATCAATTCCCTGAAGGCGGCAGATTGAGCCCGATAAACAGGCGAGAATTCATTGCAACGTCAGCTGCGACGATACTGGTTGCGTCGAAGGGAAACCTGGCAGCCGACGCCTCGGGCCTAGGGAAGTCCTGGTATGAGTCGATTGCGCGATGCGGTCATCTCAACCTCAACGAACGGGACCCGCTCACTTTGGATTGTGTTGGCTGGATGGATTACTTTGCATCGTTGAAAGTGGACACGGTGCTCCACAATGGCGGTGGAATCATGGCGTTCTACCCGACCGACGTGCCATTCCACCATCGCAGCAAGTTCCTGGGGATTCGCGATGTGTTGGGAGAACTGGTTGACGCGTCGAGAAAACATGGGATTCGCGTTGTTTCCCGCATGGACCCGAACTACGCCTATGAGGACGCTTTCACTGCGTATCCGGAATGGTTTGAGCGGAATGTCGACGGCTCGGCACGGCGCCACGCAGAGTGTCCTTGGCTCTACAAGACGTGCATGTTCAGCACCTATTTCACCGAACAGATGCCGGCAATCTGTCGCGAGATTGCATCGCGTTACGCACCTGAGTGCTTTTACACGAATGGCTGGCCGGGGACGCAGGCACTGGATGTGTGCTATTGCGCAAGCTGTCAGAAGATCTATCGCGAACAGACAGGCGGCACTCCGTCGCAAGGAACTGACCCGCGCAGCACGACCTTCAGGAAGTACTACGAGATTTACATGGACCGTATCGCCGAGGTATGGAGGCTATGGGAAGAAGCGATTCAAAAAACGGATCCGAAATCTGGGTATGTAGGAAATCTCGGAGGCGGCATTCGCACCGTCAAAAACGTCAAGCGTTTGAGTGACCTGACGCAGTGGTTTTATGCGGACTACCAGGGCCGCGCCACGGATTCGCCAATATGGCTCTGCGCGCAGCAGGGACGCATTGCGGCGTGCGCCGCACCAAAGCGGCCCTCGGTGAATTCCGTTGGCGCGTACGACACGGGGACGCCGGGCTGGAGGCACGCCAGCAAGACGCCGGAGGAGACCACGATGTGGATGGCACAGGCTTCGGCGAGCGGTATGACCCCCTGCTTTCACTGGCTTGGAGGCCAACCGGAGGACACTCGCTGGCGGAACGTGGGCCGAGAATATTTCCAGTGGATCGCAAAACATGAGGAACACTTCAGGGATCGCACGTCGATCGCGAACATTGCAGTGCTCTATCCGCAGAACACAATCTCGTTTTACGGTGCGGGCGGCAAGTCGGCGCGGACGTTGAATGGCGCGCCGATTGATGCTGCCGATTTCCTGGATGGAATGTACGAGGCACTGTTGCAGGGTCGATTTGTATTCGACTTCGTGCATCAGAACAACCTGAATGAGGCAGCTCTGAAAAAGTTCGCGGCGTTGCTCATTCCGAATGCGGCCTTTCTCAGTGACGGTGAATGCGAGGCAATTCGCGCTTACGTGGCTTCGGGTGGTTCGGTGCTGGCAACATTCGAGACCTCACGTTACAACGAGTGGGGCGACCCGCGAGGCGACCTGGGTCTCAAGGATCTTTTTGGTGTGAGCGCGGATGGGAAAACTGTAGGACCGACCGGAAATAGCTACATGCGAATCGAAAGATCGCATCCGATTGTTGCGGGATTCGCGGGAACGGCGATTTTGCCCGGTCCGGAATACAGGTTGGGTGTAAAGAAGATCTCCCCTGGCCCCCTTGATTTGAGCGTCATTCCTGCCTATCCTGCATTTCCCCCTGAGATGGTGTATACCGAGACAGCACGCACCGACGAGCCCGCCGGCATGTTTCTGGAGAATGGATCGTCGCGCGTTGTGTATTTTCCCGGAGATATCGATCGCACATTTCACCGCTCAGGACACCCAGATTTTTCCACGCTGCTAATTAACTCTGTGCGCTGGCTCTTGAATAGCCGCCAGACGCCCGTATCCGTCGACGGAGAAGGAATGCTGGAGTTGTTCGCATGGCAGACAGAGCCTGGTTTTGCGCTGCATCTGCTGAACTACACTCATCCAAGGACGTATCGAACTTATCTCTCCGGTTCTCACGCAATTGGGCCGCTCAAGGTCAGGTTCGAAATTCCCGCAGGCCGCACGGTGCGTTCTGTGCGGACGCTTCGCGAAGAACGCGAATTGGCCTTCCACCACGAGGCGGATGCTGTGCACTTCGAGATTCCCACCGTCGCTGACTACGAGGTCGTGGCACTGACTTAGAGTGGCAAAGAAGGACGGAAGCTGTTCGATGAAAAGACAAGCAACTGCGAACGGGTCTTCTGGGGCGTTGAAGATCCGCCCGGTCACGAAGACTTCAATTAGCGACGAGATCGCAACGCAAATCATCGATCTGATTTCGCGCGGTGAGTTGCAGCCAGGGCAACGCTTGCCTTCCGAGCGGGATTTGTGCGAACAATTCGGCGCAAGCCGTTCCTCACTTCGCGAGGCTTTGCGTTGCCTTTCGATCGTCGGTGTATTGAATGCACAAGTGCGGAATGGAACGTCGGTGTCTCCCGACGGGGGAAAGTTCCTTCGCAAGATTGTCGAATGGCGTTTGATCACCGAGCGGCACAACATCGAGAACCTGATGGAAGTGCGCATCGCACTGGAGGGAGTGTCCGCAGCGAACGCCGCGTTACGCGCCACGGATGAGGACAAGAGAAAGTTCAAGCATCTGGTGGAAGAAATGAAGCGTGTGGTTAAAGATGCAAAGCGATTCGCGGTCCTCGACGTAGAGTTTCATATCGCGCTGGCGAATTCATCGGGCAACACGCTTGTTTTCGACCTGGTTTCAATGATTCGCGGGCACCTAGTACGCGTTTTGCACAAAGTGTTGCAGTTGCCGAATGCTTTGCCACTGTCTACGCGCGAACATTGCGTGATTCTTGAGGCAATCGAGCGGCATGACGCGGATGGCGCTCGAGTTGCCATGCAGGCACATCTTGAGGCGGTGCTACGGCGTTTCGGAAATGCCTACAAAGTGAGAAGCAACGCAGATTCGGGCTCGAAGAGAAAATCGCTGAACGGCAGAACGGTAAGCCCACTGAACCGGTCAAGTTAACGGAAAATCATCCAACCTCGGCGGCTTAATACCTCTCGGTTGACCGAACCGTCGCGCGAGCCAAGCACAATCTGGCTTCTCCTCCCAGAGCGTTGAAATGCGGCGCAGATTTTCCTGTGCAATTTGCGAAGATGAGGAGTCTGGGCGCTTCTTCAACCTAATTCAGTCCGCCAGACATTCGCTGACGCCAAGCGGCTCGCGAACTTTCCTTTTCACTTGACAATGGTAGGACCATATGCCTAGTCTTCCATCGGGTCAGAATGCGGCCTGAGGAAAACTCTCCGGAACTGGCTTCTCTGAAGACATGACAACCAAGCGCTGTTCGGATGGGGGTTGAATCGGGCCAATGCGTCTAGCTTCCACTTGCAGAAAACGTTATCCATAGGCTTTTGAGGAACGTCCTGAAGGAGATGATTTTCCTCTGGACGTTCGATCAACCGATCGACTTTCAGGAGGTCGCGGGTCCATCATGATCCCCATCTGCCGCAAAATACCTGCCGCGAGCGCAATGCTGTTTGCAGTTTTCCTTTTGCTAGTGGCCCCCCGCATTGAAGCTCAAGCTTCATCTATCGCATCCGTAACAGGCCGGGTCACCGATGCCACTGGGGCGGTTCTCGCCGGTGCAAGAGTGACGATGACTGCAGTAGACACGAACACGGTTCGCGAGGCGGTCACAGATGCAAATGGCTCGTACGATTTTCCAAGCCTTCCCATCGGCCCGTACGTGCTGAAAGTGACTGCGCCCGGATTCGAAGTCTACGAACAGAAAGGCCTCGACCTCAACGTCAACGATGCGTTGCAGGTGAATGTCGGCATGAAGGTGGGCGCGGACACGCAGAAGGTCGAAGTTCAGGCGGACGCCAGCATGGTGCAGACCCAGCAGAACATGGTATCGCAGGTGATGGACCAGCAGCGCGTCGTCGACCTGCCGCTCAACGGCCGCGATCCGACGCAGTTAATCATCATCTCCGGCGGCGCCGTTAACCACAGCGATGGGACCAATACCGGAAACAAGAGCTTCTACACGTCGCAGTCCATCGCCATTGCCGGCAGCGCGGGCAATACGACGAACTACCTGCTTGACGGCGGCGACAACATGGACAGCTTCACCAATGTCAACATGCCGCTTCCCTTTCCCGATGCGATGGCGGAGTTTAGCGTGGAAACCAGCGTCCTGCCCGCACGGAACGGCCTGCATCCGGGTGGTCTGGTCAATATCGTCACCAAGTCAGGATCGAATGACTGGCATGGCGACGTGTTTGAATTTGTTCGCAACGGCGACGTGAACGCGCTGAATTACTTTGCAACAGCCCAGGACAGCCTCAAACGCAACCAGTTCGGCGGCATCTTCGGCGGTCATATCATCCGCGACAAGTTGTTCTTTTTCGGCGGAATTCAGGAGACGATTGTTCGCCAGGATCCCTCCGGCAGCAGCGCGTTTATTCCCACCACGGCGGCATTGAGCGGCGATTTCAGTTCACTTGACGGCGCAGGCTGCCAGTCGAGCGGCAAAGCGCGAGCCATCTTCGATCCGCAGACCGGTGCGGCGCTCGGCCCTACGGATTTCATCAATCCTGCGCGCTTCGATCAGGCAGCCGTTAACTTCATGAAGTATTTGCCCGTTTCGTCGGCAAATTCCTGCGGCCAGATTCACTACGGGGTCCCGGTGATTTACAACGCACGTCAATACGTAACGCGCGTCGACTGGGACATGAGCCGGAAACAGCAGTTGTACGGCCGTTATCTCCAGGACAATTACAACCAGCCGGCTCCGTGGAACCCGAGCAACTATCTATACACGACCACGCAGGGCGTGATTCAGCGTCCGCAGACTTTGGTCCTCGGGCATACCTACACAATCAACCCTACGACGCTGAACTCGTTCCACTTTACATTCGGCCGCAGGAGTGTCGCCCGTTTCCCGAATTCCGATGGCATCGATCCGGCCGCCTTGGGAGTTTCGCCGATCTTTACTCCGCCGCTTGCCACAGACAATCTGCAACTTGCAATAAGCAACAGCTTCTCGACAGGCGGCAGCGGCCTCGCCCGGTGGGGAATTACTTCCTACCAGGAAGCGGATGACGTCGACCTGACACGGGGCAAGAATCAATTCGCGTTCGGAGCAGAGTTGATACGCACTCAGAACAACCAGAACGACGAGTACAACGATTCCGGAACATTCAGCTTCACCGGCGTCTATAGCAAGGATCCGCTCCTTGATTTCCTGATGGGCTATATGCCCAGCTTTACGCAGACACTTCAGCAGGACTACTCCTATCGCCAGACGCTGGTCGCGCTTTACGGGCAAGATACGATTCGCGTGACGCCGAGACTCGTGATGAACGTGGGCTTGCGCTGGGAACCGACGCTGCCTGCGCACGACTTCTTCAACAGAGGCAGCGTCTTCTCGCTGCAGGGGTATAGCGAGGGGAAGGTCAGCCAGGTCTTTCCCAACGGTCCTGCGGGCCAGTACTTCTGGGGCGATCCGGGAGTGACCAAGTCGTTCACGAGCGACCACTGGCTCAACCTCTCGCCACGCCTGGGATTCGTGTTTGATCCCTTCGGCAACGGCAAGACGACCATTCGTTTAGGCGGTGGTGTGCTCTTCGATTCCCTCGGGACCTTTCTTACTTATCGCGTCACCGGTCAGAACGCTCCATGGGGCGTGACGGTAACCGAATCGAGCGGACCCTATCTGTTCCACAATCCGTGGGGCAATGTGCCAGGCGGAAATCCGTTCCCATTGCCGCTCTTTCCGCCGAGTAGTTATGTCTTTCCTCAAAATGCGACGGACACCTTTCTTGAAGCAAAAACTCTGCCGCCCGCTCTCGAAACCTGGAACCTGGGAATTCAGCACCAGTTTGCGCAGAATTGGATTATGACCATCACCTACCTTGGCAACGAAACGTCGCACCTGATGGTCGGCAACGAAATCAATCCTGCCGTCTACATTCCCGGCACATGGACTGGCGCGGGAAGCTGCGGAGCGCTCACGGTAGCGCCTGGAGCCAACGGAACGGCCTGCTCGAGTACTGGCAATACGCAGGCGCGCAGGTTTCTCAGTCTGATCAATCCCGCCCAGGGAAAGTACTTCTCTGCCACCGACTTTGGTTTGAACGGCATCAGCGCCAACTACGAGGGAGTGCTGGGGTCGATCGAGCATCGCCTCTCTGACAACTACACCATTCTGGCCAACTACACGTATGGGCATTGCCACAGCATCATTCCAGTCACATCGCTGGGCGGAGCCACAATTGAAAATCCGGCAAACCCCAAGGGCGATTACGGTCCCTGCTCCTACGATGCGCCAAACATCTTCAATGCCAGTGTCGTGTACTTCAGCCACGCTGGCTTCAGCAATCACTTTGAGTCGTTCCTGCTGAGCGATTGGCAGATTGCGCCGTTGATGCGCTACCAAACCGGATTCCCGGTGAATCCACTCGACGGCACCGATGTTTCGCTTACGGGTGTGAGCCTCGACCGGCCCAACGTGAATGCCGGCGTTCCGTTGTATAGCAGCACACCGCGGACAAGCAAACTGTACCAATGGGTGAACCCTGCGGCGTTCTCGGTTGAATCCCCTGGCACGTATGGCAATGCCGGCCACTACATGCTGCGCACGCCGGGCTATTTCGACGTCGACAGCGCCATCAGCCGGTCGTTCAAGGCAACCGAACGGGTGAATGTGAACTTGCGCGTGGAAGCCTTCAACGTAACCAATCATCCCAACTTCGGCGGCCCGACGCCTTCCACCGGAGTCGCTCTCGGTCCGAACGTGTCCAACCCGACTTCAAGTTCGTTCGGCCGCATCACAACTGCCGGAGATCAGCGCATCTTCCAAGGCGCGTTCAAGGTGATTTTCTGAGCTCTTTCTCTACAGGTTGCCATTTGGATGTTTGTTGAAGAGGGGCCGGCGCCCCTCTTCTTTCCAAGGGCGATGGTGATTTCCAACCGAAGACAGTGAGTAATCTTCAGATTGAAAATCCATGCAGGATTTCGATCGACCTTCATCGGAAAAACAGGGGAATAATCCGTTATGAATTCTGCGACCTTGCCGGCGATGCAGCGCCGGGACTTTTTGAAACTAGTTGGGTCGGCAACGTTGTGCGGCCTTGCTCGTCCTGCCGCAGCCGAACCCTCCGGCCGAATCACGATCATTGTCGATTCGGAGAATGAGGCTGCATCAAGCGGGCCAGTTCATTGGGCGGCAACTCGCCTGCAAAAGGCGCTCGCGCAAAAGAGCGTGGAATGCAAGGTTGCCGGTTCCATGGCTGACGCAACCGGCTCTTCTTTTTGTATCGTCGTGACGACGCATGAAGGAAAGCTTGCCAGGGGGCTCGAATCGAGTGGCGCGATGGACGTGCCGGAAAGTCTGCGTCTGGCGCCCGGGCACATCGCGTCTTTGCCGGCAACATTCATCACCGCGGCAGACACTCGCGGATTTGTTTATGGATTGCTCGAGCTGGCCGAGCGTGCGGAGTACGGCGCGGATCCAATCGCAGCCCTGCACGTAAACGAAGTAGTGACCGAACAGCCGGCGAATGAAATTCGCTGCGTGAGCCGGTATTTCTGCAGTGAGATCGAAGACAAGCCGTGGTACTACGACAGGGAGTTCTGGCCGCGCTATCTCGACACGCTGGCCGCCTGCAGGTTCAACCGGTTTTGCCTGGCGTATGGGCTGGAATACGATTTTCCGCGCGGCGTGACAGATGACTATCTCCATCTGCCGTACCCTTATCTTGTCGAGGTTCCAGGCTACAGCCAGGTGAGGGTGATGCAGCTACGCTCGCCGGAAGGAAAGGTGCTGCCCGCTCCGGTTCCGCTGACTGCAGAAGAACGAAATAGCAATTGCGAAGCGTTGAAGTTCATCGCCGCCGAGACGGCGGCGCGCGGGCTGCAGTTTCAACTTGGCATTTGGACGCACGCGTATGAGTGGACAGATAGCCCGAATGCCTACCACCACATCGACGGTTTGACCAGGGAGACGCACGCGCAATATTGCCGCGATGCGCTGGCGATCATTTTGAAAGAGTGCCCGCAGATTCAAGGGCTGACCATGCGTGTGCACGGAGAAAGCGGGATCCCGGAAGGAAGTTATCCGTTCTGGAAGACGTTGTTTGAAGCCATCTCCGGCGCAGGGCGAAAGATCGACGTCGATATGCACGCCAAGGGCGTCAATCAGACGATGATCGATATCGGACAGGCCACCGGGATGCGAGTAACGCTCGGCGCCAAGTACTCGGCGGAGCATCAAAGCCTCGGTTACAACCAGGCCGATATCCGTGCGCTGGAGATCCCCAATCCCAATCACCACGACGATGCGAAGCTGTTCAGCCTGAGCGGCGGTTCGCGGCTGTTCACGCGATACGGATACGGTGACTTCTTCGAGGATGGCAGCCCGGCAAAGATCCTGTACCGCCTGTGGCCGGGTACGCAACGACACCTGATCTCGGCCGATCCTGAGATGGCGGCGGCATACGGGCGCACTTCGCATTTCTGCGGCGCGCTGGGAATCGACCTGATGGAGCCTTTGACTTTCAAGGGTAGAGAAGGATCTGGCCATGCAGGAGGCCGTTGCGCATACGCCGATGCTTCGCTCAATCCGAAGGACGATTGGGAGAAGTTTGAATACTACTATCGCGTGTGGGGCCGGAAACTTTACGACCCGGAGTGCGACATTGATGCTTCACGGCGCTCGCTGAAGGCTGCGTTCGGTGATGCCGCGCCGCATATGGAAAAAGCGCTCGCCAATTCCAGCCGCGTTCTTGCGCTCATCACTTCGGCCCATCTGCCGTCTGCATCGAATCATGCATTCTGGCCGGAGATTTATCAGAACCAGCCGATCATCCTTGGCAGCGAGCGATCGCCCTATGGAGACACGCCGGATCCAAAAACCTTCGGCACAGTGAGCCCGCTCGATCCGCAAATCTTCGCGACAATCGTGGAGCACGCGCAGGATCTGCTCGCAGGGCGGCCCAACCCCAAGTATTCACCAATCCAAGTCGCGCAGTGGCTGGAAGGCTTCACCGCAGAATCGGACGCGGCGATCGCTAAAGCGCGAAGTGTTGCCAGGGATGCGAACGCGGCGGCTTTCCGGCGCATCGAGGAGGATACGCTGATTCAGAATGGGCTCGGCCAATTCTTTGCGGCGAAATTGCGCAGCGGCGTGCTCTATGAGATCTTTCAACAGAGCGGCGACGCCGAAGCCGGCAAGCAGGCGCTTGAGCACTACAAGAAGGCGCGTGCCGCATGGGCGAAGATGGCAGACCGGGCAAATCGTGTTTACGTGGCGGACGTGAGCTATGGCGACGTGCCGATGCGACGCGGCCACTGGAACGACCGGATCGCCGGCATCGAAGCGGACCTCGCGGCGATGGAACAAAAGCTGCAGTCTCCGCCGGCCGCTTCTTCTGCTGAGGCCGCGGCTAAGGCCGTGAACGATACGATGGGAACAATGGAGAAGCCAACGGCAGATTGCCGTCACACGCCCGCGGTAAGCTTCCACCCGGGCCAACCGCTGCCGGTGGCTTTGCAGGTTACAGCGGAATCGAACCTGACGGCGCGCCTTTACTATCGCCATGTGAATCAAGCTGAGCGGTGGGTGTCCGTGGACATGAGCAAAGAGAACGGCGGTTTCAGGGCGGCGATTCCAGGCGACTACACTAACTCAAAGTTTCCTCTGGAGTATTACTTCGCGCTTGAACGCCCCGGCGAATCCGCATGGATCTATCCGGGATTCAATGGGACGCTTTCAACCCAGCCGTATTACGCCATCTCAAAGAGAGTGGTCTAAATCATTTGGCTCTAGACGATTTCGTAGCTATGCCTCGCCAAAACTCCATCCGGCTTAATCCTGTCGTGTTTTCTGTGATATAAACCTGCGATGCCGCGCATGCTGAGGCTTTTGTTTGTAGCGCTCGTTCGCTCTGCTTCATCTCGCCGACATCTCCTTTTGGAGAATCTCGCCCTGCGGCAACAACTCGCAATTCTGGCGCAGCGCCAACCTCAGCCACAATTTTCCTCTCCCGATTGATGGTGTGGTCCGCAAAAAACAGATCTGTGACTATTCGGCGGATCGTTCGAGGGCATATTCATTGTGAAGTTCGCCCAAGACGGGCGTTGACACGACTCGCTCCGCTTTCTCAAGGCGATGGCGATGTGCCTTGTGCGGAGGCACCGATTTCTGATCAGGAATTCCCGGCCCCAGGCGGGAGTGTGGGCGGCCTCGGTTGCAACGAAAAATCCATTCGCGAAGGATTCTGCGCAGATGTCGTTCGTTGGGCGGAATCATGAAATCCAAACATTCCTGTCTTTCGTCAAAATTCCGTCCGGACAGACCTCACTGCGTTTTTATTAAGATAGCTACCGGCCATTCAAAGCTCTAAAATGCGCCCTTCCGCCCTGTCATAACTGTTGAGAGGAAGCCGCGTCAGCCACGGAGGAGGTTTTTTCGAGCAGCGGGTTACTTGCCCGACCTACCTACTTACCGGATGCACCTGAGCTTCATAATCCGGGGACCGGTATCAAGAACCTCTAGTGCAAACCCAATGGGTCAGTGTGCGAGACCTCCTCACATATCCAGTATTCTCAGGGCGCTCCCACATTCCGGGCGATTGTCGGCGTGCGACTGTAGTCGATTCAGTAGCTATCAGATC